>Ga0182240_100043_pt1 | contig 67069 bp, 70 predicted proteins | sample hydfrates4_PW_90_FD_145594 | JGI IMG/M metagenome (GOLD analysis project Ga0182240, IMG submission 145594) | Subsurface microbial communities from deep shales in Texas, USA - hydraulic fracturing test 4_PW_90 | ecosystem: Environmental > Aquatic > Deep subsurface > Shale gas/oil reservoir >...
GAGTGAGCTCATTCAATTAAAATGCCCGAGTAAGCGAGCGCAGGGTGCTGCCCGCTCCGGCGAAATAATTACCTTTTAAACGAAACCACGAGAGTTTTTTCAAGGTAGAGTTTTTTCAAGGTAGACGCCCATGCCGCCGCACGGCGGCACCAGCAGAGAAATGAAAAAAAGTTAATAAGTTAAGGGTCTGACCCCAAAAACGGATGGAAGTGATTGAAAAAATTACACCGTCTATATTTGCACTAAATTAACCAAACTAACAGCATGGCAACAGAAATAGCAACCAAAAAACAGCTTTCCATCTTTACCATTGCGGCAACGTACATTGGAACGGTAGTGGGGGCGGGTTTCGCCTCCGGACAGGAAGTATTGCAATTCTTTGGCTACTTTGGCCTGCCGGGAATTATAGGTCTGGCCGCCACCACGGTTTTCCTGGCTTTTTTCGGTTACGTCATTTTGGAGCTGGGAAGGAGGCTTAAAGCGGATTCTCATTTGCCCGTTATTCGTTACGCGGGCGGCAAGTGGGTAGGTTCGGTTATTGACTGGGTTATTACCTTTTTCCTGTTCGGCGGTCTGGTGACCATGGGCGCAGGCGCCGGGGCAATTTTTGCCGAACAATTTGGTTTTTCTTCTTTCTGGGGCAGTCTGGTCATGATAGCTGTATCCCTGGGAACCGTTCTCCTGGGAATAAGCGGCGTTGTAAGGTCAATCAGCTTTGTGGTACCCGTCCTGTTAACAGCGGTTTTTGGTGTGGCTATATACACCATAGCAACCGACTTCGGTTCGTTAATGTCATCCCTGGGGGGCTACTCCAACCCGGGGGGAGCCCCGGTACCCTTCTGGCCATTGACTGCGGTTTTATACGCGTCTTATAATCTGGTACTGGCCGTGGCCATTTTAGCTCCCCTGGGAACCATGTCCAGCCCGGAAAAGCTCAAGACCGGTGCAATACTGGGTGGAATTGGTCTTGGAATAGGAGCTACGGCTATAAATTTGGCCATATTAACCCATGTGGGCAGGGCTGCAGGGTACGAGATTCCCATGATTTTTGTGGCGGGTACCATCTCACCTGTGGTACGTATTATTTATACCATCGTGCTATTAGCCGAGATCTATACCACTGCAGTGAGCAGCCTTTACGGCTTTGTGGCCAGGATGAGCAAACAGGGCACCGCAAAATATAGATGGTACTCCATGGGGGCAAGCGTGGGGGCATTTGGGCTGGCCCAATTTGGTTTTTCCAACCTGGTGGGGACGCTTTTCCCGGCGGTGGGATTTGCCGGTTTGCTTTTACTGGGCGCCCTTATTTACGGTTTTATCCGGGCCAGGACGGCAAGGGGAACCTTGGTACCGGCGGGTATCTTTCCCAGACAGCCCGGCCCGGCAATGGCCTTTGAGATTTCAAAGGAACTGGCAGGAATAGAAAGAACACCTCCTCAAAGGGAGACACCCATGCCGACGGAAAGCGACACCAGCAAAAGAATGAAAAAGTATCGATAGGGTGACCCGGTGATTTCTGGAGAGAGCGGAGCATTGAGTAGCGGCGCTTAGCCCGTCAAATCCCGAAAGCCATGACCCTGTAAGGGCGTGAAGAAGAAGGCAAGCAGTCTGTAGCAAGCGGCTTTCCAGGAGTCACTCCGTTCGCTCCACGAGAATAATTGCGGAGCGAACGGAGGAAACCACCGGGGCGCCCACGCGCTAAGAGTAACTTTTAGCACAAAAGAACCGTCCCCGTGTGCACACTACTCCGCACCCAATAAGTGATTGACAAACTGCCTGGCGGTTCTCCCTGACCGGGCATTATGCCACCTTTCCCACTGCAGCGCCATTTCCCTGAGTCTTTCCGGGGGCATGTCTATGCCGTGGCTTTCGGCCAGTCCTTCCACTATTTGCAAGTATTCTTCCTGATTGGGTGAGGTGTAAGTAACTGTTATTCCAAACCGGTCTGCCAGGGACAGTTTTTCCTGCACGGAATCCAGCATATGTATTTCTTTATCCTGTCCTTCCCGGTCACTCCAGTTTTCCTGTACCAGGTGCCGCCTGTTGGAAGTGGCATAAATTAATACATTGTCCGGTTTAACCTCAACTCCGCCTTCCATGAGTGCTTTCATGTGCTTGAATTCCGTTTCGTAACTTTCAAAGGATAAGTCATCAATAAAGATTATAAAATATTGGGCTCGGTTCCGCAGGTGCTGAAGTATTACCGGGAATTGAGGCAACTGGTGTTTTGCCACTTCTACCAGACGCAAACCCCGGTGACAATACTCATTGGCCAGAGCCTTTATGGTGGATGATTTACCGGTCCCCCTTTCCCCGTAAAGGAGAAGGTTATTGGCCGGTTTTCCGTTGATAAAGGCTTCGGTATTTTTTCGTACTGTTTCCTTTTGCTTTTCATATCCTATAAGATTATCAAAGGTGACGGGGTCCGGGTATTCTATTCCGGTTAGACCCTTATCCTTTGCCCAGCGAAATGCCGTGTATATTCCCATCTTCCCGCTTCCCACCGCTTGGTAGAAGCCGGCAAGGGAATTGGCCAGTTCTTCCGGTCTATCCTTCTCCTGGAAATCGTTTTTCAGGGCCAGAAAACGGTTTTTATAAAATTCACTAATAACGTCACTGAAATTACATGTGGGCTGGAAGTTATCCGGTAGAGGTATATCCGAAAGCCCTATTATCTCTCCTATTTTATTCAAATTTAATTCCGAAAAACGTTTTAAAATTTTAATGTCATAAACTGCGGCCCTGGCAACACTGGAACCGTTAGATTCCGAACCGTATTTTTCCGCGGTACGGCTAAAAACATTTTCATCCGTGGCAATCAAGTGTAAAAGGTAATATTCCCAGGCATTCCCTTCGAATCCTTTTTTCTCTGCTACTTCCATAAGAAGGGAACTGGTTTCGCAAAAGAGTGCCTGCAGTTCCAGGGAACGGGTATTTTCCTGGCTGCAGGATAACAGTAATTGTCTCATCTTATTAACAATATCGTCCTTGAGTATGTTACGGTAAATAACCAGGCTGTTTGTTTCGATATAGATTTTGTAAAAGTAATCCTGTAAATGAGTGTAAGCCATGCTCTCTACATCCTTTGCATATTTTCCGTTAATTTTCGCTGCATTATTTTGATTTCCTGCTGTATCCTGGTGGTTTTAAAAAATTAATGTTATAGTTTTATAAAGAAAGGGGGAGTGGAAGTGAGTTTAAGAGATATGGTAGAAGGTCACACCCATGGACATATGTTGCCTTACAATGCCCTGGAGGCTATGGCCAAGCAGGGGATTACCCGGGCAGTGAGTTGTGCCGTAATGGTGATGGCCAAGCACGCCGAAAGTTATTTTGATCATTTCAGGGTGATGAGGGACTTTTACCGCCCGCTGGCGTCATCAGCCGGGGTGAGCATGTATTCCGCTCTGGGTATTCACCCGGCTGGAATTCCCGCGGATTGGCCCCGGGTGGTGGAGCGCCTGCCGGAGTTCCTGTCCGGCGAAGAAGTGGTGGCGGTGGGCGAAATAGGTATGAACCAGGGTTCCCAGTTGGAGAAAGATGTTTACAAGGCTCAATTGGAGGTGGCCAAGGACCGGGATCTACCGGTAATAGTACATACACCCAAGGAGCACAGGGAATTTATAGTGGATATAATGCTCGATATTGCTTCCCAGGTGGGTATTGCCGGTGAAAAACTGATCATTGATCATGCCCATACCGATATTATCGGACAGATTAATGCTTACGGGGCCATACCTGGATTGACAATCAGAGAGCTAAACCTGACCCCGGAAGAACTGGTGGAGAATCTGGACTCCTTTAACGGGGGGATGTTAAATAGCGATTTCAGCAACCTGTTTAATAATAACCCTTTAGGTATGTTGGACGCTGTTGATTATATGATTGCCCACGGGATTGACCCGGCCGTTGTGGCTTCCCTGTCCCGGGATAAAGCGGTGGCGGTCTACGGGCTGTAAGAGGCGGCATCCTATACGGATGCCGCCTGCATTGGCTAATATACGCCAATGTGCTCCTGATTTTGGAGAGTTGCACCCGGTAACAGCAAGTACCGGTGTATTGCTATGGGACAGACCGTGACAGGGATATTTTCTGTTACGGTCTGAAATGGTTTTTTAGTGACTGGGGTGTAGACTGTGGTTACCAGGGTGATTCCCGCCCCACTGCGGGTGGGGACCGTGGTGGTGATGGATATGGTCCATGTGCCCGTGGGGTAGGTGGTAGATATTTGCAGGTTCGTTGCCGGGAGTATAATGCTCTGTACGATCTACTTCCACCACTTGCCCGGTTTTGGCTGAATGAAGAATATCAAATATTGTTTTTGCGTCACCATATTCCATTTCCGGGGTAACAGCTATATTCTCTTTGCCCATGGCTGCGTTGTAGAAGTTAAGGAGTTCGTTATAAAATCCCCGCTGCGGCCGGTATCCTATTTGCTCTGAGCGCCCGTCATTATGGGCCACATTTATAGTGCCGCAGTCCCGCTCTTCCAGATATATTTCGCCGGCGGTACAGAATATTCGTAACCCAATTAAAGGACGCTGCATTTCTCTTCCGGCGCAATAAAATGAAAAGTTGCCGGTAATTCCATTTTTAAAAAGCATGTTGGTGTTTACTACGGCATACGGTGAAAAGGGGTCGTCCTGTGGCACACCGAAGGCCTGCAGTCTTTCTATGGCACCGAAAATATGTCTCAGGGCTGCTATGTCGTGTACGGCGGTATCCAGCAGAGCCCCACCGGGAAAGTCCGCCCTTTGCCGCCATTCTTTAGCGGGGAACTTGTCATGATACATATCACCCGGGAAAAAAACCACCCGGTTTTGGATAAAGTAAACGGGTTGTCCCACGTACCCTGTCCGGACCATATCCCTTATGATATTGATTTCTTCATTGTAACGGTAGTTTTCGGCTATCATAATGGGTACTCCGAATCTGCGGGGGAGTTCTGCATGGCGGCGGGCCTGCTCCGGTGTCGGCGCCAGAGGTTTCTCGCAAATAATGGGCTTTCCGGCCGCAGCTGCGGCCTCGGTAACAATGTAATTTTGAGAAATGGGAACCATTATGTCGACTAAATCGATATCCGGCCTGTGGAGCATTTGATGGAAATCGGAGTAAACATTTTCCGGGGAAATGCCCAGTTTATGTGCCCACATATAAGCCTTATTAATGTCCTCATCACAAAGGGCTACTATCTCATACTTGTCACCCAATTCCTGGTAAGCGGGATAATGGAGCTTTTCCAGTGCCATTCCGGTACCGATTATACCAACTCGTAACTTGCGCATCATATACACCTCCACTTTTATTCTTTACCGGAAATACCTTAATCCATGCAAAAAAAGACGCCAAGGTAGACGTTAATGCCGCCATACGGCGGCACCAGCAGAGGGATGAAAAAAAACTTTTTATGCACAACGAATAACGTGTTAAGGAGCGGGCAGCACCCGGAGCGAACATACGCAGGTCAAATCAAAAGAGCGAACGGAGCGGAGGATCAGCGGCGAATCCTGTTTGAGCGAAGCGAGTTATGCAGCCGCCCGGAGCGGAGTGAGCTCATTCAATCAAAATGCCCGAGTAAGTGAGCGCAGGGTGCTGCCCGCTCCGGCGGAATAATTATCTTAAAAACGAAACCGCAGGAGAGTTTTTTCAAGATAGCGAATGTAGTATTCAAAGAAACGCACCCGCCTTTCGTGGAAGGATTATTAGAAAGGGGCAAAGAAAATGATGGAAACAAATCCGTATTAAAATGGAGGTGAAAGAAATGCAGGTAAAGATAAACAATACTGTATTACGGCTAGTACAAGGTGATATTACCCAGCAGGAAACGCAGGCCATTGTGAACGCCGCCAACTCCGGTTTACTGGGGGGAGGCGGGGTGGACGGGGCTATTCACCGCGCCGGTGGACCACAAATACTGGAGGAATGCAAGCAAATAAGGGCACAACAAGGCAAATGCCCCGCGGGGGAAGCGGTGATTACCACCGGTGGTAACTTACATGCGAAATATGTTATTCATACCGTAGGCCCCGTCTGGTCGGGAGGAAACAATAATGAAGAAAAGTTGCTGGGTAACGCTTACCGAAACAGCCTGAAATTAGCTTTGGAAAAAGGGATTACTTCCATATCCTTTCCTTCCATAAGCACAGGAGCTTATCGTTTTCCGGTTGAAAAGGCAGCGCGCATAGCCCTGGCCACAGTTAAAGAGTTTATTGAAAACAATGAGGGAGTAGAGGAGGTGAGGTTTGTACTGTTCAGCCCGGTTGACCTGGAAATATATACAAAGGCACTAGGGGAAATAACCGGTTAAAACCGGCGGGTAAACACCCATGCCGCCGGAAGGCGGCACCAGCAGAGGGATGAAAAAGTACCTAATAGGGTGACCGGTGATTTCCGGAGAGAGCGGAGCACTGAGTAGCGGCGCTCAGCCCGTCAAATCCCAAGAGTCATGACCCCGAAAGGGCGTGAAGAAGTAGGCAGGCAGTCTGTGGCAAGCGGCCTTCCGGGAGAAACTTATGCGCTGTACGAGAATAATTGCGGAGCGAACGGAGGAAACCACCGGGGCGCCCGCGCACTAAAAGTAACTTCCGAGAGACTTTTTTCAAGGTAGACGTCCATGCCGCTGTACGGCGGCACCAGCAGAGGGATGAAAATAAGTTAATAAGTTAATGACCTGACCCCAAAGGTATTTGCCAGATAACTTCTAATCTGATGGCAGGGTCTATTGGTAAAAGGTAGGCCATGCCTTTTTTATCGGTCGTTTTCGGACCCTCAACGGTGCCGGTAATAAGACACACCATTCGTCACTAATCACTTGGGGTTAACCCTGTATATGTTGCCATTTGCCTGAAAATTCTTAATTTTTACTCAATGATACCTTATGATAATACTACAGCAATCCAAATGGGTATCATAATGCACTTAAAAATCAATTGGATTTTTTATTTAAGGAGGTAGGTCCAATGTCCGAAAAGGAAAAAACCGGCGGAGCACATTATGATGTAACCTGGCAGGAAGAGGAATATGTATACCCACCGATGCATTTCGTTGGTCAGGCAAATGAAACCGATCCCAGTGTGTTTGAGCGGTTCAGCCTGGATAATTTCCCCGAGTGTTATAAAGAAATGGCTGATTTACTGGATTGGGACCAATATTGGCATACAACGCTGGATACCAGCGATGCACCTTGTTGGAAATGGTTTGTAGGCGGTAAGCTTAATGCCAGCTACAACTGTGTGGACAGACACCTGAAAAAGTACAAAAATAAGACGGCCATTCACTTTGTCCCCGAGCCTGAAAATGAGCCCATTATGCACATGACTTACCAGGAGCTTTATAACCGGGTTAATGAAACAGCAGCAATTCTGAGGGACTTCTGCGGTTTAAAGGCCGGCGACAGAGTTACCCTTTACCTGCCCATGACCCCGGAACTTCCCATAACTATGCTGGCCTGTGCCCGCTTGGGAGTCATTCATTCCCAGGTGTTTGCCGGTTTCAGTGGTAGGGCTTGCGGTGAAAGAATTTGGGACTCCGAAAGCCGTGTGCTGATTACAATGGACTCCTATTACCGCAGTGGAAAGCTGTTAAACCATAAGGCTAATGCTGATGAGGCCGTACAAGTGGCCAAGAAGGAAGGCCAGGAAGTTGATAAGGTCCTTATCTGGCAGCGCTATCCCGGTAAGTATTCTGCAGAAGCGCAGATGGTGGACGGAAGAGACTATTTTGTAAATGATCTGCTGGAAGATTACCGTGGAAAGAAAGTGGACCCGGTACCTATGCCTGCCGAGGGAATTCTGTTCCTTATGTACACCAGCGGTTCCACCGGAAGGCCCAAGGGGGTACAGCACGGTATAGGTGGTTATCTTTCTTACGTCACCTGGATGTCTAAGTTCGTTCAGGATATTCATCCGGAGGATGTCTACTGGTGTATGGCTGACATCGGTTGGATTACGGGTCACTCCTTTATCGTCTACGGCCCCCTTGCACTGGCGGCCAGCACGGTAATCTACGAAGGGGTACCCACCTATCCCGATGCAGGTAGAACCTGGAGAATTGCCGAGGAGCTGGAAGTTAATATCTTCCATACATCGCCCACTGCTATTCGCGGTCTAAGGAAGGCCGGGCCGGATGAACCCGCTAAATATAACTTTAAATTTAAGCATATGACTACCGTGGGTGAACCAATTGAACCCGAGGTGTGGAAATGGTACTACAATGAAGTCGGTAAGAAAGATGTGGCCATTGTGGATACATGGTGGCAAACTGAAACAGGTGGATTCCTTTGCAGCACCATGCCGGGTATCAATCCCATGAAGCCCGGAAGTGCCGGTCCCGGCGTACCTGGGATTCACCCGGTAATCTATGATGATGAAGGAAATGAAATTCCACCGGGTGCCGGAAAGGCAGGAAACATTTGTATTAGAAACCCCTGGCCCGGTCTGATGCAGACCATTTGGAAGGATCGCCAGAGGTTTGTGGATACCTATTACGGCAAATACTGTAAGGATCCGAACAGTAAGGATTGGCGTGATTGGCCGTATATGGCCGGTGACGCGGCTGTGATGGCAGCTGACGGTTATGTACGTATCCTGGGCCGTGTGGATGACGTAATTAACGTAGCCGGTCACCGCCTGGGGACCAAGGAGATTGAATCGGCGGCCCTCACCGTGGAGGAAGTGGCGGAAGCTGCTGTTATCGCCAAGAAGGATGAAATTAAGGGCACGGTTCCCGATCTATACGTTTCCTTGAAGCCGGGTTATGAGGCCACTGAAGAACTCGCCGCCAAGATTTCCGGGGCCGTTTCCACAGTGGTGGGTAAAATTGCCCGCCCGGATAGGGTCTACATTGTGGCTGACATGCCCAAGACCCGTTCCGGAAAGATTATGCGCCGCATTCTGGCATCCATCTCCAATAAGGGAGATGTGGGTGACGTAACCACCCTATCCAACCCCGAAATTGTGGAACAAATCCGTAAGAGAGTTCAGGGAAATTAATTTAGGCTATCAGTCAGTAGAATAAAAAAGAAACGATGGGCTGTTGGATGGCCCATCGTTTCTTATGTTGTCATGAATTATTATTTGACTGAAGGAATATGCTCTTTGTCGTCGAATAAATAAATAGTACCAGTGTAACTAGTAAAAGTTGTCCGTAATGCCCATTAACTAAATATTCTTAAAATTTATTCCATTTTTTTAAAATTCTCCCCCAAGGGGGAATAAGCGTTATTATGAAAAATAAACAGCAATTGGCCTCAATAATTCTCCGGTGGTTTCTTCCTCACGGTATTATCCTAGGGGTAATGTTTATGTTTAGACCGGATATTTGGGGTGCCGCGGGACTGCTGCTTGCTTCCAGCGCAGCGGGTACATGGTTGGCTATTGATTACTGGCGACGGCAGAGGCAAGTAAGTATTAATATCGCGCAGGATCATATGGACCCCACTCTCCAAATTGCCAGCCAAACTCTACCCTATATGCGGCGCGGGTTAAATGAAGAAACCGCCAGGAAAACAGCGGAAATAATCCAAAAAATTGCTGATGTTGCTGCGGTGGCCGTGACGGACCACGAAAGGGTATTGGCTTATATCGGAACAGGTTCCGATCATCATAAAGCCGGGGGGCCCATTATTACAGAGGCTACCAGGGATGTATTGTGTACCGGTGAGTTGAAAATAGTGCAGGACAGCCGGGAACTGAACTGTCCCATGAAAGATTGTCCCCTGGAGTCAGCAGTAATAGTGCCTTTGCAATGTAAGGGTGAAGTTGTAGGTACCATTAAACTTTACCGGGTGCAACGGGGGGAAATACCCTCCACTGTGGTGAGTCTCGCGGTGGGAGTATCGCAGCTGTTGGGGATGCAGATGGAACTGGCGGAACTTGACCGGCAGGCTCAGCTGGTTACCAAGGCGGAGCTGGATGCTTTGCATGCCCAGATAAACCCGCACTTCCTATTTAATACATTAAATACCATTATTATGTTCAGCCGTACCAATCCCGAAACAGCCCGCAGGCTTTTAATTAGACTGGCTTCATTTTTCCGTCACGCTTTAAAGCGCCACGGGCATTTTAACAGTTTGCGGGAGGAAATAGAGTATTTAAACACATATCTGGTACTGGAAAGGGCACGTTTCCGGGAGAAGTTGCGGGTGATGCGGGATATAGAAGAAGAATTGCTGGAATATCAGGTGCCGGTGCTTACTATTCAACCCCTGGTGGAGAATGCCATTAAGCATGGTATTTTGCCAAAGCCCGGCCAGGGTACGGTTCAGGTTACAGCACGCAAAATAGATAGTGAAATGGTCATTATTATACGTGATGACGGTGTGGGGATAGAAGAAGATAAAATTGATCATGTACTCCGACCCGGGTACGGTTCGGGTAACGGGGTGGGCCTCAGTAATGTGCATGAAAGGCTAAAGGGTCTTTTCGGTGAGGACTACGGGCTGCGTATTGTTAGTGTACCCGGTGAAGGAACTTCAATATATGTTAGGGTGCCATTGATGCGTGTATCTGCCGAAAGGGAGGGGAAAGAATTTGAAACTCAAAGCGCTGATAGTGGACGATGAATACCCGGCCCGGCAGGAGCTCCGGTATGCTCTGGATGGATTTGACAATGTGGAAATTGTGGGAGAGGCCACCAATGCCCAGGAAGCACTGGCTTTAATAAAGGCCCTTGATTATCATGTTTTATTTTTGGATATATCGATGCCGGGTATAAGCGGCCTGGAACTCGGCGCTGCCATACAAGAGCTGGAAAATCAGCCCCGCATTATTTTCGTCACTGCATTCGATGAATATGCGGTTCAGGCCTTTGAGGTTAATGCCGTGGATTATGTTCTAAAGCCCGTGGAACCGGGAAGGCTAAAAAAAGCCGTCGACAAGGTAATAAAATCCTTTCAGGAAACCGCTGCCGGTTCCGAGGAAGATGGGGCGGGCAAAAATGATAAAAAGAAAGGCGATAAAAACAAACCGGATCCAAGCCAGATTAAAATTGATCGCTTGCCGGCAGAAAAATACGGTAAAACGGTTTTGGTGTCCGAGTCCGATATATTTTATGCCTTTACGGAACAGGATTATATTTATGTAAAAACATTTGAGGATAAATTGATGACCCGGTTTACATTGAAGGAATTGGAAGCGCGGCTGGATTCCAATATGTTTTTCCGCACTCATCGCTGCTATTTGGTCAACTTGCATAAGGTGAAAGAGATAGTACCCTTTTTTAACGGTACTTACAATCTGGTGTTGGAAGATAAAGATCACAGTGAAGTACCGGTGAGCAGGGCTCAGGCCAAAAAGCTCAGAAAAATACTTGTTTTTTAAAAGTCCTTCCGAAAGGGAGGGCTTTTTTTACGTATAACGGTTTAGAGCTGAGTTTAAACTAGTAATAAGTTCCATAATGGTAGCAGCGAGGAGGTTTTATATGCAAGCGGTTTGGGATATGCTCAGTGACCAGAAGATATGGGCTCTGCTGGGTGATGTGGAACGGGAGATCGACAGTGATGTAACCCGGTTAATGTTCATTGAATTATTCAGCCGCTTAAAAGTGGTGGAAGAAGAGAACCTGGCCCTAAGGATACTTCTTTTGGAAGAGGGAATGGTAGATGAAGAGCTTTATAAGGTAACCCGGGATGCGGTGCGGGAGTTTATGCTGAAAAAGGATACTGAAAAGGCAAGGGAAAGCAGCTTTTTTGCCAGTTCCGGTATTCCCTTTCCCCAGTGGGTAAACTTTAAATTACACGGTACCTTTGAAAGAAAACATGGTGAAGCGGAACAATAGTCAGCGGATGGTGCTTGGCACCATCCGTTGACTTATTGTGTGAAAAGCAGGTTTTTTTTGTAGGATGTGGAACTCTAAACCGGGGTGTAACTATGATTGTAGGTATAGGTACGGATATTGTAAGCATAGACCGTATAGAAAAGGCTGCTTTGCGCCTGGGGGACAGGTTTTTGAAGCGGCTTTTTACGCCGGGTGAGTGTTCCTATTGTGACAGCAAAAGGCAGCGCTGGCAGTGTTATTCAGCCAGGTTTGCCGCCAAGGAGGCTGTTTTGAAAGCAATGGGCACAGGCCTTTCCGGTTGTCGATGGACCGAGGTGGAAGTTGCCGGTGACCCTTCGGGCAGGCCAAAGGTCAGGCTCTTTGGAGAAGCGGCCCGCATTGCCCGGGAAAAGGGAATTGGTGAAATATTAATCAGTATATCCCATGAGAAAGATAAAGCCTTGGCCTTTGCAGTGGCGGTTGCCGGGGAAAATAAAGAATAGTGACTGATTCCCGGATAAAGTGGAGTTTAAATGCCTTTATATTCGGAGGTGGGTTTTGTGCGGGTGGTAACGGCTGCGGAAATGGCGGAGATGGACCGAACAACCATTGAAGATTATGGTATCCCCGGTGTGGTTTTAATGGAAAATGCCGGGCGTCATGTGGTTGAGGCAATGCTTGACATGTTGGGACAGGTAAGGGGGAAAACAGTCGTTGTTATTGCCGGAAAGGGTAATAATGGTGGTGACGGTTTTGTTGTGGCCCGCCATTTAAAAAATATGGGGGCAGAAGTATTTGTCCATCTTTTGGCGGATCAATCCCAAATAAGTGGTGATGCCCGGGTAAACCTGGATATATGGTTAAATATGGGGGGGGTTATTAACAATCCTTTGCATAATGGGGTGGAGTTGTTAACGAATCACTTAACCCGCTGTCATATTATTATTGACGCTCTATATGGTACCGGGTTTAAAGGCTCTTTACGGGAAAATGTGGTCCCCGTGGTGAAAGCCGTGAATTCTTGCCCTGCACCTGTGGTGGCAGTGGATATACCTTCCGGTCTGGAAGCAGATACCGGGCGGGTACAGGGCCTTTGTGTCAGGGCGTCCCGCACTGTGACCTTCGGGTGCCCCAAGATCGGGCTGTTTACCGGATCCGGCCCGGAGTACTGCGGGTACCTGCAAGTGGTTGATATTTCCATACCGGGTGAAGTGATGCGGGGTGGAGTAACTGAATTAATAACAACGGAACAGGTAAAACAAATATTACCCCGCCGTTCTGCCTCGGCGCATAAGGGAGACTTCGGTCACGTACTGGTGGTGGGAGGTTCACCGGGAATGAGCGGGGCGGTATGTCTTTCTGCCCAGGCTTGTGCCAGGGCCGGAGCAGGCCTGGTAACCGCAGCCGTTCCCCGGGGATTACATTCTATTTTGGAGATTAAATTAACCGAAGTTATGACCACTCCATTGCCGGAAAATGGGGAGGGCTTTCTATCCCGCCAAGCCGCGGGGATCATTGACGGGCTGCTGGAAAAAATGGACGTATTGGCCCTGGGACCTGGTTTGGGCACGAGCGAGGAGACAGTGGAAACGGTGGAAAAAATTCTTGTGAGAACAAATGTTCCCTATGTGCTGGATGCCGATGGGATAAATGCTGTGGTTAAATGCGGATTCAATCTGCGGAAAATTACCTCCGGCGGAGTTATTACCCCACACCCTGGGGAAATGGCCCGCCTTATGGGCTGCAGCACCGCTGAAGTACAGGCCGACCGGTTGGGAATTGCCCGCCGCGCCGCTGAGGAATCAGGGGCCGTGGTGGTGCTTAAGGGTGCAGGGAGCATTGTTGCTGTACCCGGTGGGAAGTCATACATTAACCCCACCGGCAATTCCGGTATGGCTTCCGGTGGTTCTGGGGATGTCCTTACGGGTGTTATAGCAGGATTCCTGGCCCAGGGTCTCTCCCCCGAAAATGCCGCGGTGGCCGGAGTATATATACACGGTTTTGCCGGCGATAGAGTGGCCATCGGAAAGGGTACTGCGGGTATTTTAGCCGGAGATATTATAGAGGTCTTGCCGGAGTGTATTAAAGAATGTAAGGGGGAGCAGCGGTGAATCAGGATTACCCCGTATGGGCGGAGATAAATCTTGCGGCTGTTGCACATAACATTAAAGCCTTAAAGGCCCTGACAAAGCCGGGTACAAAATTTATGGCGGTGGTTAAAGCTAACGGGTACGGGCACGGTGCGGAAGAAGTGGCCCGGGTGGCGCTGGAAAACGGCGCCGATTGGTTGGCTGTGGCCAGGGTTGAGGAAGGAATTGAACTGCGGAAAAAGGGAATAAAAGCTTCCATTTTAGTTTTTGGTCTAGTAACAGGCAATATGATACGTGAAGCCCTGGAAAATAACCTTGTTTTAACGGTTTACAACCCTGAATCGGCTCGTGCTGTGGCAGACGCCGCCCTGGTAAGGGGTAGAAATGCCCCCGTGCATTTAAAGGTGGATACAGGTATGGGTCGATTAGGATTTTTTTTGGACGAACAAAGCATCAAGGAAATTAGGGATATAATAAGTATCCCGGGCCTTGACCCTCTGGGTATATATACCCATTTTGCGGCTGCTGACGCCGGGGATAAATCTTACACCCGTTTGCAGCTGCAGCGTTTTCAAGAGGGGCTGCAGGTCCTGGCGGGATACGGAATAGATTTTCCACTGCGGCACGCGGCCAACAGCGCTGCTCTGATTGACCTGCCCGGTGCTCATTTTGACATGGTGCGGCCGGGGATATCCATTTACGGTTTATACCCCTCCGGTGAGGTAGATCAATCACGTGTTGCTTTAAAACCGGCAATGGCAATGAAAACAAGAGTGACCCAGGTCAAGGAAGTTGATGCTGGATTTAGCGTCAGCTACGGGTGTACCTATGCTACCCCGGCTCCCACCACTCTCGCCACCGTTGCTGTGGGTTATGCCGACGGTTACACCAGACTGCTTTCATCCAAGGCCAGCGTGCTGGTACACGGAGAGCGGGCTCCGGTGGTGGGCCGTATATGCATGGATCAGTGCGTAATAGATGTGGGGCACATACCAGGGGTCAAGCCGGGGGATGAAGTGGTTTTAATGGGATCCCAGGGAAATAATACCATTAGCACGGATGAAATTGCTTCGGCCATAGGAACCATCAATTATGAGGTAGTAACCATGATCAGTGCCCGGGTTCCCCGGGTTTACCTGTAATAAGTCAAGGGGTGGTGCCAGGCACCACCCCTTGACTTATTTGGGTCGCTAAGCTGCATCTTGCTGTTTTTTCTTAGCTGGTTTTTCATTAAGGGACAGTGCCTTGATGGGACAACCGGCTACACAGGTGCCGCATTTGATGCAGTCATTGTCACCCATTATCCCCTCGTCCTTATAACTATTGGGATTGAGCTGCATGGGGCAAACCCGGGCACACTTGCCGCAGTTTGAGCAGTCTTCACTGATATACAGCGGTTTACGTCCCTCGGAAATCCAATGGGCCACCGTGCCCATGGGGCAGATGTGACACCAGGTACGGGGGTGTATGAACAGTGCCAGTATGATTCCTATCATGGTAGTCACTGTCAGTATTCTCACCAGGGCCATCCCCATGGCACCGGGGTCGCCCCAGGCGAAATAGAATTGTGTTCCCATGGCGGTAAATATAACTCCCAGCATAAATATTCTCACGGCTTTGCTGCGGAATAGTGCGGGTATTTCAATATTACGACTGATTTTGCTAAAAAATAAGTCAAAAAATGCTCCCCTTGGACACATCCAATCACACCAGTTGCGCCCGCGGCGAAATGCTAATCCCACCGCGCCGATCATGCACCCGAAAAGAAGAAACCCCACCAACGGGTAAAAAAAACCTGTGATAATAACAGCAGGCAGGCCCAGCCATGTAAACGCTTGTAACTGCTTCCTTTTTAGGCTTTTCACAATTAATCCTCCTAACTAACATGTAATATTATATCTTAATATTACGATATTTATATTCATAATATACCGGAACAGTGCTTGTTTGTCAATGAAATTATCCAAAGACTTCGGAAATTTCCTGAACGCGTGTCTGATACGCAGCGGTTCTTAAATCTCATAGACTTGTACTTCCAAGCACTTGCTTACTGTGATATAATATTCTGCAAATAATCAGTTGTTTTACTAAAGCTAAGGAGGTTTATTGATGGCCAGTCCGGGTGAAGTCAGAACGAATTTACAAGAGTTGGGTCTTATGTTTGCTCGTTTTGTTGTATTTGTGGGGTCTTTTTTACTTGTTGGTTATGTCGGCCTGTTGATTAACCTGCCGGGTGCAATTGCCGGGTTGCTGGGAGGTTTGACTGGTTTCTTGTTGATTGTAGGAACCTCAATGTTTGAAGTGGTACCCCATTCCTGTCCTAATTGCGGGCGCCAAGCAAAGGTTATAAAGAATACGGGATCCTTTGAATGTCCCCGGTGCGAACAAAAGATGTATATTTACGAGGGAACTGTTAAAACAATTGAAGCCTAGTAACCAAAAAAAGCCGCATCGCGGCTTTTTTTAGTACGGGCATACCTTCTGACATTCTCTGCACATCAAATGACTGTGTGTAGTTATCTGTGGCTCATATTTTGCTAAAATATTTGGTTTCACGTATTCCTCTTTAATATGGCGGCCTACCATACACCCTTTCTGATCAACCACGTATTCCGTCAAAGCACCTACTGGACAGGCTTTAATGCACTCAGTACAAGAGCCGCATAGATCTTCCGTGAAAGGTTGGTCGTATTCCAGAACTGCATCGGTGATTATGCAGCGAAATCTAACCCGTGTACCAAATTCCCTGGTAACGATCATGGAATTTTTCCCCATGGCGCCCAGGCCGCCCAATTGTGCCAGGTATTTATGCGAAATTAAGGGGTAGCCGGCATATACCTGTATGCCCTCTCTCTGGAGAGCCAATGCCATGTCCCTCTGGTGCACGCTCAGTATCATTTCCCCGGGGTAGGTCCACCGGCTGTCTTTATGCACTGTCAGGTCAAAAACATCATCCCAAATTCCGAATCCCAACACTATAACCGATTTTGCATTTTCTAAGTAATCAGTTGTCTTTTTCAATTTACTGTTTTGCCAGGTAACCGGTAAGCCTGCATACCGGTCAATATCTTCCGCAGCAACAATGCCCACCATGTCGATTCCCAGCTCGTATGCCTTTTCCTTCAGGATACTGGTTTGCATGTTTATCCCCCTTTTTTATTCTAAATAAGCTTATTAGCTTTATTAGTAACTTCTCGAAACAATGGCCTGCAACCTGCGATGAATTATATGAATTAAAAAGGATAACCGTAACTTTTGGCCAAACCTAAAATAAGATACTTCATGATTCTAACTTGGAAATACTTTTTTAAACAGGGGGAACCGGTTGGATGAAATATGCTGACTTACATATCCACTCCACGGCATCGGACGGTTCGTGGACACCGTGGGAGGTTGTGAAAATTGCAGAGGAGAAGGGCTTTAGCTGTATTGCCCTTGCAGATCATGATACTGTGGATGGAATAGAAGAGGCCCTGGAAGCAGGCTTTGAGCGGGGGGTTGAGGTTATTCCGGCAGTGGAGTTCTCCACCCTGTACGATGGTGGGGAGGTGCACATACTGGGCTATTGCATCGACAGGAATAACCAAAACCTTAGGGCGGAATTGAAAAAAGTATCCGATGCCCGGTATAACCGGGGTAAAGGGATGGTTCAAAAATTGCAAAATTTAGGTATTGACATCTCCTGGGAAGAAGTACAGCAAATTGCTAAAGGAGGGTCTGTGGGGAGACCCCATATTGCCCGGGCTCTCCTGGAGAAAGGTTATATTGAATCCATCGGGGATGCCTTTAACGGGGAATACATAGGTAACGGGGGAAAGGCTTATGTGGAGCGTTATGAAATGCCACCGGAAAGAGCCATACAAATCACCAAAGCTGCCGGTGGTATTCCGGTGCTGGCACACCCCGGGTTCTTCAAAAAAACCTCCCGCCTGGGAAAGCAAGATATTACTTGCCTGGTGGAACAGGGTGTGCAGGGTATTGAGGTGTGGCATACTAAGCATACAAAAGATGACACCCGGTACTACAAAGATATTGCCCTGGAAATGGAATTGTTGCTTACGGGCGGGTCCGACTGCCACGGGGGAAACGGTAATGCAATATTGATGGGGCAAATAAAGTTACCCTATGCATATGTTGAGCGCTTACTTGCCGCCTGTAGTAAGTAGTCAAGTTAGGAGTAATCGGATGATAGTCGTTACCGCAGCATTGATAAAACAAGGTGATAAAGTCCTTATTACCCAGCGGCTTAAATCAGGTCACCAGGGCCTGAAGTGGGAATTTCCCGGTGGGAAAGTAGAAGAAGGGGAACACCCGGAAGATTGCCTGAGAAGGGAGTTGCTGGAGGAATTGGGTGTGGAAGTGCAGGTAAATGAAATCTTCAAGGTGGTTTCCCACAAATATGGTGACCGTCATATTCTGCTGTTATGTTATGAGTGTACTTTATTAAAGGGTGAAATCCGTGCCCTGGAATGTAATGACTTCAGATGGGTGAGCGCGCAGGAGCTGGACAAATATGACTTTGCCGGAGCCGACAAGGTTATTGTGGAAAAGCTTAAGGGAGTTCTTTCCTGAAATACGGTTTACATAATATTTCTTATCTTTGAAGGGGTGTGATTATATGAGCGACATGGGGAATTTGCCAAATATAGGGAGGGCTTTGGAGGAAAAATTAAAACAGGCGGGAATAACGTCCCGGGAAGAGTTTACAGAGGTAGGTAGTAAAAATGCTTTCTTAAGAATAAAAAGCATGGATGAGAGTGCCTGTCTCAATATGCTTTATGCCCTTGAGGGGGCTATGCAAGGAATAAGGTGGCATTATTTGTCAGAGGAAGATAAGAATGATTTAAAGAAATTTTTTGAATCTCAAATGTTAATATAAACATCCAGTTTAGAATATTTTGGTTTTCCAGAAGGAGTTGGTTTGCTTTGCCGGTACTGGATGCCCATGCCCACTGCGGGTTAACACTCCCCTTTGAAGAGCTGCGCCCCCTTTGGGGTGATGCCGGTATTGACGGGGGAGTGCTTTTTTCCCCCGTGGAGGAAATATATAACCGCTATGACTTTGGTTTTACTGACAGTGAGGGTTACCGTAAAAGCAGGGAAAAAGTACATGAGTACCTGGAATCTTTATTATCACCGAACATATTTCTTTACTGGTTTGTTTGGAATGACTTTCAGTTGCCCCGGGAGAGTTTTAAAGGTGTAAAATGGCACCGCCACGCGAATGAGCCCCGGTACCGTTATGAAGCCGAGGAATGTGACCGGTTCATAGACTACATTTGCAGCCGTAACCTGCCGGTAATTATTGAGGAAGAATTTCATCATACACTGGATTTAATTGACCGCATTGGCGGCAGGACACCGGTAATAATCCCCCATTTCGGCATGTTAAACGGTGGATATGACAGGCTAAAGGGGGCCGGCATTTTTGAAGATCACCGGGTGTATGTGGATACGGCTTTAGCCGGCACCCATGAAATGGCTGATTTTGCTTCGGACTACGGAGTTGACCGGATTTTGTTTGGCAGTGACTTTCCCTTTGGCAACCCGGCCCGGGAACTACACAAGGTGGAAAAACTGTTTTCCGGCAGGGACCGGGAAAAAGTTGCCGGTGGAAACTTGCTGGCCCTGTTGGGGGAAGGTTAGAAAAAGAAATTTATATTGAGGGAGAAATAACCTGCCCACAAACGGGCAAGGAGGGGATATGCCGTGAACAAAAAAGAAATAAGGATTCTTTCCCCGACGGCGATACTGGGTTATGGTTTTCCCATGGCCTCCTTCGAGGCGGGATTGCAGTTAAACCCCCATGTTATAGCTGTGGACGGGGGTTCCACAGATCCCGGTCCTTATTACCTGGGATCCGGAAAATCATTTACGGACCGGGCGGCCGTGAAGCGGGATCTGGAAGCCATGCTGGTACATGGCATTAAGTCGGAAATACCTGTAATTATCGGCACTGCAGGGGGATCAGGGGCCAACTCCCATTTGCAGTGGTGTCTGGATATAGTGGAGGAAGTAGCCCGGGAAAATAAATTAAGTTTCAAGCTTGGGGTTATCGAAGCCGAGATTGCCAAAGGGGAACTACTTAAACGATTTGAGCGCGGGGAAATCAAGCCTCTTCCGCCGGGTGGTGAACTGCAGCGGGGGGATCTTGAAAGCAGTACCCGTGTAGTGGGCCAAATGGGTATGGAGCCGTTCATTCAGGCATTACAAAGCGGGGCGGAGGTGATTTTAGCCGGCAGAGCTTACGACCCGGCAGTATTTGCGTGTTACCCCGTTTGGAAGGGTTTTGATACCGCGCTGTCCCTGCACATGGGGAAAATACTGGAGTGTGCTTCCATTGCCGCGGAGCCCGGAAGCGGCAGCGATTGTATGATGGGGTTTTTGCGCCAGGATCATTTTCTGCTGGAGCCCATGAATCCCAACCGGAAATGCACCACCACTTCAGTTGCCGCCCATACCCTTTATGAAAAAACAAATCCATATCTTTTACCCGGCCCGGGAGGAACACTGGATCTCAGGCAAACTAATTTTGAACAGGTCAGTGATCGCGCGGTAAAGGTATCCGGCAGCAGGTTTATACAAGCAGACAGGTACTCAATAAAGCTGGAAGGTGCCAAATTGGAAGGCTTTCGCACCATATCCGTTGCCGGTGCTAGGGACCCTGTGTTTATTGAGCGGGTTGATGAAATAATTGCCGGAGTAAAGGAGAGGGTGGAGGACAACTTTTCATCCTTCACCGGCCGGTACCGCCTTCTTTTCCGCTTGTACGGGCGTAACGGTGTAATGGGAGACTTGGAACCCTTGCCCGCCGGCAGCTGTTGTCACGAGCTGGGAATCATTATGGATGTTGTGGCTGAAAGCCAAGAGCTGGCCAATACTATCTGTAGTTTTGCCCGTTCCACTATGCTGCATTACGGCTATCCCGGCCGCATGGCCACCGCCGGGAACCTGGCGTTCCCCTATTCTCCATCGGATTTTGAAGGCGGGGAGGTTTACCAATTTAGTGTTCACCATTTATTTGAGGTATCTGACCCCGTGGAACTGTTTCCCGTACAGATCCGGCAAGTGGGATAACATATTTATTTCAGATTGTGAGGTGGCGGCCACTATGGGAAAGGTTTTCTTGAAGGATCTAGCTTCGGTTATTCGCAGCAAAAACGCCGGTCCTTATGAATTGACGCTGGATATTATATTTAAAACCAGGGAGATTTATGAGCATGTTGTGGAGCAGGGGGTGATCAATCCCGGGCTCATTTCGCGTTTATACAAGGTGCCCGGGGATAAGGTTATTTCGGTGGTGGAGTTTGCCCCAGCCATGGCAATAAAGGCAACCATTGTCCGGCCCGTGGTTTGCGGTGATGCCGGTGATACCGATGTTTATGGGGCTCAGCAGCACGCACCCCTGTTACATGTAGAAGTGGATTGGAATTAACGGGAGGTATCACGGAGACAATATGGAAAGGAATTGTATCGGGTAATTGTATATTTAAGGAGGTTAACTATGGGAAAGGAAAATAAGACACTAATGGCACAAGCGTTGAATATGAGCGGCCTGGTGGATTACCAGGAGGGCTCCGTGGTGAGCAGAACATTAATTGATAAGAAAACGGGTACCGTTACGCTCTTTGCCTTTGATAAGGGACAGGCTTTGAGTGAGCACACGGCTCCCTTTGATGCCCTGGTCAATATCATTGACGGAGAGGCGGAAATAATTATTTCCGGCAACGAGCACCGGGTGAAAAAGGGTGAAATGATCATCATGCCCGCGGGTGAACCCCACGCCTTAAAAGCCGTGGAAAAGTTCAAAATGGTTCTGGTAATGATCCGGTCATAGGGAAGCAAGTAAGCGGGTGGTGATAATAACCACCCGTGCCTTATTCCTTGGGACATAACCTACCCGCTGGCCTGGATATGGCGAGGATACCTTGCGAAAAATGTAGTTCCTTCCTCTTCCGACACCGTGAAGGAAATTGATCCTTGCAAATAACGCTCGGTCAGTAACTTCATGCTGTAAGTACCCAGCCCACGACCATTCCCCTTGGTGGAAAAAGATCTTTGGAAAATCTGTAGTTGTACCTCCCGCGGTATGACCCCCGGATTGTTTACCCAAAACTCAACCTGCCCGTCCTGGTAGCGGCTTCCTAACCAGACTGTGTCTCTGTCCCCGGATGCCTCCAGAGCGTTTTTTAACATGTTTCCCAGTACCCGGTGAAGCAATTGCTGGTTGCTGGTAAAAACCAAATTTTCCGCTTTGGGGTCAATTAGAATCCGGCGGTGCCGGAAAGCTTCGTGGTTGGCAATATGTGCGGCTACTTGAGATAATAAATCTAAGGACTGTAAAGGTTTTGTGCTAAACTTAAGTTCATTTTTTTCAGCAAGTATCAAGTCGCGTTGTTCACGTATTTGTTCCACCAGCAGCTTGGCTGAAGACTGAATGTCCAGTATAAACTCTTTAGCCAGATCGGGATCGGCGGTATCTTCTAATAACTCGGCCAGGCCCATCAATCCCCCGGCTGTATTCATAACGTCATGGAAAAAAATACGCTCCAGACTGTGGCGTCGCTTTTCGTGGCTGATATCAACTATGGAAAGTACTGTAAATTTATCGTTATTAACCTGTACCGGTATGGCTGTTATCCCTAGATCCATTGCTTCCAGCTTGCCATTGTTTTTAATCAAGATACGGCATTCATGGTAGGCTTTTTGACCACACTGGCTTTCCAGGGTGGCGTTTACAGCACCACACGTACGACAAAATTCCGTGGTTCCGCAACCACCGGCCGCCTTACAAGCGTGGATGCACCGCAGTAGTTCTCCCGGGCGAAGACCTTTCACCGATGCATGATCTTCGACTCCCAGTAAGTCCAGTAACACCCGGTTACATAGGATTACCTGGCGGTTATGATTTAAAACCATTACAATGTTAGGGAGTGCATCAAAAAAACTACAATCTCCAAATAAATCCTCTGCGGCCCTTGCTTGTTGTGCAATTAGCTCATTCGAAGCTCTTTCCGCGGGCGCAAAGTAAGTGGTTGGGTTTTGGGAATGCATTTGAGGGGCTCATCTCCCTTGCGAGGTTCACTATTTAACAGTTATATGTTTCCTTAAGGTGTTCCACATTTCACCTGATACCAAACCCAGTCGCCAAAGTGCCACGCCCTTTAAGTTGTAGCGTTTGGCAATGCCCGTCTTGGCAATTATACTATTCGCCGTTTCGCTGGGGGCGGATATTCCCAATATCAGTTTTTCCGGCGGGACAACATTGACGGCTGTTTCTACGGCTTCAATGACCATTTTGACCGGTTCGGGCTTGGGGCCGTAATCATAGGCCATAATTATAATCCGGTCCGCCAGCTTGCCCAGCGCTTCATAATCGTAGCCCCTGTACGCGCTGTTCGGGGCATGGAGGGTAAGGGTAAGGTTAAGATTTTCTTCCTTTAGCCCCTCGGCTAACAATGCAACAAACCCGCTAAAGCTATCCCTTATGTTCCTCAGCTCCTCCGCACCGGCATTCCAGCCCAGCCCTTCAAAATCCAGGTTAACTCCACCGTATAACTTTGCTTCTTCCGTTATCTCTCTAACGGCATTATCCACCGCTGATTGATCGGTTAAAAGCTTGCTTGTAAATCCACCCTTATCGGTCAGGTGGATAACCATTTCAGTATCCAGATCATATTTACCGGCGGCCTCCAGTACTGCCTCCCAGCCGTCGGGGCGCTGCCAGCCGGTTTGGCTGCGGGTGAGGAGGTTTCCTGCTTCATCCAAACTGTACCATCCCAGTGCCAGTTCACTTACCGTGTCGGTATTTCCTTTGCCGGTCTGGGGATAACTCTTGCCGAATAGCCCGGTCCAACTGCTGGTATTGGCATCCCCCAGCGCGTAAAAACCAATTACCTCCATGCCGGTGGTGGGGGAAATAATATCAACCGTATGTGTACTACTATTCCACCCTACATTGCAGCCGAAGGCTTCGGTGAAAAACCGCAAGGGGATTAAGGTTCTGCCGTTAAGTATTACGGGTGGAGCATCCAGGGGCATTGCATTACCGTTTCTGTAAGCGGATTCGCTCCCTATTTGAAGGCGGATAAGAGTATCTTCTTTGACAGCCGTAATTGTTTGTGTTGTTCCTTCCCACTCAACCCGGGCATTCAGTGCTTCCACCGCGGCTCGAAAGGGCACCATTGTTCGCCCGTTTTGAATAACGGGCTCTACATCAAAGGTAACCGGCAGGCCGTCTATGAAAACAGTAATTTTTCCCTGTTCATCTCCGGCGCCAGCAGGGAAAGGTGGTACAAGGATTAAAGCAGATAAAATAATACAAATTGTAAATAATATTTTTTTCGTGGCCATTTTAATGCCTCCTGCTTATGTTTATATTTCATTTAATTCCCCTTTAGGAAACAAATTCCTTCCGGTGTATTGACAAGTTAAATAATGCCATTTAGAATAACTATTAATTTAATACAAGTTAGGTGACAGGTGCCCCGTAGGGGGAGAATAGGGAATCAGGTGAAAGTCCTGAGCGGTCCCGCCACTGTAACCGGGAAGTGCTTGCCAATTGCCACTGCCTGTATTCAGCACCAATTAAATGGGTTGAATGACTGGTGGGAAGGCGGTAAGGGCGATGCCCGGGAGCCAGGAGACCTGCCTGTCAACCTAAACTTTAAAGGATGATGGAAAAGTCCTTAACCTTTGGGTTAAGGACTTTTTTTCTTTCTAAGATCAAAAAAAGGAGTGAGCATGGTGACCCAGTTGCAAAGCGCTTTACAAGGGGAAATTACACCGGAGATAGAGCAGGTGGCCCGCCAGGAGGGTGTTACGCCGGAATTTATCAGGCAGGGGGTAGCCGGGGGAAGCATTGTCATACCCCGTAATAGAAACCGTGATGGCATAGTACCGGTCGCCATAGGTGCGGGGTTGAAAACCAAAGTGAGCGCCAGCGTTGGTTTATATGGAAGTACATGCAATATTGCCATGGAGGTAGCCAAAATAAAAGCGGCGGTGCAAGCAGGGACAAATGCCATTATGGACTTGAGTGTAAGCGGGGATATAGATGCCATGCGTAAGGAAACCCTTGCCGCCACTCCCACTCCCGTGGGCACCCTTCCCCTGTACCAGGCACTGGCCGAGGCGGCTGAAAAATACGGATCAACCACAAAGATGGAAGAGGAAGCGCTGTTCGATGTTATTGAACGCCAGGCGGCCGCGGGGGTTGATTTCCTGGCCCTGCATTGTGGTACCACCATGGATGTGGTGGAGCGGGCCAAAAAAGAAGGCCGCATTGACCCGCTAGTGAGTTACGGAGGCTCGCATCTCATAGGGTGGATGGTGCATAACCAAAGGGAAAACCCCTTATACGAAAATTATGACCGGGTACTGGAGATTGCCCGCAAGTACGACGTTACCGTCAGCCTGGCAGACGGCATGCGGCCGGGGTGCCTGGCCGATTCCCTAGACGGGGCCCAGGTGCAGGAACTGGTGATTTTGGGTGAAATGGTACGGCGGGCCAAGGAAGCCGGGGTGCAGGTAATGGTTAAGGGACCGGGTCATGTGCCGGTTAACCAGTTAAAAGCTACGGTTACTTTGCAGAAGAGCCTGTGCAAGGGTGCCCCCTATTTTGTTTTCGGGCCCGTGGTAACCGATATAGCAGCGGGCTATGACCATATAAGCGCTGCCGTGGGCGGAGCCATAAGTGCTTGGGCCGGTGCTGAGTTCCTCTGCTATGTAACGGCGGCCGAACACCTGGGCCTGCCCGGTGTCGAAGAAGTGCGGGAAGGAGTTATTGCCGCGCTTATTGCCGCTCATGCCTCCGACCTTGCTAAAAATATACCGGGGGCGGCACAATGGGATCTGGAGATTTCCCGGGCCAGGAAAGAGCTGAACTGGGAAAAACAAATTGAACTGGCTATAGACCCGGAGCGTGCCGGTAAATTGAAGAAAGAAAGAAGCGGCGATTCTTCGGCGGGATGTGCCATGTGCGGTAAGTACTGCGCCATGGAGGTAGTATCAGGGTATCTGGGAACGTCTAAACATAATTGCTAAATATAGAAAGGGTGAAAAAAATGACGCAGGTTTTAGCAGCCCGGTCAGGGCAAATAACACCGGAAATGGAAGCGGTTGCAGCCAGGGAAAACATGGATGTGGAGTTAATTCGTGCCGGGGTGGCTGCCGGGACAATTGTCATTCCCAAAAACAAAAATCGCAAAAGCGTAAATCCCTGCGGTATCGGGCAGGGTTTGCGGATCAAGGTGAATGCCCTCATTGGCACTTCCAGCGACCGGGAAGACCTGGAAATGGAAAAAAGAAAATTGATTATAGCGCAAAATGCGGGGTGCGATACATTTATGGATTTGAGTACCGGCGGGGACATCGATGGAATGAGGCGCCTTACTTTGTCCACAGTAAATGTTCCCGTGGGGTGTGTACCTGTTTACCAGGCTGCTATTGATGCTATAGAAAAGCGGGGTAGTATTGTGGCCATGCAGGAGGATGATATTTTTGCGGCGGTGGAAAAACAGGCCGCGGCGGGAATGGACTTTATGGCCATTCACAGTGCCCTGAACTTCGATGTTTTAAAACCCCTGCAGTGGAAGGGTAGGGTTGCCGATATTGTTAGTCGCGGCGGGGCTTTTTTAACCGGCTGGATGCTGCATAACCAAAGGGAAAACCCTCTTTATGAACAATTTGACCGGCTGCTGGCTATTTTAGGGGAATACGATGTTACCCTAAGTGTTGGGGATGCCATTCGACCCGGTGCCGTGGCTGATTCCCTGGATGAGGCCCAGCTGAGAGGACTGGCCGTAGCCGGGGAACTGGTGGAAAGGGCCCGGGAAGCAGGTGTACAGGTTATGGTGGAAGGGCCGGGGCATGTACCCATGCACCATGTGGAATCCACAATGCTTTTGCAAAAGCGCCTGTGTAACAATGCACCCTATTTTGTTCTGGGAACGCTGGCCACGGATGTGGCTCCTGGCTACGATCATATCACGGCGGCCATTGGGGGCGCCTTGGCCGGTGCCGCCGGGGTGGACTTTATTTGTTATGTAACCCCTGCGGAACACCTGGGCCTACCCACTGAAGAAGATGTTAAGGAAGGGGTTATTGCTGCTCGCATAGCGGCTCACGCGGCGGATATCGCCAGGGGGAACAAGCAGGCTCTGGAAAGGGATCTGCAAATGGCCAAGGCCCGTGTGGCCATGGATGTTGATAAACAAATCAGTCTTTCCATTGACCCGGATAAATCCAGACAGGCCCTAGAGGAAGAAAAGGGGGATAAACACTGTGCCCTCTGCGGACCCGATTGTGCCGCCCAGGTGGCAGCAAAATACTTCGGTATAGCGTGAGGTGATGTAAAATGAAAATGTAGGAAGCAATTGCGGATATGAGCCGGTAAGTGAAGAACGGTGGCTTAAAGCCGGTGAATAACTAAAGAACCTGGCCATTCCTCCGGGAAGTTTGGGGGAATCCTGGACCTGGCCCGGCGTCTGGCCGCCATCAAGGAAACATTGAAGCCCTCGGTTAAAAATAAAGCGGTGGTAACCATGGCCGGGGACCACGGTGAAAAAAGGCTTGTCCTGTTTATGTTGGGACAAGCCTTTTTTGCAGAGTGGTTAATATCCCATTTCTCTAAGTATTCTTGCCAGGGTGCTCAAGCGTTCTCCAATTAATTCACCATCGTCACTGAGAGCTTGGTTGAATAATTTAATATCCTCATTAATTTTTTCATTATCCTTGCATACCGCCACCGTCATAGCATCACCCTGTAAGCCTACTCTGTCGATAATAGGATTTTCCGTATCATATAAATTTTCATAACGGTAAGCCTCTCTAAAATGAAGTTGTGCCCTGCAAACCAGTATTGCAAGGTCTAGAACGCGGTGCAAGGGTAGTTCTTCGGATTGCCGGGACCATTTTTCCCCTGTATGTCGCCATACTTTAGCGGAAATATCCACCTTACCCCTATCATTCCACTGCGCCAGCCCCAGTGAAAGTCCCTTGGCATCCGAGTTATAGGCGTATCTACCATCAACATTCTCATAATTTTCGGTTACAATAACTGGTTTATGCTTTAATGTGGTGGGTATCTTCATCATAGTCCTCCTTAAAATTTACTTATTTACTAAATTACTAAATCACTGGTTTGATTATAGTTTCATGTTTATGCTTTGTCAACCAAAATTAACTTAAATGTCAAAAAGATTTTGAGATCGTTTTTAGGCGTGGTTAAGATATGTAGTAATTTAATACCTGTCAGCCTATACTTTAGAGAATGATGGAAAAGTCCTTAACCTTTGGGTTAAGGACTTTTTGGGATAATAAAAATAAGTGAGCATGGTAACCCAGTTGCAAAACGCTTTACAAGGGGAAATCACTCCGGAGATGGAACAGGTGCCGCCAGGAGGGTGTTGGGCCTGAATTTATCAGGCAGGGGATATGATTACCATTCTGTAAAGGCACCAATTTCAGTGCTGCGGCAGCTGCAGGAAATCCTTAACAAGTATGGCGGATATTTCTGCGCCGGTATATGCTCGATATTATTCCTAATGCCGCGGCATTTAAGATTAACTGTGACCCACCGTAACTGACAAAGGGGAGTCCAACTCCGCTTATGGGGGCAAATCCAAGATTCATACCTATATTCCATATAAATTGGACGGTAAAGATAGCGGTAAACCCGCTAAGTACCAGCCGGGCGTAATTGTTTTTAACCATTACGGCAACCCTGGTCATACGAGTAATAAATAAAACTATCAAAGCAATTAAGACTCCCACCGCGACCCAGCCAAAAGTGAAGGTTAAATAACTGAAAACAAATTCTGTGTGCAGGCCGGGAACAAAATCGGGTTTTTCCGTAAGCCCCTGGCCAAAAGATCCGGAACCGTTAATTAACTGGCTTAATTGCAGGTTTAGCCAGCCGGCTCCCGATGGATCTTTTTCTGGATTAATAAAAGCCATAAACCGCTGAAGCCTGTATGGGGTGTTAATGATTAGGAAAACAATAATTCCCGATACTAAACTTGTTAAGGTTAAAAAGGCCCTGGGTTTTGCTCTGGAAACAATCAACAGAGTTATGCAGACTGCGGTGTAAATAATTGCTGCGGTTATTGAACTGCATGCCAATATTAAAAGCAGTGGCATTACACATAACAACAGACCCTGCAACAACTTTTTAGACTTGTCCCAGTCCCATTTATGTAATATACCGGCCAAAGCTATGCTCAGCAATAAGGGACTGATTTCCACAAAATTGATACTAACCGGGCCCAGGGTAAGATAGTTTGTACTGTTCACGGGCTGTCCGGCGAAAACTGATAAAACCAGCATTAATACGGTGCCCCAATAGATGTGTACGGAATAAGGTTCAATCTTCCGAAAGTCGAATAAATATAACCCCGTTATAATAGCTGCCCCAATAATGGCGAAAATAAAACTTTTGATAAATAATATGGGGACAGGGTCGGGTGTGAATCCCAGTAACCCATGTTTCTCTATGAAAAACATGGCCAGTAAACCCAGGCTCACAAAAAAAAGGCTTAAAACCAATATACTCCACTCCGGTTTGGGTTGATGAACCTTGTTTAATTGTTTGCCTATTCTATCAGCATTTCCCATTTGGTTAATGGCTTTATTAACTGCTTCATCTTCTGAAAAACCTTCGGCTAAGTATTCTTCAACGGTTTCTTGCAGGTGTGTTTTGAGTTCAAGTTCTATTTCCCGGTGCACTTCACGGAATTTAACCTGTGAGCATATTTCATTTATATAAGAAATTAGTTTTTCGTTGGTAATTACCTCCATGCATAGGCCTCCCCGGTTAAGATTTTATCAACCGCTGAACGAAAAGTTACCCACTCTGCTTGTTTTTCCCTTAAACCTTTAACCCCTTTGGGAGTAATCCGGTAGTATTTTCTTTGCCGACTGCCTTCACTGCCCCACCAATATGACTCAATCATATTTGCGGCTTCCAACGAGTGTAGAATGGGGTAAAGCGTTCCCTCTTTAAACTCAAACACACCGTTCGACTTCTTTTCAATTTCCTTAATCATTTGATAGCCGTACATAGGTTTCTGGTTTAGCATGCTTAGAACCAGTATTATAGTACTTCCTTTTAAGAGTTCCTTATTAACTTTCAGGGCAATACCTCCTTTCTATCAATCGTAATGCGATGCATAGTTAATCTAGGCATAGCTTATCAGGTAGAAACGTAAAAGTCAACCAAAATATAGGGATATTTTGGGATTGGTCATGTATTGGCCTAGCCTCTGGCTCGCTAGTTACCACTCTTATTTACCTCTTACGTCTCCCACTAATAGAAGCAGGAGACTCTTTTACGTCGGATAAGGTGGGAATCCCATCAGAAGCCCTGGTGTTCAGCTTAGTTGAGCGGGTTCACTGGCGGAATTAACGTAAACCTCTAGCTACCTTAAGGTTTACAATGTTCTTGAATTCTGGTAGAATTTCTTACAGGTTTTTATCTCTAAAATGTAAACCTACTATATGGCGTGGTTAACAATATCAAGGAGAAAAATCATGCAAAATCTGTATAGCATCAGAATGCGGGCAGCTCGGGGTGGTGCCCATGAGGACGGGGGGCAACATATCTCCGGAGCGGAAAGAATAGTTCCGGAAGATAAAATTCCGGTTATTTTGCAACAGCTGTATTCCCGGGCCCGAAAACATGAACTGGGGCGTCCTGATTTTATTAATATCAACGTTGAATCTTTATCCGGCTGGGACATTAAGGAGCTAACCTCCCTCATGGTTTATACCATGGGTTGCCGGGATTACCAGGAAGGCCGGAGACTGGCCGGGAAAGTGCTAGAGCTTAAGGGGATAAACCCCCGGATAGTTGAAAAAGGTTTTTACTACCTTCGGGGAGACCATTTCCCCGGCACCGACCACTCCGTGACAAGTCCCACAGGGACAGGCCCCACAGGGACAGGCAAAAATATGCGGGGGGCTATTTTAATGGATATAAATACCGGGCGACGTTTGGAACCGGATCAAAGCCGGGGCATAAGGGCCTCACGTATGGATTACCACCCGGAAATAGTTCCAAATTTATATGAACTATTAGATGAGTTTGGCTTAAATAATAACCACGTTCGGGAAGCATTATGCCTGGCCACCAAGGTGGCCAATGTTTCCGGAGTAGTGGCTGAATTGTGCTGGTCGGACGACCCCGGTTACACAGCCGGCTACGTTGCCGCAGCAGATCTGGGCTATATACGGTTACCCCATTTAAAAGAAAAGGGTAGCCGGCACGGTGGCAGGATTTTTTTTATTGACCCCGGCCGGGTAAAGCCGGAGGACATAATCAAAAACCTGGAACAGAAAACTTACATAATTACAGCACTGGGCCCTGTTCACGGGGAGATTACTTTTGAAGAATTGAAGAGGAGTCTATTTAAATGAAATTTTTAAAAGAGGAGTTAGCTTATCTAAAGCAGCATGACCTCTACCGGCGGCTGAATACAATGGATGATTCCCAGGCTTCCCGTACAGTGGTTAACGGCAAGCACTGTCTATTGTTTTCCTCCAATAACTACCTGGGGCTTACCGAGCATCCCCAATTGAAAAAAGTAGCCATAGATGCCATAAATCTCTGGGGTACCGGCGCAGGAGGTTCACGTTTAACCACCGGTAACTTTAGACTACACGAAGAATTGGAAAATACCATTGCCCGTTTCAAAAATGCTCCGGCAGCCATAGTCTTTAATACAGGCTACATGGCCAATGTGGGGGCGATAACCGCATTGGCCGGAAAAGAGGACATCATCTTTAGTGATGAGCTCAACCATGCCAGTATTATAGACGGGTGCCGGCTTAGCCGCGCCAAAACCGAGATTTTTCCCCATAAAGACACCGCAGCCCTGGAAAAAATGCTGCAGCAGGCCCACGGTTACCGCCGGCGGCTTATCGTAACCGACGGGGTTTTCAGCATGGACGGTGACCTGGCTCCGCTGCCCCGGTTGGTGGAACTGGCCCAAAAATATAACGCCTTGTTGATGGTGGATGATGCCCATGCCACCGGAGTACTGGGAAGTAGGGGTGCGGGTACGGCGGACCATTTTGGCCTGGAAGGCAAGGTCCATATACAAATGGGGACCCTGAGCAAGGCAGTGGGCAGTGTGGGCGGGTATATTGCCGGTTCCTGTGAGTTGATTGATTACCTGAGAAATAAAGCCCGCAGCTTCATATTCTCCACAGCCCTCTCCCCGTCTGTAATTGCTTCTGCCATGGCGGCCTTTGAGATAATCCGTGAGAATCCCCAAGTGATGCAGAACCTACATTTCAATGTCCGGTACCTCAGATCCGGGCTCAAGCAAATGGGTTTTGAGATTTTGGCCGAAGAATCGCCCATAATACCGGTATTTATAGGTGATGCGGATAAAACCATGCAAATGGCAGAGAAAATATTTTCCATGGGAGTCTTTGCCCCGGGGATAAGGCCGCCCACGGTACCGCCGGGGACCAGCAGGGTCAGGGTTACGGTAATGGCTACACATACCCGGGATGATTTGGACAGGTGCCTTACTGCCTTTGCCCGGGCCGGTCAAGAGCTGGGGATCATCTAAAGATAAGGAGGATTAATTAAAATGCAGGGTTTCTTTATCACCGGCACCGACACCGGTGTGGGAAAGACGGCCGTTACTGCCGGGCTGGCGGCCAACCTTAAACAAAAAGGTTTTGACGTGGGAATTATGAAGCCGGTGCAGACAGGAAGTGAAAAAAGCGAGCACGGCCTGATTTCAGCTGACGCGCTGTATGCCATGCAAGTGGCGAAAATAAATGACCCCATGGAATTGGTCAGCCCTTACCGCCTGGAAGCGCCCCTGGCCCCGTCTATAGCCGCCCAAATTACGGGGGTAAATATTGAAGTACAAAAAATAGAACATGCCTACCGGGAATTATGCAAGCGCCACCGTTTTATGCTGGTGGAAGGGGCGGGCGGAATAATGGTGCCGGTAACAGGCAGGTTATTAATGGCCGACCTGGCAAAAATCCTCAACCTGCCGGTTTTAATTGTGGCCAGACCCGGCCTGGGAACGGTAAACCATACCCTGCTTACTATAGAGTACGCTAAATCCAGGGACATTCAAGTGGCCGGAGTTATTATCAACGGGCTCAATGAAAGTGAGGCCGGCACGGCGGAGAAAACGAACCCGGGTTTAATTGAAGAGTTATCCGGAATCCCGGTGGTGGGAATCATACCTTACATTTCTGACTTAGATGTTGATACATATAACCCGGGCCGAATAATAGAACTGGTGAGGGCGGAAATCAATTGGGAAAAAATTTCCCTTCCCGGGCCCGGGGGGGATTACGGAAATGCAAGGGATATTAACCGCAAGGGAGATTGAAGGCATAATCCCTCACCGTTATCCATTCCTGCTGGTGGACGGGATAAGTGAACTAACGCCCGGCAGCCGGGCCGTGGGACACAAAAGGGTTTCCGCCGGCGAATTTTTCCTACAGAAAGGGCCGGGCGGTAAACAAATATTACCCCGGGCACTGCTGCTGGAGGCCATGGCGCAGGTGGGATCGGTGGCTGTTTTAAGTCACCCCCTGTACCGGGGTAAAAGTACCCTTCTGGCCGGAATTAACGGGGCTGCTTTTATGAGAGAAGTGGTGCCGGGAGATGTAATCCGGCTGGAAGCCGAAATAACGAAGGTTAAAGGGAGGATCGGTAAAAGAAAGTGCCGGGCGCTGGTGAGAGATTTATTAGTGGCCAAAGCTGATATTTTATTTGCTTTAGTTTGAATAAACGGGGGACTGGTAATGGAAAACCACTCTAAAGTAGCTCTGGTAACAGGTGGCGCCCGTGGTATAGGAGCGGCAATTGTCCATAAGTTAGCTGCAGGCGGGTTTGACGTAGTCATTAATTACAAAAACAGCAGCCAGGCAGCCAACCAATTGGCACAGGATATTACATCCAGGTATAAAATTAAAGCTTTGCCCTACCGGGCTAATGTTTCCCTTTCCAGCGATGTTATGGAAATGGTGTGCCAAATCAGGGAAGAACTGGGGCGCATAGATGTGCTAGTGAACAATGCCGGTATTGCCCGCGACGCCCTACTGGCAAGGATGACCGAGGAAGACTGGGATCAGGTAATAAACACTAACTTAAAAGGTGTCTTCAATTGCACTAAAGCCGTCCTGAAAACAATGCAGAAACAGCGCCGGGGTCGCGTAATTAACATAGCTTCGGTGGTGGGTCAGAAAGGGCAAATAGGCCAGTCCAATTATGCCGCGGCAAAGGCCGGCGTTATTGCCTTCAGCAAATCGCTGGCCCTGGAATTGGCCCGCTGGGACATAAAGGTCAATGTAGTGGTTCCCTGTTTCACTGAAACCGACATGACCGCGCAGCTGTCTGCCGGGGCCAGGGAAAAAATATTGGAGCATATACCTTCGGGCCGCCCCGGGAGGCCGCGGGATGTGGCCAACATGGTTGGCTTTCTTACTTCCGAGGAGGCGGGCTATATTTCAGGCCAGGTCTTTAACGTTGACTGCCGGGTGGTGTAAGTAGAATATGCAGAACCGGGTGGTTGTAACCGGGATAGGCGTTATATCCCCCATTGGCACCGGCAAAAACAATTTCCGGGCAGCCCTGGAAAACGGGGATGTGGGTATAGATAAAATTACACGGTTTGATGCCTCGTGCTTTCGAACCAGGATAGCGGCAGAAGTTAAAGATTTTAAGGCGGATAAGTATATGGATGCAAAAACCGCCGGTCGGATGCCCGGGTTCTGTCAATTTGCCCTGGGTGCCGCCTCCCAGGCCATTTCTGACGCCGGGCTGAAAACAGAAAAAGAAGACCGGCAGCGAATGGGAGTATTTATGGGAACCAGCAGAGGAGGGATAGCCGCCCTGGAGGAGTTTGAATCACAGGCAGGCCCTTTGAAAAAATCAGATCCCGGCTTTCCAGGATATTCCTTTCTATATTGTTTCCCCAATGCCGCTACTTCTGTTGTTGCCGGCATGGCCGGTGCCCAGGGCCCTTCCGGTACCGTGATGGCGGCCTGTGCTTCCGGCAGCATAGTCATCGGCAATGCATTTCGTGTTCTACAGCGGGGGGATGCGGATGTAATCATAACCGGGGGAACCGAAGCCCCTCTTTCACCGCTCATTTTTGCCGGTACCTGCGCCTCCAGGGCCATGTCCACTCTCAATGAAAGCCCCCAAAAAGCCAGCCGCCCTTTTGATAAAAACCGGGACGGTTATGTTATGGGCGAAGGGGCTGGGGTGGTGGTACTGGAAACTCTGCAGCACGCTTTGAAACGGAATGCAAAAATATACGGTGAGATAACAGGGTATGGTTTAACCTGCGACGCCTATCATATGACCGCCCCAGACCCGGACGGCAGGGGAGGGGCTCGGGCCATGAGCCTCGCGCTTAAGGAGGGTGGAGTGTTACCGGCGGATATTGACTATTTAAATGCCCACGGAACATCCACACTGCTAAACGACCGCAATGAAACCCTCAGTATCAAGCAGGTTTTTGGTGATTATGCTTACTCTCTGCCGGTGAGTTCAACCAAGTCAATGACCGGACACCTTTTGGGCGCGGCCGGGGCGGTGGAATTCATAGCCTGCCTCTTGGCCATGGAAAACAGCTTTATTCTCCCCACCGTAAATTATGAAACCCCTGACCCGGACTGCAACTTGGATTTTGTACCCAACCGGGCCCGAAAATGTGATTTAAATCTTGTCATGTCCAATTCTTTAGGTTTTGGTGGACATAATGCCAGTTTACTGATTAAGAAATATGTAAATTAAATACGAGGAGGTAGGACCTGTGCATAATTTTAAACCGGAACAGATTGAACAATGGGACAAGCAGTATGTATGGCATCCTTTTACTCAAATGAGTGAATGGCAAAGGGAAAAGCCTTTGATAACCGAAAGAGGGGAAGGCAGCTATCTTTATGATATAAAGGGCAATAAATACTTGGATGGTATTTCCTCCCTGTGGGTTACTGTACACGGGCATGGGAAAGAAGATATAAACCGGGCTATTAAAGAACAGCTGGATAAACTGGCCCACAGTACACTGTTGGGCCAGGCCAACGTTCCGTCAACGCTTCTGGCCAAAAAATTGGTGGAAATTACACCACAGGGCTTGAACAAGGTTTTTTATTCGGAAAGCGGCTCCACCGCGGTGGAAATCGGCCTGAAGATAGCCTACCAGTACTGGCAGCAAAAAGGGGAAGAGAAGTATAAGTCCAAGCAGAAATTTATATCCCTGGTAAATGCATACCACGGTGATACTGTGGGTTCGGTGAGCGTAGGTGGTATAGATTTGTTTCATAAAATATTCGCGGGTCTGCTGTTCGAGACTGTGAGTGCACCGTCTCCGTACTGTTACCGCTGCCCGTTAAGTTTAAACAGGGAGACCTGCTCTATGGAGTGCCTTAAAGAGATGGAATACCTGTTAGCCGGCCATCACCGTGAAATAGCAGGTGTGGTGGTGGAGCCCCTGGTGCAAGGTGCAGCCGGCATGGTGGTGGCACCGGAAGGTTACCTGGCAAAAGTGCGGGAACTCTGTTCAAAGTATAATGTTTTGCTTATTGCCGATGAGGTGGCAGTGGGCTTTGGGCGCACCGGTAAAATGTTTGCCTGTGAACATGAAAATGTACAGCCGGATATAATGTGCCTGGCCAAGGGAATAACCGGCGGCTATCTGCCCCTGGCAGCCACCATGACTACTGATGAAGTTTATAATGCATTTCTGGGAAGGATAGACGAGTTTAAAACCTTTTATCACGGTCATACCTATACCGGTAACCCGGTGGCCTGTGCCGCTGCCCTGGCCAACCTGGAGCTGTTTGAGGAAAATAGATTAATTGACGCTCTGCAAGAAAAAATTTCTTTCTTAACCGGAGGTCTGAAAAAATTTAAAGAACTGAAACATGTTGGCGATGTGCGGCAAAAGGGTATGATGGTGGGAATCGAAATTGTGTCCGAAACGGAAACCAGGGAACCCTTTCCCGTTGAATATAATATTCCCCACCGGATTGTTCTGGAAGCCAGGAAAAATGGTCTAATTATCAGGCCCCTGGGTAATGTAATGATACTTATGCCCATCCTTTCCATGACTCTGCCGGAATTAGAAGAAGTTCTGGAAATTACTTATGCCGCTGTCCAAAAGGTTACCGAGGAGGAAGCCCGGTGCTGGAGACAATAAAAGAAAAAATAACCAGTGGTTTGCCCATAGACAGAGGGGAAGCATTTAACCTTAATCAATTGAAAGGGAAAAAAATTTATGAACTCATAACCCTGGCCGGAGGGGTTACTCGCCAATCCTTTTCCGGCAATGAAGTAGATTTATGCTCCATTATCAATGCCCGGTCGGGCAGCTGCAGTGAAAATTGTGCTTTTTGTGCCCAGTCGGCTCATCACAATACTGCTGTGCAAACCTATCCTATGTTGCAACCTGACAAGATCCTCCGCACCGCCATTAAGGTGGAGGAATCGGGAGTAAAAAGGTTTTCCATTGTCACCAGCGGCAGGGGTATTTCGGACCGTGACCTGGAAACCGTGCTGGAAACCCTCGCCCGCCTGCGTAGGGAAACTGATCTTAGCCTGTGCGCGTCCCTGGGCATTATTAACGAGAATCAAGCAAATATGCTTGTAGAGGCGGGCCTTTCCAGTTATCATCACAACCTGGAAACGTGCTCCGATTATTTCAAATGGATCTGCACCACCCATACTTTCGAGGAAAGGGTACAGACTATAAAAAACGCTCAAAAAGCTGGTTTGAGGGTCTGTGCCGGGGGGATATTAGGCCTGGGTGAGTCTCCGAGGCACCAGGTGGAAATGGCCTTTGAGTTACATGAGCTGAATATTGATTCGGTGCCTTTAAATTTTCTCAATCCCATCCCCGGTACACCGCTCCAGTGCCAAGGGGCATTATCTCCCCTGCAAATATTGAGGGCCATAGCTGTGTTTCGCCTGATATTACCCGGGGCGGTTATTCGCCTCTGCGGTGGTAGAAAAGAGGGGCTGCGCCGCCTGCAACCCCTGGCATTTCTCGCCGGTGCCAATGGCCTTATGGTGGGCGATTACCTAACTACCCACGGTTGCGATATACAGGAAGACTTTCAAATGCTACGTGATTTGAGAGAATCTTAAGCCACATTGCCATAAGGTTATATCATATTAAAGAGGCACTATGCGTGCCTCTTTAATATTTAACCGTTTTATATTTGCTGGTAAAAGCTTCTTTTATATGTCTTTAAGAGAATAGGAAAAACCGTTTTCGTCCCAGCCCCGCAGGTTATAGTACTCGTCGACCATATAATTTAGTTCTTTACTGGTGATGCAATCGTTACCCTCATTTACACTTTCTTTAAATAGACGCTCCGGCAAGGTATCTTCGCTTTTGGTGGCATATTCCCGGGCGTTAAAAATTCGAGAGGCGGTTATAATTCTATTAGCAGTTTCCTCTAAGTGTTCCTTATCAGTATTTAAACCGGTTATTACTGCAACCAGCTCCACTAGATCTTCCCATAGAATTAAGTCCCTGTAAAAGACACATAAAATACCTGTGTTAAAAATTGTAAGCCGGTTTTCATAATCAATAAATAGTTCTGCTTTACCCTGTATAGTTTTTGGGTCGATGATACCAACCAATTCAGGCTTGTAAAATGTAGCGCGGAGGTGACAGGCCCCGCGTGTAGAAGTAGCATAAGCTAAACCCATCCCCTTAAGGGGCCTGGGGTCGTACCCGGGTGGTTCCAGGCCTTTTACATGTACCGCGGCATCCTCCATTCCCCACTTCTTAGCGGCATACCTGATTCCTTGTGACAATACCTGTCCTCTATTTTTTACTGCAGCTATCTCTTGTAATAATTGGGCAGTCCCTTCAGTATCGCCGTATCTTATCCCTGTATCAAAACGACCTCTTTGCTGGGTTTCCATAGCCATGGCTATCAAGTTCCCGGCGCTGATGGTGTCCATACCAAGACGATCACATAGGTCATTAAGATAAATAATCTCTTCCAGGGAGTTGATGGCACAAAGACCTCCAAAAGCATAAATGGTCTCGTACTCAGGTCCCTCTAAAGTCAAGTTTTTATACTTTCCTTTAGTTACGGTGGTCAAGTTACCACATGTTAATAGGCATTTTGGACAGGAAGAGGGTTTTACTTGAAAATCCTGGTGTAATCTTTCACCTGATATATTCTCCCATTGTTCTTTATAAGCCTCTGACCAGTATCTATTGGGAAATGCCCTGGCACCATTCATAATTGCTACCATTTGGGTGGTTCCATATTTTTGGTACGCTTTTACACCTGGATTATCCTTGGCTCCAGCAGCAATTTTCTTCATTAAATTCTGTAGGCGTTCAGGATCTGCCGGCTCGATTGTTTTCTTGCCATGGAATGCAATTGCTTTTACCTTTTTGGAGCCCATAACTGCACCCACACCGGTTCGACCGGCTGAGCGCCAGTAGTTGTTTTCTATACAAGCAAATCTAACCAAATTCTCTCCGGCCGGTCCTATGGTAAGTACTTGAGCTGATTTATTATTTAATTCGCTTAAGATAATATCCTCTGTTTGATAGGTCTCCATTCCCCAAAGGTGCTCTGCTTGGTGGAAAACCGCACCATTTTCAGTTATCTCCAGGTAAACCGGTTTGTCAGACTTACCTTCTAAGATTACCGCATCATAACCTGTTGCGTGCAGGGCAGGCGCAACCCCGCCTCCTGAATATGATTCGCTGTAGAGTCCTGTAAGCGGTGATTTAGTAAATACTCCGTACCTGCTTGATCCAAACATCTTGGTTCCGGCAGCAAAACCCGTAGTAAATATTAACCGGTTCTCCTTCGATAATGGTTCGGTTCCGGGAGGTACGTTTTTTAGTAAAAGATAAGTTCCCAATCCTTTTCCGCCAAGAAATTTAAAAAAGACTTCTTCTGGGATCTCCGAAACCGTATATTTGTGTTCTGTAAGGTTTACTCGCAACATTTTTCCGTAAGACCCTTTCAATTCTCCCATCTCCCCTTAACGTGTAATTGCTACCCACCAATTATCCATGGGAAAACCATAAGCATATCATTATCCTTAAGTTCATAGGCCATAGACACTCTTTTTCCGTTTACCGTTAAAAAACTAATCATATATTCAGCTACTTCCAATTCATCCAGTACTTCCTTGACAGTGATACCGGGTTTAACCCTTAAACGACGTTCTTTCCACATAATGTCCTGCAGGAGACCGTAAAGTTTAACAGTAACGTGGATAGCCATTTAAATCCTTCGACAAGTTATAAACCAAGGTAGGCTTCTCTAATATAGCTGTTGCTTTCAAGTTCTTCTGCAGAACCGGATAATGTTACACGGCCATTTTCGATTACGTAAGCCCTATCTGCTAACTCCAGGGCAAAGTGTACGTGTTGTTCCACCAGTATCACTGTTACTCCCTGCCGGTTAATCTCCCGGATCCTATTAAAAATTTCCTGTACCAATATGGGGGCAATGCCAAGGGAAGGCTCATCCAGCATTAGTAGGCTTGGTTTTGACATTAAGCCCCGGGCAATGGCAAGCATTTGTTGTTCCCCTCCGCTAAGAGTGCCGGCATGTTGCTTGCTTCGTTCTTTTAGCCGTGGGAAAAGGTGATAAACCTGCTCCAGCATCTCCTTGCGTTCTTTTTTTGCCCTGGAATTATAGCTCCCTAAAACTAGGTTTTCGTATACCGTCATTTGGGGAAAAAGTTGCCGCCCTTCAGGGACATAAGCAATGCCCATTTCGGAGCTTAGATGCCCACCCAGTGTTATAATGTTCTCACCTTGAAATTCAATTCTGCCTAATTTTTTGTCTATAAGGCCGGCGATGCATTTTAGGGTTGTAGTTTTGCCGGCACCATTTGCACCTATAAGGGAAACGATTTCCCCCTCTTCGACATGGAAGGAAATATTCCATAATGCCTGAATATCACCATAAAAAGCCTGCAAGTCAATTATATCAAGCATGGTATTCCTCCCCCAAGTATGCTTTAATGACAGCGTCATTTCGGGCAATGTCACCAGGCACGCCTTCGGCGATTTTTTCACCTTGGGCTAAAACTACTATTCTATCCGATACCTGCATTAATGCGCGCATGATATGTTCAATTATTACCACTGTCATACCTGTTTCCTTAATATCTTTAATTAGTTGAATAGCTTGCTCTACTTCTTGGCCGTTTAAACCACCCATAGGCTCATCCAGCAGAAGTAAAGACGGGTTGGTTGCTAGTGCCCGGGTTAGTTCCAGTCTTTTTAGGTTCCCGGTACTAAGCTCCCCGGCTTTTTTGTCTGCCAGGTTTTCCATCCCTGAAAAGGCGATGACTTCCCGGGCTTTTCCTTCGGCCTCATTAAGGGACTTTATCTTAGAAAGCACAGCGATTAATACATTATTAAATACAGAGAGTTTTTTTAATGGTTTTACAATTTGAAATGTGCGGGCTATGCCCTTGTGACATATTTTATGGGGCGCTAGGCCGGTAATAGTTTCGTCTTTAAAGTGGACTTTACCCTTAGTGGGAGGTAAAGATCCTGCAATCATGTTAAAACAAGTAGTTTTACCCGCGCCGTTCGGTCCTATAAGGCCTAAAACTTCACCATCGTCAACAATAAAAGATACATCTGAAACCGCGGTTAGACCTCCAAACTTTTTAGTCAGGTTCTCCACCCGTAATACCGGCACCGGCAGTCACCATCCTTTTTCTTTCCCACTTTTGTTTGATAAAGCCGTATACACCTTCGGGCATATAAAGAATAACCAATACCAACAGTCCACCGTAGACTAGCAAATGGGCATTTCCAAGATATGCTTGGAATACTTCACTGAGGATGGTTAATAAAACCGCGCCAACAATAGGCCCCATTATTGTTCCAACACCACCAACTATAGTGATAAAGATCATCTGAATGGATATGTGTAAGGCAAAGACATCATGTGGGCTGATAAATCCAACATACAATGCATTAAATCCTCCCGCTAATGCTGCCAAGAATGCCGATAATATTAATGCCAGTATTTTATATTTTCTGGTAGGTACCCCCATAGCTTCACTTGCATCATCATCTTCCCTTATAGCCATCAGAAAATACCCCATTCTGCTGTTAATAATATGGTAGACAAAAAAAACTGAAAAAAGCATTAAAGTCATACTAAGGTAGTAGAAGGGTAATTTTCCTAACAATTCAATAGGCCCAATTGGCGGAACATCTAACAAGAGAATTCCTTCTCCCCCATTGGTCAAACTTTTCCAGTTCATGGCTATAACCATGCCTATTTGAGCGAGAGCAAGGGTGCCAAGTCCTAAATAAGGTCCTCTTAAGCGGAAGATCATTAATCCCAGGATAAAAGTTATTACAATAGTACAAAAAGCTCCAAATAAAAGGGCTAATATAGGGTCTAATGTATGCCCAAATAAACCACCTAATTCGTTAAGAGATTGATTTGTTATAAAGAGTACGGTACCGTAGCTGCCAATAGCAAAAAACAGAGCATGACCAAAAGATACCTGGCCTGTATATCCCCCAAGCAAATTCCAAGATTGGCCGAAAATGATGCTTAAGAAAATTATTATTATAATGTGTCTAAAGTAGTTATTAGTGATAAGCATAGGGAGAACAATTAATAAAAGAATCGCGGCCATAACTGCCAGTTTTTTGTTTAATGTCAATTTGTTTTTCCCCCTCACCTAGCCGTTATACCAAACAACCCACTGGGCTTAAATAACAAAACTAATAAAAATAATATAAGACCAAAAGCATCTGTCATTCCTGTCGAAATATATACCGAACCTAAAGATTCCGTTATACCAAGGATAATACCTCCTATTAGAGCACCTTCTACGGAACCCATACCCCCCAGGACCACAATCACAAATGCCTTTACCACAAAAAGTGTTCCAATAGTAGGATAGGCATAAAGTACCGGAGAAAGTAGAGAACCGGAGATTGAGGCAAAGGCTGCCCCCAAACCGAAAGTAAACATTGCGATCCGTTTAACATTGATTCCTACCACGGTAGCTGCTTCCGGTTGTTGCGCAGAGGCTCTTACGGCCAAACCAAGGTCCGTTTTGTTTAAAAACCAATATAGGGCCATTGTAACGGCTATTGTTATAATAAAAGATATTAACATGGGATAGCTGACGGAAACGCTTCCCAGCTGTAGTACCTCGGTGCCGTAACTGACTTTTAGATGACGGTAGTCTGGAGACCATAACAGCATTGCAGCATTGGCGATTACTAGAGAAATCCCGGCGGTTAAAATCAAAGAGTTTTCACCGTCAGTAGCTTTAGAGACAAAATAACGATAAAGAATGATTCCTAAAAGAAAAACAGCAGGTGTGGTAATAAAAAGAGATGCAAAGGGGTCGATCCCTAAAAAAGTGAACATAAAATAAGAACCATACATCCCAAGCATCAAAAACTCGCCATGAGCTAAGTTTATGATTCGCATCACCCCGAAAATTAGAGTGAGCCCTAAAGCAATTATGGCATATATACCACCGGTCATAATTCCGCTAATCAAAGTTTGTAAAAACAGATCCATTTTTTTCCCGCCCCTTTAGGTTATAATACCAGCATGAGGTAATATCAATACTTAAGCTGTAGGAGGGGAAAGACCCCTCCTACAGTTAAGGTATACCTTGTTGAGTTTTACCTTTCATCCCATGGTACCAGCGGATAAACATAGTCTCCTTCAGCAATGTCTTCCGGATAAACAGTTACCAGCTTGCCGTCAATCCACTGGGAAAGTTCCGAAATGGACTTGTTCTGATTTGTATAACCTTCAAAATCCTCAAACTTAACGTGACCGTAAATTGTATCCATATCAGTAGTCTCAAGGGCTTCCATAACTGTCTCTCTGGTAATTTCTCCTGCATTATCTGCGCGCCGTAAAGCGTCAGCCATAACCTGAATGGCAGCATACCCCTCAGCTTCATGTTCTCCTATATAGTGACCGTTACGCTTATTAAACTCTTCGTTGTACCACTGCCATTCTTCGTTCTTTTTATCTCCATGCCAAGGACCGGTACTCATAATATATTGGGTCAAGTCTCCGCCTTGTTCATAAAATCCTTGGACCGAATGTCCGGCTCCGGTACCAACAATCGCCTTAGGTGTATAATTTAGCTCTTTAAAAGCCTTTGTAACCTGTACAGCATCATTTTCAGTACCAGCGGTAATAATTACTGCATCCGGGTTAGCTTCCTTCACTTTGGCTACAATCGGCTTGAAGTCAACTGCCCCTGCCTGGAATTTTTCATCTGCAACAATATCTACTCCGTTTTCCTCCGCGTATTTCTTGGTACCATATTCAAAAACAGACTCACCAAAAAGGTTATCCACTCTAATGACAGCAATAGATTGCGGTTTAGCTACGTCTTTAAAGAATTCCTGCATCCCGTTGGTATACATTCCGGCAGTGGGGTTTAGCCGAAAGACGTTTTCCCAGCCGGACTGAGTTATTTTGTCGCTGGAACCATGTTCCACTAACATGGGCATACCGTGCTGGTTGGCTACCTTTGCAACGGCGTAGGTAGTACCACTGGCGCGGGCACCAAGGATGGCTACAATATCTGTATTATTGATGAGTTTTTCTGCTACGGTCATTCCTATGTCAGCTTTTTCTTGAGAATCTTCGATAATGATCTGTAGTTTTTTCCCGTTAATGCCGTCCTCAGAATTTACCTTTTCAATGGCGATAGTGTAAGCTGCTTCGAACTTTTTACCAAATGTAGCCGCGGGTCCTGTCATCGGTAGGACAGCACCGATGGTAACGGTTTCCTCATTCTGCCCTTGGGACCCAGATTCACCGGAGTTCTCCTGCTGACCATTCCCGCATGCCGTAAGCGAGAACGCTACCATTAGGATGATTGCCAGGATTGAAAATCTCTTCAGCACAACATTGTACCTCCTTCAAAATATTAATTCTTTTGTGAATATACAGAAAATAATAAGCAAAACTCATTCCATATGATGGAGATGCTTTTTTAAACAAAAATTGAATTTAATTGCTTGTCATTAAAAAGATAAAAGTGCGCGATTTCGCGCACTTTTCATCATTATATCAAATCTTATTTGGGAAAATATTTGTTGACCCTTCTTTGGAGAGCATGTCTGCTTAATTTTAGCAAGCGTGCCGCTTCAGATATGTTCCAACGGGTTTCATCTAAAGCTTTTTGGATGTAATCTTTTTCAATGCGCTCAATTTCTTCTTGAAGGCCTCCCGGATGAAGTTTCCTTAACTGTATTGCTTCAGCGTTCTCCGGGGGGGACCCCACTGTTTTGAGCCCAGAACCGTGCAGAAAGTGACTAGGTAAGTCTTTCAAGTAAACCTTTCCGTTAGGGTGCAGAATGGATAATAATTCCATTAGATTCTTTAGTTCCCTTACGTTTCCCGGCCAATAATACTCTTTTAGTACTTTTTCCACTGTAGCATCTGTTTTTAACTCTTTCCAAAAATGCTTTGCCAGTGGGATAATATCATCTTGCCTTTCCCGCAGTGGGGGAAGGGATATTGGAAATACATTTAAACGGTAGTATAAATCCTTGCGAAAACTACCCGCTTCGATTTGCCTTCTAAGGTCTTGATTTGTAGCTGCAATAACTCGTACGTCGACAAATAAGTTGCTTCTACCTCCGACTCTTCGGAAAACTTGAGTTTCTAAAAACCGGAGTAGCTTAACCTGCATATCCAGAGGCATCTCTCCGATTTCATCCAAGAAAATGGTGCCACCATCTGCCAATTCAAAGAGTCCTTTTTTCCCTTGGCCTGCCCCCGTAAAGGCATTTTTTTCATAGCCAAAAAGTTCGCTTTCTATTAAGTTATGAGGAATTGCACCACAATTGATATCGATAAAGGGTTTGTCCTTCCGGGTGGACATGGAATGAAGTGACCGGGCTGCCACTTCTTTTCCGGTACCGGTTTCTCCATAGAGTAGAACAGAAGTATCATAACTTTGAGCAACAGTTTCAAGCTTCCTGCGAACTTCGTTCATTACTTTACTTTGTCCCACTAGCTGATTAGTAATAAGTTCTTGTTTGTGACGATCGTGATAATATTCCCATTCTTTCTTTATGCGTTGAGCATCAAAAGACTCGTCCAGCAATTTAAGAAGATTGTCAAAGTCAAAAGGTTTATCAAGAAAATTAATTGCACCAAGTTTAATGGCTTCTACTGCACCTTTTGTATCCCCGTAGGCGGTCATCATAATAACCAGAATACTAGGGTACAATTGTTTTACATCCCGGAGTACCTGAAAACCATTTTTGCCGGTTAGTCTTAAGTCTAATAACAATAAGTGAGGAGTCCATTCCTTTAGAGTTTCTAGACATTCCTCTCCGGATGTAGCAGTACGCACATTATACCCGGCGTGGGTAAGCCCCTCATGGAGAGAAAATCGTATCGCTTCCTCATCGTCAACAACTAAAATTCGCTTCTTCATTGCTCGCACCCCACTTAATAACGAAGTTACTTCCTTTACCTTGTTGACTTCTAACAGAGATATCGGCACCATTATCTTTGACAAGACGGTAAGCCACTGCCAGACCTAAGCCGCTTCCTTTAGGGTTTGTGGTATAAAAAGGATCAAAACAACGATTTATCTCCTCTGTCGTCATTCCGCACCCGTTATCTTTTACCTCTAGGCCAGCTTCATCCCACTTTATGCAAATTTCCCCGGTTACTTCCTTATCGCTTACTGCCTTAATCGCATTTAGAAGCAGATTAAGTATAATTTGCTTCAAGTGGTCCTCATCAAAGGTAATTGTTAGCTTATCGGACCCTGTTAGGTGTATAGAAATTTCTTCTTCATTTAAAATTTTCTTAACTAAAACTAAAGTTTCATTTACAACCTGTGAAACAGAAATCCTTGTGATGCTGATTTCCTGTGGTCTGGCGTATTGTAGCAGGTTTTGCACAAGGTCATTGAGCCGGTCGATTTCCCTTACAATTCTCTGTACCAGCCCTTCTACATTGTTATCTTTTACTCTAATTCGGCGTACTAAGACCTGAACGCTGGTTTTAATGCCGGTTAATGGGTTGCGGATTTCATGAGCCATACCTGCGGCTAGCTCTCCAATGGAGGCGAGTTTATCAAGGTGCCCCATTTTCTTAATAAAAGCTTCTTGCTCAGTTATATCTTCAAAGATACAGATAGTGCCTAAACCGTTACCCAACAAACAGGCTCTTATATCCAGCACCCGCTCGTTTTGGCGAAAGGTGTGGCTTATTTCCTGTTTTTGTTCCCAAGCCAAGGTGCTCACTCGAACCAATTCTTGGTAAAGGGCTTTACTATCGTTATCGTTTAACATATCCCGGGCTGCTTTATTCAAGTATTGGTCTCTGTTCTCAAGTTTATATAAAGAAAAGATGCCTAGTGGAATACTCTCTAAGACCTGCTCGTTTAACTGCCACATTTCTTGCAATCTTTTTTCATTTTCTTTTAGCCTATAGACCATTCCTTCAAAAGTCTCTGCCAAAATGCCAATTTCGTCATTTCTTTTAATACCGGTTGGTTTGGGATAAAACCCCTGTTTTACCTTCTTTGAAAAGTGAACCAATTGCCTAACAGGCTTAGTGAGATGATGTGAAAAAATAATACTTAATTCAGTACCGACAATACTCATGATTACCATCATAATAATAGTAGACTTTTGAATATCAGTAAAAAGGTCTGAAAAAGGATTTACCAGGGTAGATACGTGTATGGTCCAGGACCATGCAGGAAGTTCCTGTTTGGTTGACAAAACTTGAGTAAAAGGAGAATCTACTTGGTGCTCACGGATCACATAGTTAATAAGGTTGGTATCATTGATAAAAATCTTTACTTCTTGCGGGTAAAAGTCATGGATATACTGCAGCAATCTTTCCTGGGCCACTGTTTCTCTTACATCACCATCTTTTACTTGATCTATAAGGCTCCTGTATTGATACATTATTTGTTTTACTGCGTTATCCAGTTTTTCTTGCTGAACACTGCGGTAGTAGTCAAAAGCCATCCAATAAGAAACAATTCCCACAGAAAAAACAGATAGCAACACCAGTAGCAGTACTGTGATTACTACTTTGCGTTGAATGGAACGATGAATAAACTCAAACACTACCTGGGTCCTCCTTTTATGCCTTATGAAAACTAACAGGGGATTTTCCAAACTTATACACTTTTTTATAAATTATTACTTCGACATAATGTTTGAAATCCTTTCCTAAAAAAATAACCGGGATTACAACAGCCTCAGGAGCACTTTTACGGTGTTCCTGAGGCTGTTGACAAGGTCATTCATTTGGAATATGTTTCCTTGGGGGAGTAACCCCCTAAATTATTAACCAAGTCTTACGGGCTATAAAACTATAATAGCTTGCTTCCTTACTGGGTGCCGTTGAGGATTTCCAACACTATTGGCATAATATTGGGATCAAATTGTTTTCCGGCGTTTTTTACTAACTCTTCTATTGCTTGTCCATGAGATAAAGCTTTGCGGTAAGGCCTGTCGCTTGTCATGGCATCGTATGCGTCCGATATGGCCAGAATGCGGCATTCCAAGGGTATTTCTTCTCCTTTTAATCCCATGGGATACCCCTGTCCGTTCCACCATTCATGATGCTTCAAAATCCAATCGGCAATGGGTATTAGGTCGGAAGAAGATTGAGCAATACGGCATCCAATTTCGCTGTGCCGCTGCATTGCAATAAATTCTTCAGTGGTGAGGGGGCCGGGTTTAAATAAAATGCGGTCCGGTATACCCACTTTGCCAATGTCGTGGAATTGCGCAAAGAGTTTTAGATCTGAAATGACACGCTCCGGCAGGCCGACAGCCATTCCCATCTTTACCACCAGATCCTGCAGGCGGTCTCCGTGTCCCTCGGGTTTCTGTTTGCGGTTTGTAATTCTTTAATAGCCGCACTGTTATCTTTCTGATTCCATTCAACACTAACGGCAATTTCCATACGGTCAAAAAACCGTTCCACAAAAAGGCGATACCGTTTCTTGCTTTCGCCATCAAAACCTGCTTGGCAGATAAGGTCTATATAACTCTGCCGGTAGTATTTTAATAATCCCAGGAACATTCCCAGATTTATACCGCGTTCCCTGTGTTTTTGGGCTTGCAAAACCCCATATGACATTCTAGGGTCATCTGTGAAATTATCATCGGGGTGCATGGAGAAGGGTTCTTCGCTGGTCTCCAGCGCATTTATCAGACTTTCTGATAGATTATCAATGGATACCAACCAAGCTTCTTTTAATGTGGAAGAATATTTTACATAACCTTGTTCAGTGGCATACTTAAGTAGTTGATTAAAAATCCATTCACGGTTTTTTTTGAGGGTGCCGGTAAATTCTTTCATAATCCCACCTTTTTTCACAATAAAGAACATTTCATCTAAAGACCCCTTATGGAATAAAAAAACCGTCATGCAATACCACATGACAGCCTGAACATTGATGAATAGCAGGGCAATAAATTTGCCTGTTTTTTAATGGTCTTGCGCTTTAATTTTTTATTGAGTCTCTATTGTTACATTCTTAGACTAATTCCATATATAATAAATGCTTTTCTTTAGATATGCAATTGTTTCGACAAATTTTGGGGCTATTTTGTTTATTAAGCAGGGTGCACCGGTTACTTCTAAGGACTTTAATTTGATTACCAATGAAAGATGATAATGTATCTTTGGAATCCTTGTCCACATTCATATTAAGGGAGGCAAGCGAAGTGGTACCGGGGCTGCCCCTTTAGTTTCCGCCACATCTTTATATATGTAAACTCCAAGAAACCGTAAAGTTAGAAGCAGGGAAAAAATTTCCCTGCTTCTCTTAATTACCGTTTACTTGCGCGGCAAGATCCAGTATGCGGTTTAGGGTTTGCTCCCGGCGGGCGTTTATGGCCTCAAAGTCCATATAGGGTACATAGTATTTTTCCATTTCATCGTGTTCCCGTTTGGCCTGGGAAATGAACCGTATGGCCTGCTCCATACTCCGGCGGTACATTTCCCTTGCCACTTTCTTTTCCGCCAAGAATTTCTCATTAATAACTGTATTGACAAAATCAGTGGTATCGATGACTGTATCACCATTTAAAGGCTTAAAATAATGGGGTTCCACTGCGTTGATAACCGCAGTGCCCAGGGTTGGTATTACCAGGTGGTCGATCAGTGCGGGGTCCAGGGCGCAGTGATATGCTTCCACGTGATGTCCCCTCATTAATGCAGCTTCCATAAGGCGGCGTACCAGTGTGTTTTTTCCGGTGCCGTCATCTCCGTTTACAATATATCGCTTATCCATGTCATCTACTATGGTATTTAAGTGGCTTTCCGGTCCCTTGGGAGTGATGGCTGTGGCAAATAAGTGTCTGGCTTTAGGACTGTCAGTTTGGCGGGGTTTACCTTCAAAAATTTCGTGTGTCAGTTCTAATACTTTTTTATCCAGGGCCCCCACATCCAGGGCACCTGTATCTCTGTAGTAGGACTTAACTTCGTCCAGAAAAATCTTTGCGGCACTAAGGTAGGAGTACGCGCGCTTAAAAAGTCTTCCCACCTCCTTGTTAGTATCCAAAATTTCCCTTTTGTTTTGCCTTAAGCCTTCTTCATTCCAGTGGTCCCCCAGGTGAATGATTTCGTCCACCGCCCCGGGGTTTTTGGGGTCCACTACGTGGGGTGCGGTTCCGGTAGCCAAATATTATGTTTAAGGGCTTGAACCCAGTAGCAAAGCGAGTTTGGCGCCCATGCAGCATCATTTTAACTCTTATTACCATGTGCATTCATTATTGTTATGCCGACTATTTTACCATTTCTGTAGCGGATTATCAGGTCATCATCTGTTATTTCAGTATCATCCGCATCCACCGAATCACCGAGGTGAATATAAAGTACATCGGCTTCATCATCGTAATGCAGGGATATATTTTTATGCCCAAGGATGGACACCAAGTTCGGTAAAGTACGTACAACTTTACTTAATTCAGCTATCGTGGCCATACTTGTAGCCTCCTTTTTAACTTGCTGATCTTTTTAGTTGTAAAGGCCGTGATTACAAAACCATCTTCGTGACTGGTTTCGCGGTAAACAGCAACCACATATTTGTCTTGTTCCTTGCGTATAGCCAGCAATTCATTATTATTGCCGAGGAATACGTGATCAGGTTTACTAATTGTTTTTGTCACGCTTTCAAACATTTCTTTAACTTCGGGATGGCCGGTTATTATGTGATTCCATCTTTCTTCTGTAAGCCTGATAGGGACACTGTTGACCGATATGGCAATACCTATAATAACCATGGTATAAACGTCCTTCTTTTAAGGTTTGTAATGCATAAATACTTTGGCATTACTTTGGCAAAAGTATACCATATTCTGTAATTCAAAACAATGACGACAAGGCGAACGCTTTGTTGTTTTTTATTATTGCAAAAAACTTAAGGGGGTTATCTCCGGTGGCCGAACATTACAAATCAATTATATTTGGCGATGGGGAAGAAGTCTACGTGGAGACCGACTGCGGCAAATATACCCCCTCGCAGATCCGCGAGAAGGTTGCGGCCTTCGCGGGTGAAAAGACCGTGTGGGTTTGTCCTGCCGGGCGGGAAGATACCATGGCTAGGCATGGGGCTCGGGGAGAGTTTTATACTTATTCAATTAGTTAAAAGGGGTGATAACATGGTTATTACGGACAGCGATAGGCAGGTCCTGGCCTTTTTTAGTAAGTGGCGGTTCTGTACCCAGGACCAGTTAGCAGAAGACGGGTGTCTTTACTGGTGCATACAACACCTGCTATAAAAGGCTGCTGGTTTTGCGCCGGGGTAAGTTGATTTACAGTGGCCGGTTGAGCGTGGGATAATGTATTACTATATGACACCCAAGGGCGGTGAGGCGGTGAGTTTGCCTGCATGGTGAGTCGGTAATAGCCGGATTGACCGCGAAAGCTGTTTGGCCAAGATGAACAGGTGGACGTGGTAATTAAACAAGTATAATACAACATAGCCCGGGTTTACCGCGAAAAATTACTTTGACGAAAATGCAAAACATGTCATAATAAAACCACCAGATTACCGGTGGTTTTATCTTGCTTTATAATTCAATAGTTTGTGGTTCAGTCAGCACCTCATGAAGGAAGCTGGCTTTTTGTTTTTGCAAGTCAAATTCCTCGGGGGTGTAAGCCAAAGGTTCAATAGGCTCCATAATTTCCGCAATAGCACGGCCAAGCAGTTCGCAACGTTGCATAAAGTTCAAATCTTTGAAATCACTGGAGATAATAACCAAATCAATATCGCTATACTCTCCAGCTGTGCCCCGGGCCTGAGAACCAAATAAAATTAACCTCTCTGTTTTTATGCCTTGTTTTGCCAGGGCTTTTTTAAAATCCGCAATTATTTTTTTAATCTCGGGTCTTGGGCTATACATTTAATCACATCCTCGGACTTGGCTAAATAATCCTTTGCGATGGTTTTATTGAACTTTTCCAGTGAAGTTTTTAGTTCTTCCGGGTACCGGGTGGTAATAGCAGCTGTATTGATTGTTGCTAAAAATTCTTTTTGGTCCTTAGTTAGATTCGCCTTTGCCAATTGCAATAGCTTAATGAGGTTATGTATTTTAGGCGGAACTTTACCCGTACTAGCGTTCACTAGAGCTTTTAAGGCTTTTTCAACAGCCAGGTGACACATGTAAACGGTATAAATATACCTCCCAGCCTTATACATATCTTTGGCTGTCATTAAATCATATTCGGATTGATTCATCCACTCAGATGAGTTTATATTCATACAGATATTTCCACCTCTTAAATATTCTATCACAACTTTTCGGAGTTCTCAAGTTCTAAAGGTTTACTGATTTTATACGATTTTCTGGTTTTAGGACAACCAATGGGGAGCGTAGAATTTACCGAAAGGGGTGCTCAATTATGATGAATAAACCGGGAACTAAATATAAAGTTGTAGTTAATTACGCCGGGAAGAATGAGGGCCTTGACGTTCTATCTGAAGCTAGAAGGTATGTCTATCGCCGTTTAGTAGAAAAATTGCGTAAAGAAAAAGGAGGGAATGTAATTAAACATTGTTAGCGGTTATATATATACGTGTATCTACTGAAGAACAGGTAAAACACGGGTATAGCTTATCAGGCCAGGAGGAAGCTTGCCTGAAAAAGGCTAAAGAGATTGGGGCCGGTACTCTGGTCTTTAAAGATGAAGGTATCACGGGAGCGGTGTTGGAACGACCAGGGCTGCAGGGTGCATTAGATGCTTGTAAAACCCCGGATTGCAAATATTTTATAGTCTACGACCCTGATCGTCTATCCCGAAAATTAGCCCACCAGCTAATGTTAGTTGAAACAATTGAAAAAGAAGGCTGCCAGCTCGAATTCGTAAATTTCGAGTGGACAGACACCCCGGAGGGTAGGCTTTTCTATAGTTTAAGAGGGGCTATCGCGGAATATGAAAGAGAAAAATTTAAAGTTCGCTCCAGGTTTGGAAAACTATCAAAGGCACGTAGGGGCTTATTAACCCATAATCCTAGAATATACGGTTATCGTTATATATCTGAGAAAAGCACTTTGGAAATTAACGAAGAAGCAGCAGCAATCTATAATCGTATAGTAGAAATGGCTCTTTCCGGGGCTGAGCCAGAGGAAATTGCCAATCGTTTGAACGAACTTAAAATACCGGGACCGGGTGGGGGAAAATGGTACAGGCAAACAGTTAGGAGAATACTTAGAAATGATTCGTATACCGGTACTCTTTATCTTAATAAATACATGACCGAAGGTGTAAAGACTGCCCGTGTTACCGGGCAGTCTTTAAGTTGCCGGTTGCGGCCCAAGGAGGAATGGATTCCTGTTTCCATTCCTCCACTTATCAGCATTGAAAAATGGCAAACTATTCAGTTGTTGTTGAACTCAAAAAAAGGTAATCGCGGGGGAAAGGTCTATAGTTATCCTCTTTCTGGACTATTATTTTGCGGTCAATGTGGTTCATCGATGCATGGTAATAATTCAAGAAACTCGAAAGGGAAAATGTATCGGTATTATGTATGTTCAAAAAAGTATGGTCAGGTTGATAGAAAAAATTCGGTTAGATGTAAAATGCCTTCATTAAATTGTGAACAGGTGGAAAAGGTTGTTTGGGATAAGGTATCTGAATGGCTTAAAGATCCTGAAGCAATGATGCGGGATTCTCAGGATAAAAAACATATCGAGGTTTATAAAAAGGAAAAGGTTGTGTTACTGAATCATTTGAAAGACTTAAACAAACAAAAAGAAAGAATCTTTGCGGCGTTCAGGAAGGGGTTGATTAACTTGGATGAATTTGAGGCAGCATCTACAGAAATATACGAAGGCCGGAAAAACTTTGAGAACCGGCTTTCAGAGATCAAAAATAAGCTTGCAGCTAATGAGCAGTTAGAAGATGGCTTAGTAAGGTTAAAGGAATTAGCTATACAAGTAGTAAGCAGGTTAGAGTCACTGGATGATGAAGAACGGTCCCATGTTATTCGGTTGCTGGTCAAGAAAATTACTGTTTTCCCAGGTAATGAAATTGTGATTGAGGCCGCCTTTGCTGCTGTTGATTAATGTGTGGGTACAGGAACAACACCGTGGGGTGCAGTTCCGTCCAACATGGCAACCCGGATAGAAGGTATTACAATACCGTCCAGCGAGTCGTTGTCGGAAGAGCAGCAGTGGAATTCCACGTCATAACCCTTTTCCAGCATGGCTTCGCCTATTTTACGCATAAACGTAGATTTTCCAACCCCCGGACCGCCCTTAATTACAAAGATGCGTGTAGCGTCAGGTTCGATGATATAGTCATAAAAGGAGTAAAAGCCCTGGCTCGTGTTTCCCCCCGGAAATACCTTTTTTAGTTTTCCTTTTTCACTCACAATTTAACCCTCCTTAATTTTGTCTCTTATCCAATTAGTCAACAAACTAAAATGTTATTTTCTGACAACTATGCCGGCGCCATTGACGGCATAGACAAACACGGCGCATTATATTTTTATGCACTGGCAAGTCCGTTTGCGACAGAATTACCCTTGGCTATTATTTTTTTTTTCTACGTGTTAAAATGTTGCATGAAATGTTGCTGTAGGGGTGTACCCGATGGATGGCACCAGGATAGTTTTGGCGGATTCTGAAAAGGGACTGAGAAAACAATTACGGGAAACACTTAAACAAGCTGGATACCTGGTGGTGGGTGAGGCCGGGGATGCCAAGACTGTTTTGCATCTGGTTTCTCAGACCGAGCCTGAACTACTGGTGCTGGATGCAGATTTACCAGGTTTTGAGGAATTACAGTTAATCAGGGTACTGGAGGAGCGCAGGGCGGTCCCGGTGGTATTAACAATTCCATACGATCACCGGTTGATTGTGGGTATGGCTGCTGCCGGAGGAGTTTTCGGTATTCTGACAAAACCGGTTCAGGAAGCTGCCCTCTTTACCGTAATAGAGTCTGCTCTGGTTAATTTCAGGCGGGTAAAGGACCTGGAAAAGGAAAACAGAAAACTACAGCGGGAGCTGGAGACGCGTAAGGTTGTGGAGCGGGCCAAGGGTTTGCTGATGGAGAAAAGAAATATGAGCGAAAGGGATGCTTTTCGTTACCTACAAAAGCTCAGCATGGACCGGTGCGTTAGTATGATGAAGGTGGCCAAACAGGTTATTATGTCCATGCAGGCTTGACTGCACTACCTTTGTGATGCTGCATACAGTATATCTAATTTTGGGTATTGATTTTTTTTGAATAGATGTTATACTTAAAGCTGATCTATATAAGAAAAGGGCAATGGCGTCCTTTCCGAAGTTAGTGTTGATTACATTAACCGGAAAGGGCGTTTTTTATTTTGCTGGAAAATATTGGAGGGAATGGCAAGGTGAAAGCCTTTACAAAGCAAGATGTAATAGAAAAGGCGCGGGAATACGATGTAAAGTTTATACGACTTCAATTTGCCAACGTTCTGGGTTCGCTGAAAAACATTGCCATTACCGTGGAGGAACTGGAAAGGGCTCTAAACGGTCAAATCAGCTTTGACAGCTCTGTTATAGAGGGTTTTACCGGTTTCCGGGAGTCATCTGTTTATTTATACCCGGATCCAAGCACCTTTGTTATTTTTCCCTGGCGCCCGCGGGAAGGAGCGGTGGCCCGGCTTATATGTGATGTGGCCGCCCCGGACGGTTCTCCCTTCGGGGGGTGTTCCCGTTCCGCATTGCGCAGTGTGGTAAAGGAATATATAAATTTGGGGCTGGACCTGCAAGTGGGGGCTGAAATAGAATTTTTCCTATTTCACACCGATGAGCGTGGCAAGCCCACTGTGATTACCCACGACCAGGCCGGGTATTGTGATTTGACACCGGTGGATATGGGGGAAAATGCACGGCGTGATATGGTTCTTACGCTGCAGGAAATGGGTTTTGATGTTTCTTCTTCTCATCATGAAATTGCTCCGGGGCAGCATGAGATCTTTTTAAAGGAAGATAATGCCCTGACAATGGCGGACAGTATTGCCACATTTAAATTTGTGGTTCGCACCATTGCGCAGCGTCACGGGCTTCACGCTACATTTATGCCCAAACCCCTGGCTGATCACAATGGCTCGGGAATGCACTTGCATTATTCTCTCTGGGAAGAAAATGAAAATGTTTTTTACGACCCCCAGGGTCCCAAAAGCCACAGTGATATTCTTTACAGTTATACCGGAGGTCTTTTGGCTCATGCCAGGGCCATAACGGCAATAACCAACCCGCTGATTAATTCTTATAAACGCCTGGCTCTCAACGACCTGGCTCCTGTTCTTGCCAGCTGGTCCGTGGAAAACAGGAGCACAATGCTGCGCATTGATGACCGGCCCGGCAGCGGCCCGGTTGTGGTGCTGAGGAGTCCCGATCCGGCCTCCAATCCGTATCTGGCCCTGGCGGTCACCATGAAGGCCGGCCTGGACGGAATGGAAAAGAAAGTGCCTTGTCCTGCCGCTGTGTCCGGGGATTCCAGTGAATCTGTGGATATACGCAGGTTAAGAAGGGAAATGGGGTTGCCGGCCAGCCTGCAAGAAGCATTGAAGGCATTAAATAAAGATGAAGTGATCTGCCGGGCCCTGGGAGAGCACTTGCTGCAAAGATTTACAATTGCCAAGGAAAGCGAACTGGAACGTTTTCATCTTCAGGTGCACCCGTGGGAAATCGAAGAATATCTAAAAAGTTATTAAAATTCAATTTAACATACATTCTTTTTATTATTTATCTTTGCTTAGGGAGGTCGATAGATGGGAAAAGGTATGCTTTATTTTATTAGATAGAGATAGATAGATTACAAACATAGAGAAAAGTATTTATTTAATGCTATTTAATTAAATAGCCATATAATTTTAATTTAGGAGGATGGAAAATGAGTTTTAGTAATGGAATTAATGCTACTGCAGCAACAAGGACAAAATTACGTACCGGAGACAGCAAGTGTCCTTTTAGCGGAATGTGTGTAACCTGCTTGGACGGTTGTCCGGGCCTCTGTGAAATCGGTAAATCCGCTGTAAGGGGTAAAGAAGTTCTCTATCCGCAACCCTTTGGTAAGGTTACTTCTGCCTCTGAAAAGGATTACCCGGTGGATTACTCGCATTTCAATATTATGGGAACGGCAGTGGGTGCTCATGGTATCGAGCCCGATCCCGATAAGGCCATTTTCCCGGCTGTCAATCTTGAAACTGCTTTGGGTGCTAAGGGCGATCTGAAATTAGATCTTCCCATCGTTGTGGCCGGTATGGGTTCCACTAATGTTGCCGCCAATAACTGGGATCACCTAGCCGCCGGTACAGCTATTTCCGGTGCGGGTATTGTAATCGGTGAAAACGTCAGTGCCATGGACCCCAACGTGGAAATCAAGGACGGCAGAGTGGTACACTCACCGAACCTTTCCCGCCGGGTGAAGGATTTCCAGGAATGGTCAAACGGTAAAGGCTTTATTGCCGTGCAGGCTAACGTTGAGGATACAAAGCTGGGCGTGCAGGAATACGCCCTGGAAAAGCTTGGCGTTGATGCCGTGGAAATTAAGTGGGGTCAGGGTGCCAAGGATATCGGTGGAGAAGTGAAACTGAACACCCTGGAAAGGGCGCAGCAGCTCAAGAGCCGGGGTTACGTAGTATTGCCCGATCCCGATGATCCGAAGGTGCAGGCAGCTTTCAATGCCGGTGCATTCAGTGAATTTGAACGCCATTCCCGCATTGGTATGGTGGAACAGGAAAGCTTCATGGCCCGCGTGGAAAAACTACGCAATGCCGGAGCCAAGTATGTCTTCCTGAAGACCGGTGCTTACAGACCTGCGGACTTGGCCCGTGCCGTTAAATATGCATCCGACGCTAAACTGGATCTTTTGACCGTTGACGGTGCCGGTGGTGGAACCGGTATGAGCCCCTGGCGTATGATGAACGAATGGGGAGTTCCCACTGTATACTTACAAGCACTGCTGGTGAAATACTGTGATAAGCTGGCGGCAAAAGGCGCCTATGTTCCTCCTGTAGCCATTGCCGGCGGTTTCACCCTGGAAGACCATATGTATAAAGGCCTGGCCATCGGCGCTCCCTACACCAAGGCCATTGGTATGGCCCGGTCCGCCCTCAGTGCGGCCATGGTAGGCAAGACCGTGGGAGAGGCAATTAAGTCCGGCAAGATTCCCGCTGAGTACAAGAAGTATGGTGAGAGCCTGGATCAAATCTTTATCGGAGCCGCTGAACTCAGAGAGAAATTGGGTGCTGATGAGTTTAACCGCCTGCCCGTGGGCGCCATCGGCGTTTACACCTACTTTGAGCGCCTGGCTCAAGGATTGCGCCAGTTTATGTGTGGATCCCGCAAATTTGCACTGGAATATATCACCAGGGATGACGTTGTTGCACTAACCAAAGACGCTGCCGAGATTACAGGAATCAAGTACGTAATGGATGCAGATGCCGATGAAGTTGAGCAAATTTTAGGCTAATATCCGGTAATTTTTAAATATATTTGTAGGGCAAAGATGTCCTCGGCAGGTTTACCTGTTAGGGGACATCTTTTTCTTAAGCTGCCGTTTGTCCCCCCTGGTAGATTTATGGTCTGCAGCAAATAATTCAAAAGGCAGCATACTATAAAGGAGGCAAATTGTCGTGAGTAACCAGAGAGTTGTGCTGGCAGATAATGACAGTGCCTCGATGAAAAATATAAGAACTCAACTTACCCGCTTTGATTATTGGGTAGTGGGAGAGAGTACTGACGGCATAACAGCGCTGAAACTGGTTCGGAGCAGACAGCCCGACCTGTTGATAATCAAGGCTTTTTTGCCCGGTATGGACGGCCTGCAGGTGGCTAAAATAGCCCGGCAGGATAAACTGGTACCTGTGGTTTTGGTGGCATCGTCCTTCAAACATAGCATTCTTGAAAAGGCTAGGGAGGCAGGTGTTTTTGCTTTTCTTCAAAGCCCCGTTGACGACTCCTCCCTGTTTACAGCCGTGGAACTGGCTGTTGCCAATTACAGGGAAATGGTGCGTTTGGAAGGAAGAATAAAGGAACTGGAAAGAAAACTGGAGACCCGAAAACTGGTGGAAAAGGCAAAGGGCATATTAATGGAAACAAAGGGGTTATCCGAAGCAGAGGCTTTCAACATGATGCAAAGGCAGAGTATGAATGAAAGAAAGGCAATGGGAACCATAGCGGAGGCCATAATAACAGCGCATAGTATTATGATGGGCAGCTAAATCTGTCAGGAAAGCCAAAATTAAAGATTTAAACAAAAAAAATTGTAATATTTAGCTATAAGTGATATACTATCAACAAGTTGTAATGAACTGCATAAAAGATGCGAAAAGCGCGTTAAAAGGGCAATGGGGCCTACATGTTTCAGGGTGATGGTGACGTTATCCTGATAGTGTGGGCTTTTTATGTGTTATAGCTTATAGAAGGGTGTGACAATTCGTGTCCAAACTTACCCACGACGATGTGCGTAATTTGGCCCGGGAGCTGGGGGTAAAATTTATCCGGCTCCAATTTACCGACATTTTCGGAGTTCTGAAGAATGTATCTATCACAGTAGAGCAGCTGGATAAGGCGCTGGACGGAGAATTAATGTTTGATGGTTCCTCCATCGAAGGGTTTGTGCGTATTGAAGAGTCCGATATGTATTTGCGGCCGGATCCCTCAACATTCGTGGTTTTCCCCTGGAAGCCGCGGGAAGGGGCTGTAGCCAGGCTTATTTGCGACATTTATAATTCTGATGAAGAGCCCTTTACCGGTGACCCTAGATATGTGCTGAGGCGAGCCATTGCCGATGCAGCGGAGATGGGTTACAGTATGAATGTGGGCCCCGAGGCAGAATTCTTCCTGTTTCACGTGGATAGTGACGGCAGGCCCACAACAATCACCCATGACCGGGCCGGATATTTTGATTTGACTCCTGTGGACCTGGGGGAAAATGCTCGCCGGGATATGGTAATAACACTGGAGCAAATGGGTTTTGAGATTGAAGCCTCCCATCACGAAGTGGCACCGGGGCAGCATGAAATAGATTTTAAATATTCAGATGCGCTGGATATTGCTGATAAAATCGTAACCTTTAAATTTGTGGTCCGCACCATAGCACAACGTCACGGGTTGCATGCTACATTTATGCCCAAGCCCATATACGGTATTGCCGGGTCCGGTATGCATCTTAATCAATCCTTAATGAAGAACGGTACCAATGCCTTCTATGACTCTAAGCGGGAAAACGGGCTCAGTGAGGATTGCTATTATTATATAGGAGGCCTAATGGCTCACGCGCCTGCAATTACAGCCATTGCCAACCCTAATATTAATTCATATAAGCGCCTGGTGTCGGGATATGAAGCACCTGTTTATATGGCCTGGTCCTATCGCAATCGTAGCCCCCTGGTGCGCGTGCCTGCAAAACGCGGTCCTTCTACCCGGGTTGAGCTGAGGAGCCCCGATCCTTCCTGTAACCCGTACCTGGCCCTGGCAGCGTGCTTGCGGGCCGGCCTGGATGGCATCAAGAACAAAATCGAACCCCCGCCGTCCTGTGACCGTAACATATATGAACTGACCGCCGGCGAGCGCCAAGAGTTGGGTATTGATACCCTACCAGAAAGCTTGAACGAGGCCCTCATGGAACTTTCCAACGACGAGGTTATTAAAGATACCCTTGGCGATCACGTGCTGCAGCGTTTCATGGAAGCAAAACGAATAGAATGGGACCGCTACCGTACCCAAGTTCACCCCTGGGAGCTGGAAGAGTATCTTACAAAGTTCTGACCAAATTATAAATAATTCAAGTTTTCGGTGCCTGTCACCAGAAACTTGAATTATTCTGTTTTTTCTTTTTTGAATTCAGTTAATTGACAAACCTGGAGATAAAAAATAGAATTAATAATATCATTTTTTCAGGAACGGGGTGTATATCTTGACCCATACTGTAGCTGTACTGGTATTAAATAAGCCGGGGGTTCTGGCTCGTATCTCAGGTCTTTTGAGCAGGCGGGTTTTCAATATTGAAAGTATTGCCGCCGGGTACACCGAGGAACCGGATGTTACTCGCATCACCCTTGTTGTTAAGGGCGATGAACAGGTATTGGACCAGGTTATTAACCAGCTTTCCAAACTAGTGGACGTTATTAAAATACAAAAATTAGAAGAAGGTTCCGGGTCCATTGAGCGAGAATTGGCTATGATAAAGGTAAAAGCAGACCCGGCTAAAAGACGTGATATCGTCGATATTGTGGAAATTTTTCGCGCTAACATTGTGGATGTTAACCGTGAGACAATGGTTATACAGATTATCGGTGACGGTCAAAAGATTAGTGCTTTTACCTGTGTACTGGAGGAACACGGGATTGTGGAAATGGTTCGCACCGGTAAGGTGGCGTTATCACGTCGTCCCGTTGCGGCTAAGGACGAATAATTCTAGGCAAGTATTGACAAATTTCCTGTAATTGTGTATATAATAGAGTATATTTTTGGCGAATATTAAGGTATAGGGGGGTCTAACAGGTGTCCCAGGTAAAACGCATCATGATTAGCCTTCCTGGTAATCTACTGGAAGAGGTAGATGATATTGCCGCTGCTGAAAGGCTTAACCGGAGTGAATTTATTCGGGAGGCTATGAAATTGTATATTCACGAACGCAAGCGGCACCTGTTAAGGGAACAAATGAAAAAAGGTTATATGGAAATGGCCAAAATTAATTTGGCCCTGGCAGTGGAGCAGTACCGTTTGGAATCCGAGGTTGCCCCGGCGTACGAGCCGCTCGCGGGGGTTAAGTGAAAATGCAGATTCGCCGTGGAGATGTGTATTATGCTGATCTAAGCCCGGTGGTGGGGTCAGAACAGGGAGGTACGCGCCCTGTTCTTATTTTACAGAATAACATAGGCAACCAATACAGCCCCACCACCATCGTAGCTGCCATTACCTCACAGATTGCCAAAGCTAAACTGCCAACCCATGTGGAAATGGGGCCCACACCCGAAGGTCTGGGTAGGAGTTCTGTAATATTACTGGAGCAGATTCGTACCATTGATAAAAGCAGGCTCCTGGAAAAAGTAACGTCCTTAAGCGAAGATATGATGGAAAAAGTGGACCAGGCGGTGGAAATAAGCCTGGGGTTGGTGGATATTTAGTATATAAAAAGGGAATAGTACATATATACTTTTTTGAACATATGCCTTGATGTTAGGCCCGGTTATACATAAACATATAAACATAAAAAGGAAATACACCTTGTAAGAGGTGTATTTCTTTATTTGTTTACCCGTTCATATATTTAAATAAACGGTTAAAGGAACGGGGATGAAGGTATGCGTCCGGTTATTGGAATAACGTGCGGTATGGGTGATAAAAACAACTGTTTCGGGGTGGGCATGGATTATATCAGGGCGGTGGAAAAAGCCGGGGGACTACCGGTGATACTTCCCAGTGCCAAAGGTATCCAGGATAATTATTTGGAAGTATTTGATGGTTTACTTTTATCCGGGGGCGGGGATATGGATCCGTTACTTTTTGGTGAGGAACCGTTGCCTGTTACCGGTGACGTGGATCCCGACCGGGATGTATTTGAACTGAAATTGACCCAGGCTGCCCTGGCAGGAAAAATACCGGTACTTGGCATTTGCCGGGGAATGCAGGTACTGAATGTGGCGGCAGGAGGGACTGTTTGTCAAGATATATCGTTGAAAATTAATAAGCCATTAAAGCACAACCAGCAAGCACCCCGCTGGCACCCTACTCATAGCATAAATGTGGAAAAGGGAACCTTGGCGGAAATGATGCTGGGTGCCGGAAATCTAAAGGTGAACAGCTTTCACCACCAAATAATAGGAAATTTGGCCCCGGGGTTCATTATTTCAGCCCGGGCGCGGGATGGCGCCGAAGAAATTATAGAGCTAGAGGACAAAGAACGTTTGGTAATGGGTGTGCAGTTTCACCCGGAGAATATGTGGCGGAAAAACCCTCTATTTTTAGAGCTTTTTTCTTACTTTGTCCGACATTCTTTTCAGCAGGAAAGAAGAGTTTTATAGCGAATCTCAAACCCATATCATCGTAGATAAAATGCTGTAAAAATTTGACACCTGAAAGGGAGTAATTATTGTTGCTGGCAATTATTGGCGGACAGGTATGGACAATGGCGGGACAGGTATATTCCAAGGCTGTGGTCCTGGTGAAAAACGGCAAGATCGCTGCCGTTGGGCCTAACCTGGTTGTGCCCGAAGATGCAGAAATTATTGATGCTACAGGCAAGATAGTATTACCCGGGTTTATTGATGCACACTGCCACTTGGGGATAATGGAGGAAATTTACCGGGTTGAGGGAGATGACGGAAATGAAAATACCGACCCTGTAACACCGCAGTTACGAGTTATTGACGGTATTAATCCCGGTGATATAGGCTTTCATGATGCCCTTGCAGGGGGTGTAACCACTGTTGCTTGCGCACCTGGAAGTGCTAATGTGATAGGCGGAGAAATGGCGGTACTCAAAACCCATGGGGAAGTAATAGATGACATGATTCTTAAGTTTCCTGCGGGACTCAAGGCTGCTCTGGGGGAGAATCCCAAGCGCAACTACGGCGAGGCCAAAAAAATGCCCGCTACTCGCATGGCCTCTGCAGCTCTTCTGCGGGAAACGCTGGTGGAAGCTCAAAATTATCTTCACCGGCGAAAGGGGGCTGTGCAGGGAGATGGCGGCACGGAGGAGCGTAATCTCAAGAAAGAGGCTGTGGTCAGAGTGCTTGAGCGGGAAATCCCGCTAAGGGTGCATGCTCACAGGGCCGATGATATCATGACTGCCATCCGTATTGCCGGTGAGTTTAATGTACGCCTGGTTTTAGAACATTGTACGGAAGGTCATTTGGTGGCCGGACATATTGCAAAGGCCGGGGTACCGGCGGTGGTGGGTCCTGTAATAACAAACAGGGCAAAAGTTGAATTAAAGGAAAGGAATTTAAGAACTGCGGCGGCCCTGGCCAGGGCAGGCGTGCAGTTTGCTATTATGACGGATCACCCGGTGGTGCCCATTCAGTACTTATCCCTGTCCGCAGGTCTTGCATGCAGGGGAGGGCTTTCGGAGGATAAGGCCTTGGAGGCCATCACTATAGAGGCTGCCAGGATTTTGGGAATGGACAAGTTCCTGGGGAGCCTGGAGCCTGGAAAAGACGCTGATATTGTCATTATGGAGGGGCATCCCTTTGATTTGCGGAGTAAAGTAACTAGTGTGTTGGTTAATGGGGAAAAAGTGGTGTGATTTAACAAATATGTTAAAAAAATAAAATAATCTGGCAGGATAATATTTTTTGCCGTCGAATTCAATTTTATGCAAGAATTTTACAATATTTTGATGTGTGTTTGGGGGGTCAGGCATGGGAGAGAAATTGGATGTATTGGTGGTGGATGATCAGCCAGGGGTGCGTCAGCTTTTGGGTATAATTGTAACTGAGTTGGGGGATAAAGTGTGGGAAGCCCAAAATGGAAAAGAGGCTGTAGACCAGGTGAAAAAATGGCAGCCGGATTTGGTAATCATGGATATTAGGATGCCGGTAATGGGTGGAGTTGATGCCCTGGAAAAGATTAAAACATTGCGTCCCGATTTACCGGTGGTAATGATGACTGCCTACGGCTCGGAAGAGGCTTTGGAAGATCTCCGGAGAAAGGGTGCTGTCATGTGTTTGACCAAGCCCTTCGATGTTGAATTCATACGAATTTTACTGGAGGACTTTCGCCAAAAAAAGGATGAAAGGGATATCGTATTGAGTTGTTGACATAGATTTATGCTATTTCTTACGGGAAAGGGGGTTACACCTGCCAAAGCTTTGGATATAATAAAACAGAGGTGGTTTAATGCCGGTGTTAAAAACAACATCGCCCCTGGAAACTGAGGCTTTGGGAGAACGCCTGGGCTCTCTGGCGATTCCGGGGGATATTTTTTGTCTATACGGTGACCTCGGTGCCGGTAAAACCTGCCTGGCCCGGGGGATGGCGCGGGGACTGGGAGTGGAAGAGCCCGTTACCAGTCCCACTTTTACTTTAATTAATGAATACCAGGGGCGTATTCCTTTCTATCACATGGATGCCTACCGGCTGGAGGATTCCGGTGATATGGTGGATCTGGGGTATGAAGAATATTTTTTCGGTGAAGGAGTAACCTTACTGGAGTGGGCCGGGAGGATTAGGGACATTCTGCCGGATTCCCGTTTGGATATATATATCACCGGGGCGGGGGAAACGGAGGAAGCAAGAATAATAACCCTGGAGGCCTTTGGTGAGAGATATGTTCGCCTGTCTAAGGAGTTGACGGAAAATGTACATACTGGGAGTTGAATCGGCAACACCGGTGGCTGCAGTTGCGGTGGCAGCGGAAGACAAAATATTATCTGAGCGAATGGTTAATAACCGCAAGACACATTCTGTTAATTTATTGCCCATGATTAAGGCTGTTTTAAAGGATTCCGGAATAGAATTAAATGAATTAAGTGGAATTGCTGTTTCCTCCGGGCCGGGTTCCTTTACCGGGCTTCGAATTGGAATGAGTACTGCTAAAACCCTGGCTCATGTTATGAATCTCCCCATAGCGGGTATTTCTACCCTGGATGCTTTGGCCTTGCGGTTTTCCGCGGGAAAGCAGCTGGTTTGTCCAATTCTGGATGCCAGAAAAAACGAGTTATATGCGGGCATTTACAGGAATGGGAAGTGCCTGCAGGGCCCCATGGCATTGAGCATGAAGAATCTTTCTCGTGCTATCGGCGAATACGGGGAAGATGTTTTATTGCTGGGGGACGGGGTATTGACGTACCGGGGGCAATTGATGAAAGAACTGGGTTCCCGTGTTCATTTTGCTCCGGTTTCATCCCTTCTCCCCGGAGGCGGCGAAATTGCCTGCTTGGGGCTCAAGCGTATTCAGGCGGGGGATTATACGACGCCCTTTAAACTGCTTCCATGTTATGTGCGGCTGTCCGAGGCGGAAGTGAAATGGATGGAAAGGCAAGGTTGTGGGGTTGAATGCAGCTAGGGGGTAATAAATTGCCTGAATTTGAAGTGATGAGGATGGACCATTTAGAACAGGTGATGCAAATAGAAGAACAGTGCTTTTCTTTTCCCTGGTCTTACAGTGCCTTTTTATATGAAATAACCTATAATAATTTGGCCCATTACATAGTGGCCCGAAAGGGCGAGAAAATAATAGGGTATGCAGGGATGTGGGTGATTTTAGATGACGCCCATATCACCAATATTGCGGTTTCCCCCCTTCACCGGGGCAAGGGGTATGGCGAGGTCATAATGGTGGAGATGATGTCGCGGGCTTTAGTCTTTGGTGCTTCCAAGATGACCTTGGAAGTACGTGTTTCCAATTCCCCGGCAAGGCAGCTATACAGGCGCCTTGGTTTTGTGGAACGTGGTTGCCGCAAGAAATACTATTCCGACAATAACGAAGATGCCATAATTATGTGGAAAGACGACCTAAACCCGGCCTCATGGACTAATATTGCAAGATAGACGCCCATGCCGCCATACGGCGGCACCAGCAGAAGCATAAAAAAAGTTGCTTTTATGGCTTTTGTACACAGCGAATACCGGGAGAAGGCGGGGGCAACACCCGGAGCGAACATACGCAAGTAAATCAAAAGAGCGAACGGAGCGGAGGATCAGCGGCGAATCTTGTCTGAGCGAAGCGAGTTATGAGCCGCCCGGAGCGGAGTGAGCTCATTCAATTAAAGGCTGAGTAAGTGAGCGTAGGGTGTT
>Ga0182240_100044_pt1 | contig 65870 bp, 81 predicted proteins | sample hydfrates4_PW_90_FD_145594 | JGI IMG/M metagenome (GOLD analysis project Ga0182240, IMG submission 145594) | Subsurface microbial communities from deep shales in Texas, USA - hydraulic fracturing test 4_PW_90 | ecosystem: Environmental > Aquatic > Deep subsurface > Shale gas/oil reservoir >...
CGAGTTGCAAACTGATGTCTCATTGTATGAGGATGTATTGCATCTTCAAGCCCTACTCTTTCGGCATATTTTTTAAGAATTCTCCATACTGTACTTCGAGTTATAGGTCCTCGTTCACCGATAAACAATTTATTTTCTTTATTAGCCGGGCGTACTTCCAGCTGACATCCTCCCCGCCCGTTCGTTAACGCTCACGAACGAGGGTTCCTCTGTTGCAAAGTGATTAAACACCGATCCGTTTCCGTCCGGTGAGTATGCCCTTTGCTTTAGGGTGTGCCATCACCCCTCCCCGGATACGCATATAGCGACCGGGGCACCTGACCTGTATCGTTTCTGAAGATACGCTGCCAGCAGTAGCAACAAAATATGCCCGTGTCCACATGGAACCAATTCATCCAAAGTATTTATCAAAACCTGTTTGACACCCGGCCTGGCCATAATACTTCGTCGATATTTGGGTATCCATATGAAATGGTAGTTTATCAAAAAGGTGGCATGGCGAGATTTGTTATAGGTATTCAATTAAACTAACTCCTTTCATGTATAAACTAAGAATTAAATTCGGTTAGCCGGCAGAAATTGACGATAAGACGTTGTGAAATAATTATGTTTCAGGTAAATATAGCATTTAGAAAATACACTTTTAAAAAATAACAAAACTTGCTATAATAATAAAGAACCAACGATTTACGTTGGTTCTGGGTCGAGGGGTCTCAGGCAGAGTTTATATTACATCGAGTTTATATTTATTTTTCGAGAAGAATAGTGTCAGCACACACTATTCTTCTTTTTTTTCATTTCTTACATTTCTTACTTCCAAGTTCATCTTCACAACTATTGAAGCTTTCTTCAATAGCACAGCGATACCTATTATAAGTATTATTATAGTCGATATTCCGACAACTATACCGAACATATTCAATCCCCCTTTTTGCCTCGACCTGAGACCCCTCATGTTTTAAGGGGGATTGGAAAAGTATTGCTATGACTATGTGTTATATCAGGCACTCTGCAAGCCTATTGTAAGTATATCATAATTTGGCGATATATGTCAGTTCTTATTGAAAATAACCAGATTACATATAGCCATGTCTTCCTTCACAATAAATCAGTTCCTTTATACTCATATATATAATCCTCTAAAACCTCAAGCTTGCCGACGCTGGATAAAAGATAGTATTCCATGCTAAACAAGCCATTTTTGTTGTATTTGACGACGCAGTATTCTTCCTTTTTGTGATGAACATTTCTTTTTGCAGAGTTGAAAAATATAATCAATTTACTTGAAGACTGCAAAAAGAAAAACTTACTGTCGTGTTTTTTTCGGGATACCGAGGTATGTCTATTTTTTTGTTATTAATATCTTTATTTTCCAAGATAATTCCCACCCAGTTGTCGTGTTCATCATATAAAAGTTGTGAGCGAACATTTTTTATGGTTTCGATTTTAACACCGTCAGGATCTCTTACACAGACGTCAATATAAGTATCATTGTCTTCTAGCGTAATTCTCATCAAGGCAGTTCACTCCTTTTCACGTCGTTAGTGAAAGGGATATTAAATATTAATAATTGTTCTCTAAGAACTCTACATAATTTTTGATAAAATTAAGACCGCCTACGGGAGAGTTTAGTACAAACTCTATACCAAAAATGCCACTGTTGTTATAGTCGATATTGCAGAATTCCTTGCGTATTTTTTGTACTTGAGATTCATCGGTGAAAAAGATTTTCAAAGCATTTTTTGACTTAACAACAGAGCAGTTATCATTAATATCCGGATTCAAAAAGGGGAACTCAACGCTATTTCCACACCAATCTTCTTTTTTAAGTTCTATTCCGGCCCAGTTTCCGTCTTTGTCATATAAAAGATCTGCTTTAACACCCGCGATTGTTTTGACTTTATTAACACTGGGTCTTCTCAGTAGATACACATATACAAGAGTGTCGTTTCTGTCCAGTGTGATACTGAGGGTATTTGTTATCTTATTCACTATTAGTTTTTCAACAGCTTCTTTCATTTTCCCTTTTGCCTCTTTTAGTAGGTCTCGCGAAGGTGGCAAATACTGCAGGACGGAATTAATGTTGGGCTGGCCGTCTTCAGTTTTGTAGTCCATCAGAAGTGCTATGGCAAGGACACCAGCCCCACTTTCTGCCAGCCTGTGCCCAAAAGTATGCCTTAAAACGCTTGTATTCAAGTTTTTTATTCCGGCTTCTTCGCCAAACCTTTTAATGGCATGCTGGGCGCCCCTTATAGACAACTTTTCGCTTTCCCAGCTTGAGAACAGATAGTCGTCCGCCTGTTTTTTCTGTTTTTCCTGATCTAAATATTTTGTCAAAGACTTTTCTGCCGTCCTGTTAAGAGGTATCTCCCTGGAAATTTTGCCGTCTTTTCTTCGAACAAGGAGCCTGCTGTTGTTTTTTTCTATGACAACGTCGCTAATTTTCAATTCAACGGCTTCGCTTATTCTCAGTCCTGTGTTCAGTATGAGAGTTATCAGCACCCTGTTCCTGAGGGAATCGGCAGTTTTCGTTTCCAGGGCACACTGCAACTGTGCCAACTCCTCTTTAGTCAGCCACTGGGGAGTATTCTTTTTCCGGTGAATGTTTTTTATATCCATGGTAGGGTTTCGGGACACGTACCCTTTATCCAGGGCCCAGTTAAAGAAAGCCCTCAGAGCTGATAATGTTCTTTGAGCAGTTTGCGGAGGCTCTCCCGTTTCCTGCGTGCGGCTGCAGTATTCCTGTATGTGTTTTGAATTTATGTTCTGAGGACTGAATTCTTTTCCAACGGTTTGGGTAAACCATTTCTTGAATTTATTAAGAAAGCTTTTGTAAGCCGCAATAGTATTGTTGCCGAGGTTTTCTTTCGAATCTTCTGCAAATATTCTAATATAATCATTGCTGCTCATTTCATAACCTCTTTTCTACTGAAAAGTAATTGTATTCTGCCATGCTTCATTGACCTGATTGATAACGAGTTGGCTGTCGCCCATTATTGCAACCTGCTTAATTCCTTCCTCCAGCAACTTTTTGGCCAGGGCAATAAGCGCTCTGTACTCGGCCTCGTTGTTTGTGGCAATCCCGACCCGTTCGAAATGTTCGTGCACTATTTTTCCTCTGGCATCAAGAACTGCATATCCTATCCCCGCAGGGCTGGGATTGCCGGAGGCTGCGCCATCAAAATAGGCGTATGTGCGAAGCACTTTGATAACCTCTCCTCTCTTTCATCTACATGTAGTGCCTCCAGGGACCACCTTCGTCATGTGCAAAAGTCAAAAGACCCAGCAATATCAACAGAAAACCCATCGTAACACCCCTTTCTAGCGACAGCTGTTCAACTGTCGCTTTAAGATTTTTAATGCGTTATTCCTATCCTAAATATACACCATTTTTCAGCTGTTATTAAAAAAAAAATCGCTAAACCCCTTGTGCAGCAAGGGTTCCACCGGGCGGTGGCCTGTTTGAAAATAAGCATAAAAAATGGCTGTATCTCCTTTTTGGGAAGACACAGCCGCAAAATATTCTTTCAGGTTATACTATTAACCAAATCGCTTTTTGTAGTTGATGTTTGCGTCACAAACCCAATTACACAGTTAAAAGCGGTGGCAATCTTTTGCAATATTTTGAAAGTAGGCATTTGTTCACCGTTTTCAATTCTAGCAATTTGAACCTGGTGAAGCCCTGCTCTCCTTGCCAATTCTTCCTGTGTCCAGCCATTTTCATTTCGAAGCTGAATTATGGTTTTAGCCACCCTTATTTTATCATTTTCTTCCGAGAAAACTCCCTCTAAATCTTTGATTTAGGGGGAGATGAATCGGGCTTTTTCCCCTGACTCTGAATATACTTTCTAATGGTATCTATAGTTGCTCCCCCGGTAGTTAATATACAATAACTTCTGCTCCAAAAAACATTTTCCCAGTAAAACTGTTTTAAATATTCACCGTACTGCTTTCTAATCAATTTGGAAGATACGGTTTTAAAGGTGTTAATTAGTTTTGCCAGTTCTACATGCGGTACAGCTTCAAATAAAATGTGAATATGGTCAGCTTCGCCATTAAACTCCAGCTCTTCACAATCTTTTTGAGAAAACAATCGTCTTGCTATGTTTTCTAGTTCTTTAAGCATTTCTTCTGTAATGCATTTGTGAATTCAAAAACTATTCTGAGCTTGAAAAAATGCTTAAGAATAACTGGCACAACGCTTATCTCCATTCCCACAACTATCAACACTGTCTGAAAATGGTTGAACAGAATTGGAAGTCATTTTTTAGTGCCGTTAAAGATTACAAAAAGAATCCCGGCAAATATAAAGCAGCTCCCAGGCCTCCACGATATAAAAACACCGTCACCAGGAAGAATGAAGTTGTTTTTACCAGTCTGGCTGTTCGTTTCAAAGGCAATACTTTGATGCTATCCCTGGCCAGAGCTTTGCAGCGCCTGGTGCAAATGATAGAATATAAAGCACAATTGGAAGGTATCAGGGTGATAAAAGTAAACGAAGCCTACACAAGCGGCTGTAGTGCCTTTGATCTGGAAAAAATATCTAATAAATCTTATAATTCCGGGCGCAGAATACAGAGGGGTCTGTTCAGAACAAACAGCGGTCTTGTAGTGAATTCTGATGTCAACGGTAGTCTCAACATTATGCGTAAGCTTCTTAAAGACAGATGTATTCCCAATATGATTCAGTCATTGAGGGATAATGGGTGCGTGGACCACCCGAGGAGAATAAGGGTTGCCTGAAATATTTCAGGTGGAAACTTAAATACCAAACTTCTTCTGAAGCCTCCATCTAAATCTATTATTTAGTGAAGGAGGTTCACCTATGGATTGTTTAAATGTTTTCCAAGTTCTGCGCTTTCTTATCATGAATATCACTTCCTTACATTAAGCGCTACCCAAGTTTCTCTATCTGCCTTCTTGTTTCCGGCAAATCACCCGTTATGATCTCCCAAATCCTTCTTGCATCCGTTCTGAAATATTCATGTGTCAAAATATTTCTCAAACCTCTCATATCATGCCAGGGAATATGCTGATATCTTTCATAGATTTCATCAGGAAGTTGGTTTGAAGCTTCTCCTATCACTATAAGTTTATATAAAATGGAATCCCGAAGCATTTCATCCTTATCAAAATCCTCGAATGTTTTCCCCTCAATCGCGTTTTCGATCGAGTACATTCTTTCCAGTATATCGTTGATTAATTCTCCGTAATTCCTTCCCACAAATAAACTACCTCTTTCTCTATGTTCCTTTTAATGCCTTCTTTCAAAGAATTATGACTAATTATATCTACCGTTTTGCCCAAAATATCTTCCAAAAAGTTTTTAAGGCCAAAAATTTTAAAACCTATTTTCTTGCCTTCAAAAAATTCTACAATAATATCTATATCTGAATACGGAGTCTGTTCACCCCTTGCATAACTGCCAAAAATGCCTAAACTTTTTACGGCAAAATGTTCTGCCAAGTAATTTCTGTATTTGCCCAGCAAATCCTTTATCTCACTTACACTCAATACCCTGGAATTTTCTTCACTGACAATTTTTATTAGTCTCTCCCTATCTCTTTCTGATAACCTCTCTTTTAACCCATTAATAACATATTCAAGTTTTTCAGGCGGAAGCTCTGCTAATCTTCTAATCAAATATTTTTCTTTTTTCTCTTCCGTAAATATTTGGCAGTCTTTCCTTTCTCTTTTATTTAGCAATTTAGGCACTCCCATTTCATTCTTACACACCTTTATTTTTATATATTGTAACATATATAAGAAGTATATTCCAGTTATTGTCAAAGGAAATATTTATATCCACACACTCCTTTGCATTCACTAAGTCTGGGCTTCTCAACCCCTAGTTCCGGCAGAAAAAAAACAAATAATAAACAGGCAAACAACAGTGCATTATATTGGCTGCCTAATTTTCTTGCCTTAACCTGCCACCAGCAGGTCCTCTATCACATCACTGAAATCATTAGCTACTATACTCATCAACCTTTTCTTCGCTCATGGAAGTGAAGTCAACCCCTTCCTCGAAACCATTAACGAAAAAAAGCTTCTGCTCCTCTCCGTTAACTTTACCGAATACCTTCAGCTCGTTTCTGAACGGGGATACATAAACTGAATATCTACCCATTTTTAAAGCCTCCTTTAAAAAATTTTAGGGAAGGGTAACAAACAACCCCTTCCCTTTGCATTAACCGCAGAGGAAGTGCCCTTTGATACTTATTTCCTGCTGCACTTCGTCCTCCGCGTAGTAGTCTCCCGTGAGCCTGTGTTCCTCAACAACGCCGAGAGCCTTTTCCAACTCCAGAAACTTCATACGGGACTTACCCTTTATGCCGCTCGGTTGAAACGTTGTCTGCCCGTCCGGGCCGATCCAGGCTTTTAATGTGCCGCCATGAGAGTCACGGATTGAAAGGAGCAAATCATTGTCTTCTGTCCTTTCCGTAACCGAAAAACCCCGCTTTCGGGCCTCTATTTTGGCTTTCTCGGCGGCATAAGCCTGCATGAGTTTTTTGCCTTCCTCCCCGATATATTCGGCAACATGTCCGCCCCTAGAAGTCGGCGCTTAACCTGAATGTACCGCCTTTTTACTTTTCTAGAACAACATCGTATTTACCGGGAAGTTTTATAACAAGCTCTTTTACAGGAGAACCGGAAAAGTGAAGTAAGGTACGTCTGTATATATAAACCAAGAGGGAAGCCCGGCGTAAAAGCAGGTTCCCTCTTTTTCGAGTCAAGATAACTTAAATTGGGGATCTTTACAAAACTTATTAACTTAACCAACCTCTTAACCTCATTGCTTCCACAACTTTTTCAATTCCTGCAATATGAGCAGCCAATCTCATTCCAACACCCTGCTCCTGGGCAATATTATATACTTTATTAAATGCTTTTTTCATTTTTTGCTCAAGCTTTTCCGTAACTTCTTCTTCCGTCCAGTAGAAACCTTCATTGTTTTGGACCCACTCAAAGTAGCTTACAGTTACTCCACCGGAACTTGCTAGAATGTCAGGAATAATGAGTGTTCCCTTTTCATAAAGAATTTCAGTAGCTTCCGGTGTAGTAGGACCGTTTGCAGCCTCTGCAATAATTTTAGCCTTGACATTATGTGCATTATCCTGGGTAATAACATTTTCCAAAGCTGCAGGTACCAAAATATCACAATCCATTGTCAATAGATCGTATTCTAGCTTTTGAGTACCCTCTAAACCTTCTACATAACCTGTATTTTGCTTATGTTCGATTGCCTTTTCTACATCTATTCCCTCATTACAATATACAGCACCTTTAGAATCTGATATTGCAACAACCTTAGCACCTGCTTCATCCATAAAACGCGCCATAAAGGAACCTGCATTACCAAATCCTTGAATTGCCACCCTTGCTTTTGTAATATCCAGGTTGATCTTTTTGGCAGCTTCTAAGATACAAATGGCACAACCTTTTGCAGTTGCAGTGTTTCTGCCTAAAGAACCACCTAAAGTAATCGGTTTACCGGTAATAAATCCAGGTGCATCATATTCTCTTATTTTACTGTATTCATCCATCATCCAGGCCATTACTTGCGGGTTAGTGTAAACATCGGGAGCCGGAATATCTTTAGTTGGTCCTACAACCTGGCTAATGGCACGCACATATCCCCTGCTTACTCTTTCTAGTTCTCCCTTTGACATTTCTTTAGGGTTACAAATTACCCCACCTTTACCTCCACCATAAGGAATATCCATAATGTTACATTTCAGGGTCATCATTATAGAAAGTGCTTTTACTTCGTCAATATCAACCTGCGGGTGAAAGCGAATACCTCCCTTGGTAGGTCCAACAGCATCATTATGTTGGGAGCGAACTCCTGTAAATACTTTTGTAGTACCATCATCCATTTGTACAGGAAAACGCACAAATAAAACCCTCATTGGTTCTGCCAGCATGTCATAAACTTCTTGTCCATAACCCATTACGTCACATGCTTTTTTAAGCCAGACCCTAGTTCCTTCCAACATACTTATTTTCATTTTTAGTAGGCCCCCTTAGTGTTTATAATAAATTTACTACAGCTCTTTACGAGCCGCTTCATAACCCAAATATAAAGCCTTTTTATTTATCTTTTCTGTTCCCATGGGGATACGTTCCATTACTGCTTCCTCAAGTTTTTCAAAGCTGACCACTTCCGTAAGTCCTATGAGCGCCCCCAGTGCCACCATGTTAGCTACAATAATTTTTCCCACTTCGTTTTTAGCCAGCTGCGTAATTGGCAGTGAACATATCTTAGCCTTGGTATTGGGCACATTTTTTACATAGGTAGAATCTAAAATTAAGATACCATTCTCTTTTAAATCTCCAACATATTTGTCACAAGCTTCCTGAGTCATTGCAAGCATTATATCGGGATTCACAACCTTTGGATAATCTATTTCTTCTGAGCTGATAATAACTTCTGCTTTACTTGCTCCTCCCCGTGCTTCAGGGCCGTAAGATTGGGTTTGTACCACATTTTTCCCGGCTTTCATTGCTGCTGCAGCCAGTATAATGCCTGCCAGTATTAAACCTTGACCTCCGGAACCGCTTAAGCGAATTTCCTTTTGCACTATCCTTCCCCCCTTTTTGGAGAAATTCTTTCTACAAGTTCTGCATATTGCTCTGTAAATTCAGGCGCCTCAGAATTATATAATTCTCCAATAATTAATTTACCTTCCAACTTTTCAGGGGGAAGCTTACCGGCGGCCTTTACAGTTACGCTGATATCCTTCTGCCATTTAAGCATATCGGCGCCACTACCCATTTTATTTCTTCTACCAAAGGAGATTGGGCACTGGGTTATAGCTTCTATCATGCTAAAGCCTTTGTTTTGCGCTCCCTTGTATATCAAGTCCGACAGCATCTTAGCATGATAACTGGTACCCCTTGCCACATAAGTAGCTCCTGCAGCCTTTGCCAATTCCGGGATGTTAAAGGGTTTTTCCAGAGTACCGTACGGAGCAGTTGTAGCCTTGCTTCCAGGTGGAGTCAACGGTGAATATTGCCCTCCGGTCATCCCGTAAATACTATTATTGAAAACAATTGCAGTAATATCTATATTGCGGCGGGCAGCATGAATAAAATGATTACCTCCAATGGCTGTAGCATCTCCATCTCCCATTATCACAAATACCTTTAGTTCTGGCCTTGTTACCTTGATACCGGTAGCAAAAGCAAGCGCTCGACCATGGGTCGTATGAAGTGTATTAAAATCAAGGTATCCCGATGCCCTTGAAGAACATCCGATCCCTGAAACAACAACCGTTTCTTCTTTGCTGTATCCCAACTTATCTATGGCTCTAATAAATGCTCCCAATACTATTCCGTTTCCACACCCGGGACACCAGATATGGGGCATTTTATTTACACGTAAATATTTTTCCACAACACTCACTTATATTACCTCCCCTATTTTTTCCAATATTTCGGAAGGTGTGATTAGTTCTCCGTTGATTTTATTTAAGCCTTCTACTTTTAACTTGCAGCCTATAGCCCTTTCTACTTCTTCTAAAAGTTGCCCTTCATTCATTTCCGGTACCAACACATATTTGGCATCTTTCACCGACTTTTGCAGTACTTGTGCAGGGAAGGGCCAAATGGTAGCTGTTCTTAGAAGCCCTACTTTTTTACCGCTTTCCCTTGCTTCCTTCACCGCTCTTTTAGCAGAGCGGGCTACACAACCATAGCAAAAGATAACAACTTCAGCATCTTCTAATTGATAACCTTCTGTAATAATTATTTCATCCTTATGCTTTTCTATTTTATCATTAAGCCGCTTTATTAATTGAGCTGAAACGTCAGGCTTATTACTTGGAAAACCGGTTTCATCATGTGTTAACCCTGTTACATGAAAGCGGTACCCGTCACCAAAATTCGCCATTGGAGGCACTCCGTCCTCATCAGCCTTATAAGGCAGGTATTCTTCAGGGGGTACTTGCGGTTTTTTTCTGTCTATTATCTCAATTTCATCGTAATCAGGTAATTCAATTGCTTCCCTCATATGTCCTATTACCTCATCTAAAAGTAGCACAACAGGCAAACGAAACTTCTCTGAAAAATTAACAGCCTTTACAGTAAGATCAAATGTTTCTCTCACAGAAGCAGGTGATAAAGCTATAACAGGGTGGGACCCGTGCGTGCCCCATCTGGCTTGCATTACATCTCCTTGAGAAGGTGATGTTGGAAGTCCCGTACTGGGTCCTCCCCTCTGTACATCAACAACTACACAAGGTGTTTCAGTCATTATTGCATAACCAAAGTTTTCCTGCTTTAATGAAAATCCCGGCCCACTTGTAGCTGTTAACGACTTTGTACCTGCCAGGGAAGCTCCAATAATAGCTGCCATACCTGCTATTTCATCTTCCATCTGCAAAAATCTGCCACCTAGCCGCGGTAGTTTGGCAGCCATAATTTCAGCTATTTCAGTTGAAGGAGTAATTGGATATCCTGCAAAAAACCTTACTCCTGCCGCCAGAGCTCCTTCCGCACAAGCTTCATTACCTTGAAGAAGCTTTCTCTTGACCGTTTTCATTGTTTTCCTCCTTCTCTACAGTAATTACAAAATCGGGACAGTGTAGTTCACAAATTTTACAGCCTATACACTTATCGGGATGGACAACCACCGCTTTACCAAGTTCATCCGGTTGAAGCACTTCTTTGGGACAAAATGCAAAGCAAATGCCACAAGACTTACACCACTCTTTCTTGATGAAAATCTGTGTTTTCTTATCCTCAGACATATTTTCACCTCAATTTCTAGATTTAGCTCTGACTCCTTTGTTATCAAAAGTAAGCAAAAATAATGCCAAAATAATTATTATTTATTTTATATTTCCTTGTAGATAAAATAAAATCCCTTTACTTTAATAAAAGCTAAAGGTAAAATTAATAAATTTTTATGAATTTTTTTATTTAAAGAAAGTAAAGTATAAAAAAAGAAGCCCGGTATTTATCTCACATTGAGACGAATACCGGGCTTCCATCTCTACTCAATAATTCTCTCAATTTGAAACGTATCTCAAATTGATATTACATCATTGGGGGCATTCCGCCGCCTGGCATTCCACCGCCGGCTGGATTATTATCTTTTTCAGGAATATCTGCTACAAGGGTTTCTGTAGTTAAGAGCATTGCAGCTATACTGGCAGCATTTTGTAGAGCAGATCTTGTAACTTTTGCAGGGTCAACAATACCGGCAGCAACCATATCTACATACTCACCAGTTAGAGCATTGAAACCTATACCTGGTTCTGAAGCCTTAACTTTTTCTACAACTACGGAACCTTCTGCTCCAGCGTTGAAAGCAATTTGCTTAACAGGTTCTTCAAGTGCTTTCTTAACTATCTTGACACCAGTACCTTCGTCACCTTCTGCATCAATGTCTTCGATGGCACGTAGGACATCTATTAAGGCAGTACCTCCACCTGCTACGATACCTTCTTCAACAGCTGCACGAGTAGCTGCTAAAGCATCCTCAATACGGAGTTTCTTTTCCTTCATTTCAGTTTCAGTTGCAGCACCAACCTGAATTACTGCAACACCGCCTGCCAACTTAGCCAAGCGTTCTTGCAGTTTTTCCCTATCAAATTCGGAGGTTGATTCTTCGTATTGATGACGGATTTGAGCAATTCTATCCTCAATTGCCTTGGAATCTCCCTTACCTTCAATGATAGTTGTGTTCTCCTTACCTACAGTTATCTGGCGAGCTTGACCAAGCATATCAATTGTAGTGTTTTCTAATTTAAGACCAACTTCTTCAGAAATTACCTGTCCACCAGTGAGGATAGCAATATCCTGTAGCATAGCCTTACGACGGTCACCGAATCCAGGCGCTTTAACAGCTACGCAGTTAAATGTTCCACGGAGCTTGTTTACAACTAATGTAGCCAGTGCTTCTCCTTCAACATCTTCAGCAATTATCAGGAGAGGCTTGCCTGCTTGAGCAATTTTTTCAAGTACAGGCAGAATATCATTAATAGCTGAAATCTTCTTATCAGTAATTAGAATATATGGATCTTCCAGAGAAGCTTCCATCTTTTCAGTATCCGTAACCATGTACGGGGATATGTAACCCCTATCAAATTGCATACCTTCAACAACTTCAAGACTTGTTCCAATTCCCTGTCCTTCTTCTACAGTAATAACACCATCTTTTCCAACCTTTTCCATGGCATCGGCAATCAGCTTACCGATCTCTTCGTCATTTGCGGAAATTGATGCAACTTGTGTAATAGCTTCTTTACTTTCAATTTGCTGAGAAATTTTCTTTAATTCTTCTACTGCAGCTTTAGTAACCTTTTCAATTCCCTTTTTCAAAATCATGGGGTTAGCGCCTGCAGTAACGTTCTTTAAACCTTCACGGATGATAGCTTGTGCCAGTAAAGTAGCTGTAGTTGTTCCGTCACCAGCAACATCATTTGTCTTGGTGGCTACTTCTTTAACGAGCTGAGCTCCCATATTTTCTAAAGGATCTTCAAGTTCAATTTCTCTTGCGATAGTTACACCGTCATTAGTAATAGTGGGTGAACCGAATTTTTTCTCCAATACAACATTGCGACCCTTAGGTCCAAGGGTAACTTTAACAGCATTGGCAAGGGAGTTAACTCCTCTTTCTAATGCTTGACGAGCTTCACTGCTAAATACAATTTGTTTAGCCATAGGAATATTCCCTCCTTAAAATTGTTTTTTTGTTTATTCTTCTACTATTCCTAAGATGTCGCGTTCATTTAAGATTAGGTACTCTACATCACCTTGTTTAAACTCTGTTCCGGCAAACTTTGAGTAAATAACCTTATCTCCAACACTTACTTCCATAGGTATCCTTTCTCCATTTTCCAGCACTCTACCGGAACCCACAGCTATTACCTCAGCTTGCTGTGGTTTTTCCTTTGCAGTATCAGGCAGTACGATACCGCTAGCAGTTTTTTCTTCTACTTCAACAGGCTTAACAACTACTCTGTCACCTAAAGGTTTAATCTTCATACAATACCCTCCTTTTATTTGTAGGTATATTTATTATTTTGTTTATTATTAGCACTCAGCAAGGGTGAGTGCTAACATCAACTATAATTATATTAACTAAATAATCCAATTTCAAGTCCCATTTTTACTTTTTTTTTACTTTTATCTAAAATACTTTTAAAATCCTTCCAATCTAATACTAACCAATTCAGGATAAATTTATTCAAATATTTTATTCACACTTTTATGTACGAAAACATATATTGTAGCGAAGCTAATGAAAGTGAATTTCATTTTCATAAGGAGTGATTTTTCATGTGTGGTATAACCGGTTGGATCCAAAGTGATAGGGACTTAACTCATCAGGAAAGTATTTTAAAGAAGATGTCAGAGAAGCTTGCAAATCGTGGCCCGGATGCAGCGGGAATATGGCTCTCCCAAAATGCAGCCCTGGCCCATCGACGCCTAATTGTCATCGATCCTGAAGGAGGCGGCCAGCCAATGATACGCCAGTATGGCAATTGTAAGTTTATTTTAGTCTATAACGGAGAACTATATAACACATCGGAACTTCGGGATGAGTTAAAAGCAAGGGGGCATACTTTTCAAGGTCATTCCGATACTGAAGTGGTTCTCATTTCTTTTATTGAATGGGGTGAAAAGTGTGTAGAAAAATTTAACGGTATTTTTGCCTTTGCTATCTGGGATGATTTTAAGCAAAGTCTTTTTATGGCACGGGATAGGATAGGTGTCAAGCCGTTATTTTATATAAAATTTAAGGATACGTTCTTATTCGCTTCAGAATTAAAAGCTCTCCTTGCTCATCCTGAAGTTGAGCCTAAGGTAGATGTAGAAGGCCTGGCGGAAATTTTTGCATTGGGTCCGGCACGCACTCCCGGTCACGGTGTATTTAAAGGGATTAGGGAACTGAAGCCGGGCTACTACTTAAAGTATGATCTAAAAAATCTCCAGATCCGCCAATACTGGAAGCTCGTAAGTGCACCGCATCCGGATGATCTGGAAACTACTACTGCAAAGGTCAGGGAACTCCTTCAGGATGCTGTCCAGCGACAATTAGTATCAGATGTTCCTGTTTGTACATTATTGTCCGGCGGTCTTGATTCCAGTGCACTTTCTGCCTTTGCAGCTCATTATTATAAAAAGACAAATCAAGGACAGCTCCACACTTATTCTATTGATTATGAAGGCAACGACAAGCATTTTAAAGCAAATGATTTTCAACCTGATGCTGATGCACCGTGGGCACGGCTTATGTCGGAATTTCTTGGGACACACCAGCACAATATAACTATCAAAACTTTGGATTTAGTAAAACACTTGCAGACAGCAATGTTAGCTCGGGATCTTCCAGGCATGGCAGATATTGATTCATCATTATATCTTTTTAGCCATGAAATAAAGAAAAATGCTACAGTAGCTTTATCAGGAGAATGCGCGGATGAAGTTTTTGGAGGGTATCCATGGTTTACCAGAAAGGAATCCTTGGAAGCAAGTACTTTCCCCTGGTCACTTAAAGTAAAAGAGCGCATAAATACACTTTCTCCTGATTTGATAGATATGGTTAAACCTGAAGAATACATTTCAAGGCGTTATCATGAAGCACTTGCCGAAGTACCGCGCCTGCCGGGAGAAAGCTCTCAAGAGGCTCGCATCCGGGAAATATTTTACCTGAGCCTAACAAGATGGATGCCAACACTTCTTGATCGTAAAGATCGAATGAGTATGTCCACAGGTCTGGAAATTCGTGTTCCATTTTGTGACCACCGGCTTGTTGAATATGTCTGGAATATACCATGGAAAATGAAAAACTATAATAATATGAGTAAAGGAATCTTGAGAAAAGCTCTAACAGGAATATTACCTGAAGAAGTCTTACGGAGACGTAAGAGTCCTTATCCTAAAACACATAATCCTGCATACACCACTGCTGTTCGCACAATTCTCTTAGAAATTTTAAATGATCCGGGTTCACCACTGCTTTTTTTAATTAATGTTGAGTGGATACGGAGCCTCACAAAATCAGATACAGATTTCGATATCCCCTGGTTTGGGCAGCTTATGAGGCTACCGCAGCTTTTCAGTTACCTCATACAGGTAGATGCATGGTTAAGGGAGTATAAAGTTAAAATATGTTAGTATTTTTAGACAAAATAATTCTTTTAGATGTTGTATAAACCCAGCTTCTCAAATAAAGTAAAGATTAAAAAATTTAAAATAAATAAAGCGCCCTCAACTCAGATTCCGCTCTGAATCGAGGGCGTCTTTGCCCGCTTACTAGCTCAGGACACCTTTATTCCGTTGTTGTAGAAACGTTTTAGATTGCATCTTTTCCGGTTTCTCCCGTTCTAATACGAATAACATTTTCTACAGGGGTAACAAAAATTTTTCCATCGCCAATTTCTCCTGTTTTGGCGTTTTCCAGTATAATCTGAACAACTTCATCTACACTGTCATCATCGGTAACTATTTCCAGTTTAACCTTGGGTAGCAAATTAATCGTGTATTTGCTGCCCCTGTAAATTTCGGTCTTTCCCTTTTGCTGCCCGCAGCCAATCACATTGGTAATTGTTAAACCGTGGATACCAAACTCACCTAAAGCCTCTTTTACCTCTTCCACTTTGTTGGGCCTAATAATACATTCTATCTTTTTCATAACTAATTTCCCCTTTCTTCATTAATGAACATTTGGACTGGGAGTTTTCAGCACAAAATCACCATAAGCTTCTAAGGAGTGCTCATGAATATCCAGGCCGCTTTCTTCCTCTTGAGGCGCTACACGCAAGCCCACAGTTGCATCTATTACCTTAAAGAGAATGTAGGAAGTCCCTATAGTCCAGAGGAAAACTGCTATTACTCCTAGTAATTGTACTAAAAGCAGGCTCATGCCACCACCATATAATAATCCTTGCTCAACATCCAGCAAACCAACCAATACGGTTCCAAGCGCTCCACATGCGCCATGTACTGCCACAGCACCTACAGGATCATCAACCTTTAACTTTTTATCAATTATTTCTACAGCAATAATAAGTACTATTCCTGAGAGAAGTCCTATAACCACTGCACCTAGCGGATCAACAAAGGCACAACCGGCTGTTATTCCCACTAGCCCTGCCAGCGCACCGTTTAAAGTTAAACTGACATCAGGCTTTCCATACCTTATCCAACTTGTTATCATTGCCGTAACTGCTCCGGCAGCAGCTGAAAGATTTGTATTAACTGCAATCAAACCTATACTTAAATCAGTACCTGCAACTGTACTTCCCGGGTTGAAACCGAACCAGCCAAACCAGAGAATGAATACTCCCAGGGCTCCTAAAGTTATACTGTGACCAGGAATAGCGTTAACCGAACCGTCTTTACCGTATTTACCAATGCGTGCTCCCAAAATTGTAGCTCCAATCAAACCAGCCCAGCCACCAACAGAGTGAACAACAGTTGAGCCGGCAAAATCTTTAAATCCTAACTCGCTTAACCATCCTCCGCCCCAGATCCAGTGTCCCACTATGGGATAAATAATTGCTGAAATTCCTATGCTGTAAAGTAGGTAAGCAATAAATTTAGTCCTTTCAGCCATTGCACCTGATACAATTGTAGCCGCTGTAGCACAAAATACTGTTTGGAAAATTAGAAAAGCCCAGAAAGTTAAGTCTTCGCCAGAATTTATTACTAGAAAACCATCAGTTCCAAATAAACCAAAATAATCGCTTCCAAACATAATTCCGTAACCAATAAACCAGAACAACAGAGAACCCACTGATAAATCCATTAAGTTTTTCATTATGATATTTCCGGCATTTTTTGCCCTCGTAAATCCCGCTTCCACCATTGCAAAACCAGCCTGCATGAAAAACACAAGGAAAGCTGCTACTAATGTCCAAACCGTGTCAATTGCTACCGCATTACTATCAGCAGTCGGCCCCTCACCCGCCAAAGCCACTCCGGGTAAAATCACCAATAACAATAATATCATGGTAAACACAAGTGATCTCCTAAAATTCATTTTGCTCATCCTCCTAAATAATTTTTGATTAAAAAATAAATTGAAACAATATGAATTGAATTATTAATACAAGAATCCTAGAAAGTTGTACAGAAAAGATAAAGCGCCCTCAATTCAGATTCCGCTCTGAATCGAGGGCGCCTTTGCCCGCTTGATATTTCAGGACACCTTTGTCCTGCAGTTGTTATTTAATTGACGCGTCAATTAATTTAATGAAAATTATATACCAGAATTTCTGTATTTACAAGTCTTTTTTACAAGAATATTGTATACATATTTTACCTGGCACACTCACTTGCTTCTCCCCTTAATATTTCGATCCCATGGGGAAGTGCAGGCATAATTACTTCTAAACACTCCCGAACAGCCTTTGGACTTCCCGGCAGGTTTACTATCAATGTCTTTCCCCTGATACCGGCAATTCCCCGGGAAAGCATTGCTTTCGGGGTTACCTCCAGACTTTTTTGACGCATCGCTTCTCCAAGACCGGGAACCAGTTTTTCACATACCGCCCTTGTCGCCTCAGGAGTAACATCACGTGGGGCAAAACCTGTACCTCCGGTAGTTAGTATCAAATCCACTCTATCACCGTTACACAGCTTAATTAAGGTTTCTTCCAAAATTGTTTCCTCATCTGGTACAATCTCATAAGAAATAAGTTTCCCATCGATTTTCTCCATTAATTCCCTGATAACCGGAGCGCTTTTGTCTTCCCTTTCTCCCCTTGAGCCCTTGTCACTGGCTGTAACAATTGCGTACCTAATCACACTCTATCACCTCCCCAAGACAACTTGTATCATAACCCATTTTTTCCAATTCACTTTTAAAGCCAGGGTTGTTAATTATCCGGAGTAACCTCTCTATTTTTTCCGTTCCAAAAAGCTCTTCAGGTATACATATGTCATACCTTTCTTTGGCAATCGGAATGAAATCAAGATCTAGTGCATCAGCAGCAGTTTTAATTCCCATCCCACAGGAAGCCGAACCTGATTTAACGGCAATTCCCACATTGAGGTGAGTAAACTCCTCCCTGTTATACCCTGTTATTTCTCGAGGAGAAATACCTTTCTTCTTCAATAAATAGTCTAAAAGTATTCTTGTGCCCGCTCCCTTTTGTCGATTTATATAAGTCACTTCGGGTCTGGTTAAGTCATCTATACTCTGAATACTGAGGGGATTCCCCTTCTGGACAAGAAATCCCTGTTCCCTGTAAACCAGATTAACCAATTTAACTCTCTTACCCGGTAAGTATTTTTTGACGTAACTAACATTATATTCTCCTGTCTCGGGGTCAAGGAGATGCACCCCTGCCGCATGAGCTTCGCCACGTTTTAGGGCCATAAGCCCCCCCAAGCTTCCCACATGGGCTGAGCTCACTTCGTAACCGGTAAATAAGCGGTGCATCCAGTCATTTAAAACATCAAGGCTTAAATCATGACTTCCTACAATATGTAAGGCATTTTTTACTTCTTCTAAAGGCCGTAAGAGTTCTACCCGGACCTCTTCACCAGCTTCAAAACCTTCTGACAGCCGCGGTACCCGTAAAATTCCATGGGCCCTGGCCAGTGACATGATAACTCCTGCTCCCCTTCCCAGGGGGGCTGCTACAAATTTTTCCCCTACTTCACCAACAGTAACCCTGACAAATTCTTCAGAGCCCAGGGAAGAATAAATGCGTCTTGAAAGGGTACACATGACCTTTTCCCTCCGAGGTAGAGGCTGGTTAAGGAAACTATAAATAAGTGGTTTTACAAAAAGTTCAAAGGTGAGGGCCGCAGAAACGGGAAAACCAGGAATACCAATTACCGGTTTTCCGTTAATAACCCCCAAAGCTACAGGTTTTCCAGGTTTAATTGCTACTCCATGCACCAAAAGCTCGCCAAGTTCTCTAATCAAAGAAGCAGTATAATCCTCTCTTCCGGCTGAAGAACCGGCATTAATAACCAGGATGTCACACCACTTTACAGCTTCTTCTATCTTCAGCTTAAGTTCATTATAATCATCTCTTGTTTTAGGTAAGCGTTTCGAGACACCACCCCATTCACTTACCATGGCAGCCATGACACGTGAGTTGTATTCTATAATACTGCCGGGAACCAATTCATCTCCCGGTTCGACAAGTTCGGTTCCTGTCGGAAGTATTGCTACAGAAGGAAGTTTCCTAACTTCTACCTCAGTGATACCACCTGCCAAGAGAACTCCAACATCATAGGGCCTTATTTTATGATATGCAGGTAAAAGCATTTCAGTGGCTACAATATCTTCGCCTATGGGACGCACATTTTGCCAGGGAACTGCAGCAGCCGTAATTTCCGCTTTGCCATCCTCGGTTAGATGAACATCTTCAATCTTAATAACTGCATCTTTGTCATTCGGCAGCGGATCACCCGTATCTATTTCAACAAACTGCGTATTCGCTTCTAAGGAAATTGGCGAGGTTTCAGATGCTCCAAAAGTATCACTGCTAGAAACTGCAATTCCATCCATGGCTGCGGCCCTGTAATGGGGAGACGATATCTTCCCGTATACTGCATCGGCAGTTACCCTACCTGCGGCAGCCGGGACTGGTACCTTCTCCGTAACATTTTTTTCATAATAATTATCTTCATGCAGTTTTTGCTGCAGTTTGTGTAAAGCCGCCTCCCAAGGAATTTGCTTTAAATACACATTTCTGGTAGCCAAAATATTACACCCCTTTAGAGACTTTGATTAATTTGACAACTCTACAGTAACTTCTTCCCCTGCCCCGACACCTTCTTCTCCTAAAGGTATCACAATTTCACCGTGACTTTTTACCATGGTGTTGATTAATGCAGATTTCCCAAGGACAGGTTCTGCAAATAATTGACCTTCTTTAAATATCAGCTTAACTCTAACATGATCTTCTCTCCCAGGTGTTGAAGATAGACTGCGTGTTATAGTTGCCTTTACAAAATTTAACTTTTGCTTATTTTGCAGTTGACCCGTAATTACAGGTTCTACCAGAACTTTAAATGCCACCATTGCGGAAACCGGGTGACCAGGCAAGCCGAAAACAAGCTTACCATTTCCTGCTGCAGTTATTGCAGGTTTTCCAGGTTTAACTGAAATTCCGTGAAAAAGTATTTGAAACCCTTCCATTTCTTGAAGTACTCTAAGGGTATGATCCCTTGTTCCCACCGAACTTCCACCTGAAAGCAATACAATGTCGTTATCCTGTAAAGCCTCCTCTACCCTTTCTTTTAACTCTCTAAAATCATCTTTAACAATACCGTATAATGATGGATTTCCTCCGGCTTCTTGAACCAAACCATAAAGTGTATAGGAATTAATATCCCTTATCATACCCGGTCTTATCTGTTCCTCCGGTGAGACGAGTTCATTACCTGTAGAAATAATCCCAATATTTAAGGGTTTCCAAACAGTAACCTTGTCTATTCCTACGGCAGCAAGTGCGCCTAAATCTTGGGGGCGCAAACAGTGGTTTTCCGTAATTAATATTTCTCCTTGAGAGATATCTTCTCCCTTACGCACTACATTTTCACCCGGCGCTACAGGTTTTAAAACACCAATAGTACTATCGTCTAACCACTCTGTATCTTCAATCATAATAACGGCATCGGCGCCGGGAGGTAACATCCCCCCAGTTGCTATTTGCATAGCCTCTCCAGGACTTAGTTCTAGAGTGGCTTCTTCTCCCATCTTTACTTCCCCTGCGACCTCCAGGTAAGCCGGCATAGCTGCAGAAGCCCCAAATGTATCAACTGAATTTACTGCAAAACCATCCATCGTTGAACGTGAAAACCCCGGGACATCCTCCCCGACCGTTATGTTTTGAGAGGTATAACGACCACATGCTTTTTCTATTGGTACACTTTCTTTTTGTCTATTTAATTGCTTGATAAATGGTTCCAAAGATTTTTTGGCTTCCTCTACCGTCACTACTTTAAACATCAAATCAGACACTATTCAAAACACCCCAATTGGCATGCCTTTATTTTAATTTTTAATTCGTCTGCAGCCTGTCCAACTTTTTTTAAAGGAACGCCTAATTCTTCAGCAAGCTTATGGCACTCAGCACATGATATCTTGCCGTCCTTTGCTTGCAGCTGCAACTCTTTTTTTATGGTTTCATAATCAGCCACTATAATACCTCCTTTGGTCATTCTGGAATATATATAATATTTTGAATTTATTACCTCTCTTATAAATAATTTTAACATATTTAAAAAAATAGTCTACTTATTAACTTATTTAAGAACAAAAAAAGTTTTTAACCATATTTTAAATATAAAAGGGAGTGAGTAGTATATGAAATTTGGCCTTGCCCTGGGAGGGGGCGGATTACGCGGTGCGTTCCATATTGGTTTCTTAGAAGTATTGCTCGAAAATGGTATTAAACCTGACGTAATTGCGGGAACAAGTGCAGGTGCCATTGTGGCAGGGGTTTATGCTTCTGGTGTTTCTCCAAAAAAAATGCAAGCCCTATTTTCGGAGCAACAAAGTTTAATTCAAAGCACCCTGGAAAAACGTTTAAGTTTAATTCCCAGCGGCCTTATAAAGGGTAGTACACTGGAATTTATTTTGAAGGGTATAACAAAAAACAAAGGTTTCGCCAGTTTAAACCCACCTACTGCAATAGTAGCCACTGACATTCATAACGGTCAGCCTGTGATTTTTACTTCTCCACAACTAGCAGCCCGCAGTAAACAGAAGAATTGTACATTTATAACTAAGTCACCTGTCTCTGAAGCTATCCGTGCAAGTATTTCCATCCCGGGAATATTTCAGCCCATAAAAGTTAAGGGTTATACCCTGGTTGATGGAGGACTTGTAAGCAATGTACCTGCAGATGTTTTAAAACTGATGGGAGTTAAAAAGATATTAGCAGTTAATCTTGGTTTTTCAGTGATAAAAGAAAAGGAACTGGACTCAGCCATTGGTATCCTTCTCCAAGCAGCAGATATCATGGGTGAACGCATCTCACAGCAAATCCTCGACAGGTATGCAGACCTGGTTATACACCCCAATACAGGGGAAGTTAGTCTGTGGGAAATTCATAAAATCCCCTCCCTGTTAGAGTTAGGAAGGGAAACTGCACGACAGAACCTGCAGGAAGTAAAAAAACTATTAGCATGATGTAATTTTCAAAAAAGCTCATAACTGGCTTATTCTTAAGGGTAACGATAGTGGCCACAAGCATATTAAAACCGGCTGCACAGCATATTTAATCATACCGTGCAGCCGGTTTATAACTTAAGAGCTTTTTTTATGCCAGCTTCTGTATTTTAACTGCACATACCTTGTACTCAGGTATTTTGGCCTTCGGATCCCTTGCAGGGTTAGTGAGCTTGTTAATTGCCGATTCTCTAAAGTGAAAGGAACCGAAAACAGTTCCCGGCTGAACTCTGTCAGTGCAGTGAACGGCAACTTCAATTTCACCACGCCTGGAAGCAACTTTAACCTTATCTCCTTCCCGGAGTCCCAGCTTAGCTGCATCTTCAGGGTTAATTTCGAGTTTTTCCTGAGGATACTTCCACTCCAACCCGTCGGCCCTCCGGGACATTGTACCCGTATGGTAATGCCAGAGACGTCTTCCTGTTGTTAAAACAAATGGATATTCGGAATCAGTCTCTTCATTTGGAGGAACAAACTCTACAGCATGGAAGCTTCCTTTACCTTTGGCAAATCTACCTTTATGAAGGTACGGAGTACCAGGATGGTCCTCAGTTGGACATGGCCACTGCAATCCATCACCTTCAAGCCTCCGATAAGTTATTCCTCCGTAGCTTGGAGTAACTTCTGCAATTTCCTTCATTATATCCTCGGCGCTATCGTAGTTCATAGGGTAACCCATGGCTGTAGCAACCATGCAGATGATTTCCCAGTCTTCTTTGCTTTGGCCGACAGGGTTTATAGCCTTGCGGATTCTCTGCACCCTTCTTTCAGTATTTGTAAAGGTGCCATCCTTTTCAGCAAAGCTGGCTGCGGGTAAGACCACATCTGCCAGCATAGCAGTTTCAGTTAGGAAAATATCCTGAACTACCAAAAAGTCCAGCTTTTTCAAAGCTTCTTCAACATGGTTTGCATCCGGATCACTTAAGACAGGGTTTTCACCCATGATATAGATGCCCTTGACCTTGCCCTCATAGGCGTTATCCATCATTTCGCCCACACTTAAACCATTGTTAGGATTTAGAGAAACTCCCCATGCCTTCTCAAATTTTTCCCTGACCTTTTCATCCACTACCTTTTGGTAGCCCGGGTACACATTGGGTAGTCCACCCATGTCACAGGCACCCTGGACATTATTCTGCCCCCTCAAAGGGTTAACTCCTGTCGAAGGCTTGCCAATATGTCCGCAGAGCATTGCCAGGTTTGCAATTGCCAGCACATTGTCAGTACCGCAGATATGCTGAGTGATACCCATGGTATAGAGAATCATTGCTTTATCAGCATTAGCATATCCCCTGGCAACTTCTCGAATTGTATCTGCACTGATACCTATAGTTTCTTCTGCATACTCGGGAGTATATTTTTGCACCGTCTCTTTTAATTCTTGGAAGTTTTCAGTTCTTTCTTCTACAAATTCTTTATCGTATAATTCTTCAGTTATTATTACGTTAGCCAGTGCGTTAAGGAGTATCAAGTCAGAGCCAGAAGGATGAGAAATATGAATATCGGCAAGTTCCGCCATCTCAGTTTTCCTTGGATCCGCTACAACCAATTTAGTACCATTTTTAATTGCTTTTTTAACTTCAAGGCTGATGATGGGATGTGTTTCAGTTGTATTCGTTCCAATAGCAAATATAAAATCTGTATCCTTAATTTCAGAAATTGAATTTGTCATAGCTCCGCTACCAAATGCAGCCGCCAGACCGGCGACAGTTGCGGAATGTCATAGGCGGGCACAATGATCAATACTGTTGGTACCTAAAACTGCCCTTGTAAATTTGTTCATAATATAATTGTCTTCATTGGTACAGCGGGCAGAAGTTAATGTAGCCAGTGCATCGCTCCCGTACTCCTCTTTAATTTTGGAAAGGTTCTCCGCCACCTTCGAGATAGCTTCCTCCCAGGTAGCTTCCCTTAAACTTCCATTTTCCTTAATAAGAGGCGTTTTGAGACGATCAGGGTGATTGATGAAGTTATAACCGAATCTCCCCTTGATACACAGCGCCCTGCCGTTAACGGCGCCTTCTTCGGTGGAGGTAACGCCTACCACCTCACCATTCTTAACATTTAACTCAATTGTACAGCCTGTACCGCAGTAAGGACAAATGGTACGCACCTTTTTCATTTCCCAGCGCCTACCCTTGCCCATCATGCCTTTCTCAGTTAAGGCACCAACCGGACATACCGAGATACAACTGCCACAGAAAACACACTCGGATTCAGAAAGGGGTTTATCAAGGGCAGGTGTAACCTTTGTTTGGAATCCCCTGTTGGCAAAACCTAAAATACTTCTGCCTTGTACCTCTTCACAGGCACGAACACATTTACCGCAGAGAATACATTTGTTGTTATCCCTATAAATCATAGGGTTGGAATCATCGGGGTGATAATTGCTTTGCTCCCCTGCAAATGTTCCTTCTTTTACACCGTACAGGTAAGCATATTCCTGCAGTTTACATTCGCCGCTTTTTTCACATATCATACAGTCATTGGGATGGTTTGAAAGCAAGAGTTCTAGAATAGTTTTTCTTGCTTCATTTACTTCAGGCGTGGAAGTGTGAACAACCATACCTTCCCTGACAGTAGTTACGCATGAAGCTGGCAAGTTGCGCATTCCTTCAATACTTACCACACAAAGTCTGCATGCCCCGTGACTGGTTAATTCGGGATCATGACACAGGGTAGGAATTTCAATTCCGGCTGAACGGGCAGCTTCCAGAACAGTTGTCCCTGCCGAAACTTCAACCTGCCGGCCATCTATAGTCAAGGAGACTTTTTCCATTATTATTAACCTCCTTTTCGAACAGTTTAGCGATTTTCTACTATTATTTTTCAAAAGACTCCATTTTGCTAATTAATTCATCCAGGCCGAGCGCTTCTTCCCAGGATACAGGAACAAATTCTCCGTCCTTTTTGATTAACGGCTTTTGAGGACAATCAGGATTATATTTCAAATTAACTGCTAATCTTCCCTTTAAACAGGGCTGTCCAAAACGTTCAGGCGTACCTTCTTTGGCAGAAACACCAATAACTTTTCCATCTTTAATATTTAAATCAAACTTACATGCATTTTCACAAAGTCCGCAATCTACGGTTTTCTTTTCCAATTCCCAGTAGCGTGCCTTCCCTTCCATTTCCTTATTACGCAAGGCTCCTACAGGGCAGACGGCAACACAGGTATGACAATATACACAGTCACTGTCCTTAAAATCCTTATCAAGGGCAGTAGTTATTTTAGTATTAAAACCGCGACTTGCAAAGCCAAGAATGTTTTCTCCCTTTATCTCAGCGCAAGCCCTGACACATCTTCCGCAAAGGATACACTTGTTGTTATCCCTGATAATGTAGGGATTGCTGTCATCCAAAGGATAGTTATGGATTTCACCGCAGAAGCTAACGTTTCTCACCTGGTATCTATAAGCATAATCCTGCAATTTGCAGTTTCCGCTCATCTGGCATGTCAGGCAATCGCTGGGATGGTTTGCCAGCAAAAGCTCTAATATAGTTTTTCGCGCTTCGACAACAGCCACGGATTCAGTTTGAATTTCCATGCCTTCGCTGATTTTTGTTACGCAGGAAGCGGGAAGATTTCTCATTCCTTTAATTTCCACAACACACAGCCTGCAAGCGCCAAACTCACTTAAAGCCGGATGATGACAGAGGGTGGGAATATCGTATCCAGCCTGTTTGGAAGCCTCAAGTACAGTTATTCCTTCTTGTGCTATTACCGGCCGGCCGTTAATGGTAATTTTTACAGACATCATATACAACTCCTTTCAGCCTTAAGCCAGGTAAATTGCATCTTTCTTACACTTAGTAATACAAACCCCACAGCGTGTGCACTTTTCAGGATCAATATAGTGGGGCTGTTTCTTTTCGCCAGTAATGGCACCAACCGGACAATGCTTGGCGCAGAGTGTACAACCGGTACATTTTTCTTGATCAATACGGTAAGTTATTAATTCTTTACAAACGCCTGCAGGGCATTTCTTATCGTTAATGTGTGCCAGGTACTCGTCTTTAAAATATTTCATTGTAGTTAGAACGGGATTGGGTGCAGTTTGTCCAAGGCCACAAAGAGCAGTAGATTTAATTACTTTACCCAATCTTTCTAAATCTTGCAGATCCTTTTTTTCTCCTTGCCCTTTTGTAATCCTTTCAAGTATTTCCAGCATTCTCTTTGTTCCTTCACGGCAGGGAGTGCATTTACCACATGACTCTTTCTGAGTAAATGTTAGGAAAAAGCGTGCAACATCAACCATACAGGTTGTTTCATCCATTACTACAAGCCCTCCGGAACCCATCATGGCCCCTACTTCTTTTAATGAATCATAGTCTACGGGTAAATCTAACAATTTTTCAGGTAAGCATCCACCGGAAGGTCCACCTATTTGTACAGCTTTATATTTTTTATCGTTCTGGATTCCGCCACCTATATCATAGATAATTTCTCTCATGGTAATTCCCATGGGAACTTCTGCCAAACCTGTTCTTTGTACTTTACCTGTAATTGCAAACACCTTTGTTCCTTTACTGCCTTCAGTACCTACTCTCGCATATTCGTCACCGCTGGTTCTTAAAATATCAGGAACATTGGCATAAGTTTCAACGTTGTTAATGTTTGTAGGTTTTCCCCAAAGACCTTTTTGAGCCGGGAAAGGAGGTCTTACCCTTGGCATTCCCCTTTCACCTTCAATTGAAGCTAGAAGAGCAGTTTCCTCTCCACAAACAAAAGCTCCTGCACCAGCTTTAATATTTAGTTTAAAATTGAAACCGGAATCTAAGATATTCTCTCCCAACAGTCCCTCTTTTTCAGCCTGCTGGATAGCATTTTTTAATCTTTGAATAGCCAAAGGGTATTCAGCTCTTACATATATATAACCTTCATCGGCACCTACCGCATAACCGCAAATCAACATTCCTTCCAGTAAAGCATGAGGATCGCCTTCTAAAACACTACGGTCCATAAATGCTCCGGGGTCACCCTCATCAGCATTACACACAACGTATTTTTTATCTCCTTCCGCTTTATAGGTAAACTCCCACTTGAGACCTGTTGGAAATCCTCCCCCACCGCGACCTCTTAAACCACTTTTCTTAACATGTTCTATAACTTCTTCCTGGCTCATTTTAGATAAAACATTTTCCAGAGCAAGGTAACCATCATTGGCAATATATTCCTCTATACTGTCGGGATTGATTTTACCGCAGTTTTTAAGAACTTTTCTATATTGCTTTGAATAAAAAGGAAGCTCCATTAATTGAGGTATTCCCTCATAAAGCTCTTCTTCACCTTTCTTTACTTGTGCCACTACTGCCTTAGTCAATACTTCACCATCTTTTAGATGAACCTGAACTATCTCTTTTGCAATTTCCGGAGTAACATCTCCATATATAATATTGGGCTTACCCGGTAAAGAAACTTCAACATTAACCTCTCTATGGCACATACCAATACAACCGGTATGTAAAAATTCTACCTCTAAGCCTTCCTTAGCTGCTTCCTCTTTCATAGCTGACAGTACTTGTTTTGCACCAGCGGCTATCCCACATGTACCCATTCCAACTATAACTTTAGATTTTTTTGAAGAATCTAGCAATTTTTCCTTTATTTGCTTTCTTCTTTCTGTCAAACTTTGCATACTACTCACTCCTCCTCCCTTACTTATATTGGGCCAAGATTTCTGGAATTCTATCCGGGGTTAAACGTCCATGAGTATCATCATTGACCATGATTACAGGAGCTAAACCACATGCTCCAATACATGCTACAGATTCAAGGGTAAACTTTAAGTCTTCAGTTGTCTCGCCATCTTCTACCTGTAATTCTTCCTGCAGTTTTTCAAATATTTTAGCACCGCCGCGTACGTGGCAGGCAGTTCCCAAGCAGACGCGAATAATATTTCTGCCTCTTGGTTTTAAATGAAATTGCGCGTAAAAAGTAACTACACCATAAACTTTGCTCAATGGGACTTTTAATTCAAGCGCTATTTTCTTTAAAACTTCTTCCGGCAGGTAACCGTAAATATCTTGTGCTTCTTGCAAAACAGGAATTAAAGCACCTTTTTTGTTTTTGTACTTTTTAAATACTTCTTGTAATTTTTCTAATTTTTCATCTCTTACTTTTTCACCACAGCAACACTGTGACATATTAGTTCCTCCTCTCCTAGGCTTAACTTAATTATTTTTTTGGCAATTTATCAAACGCTCCTCGGTGATGATATAGTCCATAGGAACGTCATGCTCCTCAGGGAAAACATTATCTAAGATTTGCATTTCAAATGCCAGTGCTATAGTAGTTGCATCACTCCTTAAGCGGGCTAAAAAACGGTCGTAGTAACCTGCACCGTATCCAAGACGGTTACCGTTAACATCAAAGGCTACCCCCGGTACCAGTACAAGGTCAATTTCCTCCGGCCTGACAGGTTTTATTTCACACGGTTCCATGATGCCATAAGCACCGCACTGCAGGTCTTCAGGATAGCTTTTAATTTCTGCAGGAATGAGTTTTTTGGTTTTTACCTCACATACGGGAACAACAACTCTTTTTCCCATTTGCAGGGCCGTTGTCATAATTTTTCCTGTTTCAACCTCATTTCTAAAGTGGATATAGGACATAATTAAATTTGCATCTTGAAATTGTGAAAGTGTTAACAATGTTTTTTTAATGTTCTCACTTTTTTTAACAATCCCTTCCTTCGACATTTCCATTCTTTGCTTCTTGATTTTTTCCCTAAGCTTATTCTTCAACAGTAACCCCTCCATAAAAATTCACGCTATGAACTTAGACAAAGAGTACTAGAATTCCTGCTTGTCTACCATTATTCAAAAGACCTTCATATTAAAGATTAAAATATACCATTCTGGCTTGCATTTTCTCATAAAAATAAAAAGCCCTGTGCGGGCTTCAATAAATATTGATTTTTAAATAACAACGATGGGACAATCGGTATAGTCTGCTATTTCCCAGTAGGAAGTTCCAGTTAGATCCCTCCCTGTATGATCAAAAGCCGCTGCAGGCAACAATATAAGTTCTATTTTTTCGCTGTGGTTATAGTTCCACTCCCTTAAAGCAACTTTAAAATCTTCAACTACGAGAAGACCGGCAGCCATAATGGAGCCACCAAAAAACTCGTTTCTCACAGGCTGGATATATAGTTTTACCCCTTCAGGGATATATTGTTCCAGCGCCTTTTGGAGAACCTGATAGCCCAGATAAGAAGCCAGGACCAGTACTCTTTCAGGCCGGTACCTACTTATTATTTCTAAAATGTCATCGATGGTTTCAGGCGCCATATCATAATCCATCACAAAGCCGGGGGCCTCGTCCTTCTCCTTTTGTAATTCTAAATTCATTTCCTGGCCTGCACGGTTAATTTTTAAATACATTCGGGATAACTTTTTCACGTTTTGAAAAGCTTCTACCCTGAAAAAAACAGGGTTATCATTTACACGTAATATGATATCTCCCTCTTTAAGTCCTGCCTTCCAGGCAGGTGAATCTTTTATGACCCCGGTAATTTCCGAGGACAGATTTTTTATCCTTGGCGGCTCTAAAGAAATGGGTATTTGAAATTTTTTTCTTAATTCCTTAATAAATGAATCCAAGTCATCCCACAAATTGAGAGGAAACTGCATTTCTTGAGCTGCAAGCTTAGTATACCCGGGAAGAAATACACGTACTGTAGACGAATTGTTTTCTTGCAGGGATTCAATGGTAGAGGTTATTTCCTCCCAACCTGTAAGCCACGGTAGAGCAACCAAACTGCCGTGATAAACTAGACCTTCTTTTTTGAAAGATTTGAGCACCGGCTCCATGTCACGCGCCCTTTTCCCCATTAGTTTTCTTCTATTTTGAGGGGTTATAGCATTTAGTGAGAGATTGATCTCCAATGGTTCCAGATTTTTTAAAGATCTTACAACATCGTTATGTAAAAAATTCCCATTGGTTGTAATGCTTACCTGTGTTTTGGGAAAACGCTCCCTCAAAGCCTTGAGAATATCCAGAAAATCAGGGTGCAAAAACGGCTCACCTTCAATAAGTTTTGTGGCAGATTCTCCTATTACAATTTTCTTGCGTGCATCAAGATACTCCAAACTAGCAATTATATCCTCATACTTCCTGTGACCAAAAGAGTATGTTTGAACTTCAGGTGGATTCTGGTGATGGCTGCAAAAGATACAGTAAGAGTCACACCGCGATGTGATCGGGAGAATATTATATCTCTGCATAGATTGTAAGATAAGACCTTCCATATTACCAACCATATCATCATCCTGTCATATTAATTTATGTTAACTTCCATCTATTTTTCCACAACCAAATTTACTATATAGTGTAACTAACACCACTTATCCACATTATCCACAGGAAATTACCCTTAACCTGTGCATAACTTTTTCCACAATAGAAATACGACCATAGCAAGTAATAAGGACATTATCCACATTTTCCACAAGTTATACACAATCCACAGAACATATATTCTCCTTCTGTAAATTTGAAGTGGCTTTGATTACTCACCATAGCAAATATTCTCCCAAAGTACAGCAAGACACTTAACAGAACGGTAGCCCCGGTACTGCATTTAAATACAGGTCACTTACTTCTCCCCTTTTATAACGGAAATAACCTGCACAGGCAATCATTGCTGCATTATCCGTACAGTACACCGGTGATGGAAAAAAAACTGTTTTTCCCTCTTCTTTTAATCTAGCCGTCAATTGTTCCCTTAAAGAAGAGTTCGCAGCCACCCCTCCAGCTAAAATTACGGTATCTGTACCGACCTTCCGGGCCGCTACAGCAGTTTTTTCAACAAGTACATCTACAACTGCCTGCTGAAAACTGGCAGCTACATCAGCCCTATTTACTTCCTGCCCCTTTTGTTTTGCATTGTGGACATAATTTATAACCGCTGATTTCAGGCCACTAAAGCTAAAATCCAAACTGTCCTTTTCAAGCCAGGCCCTTGGAAATTCAATTGCTTGAGGATTTCCTTTTTGGGCTTCTTTTTCTATTGCAGGACCACCCGGGTACCCTAGGCCCAGGTAGCGAGCTATTTTATCGAATGCTTCCCCGGCAGCGTCATCCCTGGTTTGCCCCAGCAGTTCTTTATCACCGTGTCCTTTTAAATGCAGAAGGCTTGTATGCCCACCGGAAACAACAAGGCATAAGACAGGAAAATCAAATTTATGCTCCAAGAAACTTGCATAAACATGCCCTTCAAGATGGTTCACCCCTATTAAGGGAATATCTAAGGCATACGCCATTGCTTTTGCGACAGAAACACCAACAAGAAGCGCCCCTACGAGACCGGGACCGTATGTAACTGCTATGATATTTATATCTTGAAAACCCACACCGGCATCATCCAGCGCCTTTTGCACTACAGGAGTTATACTTTCCAAATGCTTCCTTGATGCAATCTCAGGTACAACTCCCCCAAATGGTTGGTGAGTTTCAATCTGGCTTGATATTATATTGGAAAGCACCTTTGTGCCGTCTTCTACAATTGCTACAGATGTTTCGTCGCAGCTTGTTTCTACACCCATTGTTAAGTATTTTGCCATGTCATCAACTCCTCAAACTTTTCCACATAATTATTGCATCCTCATTATTGTCGGTGTAGTAGCCCTTTCTTACCCCTACAGGTTTAAATCCAAGGCTGTTGTAAAGGGATCGTGCCGAAGTATTTGAGGGTCTAACTTCCAGGGTTATTCTGTCCGCTCCCAATACAATTGCTTCCTTCATGAGTGTAGTCATTAACAGCCTGCCTAAACCCTGTTTTCTAAAATCAGGATGAACGGCTATAGTAGTGACATGGGATTCATCAAGTATTATCCACATTCCGGCATAGCCGATAACGACTGAATGCTGTAGAGCAACAAAATATTTTGCAAAATCATTATCTTGTACTTCTGTAACAAAAGCCTCTCTTGACCAGGGGGTAGTGTATGAAAGTTTCTCTATTTCCATAACCTCATCTAAATGTTCCAGAGTCATCTTTTCAATTTTTACTGAATAGGTTTCCGGTACATTCACTATTCTTTACCCCCGCATCTTTTTTTTGGATGCGCACTTCTGCCTCTGATTTGCGGATATAATAAGGTTTTAAATTCATTAATGAATCCTCTTTACCATTCTTCAGCTTTTCTACACCTAACTGTGCAATTTGTGCCGCACGCGGCAGGTTACTGGCAGCGCTCACAAATTTCAATCTTTCTCCTAATTTTTCCATAAAAAATTCTTTAAATAGGGGTACACCATCACCTAACATTATCACATCTTCATATGTCTCTCCCATAGTTTCACGTACAATTTCAAGCAATTTCTCAGGAGAAACAGCCAGGTACTCTGTCAGCAGGTCCATAGTTTTTCCATTATACAGTGCAGTATAAACTTCGTTTTTGCGAGCATTCAAAATGGGACAAATTATTCCCGATACACCTTGAACATTATATGCCAAACCATCCAGTGTAGGTATGCCAACTAAAGGCTTTTGAAGAACGTGTGCAAGGCCCTTTATTGTGGCTAGACCGATTCGAAGTCCCGTAAAAGAACCGGGCCCTATGGCAACTGCAAAGCCATCGATATCAGTTATTTGTAAATGGACTTCCTTCAACATATTATCTATCATAGGCATTAAACGTTCTGAATGTGTTTTTTGAGTATTATAAAAAATTTCCGCCACAAGCTTTTCTGAATCAGCTAAAGCTACTGTGGAAACAGGTGTTGCACTATCTATTCCCAGTACCAGCACCCTTTACCATCTCCTTCACAATATTCAAGTGATTTTCACCGGTACCTTTCACAGAAAGAATTCTTACATCATTTGTAATTGATTCTGCCCTTGCCAGGGATAATTCAAGGTATTCACCGGGTAAAAAATCAGAAATTACTTCAGGCCATTCTATGACAGTAACTCCGGAAGAGTTCAAATATTCTTCAATACCTATTTCCAAAAGTTCATCAGGATCTCCCAAACGATATGTATCTATATGATATAAGGGAAGCCTTCCTCCCCCATATTCTTGAACTATGGTGAATGTAGGGCTTGTAACAGGGACAGTTATTCCCAAACCCTTTGCAATTCCTTTAGTTAAGGTGGTCTTACCGGTTCCAAGATCGCCATATAGCAAAACTATGCTGCCTGGAAAAAGGAGCTTTCCCAATTGTATTCCAAAGCTTTGAGTTTCTTCAACGCTATTAAGTACAAATTCCTGCAAAGTTTCACCCCTTCGTTCACATAAATCCACTAATACTAATATTAACCAACATCAAATATATTAACCTTAATCTTCGTTTTATTACCCGTTATTTTGCAGTTTCAGAAATCTTTCCTGGACCTTTTGAAAATCCAGCCAGGCAGGTTTCTTTTTGGAAGCATCCCTTAAAAGCGCTGCCGGGTGAAAGGTTGGCATCACCATTAAACCGTCTTTTTCTATCCACCTGCCGCGGATACTGGTAATACCGCCTTGATAATCTAAAAAGTAACGCGCTGCTGAAGCGCCCATACATACGACAATTTTAGGTTGAATAATTGCAACCTGCGCTTCTAAATAGGGTTTGCATACTGCAGCTTCCTTGCGGGTCGGAACACGATTTCCAGGAGGCCTGCACTTTACCACATTTGCGATGTAGACCTCTTCTCTTTTGAGGTCAATGGCAGCCAGTATTTTATCCAGAAGCTGCCCGGCAGCGCCCACAAAGGGCATGCCCAGTTCATCCTCTCTAGCCCCAGGCCCTTCTCCTATCAGCATTATATCTGCCTCAGGGTTACCTTCTCCAAAAACAACTTGCTTGCAACCCTCCCTTAAAGGGCATTTATTACATTTTAGACAATATTCCTTTAACTCCTGCAGTAATTCTTCAGCCGTGGGTTTAGAAAACTCCACTTCAAAAACCCCCAGTTAAATTGTGTGCATAAGTGATTTTTATTCTTCTAAAACTTCTCAAAGTCCTGCAAATATAGGAAAAAAGTCGAAATTTATAAAGAAATCAGCGACTCATTAAATAACAAACAATGATTTTTTATTTTTTAAATTAACTTCTTAGACCTGCATATTTTTCTCTCATTTTATGAAACATAAATATGTACTTTAAAATTTGGAGGTAGCAATTATGCACAGAGATTCAATTATTTACGGAGTTCTTGCCGGTCTTATAGCAAACTTTATTAAGCTTGTTGTAGCTTGGATAGGGCAACTTATGGGCTGGCTGGATTACATGTTTGTTCATTTTGCCCTGGGATTGTTTATGCCTCAGGAATTTGTTAACAATCCTCTAGCATTATTTTTAGGTTATGTTACGGATTTTGCAAATGGTGCGCTTTTGGGAGTACTTTTAGTATACATATTCAGGTTAGCTGGAAAGGATTATGGAATCATCAAAGGGGCAATATATGGTATTTTGATTCATGTCATTCTTTACGGCGGAATAATACAGTTTAATGTCACAAATATTTATGAAATCAGCCCACTACCAAATTTTGTTATTTTGGTGAGCAACACAATATTTGGAATTGTTGCAGCCTGGTTCATAGAAAGATATTATAATATTGAGCAAAAAGTCAGCTAGTTGAGGAGCACCCTTAAGGTGCTCTTTATTTTATATAAAAATTTAATCCTTATCTATCTCGATCCATGTTTTCCTGAAATATTATCAGGTTTTCTTAATATAATGTATAGAAAACCGGCTCTTTTATAGTATTATGGGGGGATGGGAAATAGATGGGGAAGTTTAACTGGACGCCACGGGACTGGAAATGGGTTGTCATAATTTTATTTGGTATTATAATAGCTCTCTTGACTACAAAATTAGGAAATAACAAAGAACTTATAAGTTATTTTTCATTTGCAACAAGTCTTACATCAATATCTTTAGCTTTAATTGCAATAGGAATATCATTAATTCAAAACACCAGCTTTCAAGAATTATACAGCAGAATGAATGAAACACTGGCCAAGGTCGATGAAAAAATTCATAACGTAGATGACAAAATAAGTGACATAGATATAGAAAAAATTACCGAGACCTTAAGACAGAGTATGAAAGAATTTGGAGATGAAATTATCCAGACAATTGAAGAAATTGCTGATCCGGAAACCTCCAGAAGATTTAAGGAGATACTCCCCAGAAAAATAGAACAAAAAATAAACGATACCAATAAAAGGTTGAGAAAAAAATAGAAGCTACAATAGTAATTTTAAAGCGGTTACTATCGTAGCTTTCTTTTAAAAAAATTATTTCAACCTCGGTTGCCGGCAATAACATTTGCAGTGTTTTATCATACTTTTCGGTATCATTTTTAATGTTTTTTAAATGTTCATTCATCATTCCGGTAGAGAATGCACCCACCATGTCAGTTATTTGCATCTTAATCACTCCAGAGAGATTTTTTATTATTGTCTCTGGATAATAGTTTTTTTATTACTGAACAGCCAGGCATTTCTTCAATAAATCAAGAAAACCGGGGAAAGAAATTTCAACAGAGTCCCAGGAGGTAATAACAGTTTCTCCTTCGGCAACCAGGCTTGCAACTGCCAGGGCCATTGCTATACGGTGGTCATCGTGACTATGGCATACTGTACCCTTTAATTTTCTTCCACCTGATATTTCTAACCCGTCCGGAAGCTCCTTAATGTCTGCTCCCATCTTAGCTAATTCTTGAGCAATAGTACTTATCCTATTACTTTCTTTCACCTTTAACTCAGCAGCATCCCTGATTACGGTTTTCCCCTCGGCTACTGCTGCAGCTACTGCCAGTACAGGAATTTCGTCTATCATGGTAGGAATTATATCTCCTCCCACTTCTACAGCCCTGAGTTTACTACCCTTGACCATTAAATCAGCCACAGGCTCTCCGCCACTTAGTCTTTCATCGGCAACTTTAATTTCTGCCCCCATTTCTTTAAGTACCTTTAGGAGACCGGTCCTGGTGGGATTTAAACCGACTCCTTTTATTGTAAGATCACTTCCTTCAACGATACTTGCAGCAACCATGAAAAAAGCAGCAGACGAAAAATCACCGGGTACCCGTATTTTTAACCCCTTTAAGCTATGCCCTCCCTGAAGTGTGACAGTTCTGCCTTCTTTTTTTAAAGGATAGCCCATACCCGTCAGCATTCTTTCTGTATGGTCCCTGGAATTCCCCGGTTCTGTAATAACCGTTTCGCCTTGCGCAAAGAGCCCTGCCAGAAGGATTGCAGACTTTACCTGCGCGCTTGCCACCTTAAGCTGGTATTCAATACCTTTAAGGCTGCCACCGCGTATTGAAAGGGGAGCAAGATTTCCACCGTTTCGGCCGTCTATCTTTGCCCCCATTTCCTTTAAAGGTTGCGCTATCCTCCCCATGGGACGCCTGCGCAATGAATTATCTCCGGTAATTACGGAATGAAAATCCTGTCCTGCCAGAATACCTGAAATCAGCCTGATGGTAGTGCCTGAATTACCTGCATCCAGCACATCCTGTGGTTCTGTAAGTCCCTGTAGCCCAACACCGTGAACTCTCAGGTTTGAACCTTCACCATCTATCTCCACACCTAAACTTCTCATACAGTTAACTGTAGACCAGGGATCCTTGGCATCTAAAAAGTTGCTAATTTCCGTAGTTCCTTCAGCAATGCTCCCCAGCATAACCGCCCTGTGGGAAATAGATTTATCACCCGGTACTTCTATTTCACCTTGTAAGCTGTTGTGTAACTCAAGCTTTACTTCCATTGCTATTCCCTCCTATACCCGTCTTCTTGCCTTATATCCTGCTTCTTGTAATATTTTCTGCGCCTTTACCTCATCTTCTTCACAGGAAAATGCCAGACGCATAGTTCCTCCGTCACCTTCCCGTACCCTGAGAATCTCAATTTCAGAAATATTTATCCCATTATCACCTAAGAGAGTTCCTATCCTACCTATTTCTCCAGGACGATCGGGTAATGTAACTATAATTTCAAAAACCCTCGGTAAAAGCCCCGGCCTGTCGGGTAAGGAATCCCTGATCCGCTTTGCCTCTTCCAGGCAATTCTTTAGTTGATCCTGCTCCCCATGTTCTATTAACTGCTGAAAGCGGGCAAGTACATCCCTAATGGCAGTAAGTACCCTGGATAACTCTACACTATTCCCGGTACAGATGGAAGACCACATCTCAGGATGGGAGGATGCAATACGTGTAGTATCGCGAAAGCCTCCCGCAGCAAGTGCAAGTGCTTCATTTGAACGGTCAAGCTCTGCTACCGTGAGATTAAGGGCAGCAGCGACAATGTGAGGCATATGACTTATCAAGGCAACTAAAAAATCGTGTCTTTTAGGATCAAAAATAAGTGGCTTGGCCCCCAGTGTTTTTATAAAGGTTTTCATTGTATCTACTATTCCTCCGGAATTATCCTTACCAGGAGTTAAAACATAAATTGCATTTTCAAAAAGAAAGGGGTCTGCCGCTTCAATTCCGCCCCTCTCAGAGCCGGCCATAGGGTGCCCGCCTATAAAGTAAACGTCTTTTGGTAACATATTTTCTATTATTTCTATAGCCTTCTCCTTTACACTTGTAACATCCGTTACAATACACCCTTTAGGTATAAAGGGCGCTACTTTTTTAAGCACTCTTTCTATGGCATCCAAATGCACCGCAAGTATCATAAGCTCGGCACCTCGAAGATCTACAGACGCATCGTCAACAGCTTTATCAATGGCACCTAATTCCAGCGCTTTTTGCAGAATATTACTATCCTTATCAATTCCAACTATCTCACGGGCGAAATCCCTTCTTTTTAATGCAAGTCCTATTGACCCTCCAATAAGACCTAATCCTATAATTACTACTTTTTTAAACTTTTGATTCATTATCTCCAACTCCAACATACTGAAATGCTTCCTTTACCAGGTGAGGATTTATCCCACCTTCTATCTCAACTCTTCCAATCTCGGCAGGTAAAGCAAACCTGATTTCACCTCTGCTCTTCTTTTTATCCCTTTCCAGAAACGTCATGGCCGTATCCGGGGAAAATTTGACTTTTCTGGGAAATTCTAAAGCATCCAGTAATTTTTCTATTCTAGTCAAGGATCCGGAAGTAAGCTTACCCAGCCTGCTGCTCAAAAAACCTTCAGCTCTCACACCAAGACCAACTGCATCACCATGTCCAAGCTTACCATACCCAACGGTTGCCTCCAGAGCATGACCTACTGTATGCCCCAGGTTTAACACTGCCCGTAACCCCTTTTCCTTCTCATCTTCAGCTACAATCTTGGCTTTATTTAAACAACATTTCGAGACAATTGTGTGGAGACTTTTAGGATTACGGGACTTGATTTCAAAAATATTTTTTTCGAAAAACTCAAAAAGCTCTATGTCACCCAGGATGCCGTACTTTATACATTCCGCCAGTCCCTGGCGATAGTGATGATCTGATAAATGCTGTAACAAATCTAGATCTACCAGAACAGCATCAGGCTGGTAAAATGCGCCTACGAGATTCTTGCCTTCAGGGAGGTTAACCGCAGTTTTTCCGCCAATGCTTGCATCCACTTGGGCTAAAAGTGTGGTAGGTACCTGCACCAGGGACATGCCACGCATATAGGTGGCGGCAACAAACCCCGCAAAATCACCTATCACACCTCCTCCCAGTCCAATAATTATATCTCCCCTATCGAAGCCTTCCTGAGCAAGCTGCCCATATGCTACCCTAACCCAATCCAGATTTTTGTGCTGTTCGCCCTCTGGCAGGATAAAACAGGAAGTTTTAAAACCCCGGTCATGCAAATCCTGTAAAATAACCTCTCCACAAATGGCCTTTACAAAGGGATTGGTAATTAAAAATAACCTTGGCTTCTTTCTTACAGCTAAACAAAATTTTTCTTCTAAAAAAGTACCTATATTAAATCTTATTCCACTCTCTATAAGAACAGGGTAGCTCTTTCCGGTAGTTTCAACCGTAATTTCTTTTCTCGGAAGCCGGGGCTGCTTTTTAATCTTTTTAATTCCCAATTTTTGTGAAAGCTCCTGCCATATTTCTTCCGGTGACTTACCTGTGGTATCCAATACATAATGAGCTTCCTCATATATTTTATGGCGCTCATTATGCAGTTTTTCAAGGCTTACAAACCCCTTTTGTAAAAGGGGCCTTTTTTCAGCTGTCTTTTGCAGCCTGCTCCATAATTCTTGCAAACTGCATGTTAAATAGATTACAGTACCGCTTTCCTTTAAAAGCTTTCTGCTTTCCGGGTGAATCCAGGCGCCTCCTCCAGTAGCAATTACTGCCTTTCTAATTTCCGAGGCCTTGCCCACTATTTCCCTTTCAACCGCCCGAAATGCTTGCTCGCCTTTTTGGGAAAATATTTCCGGAATACTTTCTCCCAGTGTTTCTTCTATTAAAACATCCGTGTTCAAAAAAGGCAGTCCAAGATTCTCTGAAACATACTTACCAACTGTTGTCTTACCTGAACCGGATAATCCTATAAAAATCAGATTCTGTTTTAAAGACATGGCACCCATCCCCTCCCGGCTATTCTTTCATAATAGGCAGCAAGGTTGGATTTAAGCTCTCCCAGGGTGTCACCGCCAAATTTCTCGAGAAAAGCTTCCGCCAGGACAATTGCTGTTAGCGCTTCACCTATAACAGCCGCCGCCGGAACTGCGCATACGTCGGACCTTTCATGATGCGCCACGGTTTCTTTCATTTCTTCCAAATGGACAGAAGTAATGGAACGTCTCAAGGTGCTGATAGGTTTTTGTGTTACCCGTAAGACAAGGGGTTCCCCGGTGGTGATACCACCTTCCAATCCACCTGCCCTGTTTGTAGGGCGCCACAGTTTTCCTTCCTGAAGTCTGATTTCATCATGTACACGATAACCGGTCCTATAGGCGCTCTCCTTGCCAAGGCCAACTTCAACCGCCTTAGCGCCGTTTAATGACATTAAAGCAGCTGCCAGCTTGCCTTCAAGTCTCCTATCCCAGTGTACATGGCTTCCCAGGCCGGGGGGAAGTCCAAGGGCAATAACCTCAAATATGCCGCCAAGGGTATCCCCCTGTTCCTGAGCTTTATCAATCTCCATAATCATATTTTCCTGCGCCTTTTCATCCAGACACCTGACGGGGGAATCTTCAATTGTTTTCCGGACATCAGTCAGATCAATTTTAAGCTCCTCATCAGGGGAAAAACCTTCCCAGCCAGCTCCCCCTATTGTAATGACATGACTTAGAAGTTCTACGCCAAGCTCCCTGAGAAGCTTTTTACAAACTGCGCCTACGGCCGTTCTGATAGCAGTCTCCCTGGCGCTGGCCCTCTCCAAAATGTCGCGCAGATCCTGCCTGTCATATTTTAAACCTCCGGTCAAGTCGGCATGGCCCGGTCGCGGTTTTTTGACAGCTTTATCCTGAGCCTTAGTAACAGGTGACATTATTTCCTGCCAGTTTTCCCAGTCGCGGTTGTCTATTTTCAAGGTAATTGGTGAACCCAGCGTTTCCCCACCACGTACTCCTGAAAGGATTTCTACTTTATCCCTTTCAATATTTTGCCTCTTACCTCTTCCATATCCCTTTTGCCTTCTTTTCAAATCCCAATTTATGTCTTCTACAGTTACGGGAACCCCAGCGGGAAATCCCTCGATAATAGCCACAAGGGATTTCCCATGGGACTCACCGGCAGTTAGAAATCTTAGCATACTAATTCACTCCTATATTGACCTTTGCACTGCTGCAGCTATTGGTTTTAAGTTTTGCATTAAATCATTAAATCTTTCAAAGGTTAATGACTGCTGCCCGTCTGAAAGCGCCACTTTCGGGTCAGGATGCACCTCAACTATAATACCGTCAGCGCCTGCTGCAATTGCTGCCCTTGCCATCGGTTCCACTAAACGCCACTGCCCTGTACCATGACTGGGATCTACTATTATGGGCAGGTGGCTCAACTTTTTAACAAGGGGAACAGCACTCAAGTCGAGGGTATTGCGGGTATACTTTTCAAAGGTTCTGATACCCCTCTCGCAGAGAATTACATTGGGGTTTCCTTCTGCTAAAATATATTCTGCCGACATTAACCACTCTTCGATAGTGGTCATCATACCCCTTTTTAGCATTACAGGCTTTTTAGTTTTTCCTACCTCGCGTAAAAGTGAAAAGTTTTGGGAGTTTCTGGCGCCGATTTGAAATATATCAACATACTCATGAACCATTTCTACATCGCCGGGCGCCATAACTTCCGATATAAAGGGCATACCTGTCATTCTACTTGCTTCCTTCAAATATTGTAAACCTTCTTTTCCTAGACCTTGGAAACTATACGGGGAAGTCCGCGGCTTATATGCTCCCCCTCTAAGGATAGTGGCTCCCGCTTCTTTAACTGCCTGTGCCGTTTCGATAAGTAACTCTCTGGATTCAACAGCACAAGGACCAGCCATTACCACTACTTTGTCAGAACCAATTTCAACATCTCCAACCTTAACTACGGTAGATTCGGGAACAAAATCTCTACTTGCAAGCTTAAAAGGGTGACTCACCCTTACTACCTTTTCCACCTCGGGATATGCCTCAAATTGTTCTGCCGAAATTTTGTTTACATCTCCAATGATTCCAATAACATAATGCTTTTCTCCCTTATGGGTGTGATTTCTGTAACCCTTCTCGTTAATCACCTTTACAATCCTCTCAACGTCCTCTTCCTTAGCCTGCGGAGTCATTAAAATAATCATTTGGTATCCCCTCCTGTGTAAAGTTATTTTTTAGGAGGCAAAACAGGTAATAAATGATTATAGCGCTAGTGCTCGGCAAGGAGTAGTTCTCATATTTTAGACAAAAAAACGCCCCAGGGGGCGATAACTTTTCAAAAGACTCACTCCCTACCATTCTACCATCCTACATACTATTTTCATTCCGTAATCAACTACCATCCTACCAGTTTGCCTACCTATATAATTAAGAATTTACCACTAAATCATCTCAACTGCAAGTGTAAAATTCCTGTTTTTGCCCCACAAAATTTAGAAATTATTTATTTTTTCCTTTATTCTTGGTTATTCAGTACTTTTTAATCCATAGTCTCATAAAATCACCTCCAGTTTATAAAAAAAACCTTCCATCTCCTAGAGACGGAAGGCTTGCATCCGCGGTACCACTCTAATTGGCTAAGCACCCACTCTCAGGTACGGGAATTTATTACCTAACCTGTAACCTAAAAATAAAAGCTTTTCACCCCTAGGGGCGAAAAGCTTTTTTCGCGGTACCACCCTATAAAAAGCGCTCTACAGGTACGGGAAATAAATTCCGATACCTTCTTCCTTTTAACGGTGGAAGTCTCCGTCCGAATCTACTTAAGATGGAGTTCTAAAAGTCCGCGCGCCCGGCACTTAGCTCAGCTATTAGCAAAATAACTACCATTAATTTACAGTCTAGCTACAACTAATGGTATAATAGAAATTAATCATTGGGCTAAGTGCCGGGTAGAACTCTTAATTAATCTTTCAATTCGGCATCTCAGGGGAGAACTTCAGCTAAGCATACTTTAGGAATGCTTCCAGTCGATGACATTCCCTCCCTAGAAAGCTGTGTTTAACCTACTTTTCCCCTTCATAGAAGTTGACGTAATTAATTTTTTGCTATTATATCATTTCTTATATATCTATGCAAGATACTTTTTAGATGCCACCAATATTTTTTTCTTTTTCATGGAAAATATTTCTTACAATCTCCTTTAATAGTTCAATATCCAAAGGCTTGTACAACCAGTCAATAATCCCCAGCTTTTGAGCTGTAGATTTTTGATTGAATTCCGCATATGCCGTCATCATAATGACCGGTAATTGAGGATTTATTTTCCTGATATCTTTTAAAGCCTCAATACCTCCCATAATGGGCATTTTGACATCCATTATAACCAGATCAATATTCCCTTTTTTAACCCATTCAACAGCCTCACTGCCATTGTTTGCAGTAACCGTTTCATAACCTTCTATTTCAAAAAAAGCCTGCAACATTTGTTGGATCCCTTTTTGATCATCAACTATTAAAACTTTTAGCACCTTTTACACCCCTTATATATAATTAGGACAATATAGATATTTACCATTTTACGATTTTCTTCCACATAGAAGTACATTTTCCCTTGCTATTTTTTGACTTGTTTTGTCATTTTATGTCATATTTATTTTTTCAAATTTATCAAAATATTGGAGCAATTAGTTTCCGCTCTCTTTACAATATTTTACAAATTTTTCAAAAAGTTGCATTTGGTCCCTGTTTTTTTCAGCCATACATTCCGGGTGCCATTGGATCCCAATTGTGAAGGGGTGAAATTTATGCTCTATTGCTTCCACAATTCCATCAGGACTTTTAGCGACTATTTCAAAGTCCTTTGCCGGAATACTCACAGCCTGGTGATGAAAGCTATTTACCCTCAAGGCGCTTTTAGCGAAAATATTATGTAAGATACTGTTCTTTTGTAAACTTATAGAGTGAGTAGCGTGCCATTTAGGGGCTAATTGGGAGTGTTTAAGAAGGGGACCATCCAATTCACTGTAGATATCCTGATAAATAAAGCCACCGCACGCAATATTTAATACCTGAAGCCCACGGCAGATCGCAAGTAAGGGTTTGGCAGTTTCTAAATATTTCTTAACCAGTTCTATTTCATAGTAGTCCCTTTCCGGGGTTATTTCACCACACCCTGGGAGCGGTTCAGAGCCAAAAAAGACCGGATCCACGTCCACACCACCGGAAAGAATTAAACCTGAGACTGTTTCTATGTGTTTAGCAATATTATTAACTTCAACCGGCGGTAAAATAATTGGAATGCCACCGCACTTTTCTATAACATGAACATAATATTCCCTTAACCAATATCTCTGCTCTGCTGTATCTTGTGCACAGGTAATACCTATCAACGGTTTATCCATCTTACTCTCCCCCTTTATAATAAATATATGGAGAGAGGAGATTAAAAAATGCCTACTTTCTACAAAGTAGACACTTGCTTAAATATCAGTTAGACCAAGGCTGATTTCTAGCGCGTTGGAAACACATTCCATAAATTCGTCATCTAGAGAAGCCACTTTTTGTTTCAGCCTGCTTTTATCAATTGTTCGTATTTGTTCAGTTAAAATTACCGAATCTTTTTCAAGGCCACTTTTTTCTTTTGGCATCTCTACATGGGTTGGCAGCTTTGCTTTAGATATTTGGGAAGTTACTGCTGCCACAATAGTGGTAGGGCTATACTGGTTGCCAATATCATTTTGGATGATTAAGACAGGTCTGGTACCTCCTTGCTCAGAGCCTACCACTGGATTTAAATAAGCATAAAATATATCTCCCCTACGTACGTGAACCATCACTTACACTCCGCTAACTTTTCTTCGTAATAATCTTGTACTTCATTTTCAGCTTCATAATTTTCAACAGCCAGGGAAAGATTAATTTTAGCCATTTCCTGATATCCTTTTTTCATTTGTTCTCTTAGGCTGCGCTTTTTTTTCTCAGCTATATAACACCTCATTGCCTCCCTGATAAACTCACTCCGATTGCGTTGCTCTATATTTGCCAATCCATCAACCTCCTCAAGAAGGCTTTCAGGAAGACTAATCATTATTCTCTTAACGCCTGCCAAGAGTTGCACCCCCTGCATTCCTGTTTAAGTTTCATAGTAGAATGTATATATAAAAAGCTACACTATATTATATCTTTTATGAATTTATTATTCAAGTAATAATCTTGCTTAAGTCGATTTTCATCGACAAAAATTATAGCTCTACCTGACCATGGGATAAATTGGTAACCTGTACCAAAGTCTCCAATCTTATTCCTTTTTCTCTTAATATTTCACCACCTTTCTGAAATGCTTTTTCAATGGCTATTCCAACCCCTACAACTTTTGCACCGGCCTGCTCAACTATTTGCAACATACCCTGAGCAGCTTCTCCGGTTGCTAGGAAATCATCTACTATCAATACTTTATCTTCTGATGACAAATACCTTTTAGCTACAGCTATATAGACATCTTCCCTGCGAGTAAAAGAGTATATTTTTCCCACGTAGACATCCTTATCCATGGTAGTAGCTTTTTTCTTTTTGGCAAAGATAACCGGTGTTTTTAAAGCCAATCCTGTCATCAAAGCAACTGCTATACCTGAGGATTCAACAGTTAGTACCTTTGTTATCTCCTCATTGCTGAATCTCCTGGCAAACTCCTGGCCAATATGGTGCATCAGTGTAGGATCTATCTGGTGATTTAAAAAAGAATCTACTTTAAGTATGCTGTCGGAAAGAACCTGTCCTTCAGAAAGTATCCTTTGTTTTAATTCGTCCATTGCAAATATATCTCCTTTACTAAATAATTCCCAATTTAGTCATTATATACTACATCAGTATATTTATTTCTGTACTTTTTTTCAATTTTTTGTATAGCAGACGGTAAATATTCCACAATATCTCCTGCAGCCATCCCATAAATACCTTTTTCAGCAGCTGCTATATCACCCGCTACACCATGTAGATATACCCCTAAGGCAGCAGCCAACTGTTCCTGAATGCCCTGGGCAATAAGTGCTGCAATTATTCCCGTAAGTACGTCTCCCGAACCTCCGGTAGCCATGCCCGGGTTGCCTGTAACATTTAAGTACATACTTCCATCAGGACATGCTACAACGGTCCTGGCACCTTTTAAAATAACTGTCACACCCCACTCCGAGGAGTTTTGAAGTGCAACGCCTATCCTGTCTTCTTGAATTTCCGCAGTTCTTAAACCGGTCAAACGAGCCATTTCGCCCGGGTGAGGAGTTAATACTAACGGTACTTTTAACTTTATTAGAAAATTACTATCATCCTGCAATATTTTAGCCAGTAAATTTAAAGCGTCTGCATCTAACACAACTGGAACATTTATAGCTGATAATACCTTTTTGAGAAAGTGGATTCCGGCCGGATGTGTAGACATACCAGGCCCTATAGCCACTACAGTCGACTTTTCAGCAAGTTCCAGTACAGGGTCTACAGCTTCTTGCCCCAGAGTAGCATTTTCAGTTTCGGGAAGTGGGTATGTCATAGCTTCAGTTAATTTTTGTTCGAGAATAGGATTTAAACTGCGGGGAATTCCTGCGGTAACTAATCCAGCCCCGGCACGAAGCGCCCCTTGACAAGCCAGCGAAATTGCGCCTGTCATTCCCATCGAACCACCAAGGATAAGTACACGTCCATAATCACCTTTATGTCCTGTAGGCTTCCTTCGGGGAAGTATTTTAGAACACCATTTGCTGGTAATTAAGTTTTTCTTTATTTGAGGTGATTCCAATAGTTCCTTGGGTATTGATATATCAACATTTTCAACATTGCCACAATAGTTTGCCCCCGGTTCCAGAAAAAGGCCTATTTTAGGCAATCCAAATGTCAGTGTATAATTTGCCTTTACACACGGACCATTAACTTTACCGGTATCGGCTTCTAGCCCTGAAGGCAAATCAACACTTATAACAGTCCTTTTAAAACGGGCAAGCATTTTTAAAATTTCACCGGGTATTCCTGTAGCGGCCCCTTTAAAGCCTGTTCCATAAATTGCATCTACCACCAGGTCAGCATACATTAGTGCTATATCTACTCGATGCAAGTCTTTTTCTTCTAAAACAGAAAATATTTTAACGTTCATTTTCTGTAAAATTTTAAAGTTGGTCCCGGCATCTCCTTTTAATTCTGAAGGGTGACACAGCAAAAAAACCTTAACATCCAAACCTTTATTTAGAAGATGACGGGCAACAACAAAGCCATCTCCGCCGTTATTACCTTTTCCTGCAAAAATGAGCACTCTTTTGATAGTCAAATCTCCATCATGTGTATAATCTTTTTCTAAAAGTTCCAGGCATTTTGAGGCAACACTTTTCCCTGCATTTTCCATTAATACTATGCCTGGAATGCCATAGTCATTTATAGCTGTATTATCCAGATTCCTCATTTCTGCTGCAGTTACAAGCTTCATTAACTTCACCTCACTCCGCCACAACAAATGCAATTGCATAGTTTTCACTATGAGAAAGTGATATATTTAAAATACTAATAAACTGCGAGCTGGCAATTGCAGCAGCTTTTCCCATTAAGTTAATCTGTGGCTTACCACTTTTTGCAACAGTAACCTCTACATCTTTCCACTTACAAGCTCCCAGTCCAATTCCAAGGGCTTTAAAGACTGCCTCTTTTGCCGCAAAACGTGCCGCAAGCGAAGGGATAGGATTTTTCTTATTCCAGCAATACTCCCATTCTGCTTCAGTAAATATTCTCCTTTCAAAACCGGAAAGATTCTTCTTGATGGCTTTTTCTATTCTTGCTATTTCAACAATATCCGTACCTATTCCTCTTACCAAAACTCTTACACCTCTCCATTCATCTATATAAATTTTTTTCAACATCAAATTAATTAAATCCTGCCTGAAACAGCTTAAATGCAGGAAAAAATACTGGTTTTATAGAATAAAATTATATTTAGATATTATAAGGGACGGGGATGATATGTCTAGAAAAAAAATAGCTGTAGTAGTATTATTTACTATTATTCAGGTTTCCATAATTATCCTTTTTCCTGAGGATAAATTGTTTTTAGGAATTTTTCTTTTTTTTATAAATTTAGTAGGTGCAAGGTTATTGCATAAAAAATATTACTCAAAGGAAACAAGCTCCCAAGGGGATATCGGTACAACTCTGCAAATAGCCAACGAAGCGCTTCCTTACCTGCGCCATGGCCTTGATGAAGGCACTGCCGAAGTAATAGCTTCTATAATTAAAAAAATTGCAGATGCACATGCAGTAGCAATTACCGATACACAAAAGGTGCTTTCATTTATAGGTGCAGGATGCGAAAGCCACCTTCCGGGAGATCCTATAAAAACGGAAGCTACAAAAGAGGCAATAGCAACAGGTAAACATAAGGTGATAACTTCCAGTGAAGGTCTCAACTGCCCCGTTAGCAACTGCAAGTGTCCCCTTGGTTCTGCAGTTATTGTGCCTTTAAAATGTAAAGATAAGGTAATTGGCGCTCTAAAACTTTATTCAACAAAATCAGGGCCTATGCCACCTCAGAACATCCGTCTCGCACTGGGTATAGGCCAGCTGTTGAGCATGCAAGCGGAACTGGCTGAGTTGGAAAGGCAGTCAGGCCTTGTCGCCAGGGCACGACTTGATGCTCTTCATGCGCAGATTAACCCTCACTTTTTCTTTAATACTATTAACACAATAATCATGTATAGCAGAACAAATTCCGATAAAACTCGTGATTTACTGGTGCATTTAGCAGAGTTTTACCGGCAGACCCTGAACAGGAAAGGGCATTTTATTACACTCGGTGAAGAGCTTGAATGCGTTGAAACCTATTTAACACTGGAAAAAGCTCGTTTCGGAGACAAAATTACCGTGAAAAAATATATTAATCAATCTTTGCTACAGTACCCGATACCTGTTTTTAGTATCCAACCAATTGTAGAAAATGCAATTAAACACGGAATCACCCCTAAAGTCGGAAATGGTCTCGTTGGAATTACTGCATTTTTGTTGCATGATGAATACCTTATAATTTCAGTATGTGATGATGGAGTTGGTATTCCAAGTGATAAGCTTCAACACGTTTTAACCCCGGGCTATGGTTCCGGAAATGGAGTTGGTTTAAGCAACGTTCATGAAAGGTTAATCAGTCTTTACGGGCCTGAATACGGTTTAAATGTCTGCTCTACTCCGAATGAAGGAACCTGCATTTATATGAAAATTCCAATCAATGTGGAACCGCAGGAATTAGAGGAATGTAGATTATACTAGTATAATAACACTAGAACCCCTGCTGGTTAAAATCTATCAAGCAGTGGTTCAGTCCTAACAAAAGTATGCTATACTTTTAGTGGATGTTGATTCTGCTATACTGCCCTCGATAAACTCCACGGTATAATCGCACCAAAGAACAAAATAATCTATTTACTTCAATGGTTATCGATCAACCTCTTTATTCATTTGAGGCATCTCATAATTTGCGATTCTTTTAGATTTGTAGTTTCATTGTTAGGGTATTTTTCTGATCAATGTTTAAAATTCTAAAGGGAAAGTGTTTTTCCACCCACGTAAAGGTTTTGGGGCTGTAAAAGCAAGCATGGGTTGCATCCTGCCTGTACCACCATTCTGCAAAATTATCAGTTCCCTGATGGAATAATGTCATTAAGGCTAACTTTCCCCCTGGTTTTAAATGTTCTTTAAAGAAATTCCAGGCAAAAAGCGGATCTTTGATATGTTCAATGACTTCTGTACAGGTAATAAGATCATATTTTTTATTATGAAATACTCGTTTAGGAGCAAAATAAGGGTCATATATGTCCGTAGCGATTCCTCTTTTCTCAAGCAAAATTTTTAATACGGGCTGAGGCCCACTCCCAAAATCTAGTGCCTTCTCACCTTTTTTAACATAAGGTACTACAGCTTTATCTATAAATTTTTCAAACATTTTTACATAACCTTTATTTTCAATGGTGTTATCATGCATCTCATATCTTTCTTTTTCTTTTTGAGGTGAAATGTAGTATGCTTTATCAATGAATATAAGATCACAGTTTTCACAGTGATAGTAGACAGGTTCTTCAACACTTTTTATTGTTTGTATGGGGTTTTCGCAAAGTTTGCAAGTTTCCATAAAATTCCCCCTCTTCTCATTACTCGTAGCTTCATTTATAAATTTTTATGTACTCCTTGTTAATATTGGATTTTTTTGCAAATATATTTTATGTAAAGTGTCTTGAATAGACAGATATATACGTTAGTTTTCCTTCTACCCTCGTGCTCTCCATTAGAGAAACTTTCTGAACCGGTATTTCTTGCGTTTCTATTTTTACAACTCGTTGAAGTTCCTGAAAATCACAGTTTAAAACCACTTCTCTACCTAATGTAATATGCGGTGTATAACTCCTTTTTTCCTTTTCGTACCCCTGTTTCTCCAGAAAATTTTCCAGGTCACTGTGCAGCTGTTGTAAAGCTGTGCTTTCTTCAAGCCCGAGCCAAATAATTTTTTTATTTCTCCTGGGAAATTGCCCCAGTTCACTTGTTACAAGCGAAAAGGATACTCTATTTACAGTTACTACATCAATTGCTTTCTTTAAATTTTCTATCTCTGCCGGTTCCACTTCTCCAATGAACTTAAGGGTAAGGTGAAAATTGTCCTGGCGCGTGAAATTTCCTTTAAGACTATTTTGTTTTATTATCTGCTGTATATCCCATAAATACTTTTTAAAATCTTCTTCAAACTCAATTGCAAAGAAAACCCTTATTTTAATCACCTTCTCACCTTTTTTGAATTGGAAGAATTTTGTGGCCTTTGTTTTTTAAAGTATAGCATAATAACTTAATGCATTACAATTTGACAAACAGGATACAATAGAAGATAAATAATTTGGGTATTTCCACAGGGAGGTATAAGTCTCTGCATTTTAAAAAATTTTTATTTTATTAGTAACAGAAAAAGGTTATAATATATCTAGGTCAAAAGGTCTAGTGGGTTTAATTCATTTATCCTTCTCAATTACCAAATGGTTATAGAGATTAATGATAGATGAATCCTAAACCATTTTGGACCAAACCAATTTCGAGGAGGATTTTGCATGTTTAAAGACAAAACTTTAACCTGTCGTGATTGTGGTGAAAATTTTACATTTTCTGCCTCTGAGCAGGAATTTTATGCTGAAAAGGGGTTCACTAATGAACCGGGACGTTGCCCCAGTTGTAGAGCTGCACGCAAAAAACAAAGGAATAACAGAGGCAATTTCGGTCGTGGTATGCGCCCCCAACGCGAGATGCATGATGCCACCTGTGCAGCGTGCGGTGTGAAAACTCAAGTGCCTTTCCGTCCGAGTGGCGATCGTCCGGTTTATTGCAGTGATTGCTATAGCAAAAATAGATAACCGTATTTAAAAATTTTAAACTTAAACTTTTTTTGAAATGAAAGGCCCCGATCATCTGTAAAAATGGTCGGGGCACAATTACTTATCCTTGAAAAGCGCCAGCCTCAGCTTTATTCCTGGTATTATTTTTTTTTGCGTACATAATGCGTGGCATATATCTCTTCTATATGAGGGCTGTCAGACCTAGAAAATCATTATTATTCTACATTTTCAAGTAAAACAGGTATCCCGTCAGACCTATTTAAATTAAAAAAGGCTATAAACTTATCAATCGAAGAAACTCCAGTTTTTCCCTTTTTTATAAGTTTCTTAGCTTTTCTTATAAGAAAATCACGATAATTTCCTGGAAAAGTTAGCGCTAAACCTGATGTCATATTAAATGAATCTAAATTAAGTATTCTTGAAAATATTATAATATTTTTTGATAAACTACTACTGAATGCTATATCCATCAGTTTTATATAGCCTCGATCACCAAATATGTTTTTAAGATTTACAGTACTGTTTTTCTTTATCAACATCAATAACCTCATATAATGATATTTCAGATAATTTCATTGCCGTTAAAAGTTCTTTCTCAATTTTATTTTCTGCTCCATATTTTTTAATATATTCAGATAGCGTGCTTTCGCCATTTCTTATTTTTTCATATATAATGAAATCGAGTAATATATCCTTTTCACTTGGATGCTGAAAAATAACTTTATCTTTTTTAAGGATGCCTAAAATGTCTCCAGCTTTTTTGAAATCATCACCACTTACAAGCTTATTTAAAATTTTTGAATGTAGTTTAACTTGTGCCTTTCTATAAGCTTTATATTTATTAATTGTATCCATTATTACCTCTCCTGTCGAATTCTCCATCCTGGTTGGTAAGGGATAATGCCCACCAGTAACCTTATTAGGCCAGAGACACTGTCCGTTTTTGATGCCTCTAACAATTGTCACAGCCGCAATCGGGGGTATAACAATTATTATCAACAAATTGGCATTTTTGTTTACAAGAGGGACAAATCTCCGGTGGAACTTCAGCTTCCAGCATATATCCACAGGATAAACATTTCCAGTTATTCATCACATCTCCCCCTTTTGCAGCTCTTTTTTTATCTGGGACAACTTAATCAGATGCTCTTCCTCTTCTTTGATCAAATCATCAATAACTGTTCCTTTGTCTTCGCCGACAAGTTTTCTGAAGCTCATGAAAAACAAGATAGAGTCTTTTTCAAATGAGACTGCCAGTCTAACAATGTCAGACTCTGATTTAGTAGCCTCAATTAATTGCCCTAACCGCTCCAAATCGTTAAACATGTGGGTTTCCACAGTGCTTTTCAGATAGTCAAAGTATTCACCGGGATAGCTTTCTCTAGGACTTACCGCTTCAAAATCGTCACCTAGTTTTTTAAAGTCCAATAAATGTTTTTTCTCCTCTGAAGCTAAAAACAAGAGTAAGTCTTTGGTTTTCTTGCTTTCAGCCTTTTCGGCTAACTTTTGGTAAAATTCAGCGCCTTTTTCTTCAATTTGTACAGCTAGGTCAATAATTTCACTGGGTTGAAACCTGGATAGGTGCCACAAAATACTCACTCCTTCTTATCAATCCTTAGAGAGATTACCAGTTAATCGTCATAACAACAATTAGTAGTTTGCACACAATATTTCAAAGAATGCTTGTGGGTGAGCACAAACCGGACATGTCTCCGGCGCCTCCGGTCCTTCATGAATATGCCCGCAGTTTCTACACTTCCACTTTACTGAATGTTCCTTCTTGAATGCGGTTCCATTCTCTATGTTCTGCAACAATTTTTTGTATCTTTCTTCGTGCTCTTTTTCAATCCTGGCAATACCTTCAAAAATTTCCGTGATATGATTAAATCCTTCTTCCCGTGCCTCCCTTGCCATTCGGGGGTACATATCTGTCCATTCACCATTTTCTCCTGCTGCTGCAGCTTTTAAGTTATCGATTGTGCTGCCAATACCCTCCAACAGTTTTAGGTGAATTTTCGCATGTTCTTTTTCATTTAATGCCGTTTCCTCAAAGATTTCCGCTATTTGTTGGCAACCTTCTTTTCTGGCTACTGACGCAAAATATGAACATCATATTTTATTTAGTCACCCAAAGACCATGCAGGTTGCAGTATGCTCTTACTTCAAGCACTTCTGATTTGGCAATGGCAAAATTAGCAGTTGGCGCCTGGTTGGGGTTTAAATCCGCACGAATGATTTTATCTTTTGTTAAAATCTCAATAAATTTAATGTAATGTTTTTCTTCCATAGGGTGATGAACATCTCCGACTTCTACTCTGATCTCATTACCCTCTTCCTTAATAACCGGAACGTGTTTTTCCTTACCCTTGTCTTCAGTTTTTGCCACCAATTTCTCCATCGGTTGGTTACAGCAGACTAAAGCCCCTGCCCCTTCATGGGCAACTTCCACAACATTCCCGCATACATTGCACTTATATAGTTCCCTTAATTTAGTCATGTTGTAATCTCCCCCTTTAATTTGTTAGTTATATCTGAGAGTACGCTATCATCCGGTATATATTCAATTTTTATTTGCTCAAACAAATCAAATCCACAGTTTTTTAATACATCCTCTACTTGACCAACGCTTTGACCTCCCCAACCATAGGAACCGAAAGCCAAACCTTTTCTGTTTTTAGGGGCCAAACCTTTTAAGTACGTTAAAAAGGCTGCCACTGTGGGAAGCATATTGTTATTTAGGGTTGGAGATCCTACGCAGATGTACTTGGCTGTTACAACATCGGTCATTATATCAGATATATGATTAGTTTTCAGGTTTCGAATTTTGGTGGCAATCCCTTTTGCTTCGAAGGCTGACTGGACTGCGTAAGCTATTTTTTCTGTGGAGTTCCACATGGTATCGTACACTATTACGGCAATGTCTTCAGTTTCATTAGCCGACCACTTTTTGTACTGCTCTACAATCTCTGGAATATGGGACCGCCATAAAACCCCGTGACTTGGAGCAATTATTTCGATATCCAAACCCTAATCCTTCTTTTATTTGCTTACTATAGCCAAAGTATAGACATAATCACTTATTTTGCCTGTAGTAAGCGTATGTTAACGGCTCTTCATCTTTAAGCCTTTCGCCGCTAACAACTTGACCCACAAAAATCGTATGGGTCCCTACATCCACTTTGTGTTGAACTTGACACTCCAACCAAGCCAAACAATTTTCGAGGATTGGAGCGCCTGTCTTGGCTGTAAAGTAAGGTACGTTGTTAAACTTATCAACTTTTCTGCCAGACTGGAAACCGAAGTGTTTAACGGTATTAATTTGATCTTTGCCTAGAAAATTTATACTGAAAACTTCACTTTCACTAATATATTCCCAAGTAAGGTTGTTTTTGTTGATACCTATGGCAACCTTAACCGGGTCACTTGTAATTTGAAATGCAGTATTGGCTGCCTGGGCATTAATTTTATCTCCTTTTTTAGAACTAATAACAAAGAGACCGTAAGAAAATTTGTGTATTGCCGGTTTAGCTTTCTCCTTTTCCTCGGCGGTCATTAGTTCTTCTGCTTGCTCCTCTTCTACTTCTTCAAACATGTCCGGGCCAACGCCGCAAACAGGACACCTATCAGGCGGTGTTTCACCCCTGTGAACATAGTTGCAAACCGTACAACGCCATTTTTTCATTGTCTGCACCTCCAATATTAGGTGTTGGTAATAGATGGCATAAAATCTAATCTTAGTTTACTATAAAAACTAAACTTAATTCAAGGATAATTCCACATAATCTTGCCATTTCAAAATGTTCTACAGTAAATCTACCAACCGGTTCACCTTTGCCATTACAAACAGGACATTTCATTTAAGAGCCTTATTGTTGCGACTATACTTTAAAACAGTTGATCCTCTTTATTGAAGAATGTACGATAGCCCAACTGCAGCATGATGATGACAGTAAGTGCCACTGCGCCAAGAATTCCAAGCATTATGGCAATTTGATAAGCAATCGCTGTTGTTGGCAAAGTGCCGGAAAGAATTTGACCTGTCATCATTCCCGGCAAAAAAACAATGCCCATTCCAACCATTGAATTGATGGTTGGCATAATGGCTGCATCAAAAGTATTGTTGATAATGCTTCTTGTTGCCGCCTGTGGTGTTGCTCCAAGTATCAGCGCTTCTTCCACCATAGTTTTTTGTGTTGTCATGCCTTCGAGCAGGGATTTAACACCAAGGGATATCCCCGTCATCGAGTTGCCGATAAGCATCCCGGCTATTGGCACAAAATACTGTGGATCGTACCAGGGAGAAATCCGAACTACGACAAGTAAAAAATACAGAATGCATGATAGGGTACCAATACTCATGGAAAACGCAATAACTTTCTTCAAGGGGTTTGATAACTTCCCTTTGAACTTTTTAAATACAGTATAGACAGCGAAGGTTTCCATAATCAAAATGATTCCTCCGGTAATGAATGGGTTTGGATTATGAAATACATATACCAGTATGTAGCCGGTCAATATTAGCTGTAAAGTCATTCTAACAGAGGATATAACGATTTCTTTTTCTCTCTTTATTCCGCGTACCCTTACAATTGCGAGCACGATTAAAACAAAAAGATATGCAAGCGTAACCTGCCAGACTGTTAAATCAATGATTGCGTTCATTATTGCACCTCCTTTTCAAGCATTTGCCTTCATATATCTCAATGATTGTGTCGGAGTATTTTTCAGCAATTGCTTTTGAATGGGTTACCATTACAATTGTCTTTTTTTCTTTCCTCACATGTTTTGTCAGCATTTGAATAACGATTTCCTCCGTTTCATCATCCAGCGCTGAAGATGGCTCATCAAGGAGATATACCTCTGGATTTAGGAGAAGCACCCGGCCTAAAGCAAGCCTTTGTTTTTCTCCTCCCGAAAGGGTATTTACTGAACTTTCAAGCGACTTCTTCAACTTCACTTGTTCCAAGATCTGATATAATGTTTCATCGCCCGGCAATTCTCTTTCCTGAAATCTTAACCCTGCATTCAAATTATCCCTGATACTTCCTTCAAACATGGCAGGGCTTTGGGAAAGCATGATAACACGTCTACGGTGAGCAACAGAATTTATCTGTCTCAAATCGGTTCCATCAAACATAATCCTTCCCTTTGTAGGAGAAATCATTTTATTTAACATTCTTAAAATTGTTGTTTTACCGCTGCCGCTTGCACCAACAAGAGTTGTTATTTTCTCCTTTTCTATATAAAGCGTCGGCAAATCTAGTACATCCTTGTATTTTACATCAATAAATTCAAACATTGCCATCCTCCTTATTAATTCCTATCTCACCAACCAACTCAGCCAGATATTTCTTAGCCTCAATGAGTTCTGCCTTGCCTGCTTCTGTAATAACATAGTATTTGCGGATTTTACCTCCAACATTTTCATCATAATGCTCAATCAAACCTTCTTTTTCAAGGTTATGGAGGATAGGATACAAGGTCCCTGGGCTCAATTTATATCCATGCTCGGATAATTCCTCAATCATCCAGCTTCCATAAACAGGCTCTTTGGCTGCATGGTGCAAAATATGCAAGTAGATAAAACCTTGAAACAACCTCTTGTTAACAAAACCTGTCATTGCTTTCACCCCATTATTAATTTATTATCTGTTTTCGTTATCGTATTTCGTTATCGTATTTAGTTGTTATTATAGTACAGCTAAATACAGCTGTCAATCGTTTCTAATTTTCAAAATAAAAAATTTTCAAAATAAAAAACCGGCCAAGGTAGCTGTCCACCTTAACCGGTACTCTTTCAATCCCTTCACTTATCCCAATTTCTCCCTTACTTCAACACCCGCCTTCAAAATAAAAATTACCTCAACCAGAGACTTTACCCGTATTTGCTCCACCAATGCCATAAATAAATCCTCGTTAAATTCCTTCACAACCTCCTTGGATCTACATGACTATCACAGGATGAATTCTATAGCCATAAGGACTTGTTATTTTACCTAACATTGGCATGGGAAAGTCGCCATTAAATTCTAATGTTCCAATCTGTAGTTCGACAACTCTATCATTAGCCGCTTGAAACTCTTCAACTGCTGCTTTAGTTGTGTCATCCATAAAGAATTCTAAAATGAACGATAATGGACTTGATATAATATATACTAAAACAGACAAAATTAAAAGCACCGTAATTAACGGCGCCATAAGGATGATTATTAATTTTCTTCTTGATTCTTCGTCTTTTATTGTGTTAAGGGCTACTTTTGCTATGGTAGCTGCTGTTTTAGGATTGATGGACAAGGAATCACCTCCAAGAGAACAAAAGCATTTCATGCCATTCGGCTTTTCAAGGTAATGCTTTTGTTCTTTCTAAAGCCGAACCCCTGGGTGCTCCGCACCCGGCCGCCTCACCAACTCGGCGGCGCTCGTAGCTTGGTGCCACTTATTCGTGGCACCACTCGCCCTAGGACGCTTCGCTGTGACCCTCCTAAAATTGACATAAGCCCGGCACTTAATCAAACAACTCGCCTTCTCCATTTGATTTGATATAGGTTCTCACCTCTATCTAACATTGTCAGAAACCGCTCTTCCTAAAACTTAAAAAGAGTCTCATAAAGACTTTCATCAATAAATAATTCTAAACTCATTTTCATTAATCAACCTATCAACTAGTTCTTCAGCTGTAAATGAGTTTTTTTCCTGCTTAATATCATACTCACTTACAAAATAAACATTAATATTACCATTTGAAGACTTGCTTATTATATCTATCATATCATTTCTATTGCTAATAATACCTTCTTTGTACATCTTATAAAGTAACGTTGCAGTTGTTAATTGATAAGGTTCACTTACATTATGGTGTTTTTTTATATACTCTTTTATACTTATCACTTGATGCCTAATTCTAAGATCGTCACTAATCAATATGTACTTACCTAAAGGAATTTTGGTAAGCACTATTATACATATAAAGATTAATTCTTCTGCCATGCTATCGCCCTCTTCTTTTAAAGACCTAGCATGTCCAAAAAAACTACTATACAGCTCAGACTTCCCAGGTGCGATACTTTTTAATTTATTTGTAACTTTCTCATCCATAGAATTTAAGACTTCATAAGTTTTTGTTTTAAATTTGCTTACTTCTTTTACTGCAAAACCAAGTAATTTATTCGCTTCTTCTATAGTAATATTTAATATTTCTTTCAGACAAGCAAGTATAATTTCTTCATCAAATAGCAAGACATATAATCCATTATCATATAGTTCTTTTAAGAAATTGATTTGTATTTGATGTAGCTCAGACGAATTAGCTGTTAACTCCATTAAAACTGTTCTCGTAATAATTATAGTAGCAGATTTACTCTTCAAAAATTCAATTATATAATGCCTATTCTCAGTATTTGAATGATGTAGAATTGAACAAGTATCATAGAAAAAGTATTTTTCTCCTTTAAAAAATGCATCAACAACCTCTTGTTTTTTATATATTAAATAGTTTTCAAAATCTTTAAAATTCGAAGGAACCTCCCTGTACTTTTTTGCCATTCTATTTTTCCAACCTTATTTTAGAATATAATATTTTAATACGTTCAATTATTTTATTAAAATTATATTCAGATATTAACTGCTCTTGAATAAGTTTGGTTCCTTCATCGTTAAGCATTTCAAAAACAAAAGGCATTTCATCTTTTAATGATGGCTTTAGTATTTCTTTATCCAACCAAAGCTTATCAAACAACTTTTCTACATCATTATTATTATATTCTAGCAAATTTTTTACTGCATCTATCTTTTGCAATATATTTAATTCATACAGTCGTATTAGGACTGCAACAAATGTAGAACTAAAATAATTCATCAATTTGGCCACTATAATCTCGATAGAATTATTATCTTCTCTGTATAATTCATACATTTTTTTAAACTCGACTTCTGGCATTAATAAATTTGCAGCAAAAAGATTTGCCTTACCTTCATTATCATTAAAAGTATAATCCTGATTTAAATGTACTTCCCTTTTCTCATTGATATAATCTGGAGTTCCATTTAAAATATGATAAATATCATGACAGAACGAAAAGTACATTTTATTCCTAGGTTGATTAGAGTTTAGTAACAAGTATTTACTATACCCTGTTTCTAAAAACACTGCACCAAATTCAGGATCATTCATTGGAATTTCAATAATAAAAACATCTAATTTCCTTCCAATTTCTTTCATTATCTTAGGAATATCTCCATCCCATTGAACACGATCATGAAATATTTTTAGTGATTCCTTTACATCTTTTTCGTATTCCCTATTTCTGATTATAATTTCTCTAAACCTCTTAAATTCCATAATCTAAAACCTCAAGAGCATCCTTTTTTAGCTTCTTACGAATACCAAGAATCGCATCAATGTGTTCAAGAAAATCAAAAACATTATTTGCTAGTTCTTTCTTACTTTCATCTGCGGTTCCCATGTAAAATGCAATAAAAGTAGAATCTTTATAATCTGTAGAGAATAAGTCTAAATTTTCTTGCATAAAATAACTTATGTCTTTACCGAGAACTTTCGAAATAGTATACATATCTTCATATAATATGTCTTGTTTTTTGTTTAAGAGACGAGAAAACTTATTCTTTTCTATACCGGTTTGTTTTATAATAAACGATTTTTTTATACCATAATGATTAATATACTTATTTAAATTATTAATAAAGTCTCCCATTAAAATCCCTCCTTCTAAATATATTATATCATAAAATGATATTCGTATTCAAATTTCCTAACATGATTAATCATTTAATCTTTTTCATGTTATCTTTTCTAAAAAAATGTATCATTATTTAATACTAATTTCAACCTCTCATTGTTTATATATTCGGTTCTTCTGCAAAACCCATTCACTTTGCGTTACATTACCTGCGACTCACGATTCATAAGGTTTAAAAATACCATCAAAATTTTTATGCATATATATTGTTTCATCGCAATGCTCACAACTTTTTAAGTATCCTCTTACCTCCCGGTTTCAGATTTTTCCTTGGATTGTATTTGAACCTGGTCCTACTTTAGAAGACCTGCTTTTAATAACATTAGAATTACACCTGGAGGATTTTTCTGGACACAACGCACTCCACATGCCTTGAGCGCATAAAAAAGATAACATTACCCTTCTACAGTCGCATTCAGGGTCTTTACATTACATTTCAAGTAATAGTATTTAATGATTTTGCCCCCTATCGCATGAATCTCGCCTTGTATATTGTACAATTTTTATTGATGTTTTTGTTCGATTTTTGTATAATATAAATAAGAAAATTGTTTTTTAAATTTGTACAAGGAGGTATAATTATGTTCATATCTGCTACCGAGTTTAAGAATAACCTGGGCAAGTATTTAACCCTGGCAGCAAAAGAAGATATTTATATTACCAAAAACGGAAAAAGCATTGCAAAACTAACAAGCCCAACCCATGACAAGGTGGAAATGGCAAAATCACTATTTGGCATTCTTCCCGCAGATGTCTCTTTAGAACAAGCAAGAGAGGAGCGTCTAAGCCGTCATGAACGTGTTGATTGATACCAATGTTATTTTAGATGCCATGCTATCACGTTCTCCCTTTAAAAAAGCTGCAGAAAAACTGTTCCTTTTAGCTGCTGAAGATAAAATAGAAGCTTGTATCACCGCAAGCAGCATTACCGATGTCTATTATTTATTAAAGAAATATTTAAAAAATGAAGACCGCTGCAAAGAGGCTTTGCTGAAACTTTTTGCCCTTTTTAAAATACTTGACGTTACCGGCACAGACTGTGAAAAGGCCTTGGAACTGGCTATGTCCGATTATGAGGATGCATTGCTTGCTGTCTGTGCCAAGCGTAATAAGATGGATTGTATCATCACCAGAAATTTAAAGAACTTTACCAACGCTCCAGTAAAAATTTTTTCTCCTGATGATTTTCTTTCCACCCTTTAAGCCTTTTACTGCCCGCATATCCGGCAGTTTCTTTATCCCCATCGACCGCCTTCACGAGCATTATCTTTGAATGACAAGTCTTACATAAAGGCATAAGATTATCTTCATCATGAGCGCCATCCTTGGATAAAGGGATTATATGATGCGGATTGACCCCCGAATTTTGGACAAAGTTTCTTAATTTCTCCCGATTTCACACGATTGCCTCTCGTCAATTCTCAGATTTTCAGCACACTATATTTATTAAACCTAATTAGTTCAACTTCCCATTATAGACATAATTCCATTTATAATCACACCATAAACGACACCAAATACCAAAAGATTATATCTTGTCTGTGCCATTTTCGACGGTTCCAGGTCACTTTTATTAAATCCAATGGATATTTGGAATTTTATCCTTCTTAATTCTGCACTGTCTGCCACAGCATGTTCCCTGTTGCAGTGAAGCTTTTTCAAATCCTCGGCCAGGGGGGGTTAATATTTTGTCGTAATTGCTTTTCAGCTTTTGTATAGATTGATGAATCCAGCTTTGATGTGATTGTCCTTGATAGCCGTCATGCCGCATTCCGCCCGATTCCTGATATGCCTGGCGCAGCACCACTGCTCTGTCTCGTAAGGTTTGCCCTTGTATATGATTTACCTTTTGAAAGTGCTTCCGCATTCACCGCATTGGATTTTGCTGCTGAAGAGATAACGCTGGTTATATTTTCGTGGGTCGGTATCCACCATGGCTTTTTCGGTTTTTCGCTGCTCCATGATCTCCCTGACCCGTTCAGCCTGTTCTTTTGCAATAATGGGTTCATGGTCATTGGCGATGTAGTAGCTCTGTTTTTGTCCCCGGTTCCGCTTCCGCTGGAAGGGCAATGTGTCGGTGGTAAAGGTCTCCTGAAGGAATATTTCTCCGTAGTATTTCTCATTCATGAGAATTTCCTTCACCACATTTTCTCCCCAGGCCTCTGCCCCTTTTCTTGTTGGAACTCCTTCTTCTGTAAGCTCTTTTGCGATGAGGTACGTTCCTTTCCCGTTCAGGTAGCCGGTATAAATCCTTTGGACAATAGCAACTTCTTCTTCATTGATACCGATTCTTTCGTCCTTGTCCTTTTTATAGTCGTATGGAAGGTAAGAAGGCTTCCATTCGCTTTTCATGAATCTTTTTTGTATCGCCCACCGGTTGTTTTTGGATATGGAGATGGATTCATCCTGGGCAATGGAGCTTAAAACCGTATAAAATGGTTTTTTATCTCCCTTTACATTTTGATTTAATACCACAAGGATGCAGCGGACTTTGAGTTCCGCTGCATAGTTTCTGACATCAAAGCGATTACGCTTGTTCTTCATTTAAACTTGTGCTCTATTTGCCACTGCTTCCCTAGCACCGGGGCAAAAGCTCAAACTGCCTGTAATCAGCAGGTATCACATATCCCCATATGGCAATACCTATTAAATTTATTGCTTCTCTTTTTCTTTTATAAAACGTTGTTCTCTCACAATTAAGAGATTCAATAATTTCCTTTTCCGAATACCTGTATTTTACAATGTACTGCTTGTAAAGGATATTGAAATACAAGTCCCCATAATCAGGATAATTCTTTATTTTTAACAATGCCTTGTCCACAATTTCCACAGGCACTTGGCCATAATGAATCCCCAGGCCCAGGAGCTTATCAGCTATGATATGTCATCAAAACCGGAAAGGGAAGCAAACATTTTCGCCGCTGAAGTCCTTTTGCCTGATGATGAGGTTATTAAACTGATAAATGATGCGGAAATGAATTTTTTCAGAGCCGCAAGGGAACTTTATGTACCACCGGAATTAATGGATTTCAAATTTCAGATATTGAAAAACAGAGGCTACAGGCTTGAAGCTCCATTAAATGCGACAGGAGATTTTCTAAAAAAATAGCACCCCGGACATCACATGTTTTAAGATGTACAGGGTGCTTTTGCTTTGTTTATGCTATTCCAGTCTTACATCCTTGTTTCTAATTCTAAGCATAATAACAATCATTTCATTGCCAATCCTTTATTTATTGCTTCCTGAATAATCTTATGGCAACAAACGCCCATTGGATTATTCTCTTTGCAATTGGAATTTTTCATTGCACCGGTAATAACATTCACTTCTTGTACTGTTTTCGCTCCATGCTTAAGTACGGCCTCAATAACTTGTTCTTCTGTAACTTTGCTGCAATAGCACGCGTATTTGGGGTTCGCTTTTTTCTTAAACCAAATAGGAACTTTAATTTGATTCTTCAGGAATTTAACACCATTGTCTACGTTATAGTAGACAACATCACATTCCTCATTTAAGCAGATCCTGTATTGGTCTCCCTGTACGGCTTTTCGATTGTCATCGGTCACTAAATGCTCAACGGTTACTTTTCCTACTGCTTCGCCTTTGTTATTGCAGACAGGGCAATTACCTTTGGTTATAGACAAATCCTGCGAACAGCATCCGCAGCTGCATGCATTGTTGTCTTTTATCATGGCAGCATCCTCCGTTACTTTACTTTTTTATTTTCAAGCATGTCTTGAGCAGATTATTCCTAAAGTCAATGTCAAATTCCCTCATATGAGTGGCTCGAAATCAATTAATTCGATTTTTATTTGATAGGCTTTCATAAGCTTCACCTAAATTCCTTTCCAGTTATTCTTTTAATCATTTTGCAGAACTGCTTCCATTCTTCCGGAAACTTATTGTCGCCATACTTTTTGACGCTTCTTCCGTCTGTAATTATTTCAACACTCCATCGAGTCCCGTCACAGACACCGGGCTCTATGTATTTTGCTTTCCAGTATAACAAATCAATCTCTTTTAAACACTTAATAAATTCTTCTGTTGTTTTAGTTCCATTCATTATCACAATCTTTACAGTAGCATTCCAGACCGCCTTCTATGATACAATAGCCACCCAACCGCACTTTTCCGGCTTAAGCTTCTTGAAAAAGCTTATAACTCAGCATACCATAAATTATTTTAACCGAATTCTTAGACCCGCATTTAGGGCACTTCCTATAATCAACAGCCACTTTTCTGCACCTCTTTTGCTAGCAGGAATAATTATTACGCTATTTCTTACCCTTATCTATTTCTGAGGTCATACCTGATTTTTATAGTCGAACTCTTGCCGCTTTACTTCACTCCTGATATCACTAAATCCTTTTACTTCTTATATTTCTTCAGATAATCCCTCAGAGCCTTTTCAAAACGTACCATCCGTTCAGTTAATTCAGGAATGATAAAATCCCAATTTCCCCTGTCGTAAGGGTTGCAGTCAATACCGGAACATATCCGGCTCGCCCTTTTATCGTCTAAACGTTCCCAAGTTAATGCTTCTCCAAATGCTGCCTCGATAGCCTCTTTGTTTTGTTGCAAATGGTCAAATAGCTTTTTATTCTCAACTTTATCCCCCGTATCTATGTAAAGCTCCACTCTTGCGTACGTCTTCAAAATAACGAATGTAAAAGGCACTCCCGCTATGCCAGAACCTGCACTGATCCAATTATCTTTTTTGGCACTGATATTCTTAAACAACTCGCTTTTCTTGGCCATCTCTTTAAGCAAAGCTGTCCAGAATTTCAAGCGTAACGCATCGGAACTTTTCAATCTATTCTCAATCATGATATCATCCTGGGCTTTTTCAGCCATTTTAATCACATAATCCTCGGCATCCTTCATTGGTATAATCTGTTCGATATCAAGAAATAGCTCGTCGTCTTTTTTATAAGGGGTTACCCGGAAACACTGGATGCGGATATTATAGTTCATAAGCCATAAAACAGTCGAAGTAACCTCTTTCCTGAATTTCGCAGCAACCAGGATAATTCTTTGCCCGGTGCCTTTGTTAAGCGAAATTTCATCGTATTCCTTACCATAAAATTCACAAAGCTTTTCTTCCGCTGTTTCTCCGCTTCCACACCTGGTAAGATAGTCCTGAAATATAACTCTGATTTCTTCCTTGGATAAGCTCGAACAGTAAGATGCATATTTCAAGGCCTGCCAGGTTACATCCCGGCCGGAATCGTCCAGCTTGTTTTCAATAATCACCAGGTTGCCGTCTTTATCCAGAGCTAATAGGTCCAGCCGTTCCCTGGTATCGGCAAAGCCGTCAAATTCTTTTTGAATTATGAGCAAATCTTCTCCAAATACTGCAGGTTCATTTACCAGCCACTCCTGCAGATGTTCCCTTTCCTTAAACCCGAGTTCTGAAAAGGTTTTCTCTTCTATCTTTGAAAGTCGATTATTTTTCTTATCGATAAGGTACATTATCGCTTTAATACCCCCTGAAAACAAAATAAAGTGCACCTTTATTTAACAGGTATACCTAAATTATACCATAATTTTCATACAATTTGGGATATCTCCACCACCAGCTTGAAAAGCAACCGCGCAATACGGTTCTCGGAACTTTCAACAATACCGGAAAGGGTGGAAGTGATTGCACTGGGAAGATATTTATTGTCTTCACCGGATGTGATATATCCGCTGTAAAAATGAATGGCCTTTTCTATAAACTCGCTCCGGCTTTTGCAGTTAGTCTTTTCGGCTTTTCTTGCACCCTGGAATCCCGGCTTTCAATGTACTCACGAACTGGTGCGGGGACATGCTTTTCGTAGAGCTTTTGCATCACATCGTCCAGCTCCGTCTGAAGGTCGGCATCCTTTTTACCCATGTACTGCTTGATAGCGTTCAGCTTTTCTTCATCAAATTTAATTTGAAGGGTTGTTTGTTTCATTGTGAATCTCTCCTTTCGAATTTACAGTAGTGTCAGATATGATACTAAGTATCATATACTTAATATCCTTAAACCATTGAAACTAAAAGTTTTGATAAAAAAGAAGGATTCCCTCCCCTTGGAGTAGTAGGTAGTAGTTGACTAAAACCATA
>Ga0182240_100046_pt1 | contig 64760 bp, 63 predicted proteins | sample hydfrates4_PW_90_FD_145594 | JGI IMG/M metagenome (GOLD analysis project Ga0182240, IMG submission 145594) | Subsurface microbial communities from deep shales in Texas, USA - hydraulic fracturing test 4_PW_90 | ecosystem: Environmental > Aquatic > Deep subsurface > Shale gas/oil reservoir >...
AGTGGTGGTGGTAATATGCTGTTTTCCCGGTATTATTGTGTCGTATGGAATAATTATGTGCTGTTTTCGTGGGTTTGGCGGTAATTTTAATTTGATGTTTGGGTTGATTTTAAAGTGCCGTTCTACATTTTAAGTCAATTATTTTATTGAAAAGGTTTTTCTATAGCCATCGCGAAGCGATTTCGTTCTTCTTTTGTGCTAAAAGTTACTCTTAGTGCCCGGGTGCCCCGGTGGTTTCCTCCGTTCGCTTCGCAATTATTCTCGTGGAGCGGGTAAGTGTCTCCCGGAAAGCCGCTTGCTATAGATTGCTTACCTTCTTCTTCATGCCCTAAGGGGTCATGACTCTTGGGATTTGACGGGCTGAGCGCCGCTATTCAGTGCTACGCTCTCTCCGGAAATCACCGGGTCACCCTATGCGATACTTTTCATTCCCCTACTGGTGCCGCATCCCCACGTCCCATACACTATCCTTTGGGGTACTCATTGGCACTGCTATCCCTGGACCCTAACATAACGCCGCCGGTTACTCTCTTTGACATATACATATATTCGGCGGAGGGGCAGCCCGAACCCCCGGTAATTAGGTAGTATTTAGCATTGGGGTAACCCTTTCTTTGGGTGGTACCCTTTCCCTTCAAAAAATCACCTCCGGTTTATTCATTTAATGGTTTTCCAACCGTGTCCTGTGACATTAACGTTGACCTGTCCACCATCGGGAAAGTCCTGGCGCTCCACCAAACCGGTGAAGACGAAGTAATCCTGCCCCTTTAGTGATTCCACAACGCCGCTGGGGACTTCAAATTCCGCCCGCTTGCCCTGCAGCGATTCTGATGGATTGAAGGGTTCATTTAATTTCAACTCCCGGGCGAAATCCTGGTAAAGGTTCCATAGCAGGGGTTCTAGTTGTTCACCGGCGTAATGGATGGGAAGCCCTATGTCAAAACATGCCTCCCGCCGGGAAATCATATGATTATGCGCGTAAAGCTTTTCGGTGAGATTGTTTATTATGCTGTCCACCTTGGCCTCCGGCAGAGGATTCTGACGGAGGTTTAAGAGGCGGTAAGCCAGCGACCGTATCAGCATCCAGTTGCGATGAACATTGCCCAGCGCCAGGGGATGAATTTTTTCCGCCAACAACCTGAAGGCCTTGGAAAGCTCCTCTTGCTGCACCACTCCCGCTTTCTCCTTCATTAGTGCAAGATAGGAGTACACGTCTTCAATACTCACCGGAAGGCGGCCCACGGGGTTGGAGGGGTCCTGCGGGTTAAAGGCATTTGTCACGCTAGGGTCAATGGGGCCTAATTCCCCCATTTTTCCCATAACAATCTCATCCGCCCCCAGGCAAATTAAGGTTCCGGCGCTGTAAGCCCTAAAGGGTACCAAAACACTGAAATGATTTGTGTATTCCCTCACTAGATGGACAAGCCTCCAGGGGGTAAGCACATCGCCGCCACGGGTGTAGAGAAACAAATCAATGGGCAGGCCCTTTTGTGCCAGTTCCAGATGCCTGTACAATACTTCAATAACATCAGGGGCGACACGGGTGTTTATATTCTCCCGGTCTCCTGTTATATAACATATTAGTACCGATCCCCGCATATTTGAGATTTGTTGCATCAAGCTTGAACGTTCACTGCATCCCATGCTGTCCTCCAGGTGCATTTTTTTGTATTATGACCGGAGAGAGGGAACAGCATTACAGAAAGCAAAAAAAATCAGCGGGTAGTTTCCCACTGTAAATAATCACATGGAATACCTGCGGTAATCTAAATTTGTTTGGTCCAACTCCACTATAATGACCTCCGCGCCAATTTTTTTTACTGCCTGCCAGGGAATAATCAAATTTTGTTTATCCACCCAAAAGTTGATTAAATTTGATCTAAGGGGGACAATTATGGACTCTACGGACCCCGAATCAATATCAATTGTTATGTCCGATTCTCCCACTACCCCCAGCCTGGCCCCGTCATAGATATTAACAATCTCTTTCCCTGCCAATTCAGCCATCCGCATATGAAAACCTCCTGTCCTGACTGTTTTCTAAAAACGTTTACGCATCTGGACTACTTTTAAAGCAAAAGGTTGTACAATGGCTAGGACGATTGATACCGTGGCAAGGGGTTCTAAACTGACGCTGCCCACCTCAATTTTTTCCGGAATATTGGCTTCCAGGAAGGTCATTAAAAGAACCATGGACAGATAGATTCCACCTGCCATTCCCACCAGATTGGTTAAAGCGCGGGAAAGGGGACTGCTTTTACTTTCTCCGATAACGTCCCAATCCTTATCCCGGTACCTGATCAAGCGCATCCTTTCCCTTACGGAAAGAAAAATCAATACCAGAGCAACCAGCACCATCACCAAAAATCCCATAGACATTGTCCCACCCCCCATTAGAATTCTATGGGCGGCGGGACAAAATTATTCCAACAACTAACCGGTTAAGATTTTTTAAAACTGTGACCCACACCCCCGCTGCGCCGGGGAAGCCGGGGGCAGTCATCATCGGTGGTATAATATCTTATGAACATTCCCTGGGCGAAGGGCTCACCCTTGTGAAAGGTAAAGGGTTCGTCCCCCGCATTCTTAACCTTGATAATAATAACTCCGTCGTTATCAGCATTGGAATAGTAATCGGAATCTATCCAGCCCTGTTCGTTACACAATTCAATACCGTACTTTATACCGTAACTGGAACGGATATTAATTAAAAGAATCTCATTCTCGGGCATATAGGCCTTGATGCCGGTAAAAAATGCGTGCTTTTCCCCGGGATACAGCGTAAGCTCCTCCAGGGGCCAAAAATCATAGCCCCCTGACCCGGGTGTGGCACGCCTGGGCATGTTTATCACCCTGTCTTCAAACCCCTTAGCAACTTCAAACCCCCGCGTTCTACCTTTCCCGGGCATTTCCCGTTTCACCAGGTCCAATAAGGCCTCCAGAACCTCCCGGGAAAGCCCGGCTAATATTTCCTTTACTTCCGATTCCCGCATTTTCTGCACCCTCTCCCCAGTAATATTGTCCAGCCAGACGATTAAGCCAACCGGTAATTCCGGAGTTACGCTACGCCCCGGGTTGCCTAAAGATTGGTCATTCTTCTACTACAACCACCAGGGCCTTTTGTTGGTCTAACTTCTAATTGAACTCTATAACTTCACTGAGTGCTGGGTCAAATCCTATATGCTCTTTAGTCGGGTTATCAGATCCGGGTCCTCCCACGGGCCAACGCTGGCCAGGCAAAATTTATCGGGAACAAGGATATTAGCGGCCACCTCTTTAATCCTTTCGTTACTGATGCTGTTTATCCGCTTCACTATCTCTTCCTGTGGAATCACTTTACCCAGGTACATCTGGGATTTTCCCAGCCTACTCATTCTGCTGCTCACGTGTTCCAGGCTCAGTAACAGGTTGCCCCTGAGCTGATCCTTTGCCCGCTGCAGTTCCATATCCGTTACCCCTTTGCTTTGAATATCCCTTATTTCCTTAAAAACAAGTTCCATGGCCGTGGCCACATTTGCCGGGCTTAAGCCCAGGTAAATACAAAATACTCCCCCATCGTGATATGAGCTGTGATATGAAAAAACCGCGTAGACAAGTCCCCGTTCCTCCCGTATCTGCTGGAAGAGGCGGGAGCTGATACCACCACCCAAAATAGTATTAATTAATTGAAGTACATAGATATTCTCATGCCCCAGGGGAAGCCCGGGAACACCGGTACAAATGTGTACCTGCTCGGTATCCTTTTTGCGAAAACAAGTGTCGCTGTACGGAGAAGGTGGCTGTAACACGCGGGAACGCTTTTGGGGTTCCAGGTGCCCCAGTATACCCTCAATTTTGTTCACTACCCTCTGGTGCTCCACATTTCCCGCCACGGCGATAATCATATTGGAAGCTATATAATGCTCCCGGTAAAATTCCATTATTTCCTCCCGGGAAACATTTGCAATTACATCCGCGGTACCGATTATGGAACGCCCAAGGGGATGGTTCTGCCATAATGTCCGGGCAAAAATATCATGTACTTGCTCATCCGGGGTATCTTCATACATTTTAATTTCTTCTAAGATTACATTCCGCTCCCGGTCCAAATCATCCGGGGAAAAGAGAGAATTCAGCAACATATCGCTTAAAAGATCAACAGCAAATTCAAAAAATTCATCCAGGACTCGTACGTAATAACAAGTATATTCCTTTGTGGTAAAGGCATTCAGTTGCCCCCCCACCGCATCCAGTGATTCTGCAATTTGCTTGGCAGTGCGGCTCTTTGTTCCCTTGAACATCAAATGTTCTATAAAGTGGGTTATTCCCGCCACCTCGGGAGACTCATCCCTGGAACCCACGCTTATCCAGAACCCCACCACCACTGAATGCACATGGGGCACCTTTTCACTGAGAATATGTATACCATTGGTCAAAACTGTTTCTTTATGCACATGGTAACCCCCTTATATTATTTCTACCTTGAGTGTCTGTTCGAAAAGCCTAATTCTTCACTGAAAAAATAAAAAGAACTTCCAGAAATATACCAGTTAATGGTTTTAAAGTGGTCTTTACCGTTACTATACTTATTATTGTTACACCGGAACCTTAAAAATGGACACAAGTAACCTGTGGATAACGGTTTAGAGTTTCAATCTATAGCACTTAATATGTATTACGCACTAATCTGGTAGGCATAATGCTTAACCTTCATAGCATCCAGGATTTTGTCTCTGCCTTCAGGAACGGCTGTAGCTCGCATGTGTTTAATCATCAGCTTAATCAACCTGAAGGTATCCGCCATAATACTAAAGATCTGTACATTTGGAAGGCGCCTAACCGGTAACTTCTTATGCCGCATCACTGAGTCCAGGGAATTTGACTCTATAGCAAAGTTGAGCTCTACTTGTTTGCGAAACTTTTGAAATTGTTTATGTAACTCTGAGCCGTGCGGCACCGGGCTGTTAACCAAAGGATTCTCCCAATAATTTTGATGAAAGTATTTATCGCATGTTGGATTAAAAAGGCAGTGTTGACAATGGTTTGCGTCTCCCCGAAACCATATATCCATGGTTTCCCTGTCAAAGCTATCCCATATTAGCGGTTTGTCATTTGGGCAAAGGAATTGGAGGTCATTATTCATATCCTCTGGTAACACCGTATTTTTCTTGACGCCAGTTGTTAAAATTACATCGTGCTTGGCCAGGGTTTCAACATTAACATCCTGATCGAAATAGCCAAGGTCAGCTACCAGGTATTCAAGTTTAAGATCTTCTACCTGCTTTAGTTTTTCCAATAGTGAGAGCAGTACATTTAAAATTCAATATAGTCAATGAGTTCTCTATCAAATCCAAGTGTGTTATAATAACTCATGGGAAAAAGATCCAACTGAAGGTCTGCCATAAGTATGCACCTCGCTTGGTTTTGGTAGTTTTTTTGGTGATTACTACTCAATTCGACAAGCGGCGGTGCATTTCCTATTTTTGGTTAACTTTTTGCTAAACTTTTCGAACAGACTCCTTGAAAAAACTCTCTTGCGGTTTCTTATAAAGGTAATTATTTCGCCGGAGCGGGCAGCACCCTGCGCTCGCTTACTCGGGCATTTTAATTGAATGAGCTCACTCCGCTCCGGGCGGCTGCATAACTCGCTTCGCTCAAACAGGATCCGCCGCTGATCCTCCGCTCCGTTCGCTCTTTTGAGAGTGCACATGGGGACGGTTCTTTTGTGCTAAAAGTTACTCTTAGTGCGCGAGCGCCCCGGTGGTTTCCTCCGTTCGCTCCGCAATTATTCTCGTACAGCGTGCAAGTATCTCCCGGAAAGCCGCTTACTACAGACTGCTTGACTACTTCTTCACGCCCTAAGGGGTCGTGGCTTTTGGGATTTGACGGGCTGAGCGCCGCTACTCAGTGCTCCGCTCTCTTCGGAAATCACCGGGTCACCCTGATACGATAAATTTTCATCCCTCTCTGGTGCCGCCTTCGGTGGCATGAACATTTGCCTTCTTAAAAGTTCTTCTGCAAAAGATGACTGATTCCTGTAATTTATTTTCCACCGGAGGTAAAACGATGCAACAGTGAAAGGGCAAAAGAACGGTTGTTTACAGAGGTGCCCGCCACGAGATTTGCACCTCCCACAACCCTTCCCCGGCTAACCGCTAGTACTTGTCCCTGCTTGCTACCACGCTCCACCGGCAGCTTAACGCTTTCCTTTACAACAAGTTTCTTTTTAATCCAATCCCCTTCGGATACGGGATTGAGCATTATAACGGAACGATCGGCCACAAGCGGCAGGCTTCCTGTATCACCCCGGTTTACGGGAATCTTTTTTACCACTTCACCCTTTTCCACCAGTGTTACCCGCTGAAAATTATTAAACCCGTACTCAAAAAGTTGTATTGCGTCCTGATAGCGATCATCACTGTGCAAGACAACCGTAATCAAACACGTACCGCCCCTCAACGCCGAGGCAACCAAACACTGCCCCGCCTCGTTGGTGGTACCGGTCTTGACCCCCGTGGCGCCGGGGTACCTCCACAGAAGCTTATTTGTATTGGTCAGCATGTGTTTCCAGTGATTGGAACCGTGTACCTCCGCAAAGCGGGTACCCACAATTCTACAAAATGTTGAATTCAACAGGGCATACCTTGTTACCAGCGCCAGGTCATGGGCGGTTGATACATGACCCCTGGCCGGAAGTCCGTTGGGATTGACAAAATGAGTATCCTTTGCCCCCAGAAATTTTAACTTTGTATTAACCAGATCCATAAATAAGCTTTCAGAACCGGCAAGGTGCTCGGCAATAGCCACGCAGGCATCATTACCGGACCGTACCAGAGCACCCGTGAGCAATTGTTCCAGGGTCAATTTTTCGCCGGCGATTAAATGCATGCTGGATTCCCCAACCCGGGCCGCCCTTTCGCTGACGGTTACCGTTGCCTCGGGGTCTCCCATTTCCAGCGCCATTAAGGCTGTGGCTATTTTAGTGGTGCTTGCTGGAGGTTTTAATTCAAAAGCATTTTTTTCATATAAAATCTGTCCTGTATGGGCATCAACAAGAATGGCCGCGTCCGCGCTGACGGGAGGCTCCTGTATTGCCTGGGCAGGCGCCCCCGCCACAGTTAACAGGAAGGATACAACCAGTAGAACCGTAACCAAGTGCCGCATATTTTTCACCGTCTCCAAGTAGATCTTTCCTTGCCTTCTTATCCTTCCCTGTTTGCCCTCTATTTATTAACTACTTTTTCCCTGCCGCCCGTTTCGCAGCAGTTCCCCCACGGTAACGATGGTGTACCCCTGCTCCTGCAGAGCATCAATCATGGGCGGGAGCGCCACCACTGTGGGCGCTGTGGGATGCATCAAGACTATTGCCCCGTTGTGGGCGTTCTTAACCACTTTATTTACCATTGCCTCGGGCCTGGGATGCTTCCAATCAACGGTATCTATACTCCATAAGATGGTGCTGTATCCAGCCTCCTCGGCGGCCTGCAATACGGCAGGTCCCCTTTCCCCATAAGGCGGAGCATATAATACCGGCTTCTTTCCGGTAATTTCCTTTAGTATCTCTTCGCATTTTAGTATATCCTTCAGGTTATCCCCTTTGGAAAGGCGATCCGGATGGGGATGCGCATAACCGTGGCTGCCTATTTCATGCCCCGCTTCCTCCAGCTGTTTGGTTAGTTTGGGAAATTTCTCAGCCCAGATACCTCCCACAAAGAATGTAATTTTAACATTCTTTTCCTCCAGAATATCCAACATACGGGGCAGGAATTCCTCCCCCCAGAATACATTGCAGGTGAGGGCTATTTCTTTTCTTTCCGAACTGCCCTGGTAAATAGGCTGGTCATCATAAACCGGTACAGCTGTCCAATGGGAGCTTAAAAGAAAAGAAAGCCCGGTTCCGGCGGTAAAGATTAAGGCAAACACGCAGAGAAGTAACGTTTTCCTTAGAAATAATACCCGCAAGGCATACACCTTCCCCAAGGCGAGGGCATCCCCTCGCCTATATTAGCTTGTTCATACAAAAGTAACTATTAGTCCGTGGGCGCGCCCCGGTGGTTTCCTTCGTATACTCCGCAATTATTTCTTGTGGAGCACATAAGTTCCCCCTGGAAACCCCCTTGGCAGCCATAGGGATATACCTAGATAATATGCACAACCTTGCGAGATTATCATTACCCTGAAAAATTAAAAACCCCTACTGAGTAGGGATTTTTTACTGATCTTTCTGTTGTTGTTTAAAGCGCGGTTGCCGGCCATGGAGCTTTCTTCCCCCGTTTCGGAAGGGTTTCTTCTCACCTTCATTCTTAGTACCCGGAGGCGGGTCAGGCAAGGCATCCTTTCGGGAAAGCTTTAACCGGCCCTGGTTATCATAACCAATGGCCTTAACCACTATTTCGTCGCCTTCTTTAACAACGTCTTCCACTTTGTTAACACGTTCGTGCGCCAGCTGGGATATGTGTACCAGTCCTTCTTTACCAGGTAAGCCCAACACCCCGGGGACCACTTCCACAAAACACCCGAAGTCCATAACTCTGACCACTTTACCGTTATATATCTGGCCCGGCTTTACCTCCTGGGTTAGCCTTTTGATAATGGACTGCGCGTAATCTCCGGCCTTGGGATCAACCGCGGCGATAAATACCCGCCCGTCATCTTCAATATCAATCTCCACGCCGGTTTCCTCAATTATTTTCTTTATTGTCTTACCACCGGGGCCGATAACATCTCGAATCTTATCGGGATGGACGTATGTTTGAATGATCCTGGGAGCGTAAGGTGAAAGCTCAGTCCTAGGCGCCGCTATCACCGCCAGCATTTCACCCAAGATATGCATTCTGCCCTGGTGGGCCTGGGATAATGCATTACTAAGAATATCCCTATCGATGCCGGGTATTTTGATATCCATCTGCAGCGCCGTTACACCTTTGCTGGTTCCGGCAACTTTAAAATCCATATCCCCCAGATGGTCTTCCATACCCTGGATGTCCGTCAGCACGGCAAAGTCATCGCCTTCCTTGATCAAACCCATGGCCACTCCGGCCACGGCAGCCTTTATGGGAACCCCGGCATCCATTAATCCCAGGGTACTGCCACACACACTACCCATAGAGGTAGAACCGTTGCTGGCCAATACTTCCGACACAATACGAATGGTATAAGGAAACTTGTCCTCAGAAGGAATTACAGGTTCCAGGGCTCTTTCCGCCAGAGCACCGTGACCGATCTCCCTGCGCCCGGGGGACCTTATGGGACGAGTTTCACCCACGCTGTACGGGGGGAAATTATAGTGATGCATAAAGCGTTTTGACTCCTCTATCCCCAGGCCATCCAGTATTTGTTCCTCGGAAATGGCACCAAGGGTCACACTGGACAAAACCTGCGTTTCACCCCTGGTAAATAACCCGGAACCATGAGTTCTAGGCAAAACACCCACTTCAACCGATATGGGTCGTACCTCATTGAGGGCCCTTCCGTCAATCCGTGTCCTGTCAACCAGGATGGATTTGCGGATTATTTTCTTTTCAACACTTTCAATTATTCTCTTGATATCGTCCTCGGCATCGGGGTAATCCTCAATAAAGGAATCGATTATTTCGGTCCTTACGGAATCCAGGAACTCATCCCTGGCCTTCTTGTGATATTGCTTTAGTATACATTCCTGCACGGCAACCTTTAGTTTTTCGGTGGCCCTTTCCATAACTGCTTCTTCAAATTCATTTTCGAATTCCGGTTCCGTCAATTCCATTTTGGGGAAAGCCAGTCCCTTTTGCAAGGCTTCTTCATGGAACTGCTGAATAAAAGAAACAATTTCCTTGATCTTCTCGTGACCGAACATAATGCCCTCAAGCATTATTTCCTCGGGAACTTCATTGGCCCCCGCCTCCACCATCATTATGGCTTCCGCGGTTCCTGCCACCACCAGGTGCATGTCACTTTTCTCGGACTGTTCCAAATTAGGATTAATGACAAACTCCCCGTTCACCCTGCCCACTATTACCCCGGCAATAGGGCCATTAAAGGGTATGTCGGAGATGCTTAGAGCACCTGAAGTACCCACCATGGCAGTTACTTCGGGAGCATTATCCTGGTCCACCGACATTACGGTGGAAATTACATGCACATCATTGCGCAAATGTTTGGGGAACAGGGGACGTATAGGCCTGTCTATGAGCCGTGCCGACAAAGTGGCTTTTTCACTGGGCCTGCCTTCACGCTTGATAAAGCCACCGGGTATTTTCCCCACGGAATAGAGGCGTTCTTCATAATCCACCGTTAGGGGCAAGAAATCTATGCCTTCCCGGGGTTTTTTGGACATAGTGGCTGTTACTAAGATAACGGTATCACCATAACGCACAAAAACCGCACCATTGGCTTGCTTGGCCACCCGTCCCGTCTCCAAACTAAGTGTTCTGCCGCCGATTTGCATTTCTTTTTTCAAATATTTTTCTCCTACCATATAAAGGTATCACCAACCTGCTTAACTTTTGTTTTAATTCTATTTACTAAACTATTACCTCTGCTGCCTTATTTATCCTTTCAAAATGCTAAAAAAATATATTGCTTGTATCACTTATAGTATTACATGCCTAAATAATAAACATACATCACCTCCTGTAAAATACTCGGAATACACTAAGAAGCGGGTTTACCCCGCTTCAGTTTATTTACGTAACCCAAGCTTTTGAACTATGGCACGATAGCGTTCAAAATTCCGGTTTTTTAAGTAATTCAACAAAGCCCTGCGCTGTCCCACCATTTTCAACAGACCGCGCCTGGAATGATGATCTTTTTTATGGATCTTGAGATGCTCGGTGAGACCGGTAATACGCTCGGTGAGGATGGCAATCTGCACCTCGGGGGAACCGGTATCATTATCATGGGTCTTATACTCTTCGATCAACGATTGTTTCTTTTCCACGGTCAATGCCACTATGTTCACCTCCTTCTTGATTCAAATCCCCGTTAGCCAAGTTAACCGTCGGAGACAAACGAATTCCCTAGCTAACAGTTCATGTGGGAAAAATTACTTCCCTATGATGGTTATCACCAGGCGCCCGCCTGGAATATCTTTAGCAACAATATCAAACATCCTGCCCGATCTGGCGAAGAAACCCCGAAAACGGGTGGCCGTGGGAATGCGCCCTGGAATGCCGCTGGCTGCCTCGATAATATCTTCCCGGGTAATCCTGTCCTGCCTCATGTCCTTCAAACGTTTACCGGCATGTTCCGTAATAATTACCCGCATCACCGCGTCACCGTCAGTAGGCTTCCGACCGGCAGGCCCGTTCATCATCTTCTTCAGCCAAAAAGGCATACAGGGCATCTTGAAAGGCAGCTATACCGACATCTTCCATGTCGCTTTGTCCATAAATACTTTCCAGCTCGTGTTTAAGTTTTTGGAACTCCTCACTTAAACAAATCAACGCTATTTGATTCAGCCACTTTTTAATTTCTTCTTCCGCCGAATCAAATTTAGGTACACCCATGGGGCTAAACGTCTCCTTTCCTTATAAGTCGGGACGTTTTACCGCGTTTATTGTAGCATAATCAACTACAGAAGTAAACTTTCTTTATAAAATTATATTAGCCCCGGCGGTGATTTATTCTAGTCTAGGAGCTCCGCCCTGGCATGTAAAATGTCCCTTTCAATTTGCTTAACCAGTTCCTGCACCGAGGCAAACCTTTTCTCACCCCTTAAACGCCTGGTAAAGAAGACTTTTATTCTCTTTCCATATAAGTCCCCATAAAAGTCCAAAAGGTGCACCTCTATGCTCTGGCGGGTTCCTTCTCCATGAAAGGTGGGCTTGGTACCTATATTGGTGACTCCCAGAAATTGGTCACCGTCAACCTTTACCTTGACAGAGTAAACACCCCTGGGGGGAACCACCAGCCGGTGGTCAATTTCCAAATTGGCGGTGGGGAATCCCAGTGTCCTGCCCCGCCTTTCCCCCAATATTACATCACCTTCCACCCACGGGCAGTACCCCAAATACTTTCGGGCTTCAGCTACATCACCTTCACGCATAAGATGGCGAATAAATGTACTGCTCACCGAATTTCCTTCCACTGTCACCGAAGGCGTTATATGTACTTTGAAACCTAGTTCCCTTCCCAGCTCCTTAAGCCGTTGAGAAGTTCCCATCCCTTTATAGCCAAAGGAATAATTATATCCCACGAAGGCCCAGCGCGCCTGCAGTGAATCTCGTAATACAAACCGGGCGAATTGCTCCGGCGACATCTGCGAAAACTCACGGGTAAAGGGTGTTTTCACCAGCACCTCTACCCCCAGGGAGGCGATCATTTCCTGCTTTGCCTCCTGGCTCAAGAGCATAGGCGGAACGCTCTGCGGCTTCAAAACGGCCATAGGGTGAGGGTAAAATGTAAAAACTAAGGGTGTACCGTCTATTTCCCTGGCCTTGGCCACCATTTGCCCGATTAAATGCTGGTGACCCAGGTGTACGCCGTCAAAATTACCCAGTGCTACAACCACATTTTGATATTTATGTCCGATATCTTCCCAGTTTTGATAAACTTTCACCTGGCCTTGACCCCCAACTTATTTGTCATACAAGAACCTTCACAGGCTGAATCCTAATATTGTTTTCCCCCTGGTTTACGTCAACCGTCTTTCCTATAGCCAGCAATCCCCGGGGACCCTGTATACACACCCACCGGTTTTCCTGCAGATGTGCCGCACCCGCCACCGGCAAGGAAATACTGTTACCGTTACATATTTTATTTGCTGTCATTCCTTCCACTTCCACCCGGGACAAGTTACTCAAAGCCTGCTCCGGAGGCATAAAAGCCTCGCTTAAATTACCCTGCTCCTTCATTTCCTGCAGTTCCTCCAGGGTAAGGGCAGAGGAAATTGTAAAGGGACCGGCGCCCGTACGCAATAAAAATGACATATGGGCACTGCAGCCCAGTTTTTTACCCAGGTCGGAACATAAAGTCCTTATGTATGTACCGGCGGAACAACTTATATCCATGATTACCTTTGGATTGGGTGTACCTATGTCGGAAGAATGGATTACCCGGATACCAAAAATATTGATGCGGCGCGTTTTTCTCTGCACTTCTATTCCGGCCCGGGCCAATTCATACAGTTTTTTGCCCTTATATTTGACAGCTGAAGTCATGGGGGGGATTTGCTCTATTTCTCCTATAAAATATTGCAGGGCATGGCAGATGTCCCCTAACGTCAAAAAGGAGCAATCATGCGTCTCCGTTACCTCACCAAAGCTGTCCTGGGTGGAAGTGGCGGTGCCGAAGGTAACCTCGGCCCGGTATTCCTTGTTATGATTCATAAATTGAATTATTTTAGTGGCCTTACCTACACATACCGGCAAAACCCCCGCGGCTCCCGGGTCCAGTGTACCGGTATGGCCAACCCTTCTTTGCCCGGCCAGCCTTCTTACAAACTGTACAACATCATGTGAGGTCATACCCGGTGGCTTTAATACATTTATTACCCCGTGCATAGCGTCAACAACCGCCTTTATTCTCCACTGCATTTACCGCCGAATTCACCACTTGCTTACATATATCCTTAAATTCTCCCTTTACTATACAACCCGATGCCCTTACATGACCGCCACCACCGAACTTCGAAGCCAAGCACTGCACATCCACTTCCCCCTTGGAGCGGAAACCTACCTTAAAAACACCGGGCTCCGTTTCCCGGAAGAGAATAGCCACTTCCACTCCTTTAATGGAACGCGGATAATTGATTATCCCTTCAGCCTGCTCATCACGGGCATTTACCTCTTCCAGGGTCTTTCTGAATACCGAAATCCAAGCCACCCGCCTGCATTTACTGAATTCCAGCGTTTGCAAAGCCGCCCGGAGTAACAATATGGCCGGCATGGATTTTTGATCATATATCAATTCAGTTAACTTGGCAGGCTCAATGCCGCATTCCATTAATTCAGCTACCCTGCGGTGGGTAGCCGGTGTTGTATTTTCATATCTAAAGGAACCGGTATCGGTAATTATGGCTGTATAGAGGCACGCGGCTACCTCGGATGAAATATTACACCCGGAGTGAATCAGCATATCATATATAATTTCTCCCGTGGCCGCCGCCGCGGGATCTACGTATGTGTAACCGGCCCGGATGGTATTACCGGGATGGTGATCAATGTTAACGGTTATTAAATCCCTTTTTAACAACTTAGCATACGGACCCAGGCGATCAGGCGAAGAGCAATCCAGCATCACAAAGGTATCAAACTGCTCCGCAAATTCCCTGTCACCCGTGTGTATTTTATCAGCCCCGGGCAAAAAGGTAAGGTTATCGGGCACAGGATCAAAACTGGCCATTATAACGTTTTTGCCTGCTCCCTCTAAAACCTTACCCAGTGCCAGCATGGAACCTAGAGAATCTCCGTCCGGCATTATATGACCGCACAGAATCAAGTTTTGCCGGGAATTGAGGACCTCCATGAGGGAAATGAGATTATCCATTACCCGTTTCACCTTTATTCCTTACCTTGTTCAAAAGGTTTAAGACCTGTATTCCCCGGTCAATGGAATGATCTAAAATAAAGCTTATTTCAGGAACATGGCGCAATCTGATGCGTCTTCCCAACTCTGACCTGATAAATCCCTTAGCCCTTTGCAAACCCTCGACAGATTCATTTTGTTCCTTTTCCTCACCTAATACGCTGACAAATATCTTAGCGTACCGCAAATCACCTGATACTTCCACCCTGGTAATGGTTATAAACCCTATACGGGGGTCTTTCAATTCATCTCTGATCACATCTGAAATTTCTTGTTTAATTGCCTCGGCCAAACGTTCCGGACGGTGAGCCATCCGGGTCACCCCCTTACCTTTTCCGAATCAGAAATCCCTTTGCTCTTTAAGCCAATTCCCGCTGGACTTCTTCCATGGTGAAAGCCTCAATGATGTCTCCTTCCTGAATATCATTAAATCTTTCCAGAGTCAACCCGCATTCATAGTTTTGCACAACTTCTTTGGCATCATCCTTAAACCGCTTCAGGGAATCCAACTTACCCTCATAAACTACTACTCCGTCGCGGATAAGGCGAACACCGGCATCCCGCACCATTTTTCCCTCGGTTACATAACACCCTGCAATGGTGCCCACCTTGGACACTTTAAATGTCTGGCGAACTTCGGCACGCCCTAGAATCACTTCTTTATATTCAGGATCCAACAAGCCGCTCATGGCTGCTTTAACATCTTCAATGGCTTCGTAAATGACCCTGTACAACCTTATATCCACCTTTTCCGTGTCCGCTGCTTTTCTTGCATTGGCATCGGGCCTCACATTGAAACCGATGACAATGGCATTGGATGCCGACGCCAGCATAACGTCGGTCTCATTAACGGCACCGACACCACCGTGAATTATATTCACCTTTACTTCATCGGTGGACAATTTTTCCAGGGAGGCCTTCAAAGCTTCCACGGAACCCTGCACATCAGCTTTTATTATAATGGCCAGCTCTTTTACCCGGCCTTCCTGAATCTGATTGAAAAGGTCATCCAGGGATACTTTGGAAGTTGTGGCCTTTAATTCTTCTTCCCGTTTACGGGCTTGACGCTTGTCGGCAATCTGCCTGGCCTTTCTCTCGTCCGCCAGCGCCAGGAACACTTCTCCGGCCTCCGGTACCTCGGAGAAACCCAATACCTGCACAGGGGTTGCGGGTCCTGCCTTTTCCACCCTGCTACCGGTATGATCAAGCATTGCCCGGACTTTACCGAAGGCGGTACCGGCCACCAGTATATCTCCCACATTCAGGGTACCGTTTTGCACCAATACCGTGGCCACCGGGCCACGTCCTTTATCCAGTTCCGCCTCTATGACCACTCCGCGGGCCTCGCGGTTGGGATTGGCCTTGAGCTCCTGCATTTCCGACACCAGTAATATCATTTCCAGGAGTTCATCCAACCCTTCCCGGTTAATGGCGGATACGGGAACACAAATGGTGTCGCCCCCCCAGTCCTCCGGAACCATATCATACTCGGTTAGGTTTTGCTTCACCCGGTCCGGCTGGGCATTGACTTTATCCATTTTGTTAATGGCTACAATAATAGGCACCTTGGCGGCTTTGGCATGGTTGATAGCCTCAACCGTTTGCGGCATTACCCCGTCATCGGCGGCTACCACCAAAATGGCCACATCGGTAACCTGGGCACCGCGGGCGCGCATGGCGGTAAAGGCTTCGTGGCCAGGTGTATCCACAAATGTTATCTTTTGTCCCTTGCGTTCCACCTGGTAAGCCCCTATGTGCTGAGTGATCCCCCCGGCTTCACTAGCGGTGACCTTTGTTTCCCTGATGGCATCTAGGAGCGAAGTTTTACCGTGATCAACGTGACCCATTACTGTAACTACACACGGCCTGGGTTCCAGATCGGCTTCATCATCCTCCGGCTCCCTTAAAAGTATTTGCTCTTCATCCTCTTGAAATTCCACATTAACCTCCACATTAAACTCCTCACCCACAATGACAGCGGTATCTGCATCAATTTCCTGGTTGATGGTGGCCATTACACCCAGGGACATCAATTTCTTGATTATCTCTGCAGCGCTTACACTCATCTTTTCTGCCAACTCTTTCACCGTGGCCGATTCCTTGATGCTGATGGTCCTTCTTTCCCGGGAAGCATACTTATCTTTTCTGGTGTCTTTGGGTTTACTCTTCCTGCGTCCCGGCTTGGGAAGGGCCTTGCCGTCATTAAATTCCCTTTTGTCAAATTGCTTCTTTTTATTTTGCTTGGCTGCTTCCCTGTAGGCCTGCTTTTCAACCTGCTTGGCCCTCTCCTGTGCCCGTACTTTTTCCTGGGCCTTGGCTACATCCGGCTTTGCCTTTTCCGCAGCCTTTATTTTATCAACAGGCTTACCCTTACCCCGGGGCGGTTTGTTGAACTTGCCCCCCTGCTGGGGTCGCCCGTATTTGCCGCCGGTGGGCTTTCCGCCCTTAAAACGGTCCTGTTGCCCCTGGTCTTCGCCCTGCTTGGGAGACGGCACTCTCTGCTGCTTATTATACGGTTTGCCGCCACCCTTGGCCTGGTTGGGTTTATCCGAAAATCTCCGGTCAGGGGGCCTGGAGGGTACTTTATCCACCAAACCCGGACCCTTGTCGCGAGCACCCTTTTTGTCATTACGTTCCTGGTTTTTGCGCTTGGGTCCCTTAAAGGACTTGTCATTACGTTTTTCCGCAGGGGGTCTGTCACCGGAGCGCTGCCCGGCACCCCCTCTTCCCCCCCGGAGTTTACCCGTAATCTGCTCTATTTCCTCGGGCTCCAGGGTACTCATATGGGACTTTATATTGATGCCCATTTGCGATGCCTTTTGAATTATTTCTTTGCTTTCCATCCTGAGCTCTTTGGCCAGTTCATGGACACGCTTTTTAGCCATTCAATCACCTCCGAGATTTTAAGCCACTCATAATATGGCCTTCTCCCCTTTCCAAAGCCCGCAGCATTCCCCGGGCAAAGTGTTTATCGGTAATAGCCGCCACCGAGCGGGGCGGTTTTTGGAACACCTGACCCAAATCGCTTTTGGTACCGTAAAGGGCCAGCGGGATACCCTTTTCCCGCGCCAGGGCTGCAAACTGCTCCCTGGTCCTTTGGGAAGCATCACCGGCCACCAAAAGCAGATAAACATTTCCTTTATCTATGGCTTTCCTGACGGCCGCGTCACCGCTTACCAGCCGGCGGGCCCTCAGGCACAAGTTTAAAAGCTGATTTAAACTGTCGCTCATGGTTCCTCCCCGAATTCCTTCAATAATGCCGTATATACTTCCCCGGGGATGGAAGTTTTAAGGGCTTTTTCCAGGTGCCTGCCCTTTTGTGCTTTCTCAAAACATTCCCGGGCAGGACAAATATAGGCACCCCTGCCTGAACGTTTTCCTTTAAAATCAATTTCTATGCCGTCTTCCGGCGTTCGTACCACTCTTATCATTTCCTTTTTGGGGCGCATTTGCCGGCATCCCACACACATTCTCTGCGGTACCTTTTTCTTTTTCCGCATATACCCCCCTCCTAACTGTCTGCTCCCTTACTGTTTCCTTCTTCTTCATTAAATAACTCTTCAAATTCCTCCGGGAACATTTCCGCCATTTGGCTTTCACTCTTAATATCTATTTTCCACCCGGTGAGCTTAGCCGCGAGCCTGGCGTTTTGTCCCTCTTTACCTATGGCCAGGGACAGCTGGTAGTCGGGCACAATCACTCTGGCAATTTTTTCATCTTCCCATATTTCCACTCCCACCACTTTGGCGGGACTGAGAGAACTGGCAATATACCTGGAGGGATCCGAGTCCCATTTAATGATATCGATTTTTTCCCCCCGCAACTCGTTAACTATGGCTTGCACCCTCATACCCTTGGGCCCTACGCAGGCGCCCACCGAATCCACGTTCTCATCCCGGGAGTGCACGGCTATCTTCGACCTTTGTCCCGCTTCCCTGGCCACCGCCATGAGTTCAACGGTTCCGTCCTGTAATTCCGGCACTTCCAGTTCAAAGAGACGCTTTAACAATCCCGGGTGAGTCCGGGATACAAAAATTTGCGGTCCCTTAGTGGTCTTTTTGACCTCCACAATATAGGTTTTTATCCTGCTACCCTGGGTGTATTCTTCCCCGGGTATTTGTTCAGCAGGAGCTAAAATAGCCTCGGTCTTCCCCAGCTCAATGAGCACATTCTTCTGCTCAATCCTTTGCACAATTCCGGTAACTATATCGCCTTCCCGGTTGGAAAACTCTTCGTAGATTATATTTCTTTCAGCTTCCCTGATACGCTGCACCACAACTTGCTTGGCGGTCTGAGCGGCAATACGTCCGAAGTTACCGGGGGTAACTTCATTTTCCACAATGTCCCCCACCTCGTAACGGGGATCGATTTCCCGCGCCTCTTCCACCGAAATTTCCAGGCGGGGGTCTTCCACGGTCTCAACCACCGTACGCTGGGCATAAACCTTGTAATCACCGGTTTCCCTGTCAATATGAACACGGGCGTTTTGTGAAGAACCGAAATTCCTCCTGTATGCTGACAATAGTGCGGCCTCGATGGCTTCCAGGAGAACATCCAAATCTATTCCCTTTTCCCGCTCCAGGTCCCGCAAAGCATCTAAAAACTCGCTGTTCATTAATAATTATCCTCCCGAATTATCAAACTCAGGGACCAGTTTCGCCTTTGCCACCTGTTCAAATGGGATAAGAACATCCTGGCCACCCACCTCCAGTTTGACATCTTCACTTTCCACACCCTTGAGCACCCCCGTAAAACGGCGTTGGCCGTTAACCGGGGCAAAGGTACTCAGGTTTACTTGATAGCCGTTAAATTTTTCAAAATCCGGCAATTTTTTGAGCCTTCTTTCCAGCCCCGGAGATGATACCTCCAGTGTATAGGGAGTTTTTATAGGATCATGCTTATCAAGAACCGGATCCACTGCACGGGATATTAACTGGCAGTCATCAAGATTAACCCCTCCGGCCTTATCGATGAAAAGCCGCAGAAACCAGCGGCCGCCTTCTTTGACATATTCTACGTCCACAAGTTCCATATTGTTTGCTTCAACAACAGGAGCAACCAGATCTTCGACTTCTGCGGCAATGTTTTTACTCACCTTCGAATTACCCTCCCTTATTCAGTTATGTTAAATAACACAGTATAAGACGAAAGAGTGGGTGCAACCCACTCCTCCGGTAAATAACATCTTGGTTCCGAAATGCACAACGGCCATTCTCAACCAAACCAACGTAAGTATATCATAGAAGACACACACTGGCAAGAACCGGGCTCCCAGGGATATTCAAGGCTTAAAAAGGTCCCGTGCCGGAGTAGATTTTCCTTATCTACATTATGACAAAGCGAGACTTCATTTCTTTATTCCATTATATTTTGAGCTTAAGGATAAAATAGTATTCCTGTTTCGGGTGCGGGGGCACCCCGGTGGTTTCCTCCTTTAATCAAGCTCACCCAGCAGGGAGCGCACTTTGGCAACAATCTCGTTTCGAGGCACCATTACGGTCTCACCGGAGCGCCGCTGCGTTACTTCGGCCTGCCCCGACTTTACGCCCTTGGAACCCACGGTAACCCGCAGGGGATATCCCACGAGATCCGCGTCCTTAAATTTAACTCCGGCCCGCTCCGGACGGTCATCCAGGAGTACTTCCACTCCGGCATCCAGCAGTTCATTATAGATTTCCAGAGCCATTTCCCACTGGGCATTATCCTTGGTGCTCACCGGAATTATCACCACGTGAAAGGGCGCTATGGAGGGGGGCCAGATTATACCCTGATCATCATAGTTCTGTTCCACGGAAGCGGCCATTGTCCTGCTAACCCCTATTCCGTAACAGCCCATTACGATATACCGCTTCTGCCCGTTTTCATCCAGGTAGGTGGCATCCAGGGCCCTGCTGTATTTATCCCCCAGCTTGAATATCTGTCCCACTTCTATGCCCCGGGCCATACTCAGGGAAGAACCGCAGCGGGGGCAGGGCTCTCCCTCATGCACCATACGAATATCGGCCACCATATTAGCCCTAAAGTCTCGGCCGGGATTTACATTCACCAGGTGATAACCGGTCTTGTTCGCCCCGGTCAGGACATTCACCATGGCCTCCACTTCACGATCCGCCACAATGGGAATATCCAGCCCCACCGGGCCGGTGTACCCCACTTCGGCACCGGTGGCCTCTTTAATGGTTTCCGCACCGGCCAACTCCAGCTGCAAGCAGTCCAAAACGTTGTACAGTTTCACTTCATTCACTTCGCGGTCCCCCCGCACCATGGCGGCCACAAGCCCCTTTTCGGTTTTATAGATAAGGGTCTTTACGGTCTTTTCGGGACCCATACCCAGGAAAGTAGCTACATCTTCAATGGTGGTTTTGCCAGGAGTAGAAACCTCTCTTTTCTCTTCGGCTTCCTCCCGGGCAACTTCCCCGTCAAACACAGCCTCGGCCCGCTCCACGTTGGCGGCATAACCGCACTCATCACTGCCGCAATACACTATGGCGGCCTCTCCGGATTCCGCTAAGACCATGAATTCATGGGTATCACTGCCGCCGATGGCACCGGAATCAGCCTCCACTACCCTGTATTCCAGGCCGCAACGGTTATATATTCTGGTATAAGCCTCATACATCTTCTCATAACTTTTATCCAGGCCCTTTTCATCCACATCAAAGGAATACAGGTCCTTCATGATGAACTCTCTGCCCCTCATTAATCCGAAACGGGGCCTGCGCTCATCACGATACTTATTTTGAATCTGGTATAAAAGAAGGGGTAATTGCTTATAAGAATTGACTTCCCCCCTTACAAGGGCTGTAATAATTTCCTCGTGGGTGGGTCCCAGGCAAAAATCCCTGCCGTGCCTATCTTTAAGGCGAAACAACTCCGGCCCGTATACATCCCAGCGGCTTGATTCCTGCCAGAGTTCCGCGGGCTGTACTATGGGCATGAGTATCTCCTGCCCCCCCTGCCGGTCCATTTCTTCCCGGACTATTCTTTCTATTTTGCGCAATACCCGCCATGCCAGGGGGAGATATGTATAAATTCCGGCCGCTGTTTTACGAATAAAACCGGCCCTGACCAGCAACTGGTGACTCACCACTTCGGCCTCGGCGGGAACCTCCCGCAAAGTGGGTATTAACAGCTCTGAAAAACGCACTTGAACACCCCCGACTTTATAAAGATTTATCTGATTTCTTCCTTTGGTTATAAATGGCGTATACCTCTGCTACCAATTCATCAGCAAGCTTGTCCCCCGGAACCTTTCGCAAAACGCGGCCCTTTTTGAATAGGAGTCCTTCGCCTTTCCCCCCGGCGATCCCCACATCGGCATGCTTTGCTTCTCCGGGTCCATTCACCACACAGCCCATCACCGCCACTTGCAAAGGCATATCCAGACCTTCCAGCCGGGACTCCACCTCTTCGGCGATAGGGATAAGCTCTATTTCCGTTCTGCCGCAGGTGGGGCAGGAAATCAGTTCCACTCCCTTTTTGCGCAACCCCATTGTCTTGAGGATGTCATAGGCCACCTTCACTTCATGGCGCGGGTGTCCGGTGAGGGAAACCCTGATGGTATCCCCTATTCCCCTGGCTAAAAGGATTCCAATACCCACCGCGGATTTGACTGTACCGGCCCTTAAAGTTCCCGCCTCGGTAACTCCCACATGCAGCGGGTAATCCACTTTACCCGCCAGAATAGAGTAAGCTTCCACCATTAAAGGCACATTGGAAGCCTTAAGGGAAATTTTAATGTCTTTAAAATCCAGTCTCTCCAGAATGCGCACGTGACGCAGAGCGCTTTCCACCATTGCTTCGGCGGTTACGCCCCCGTATTCCCGCAGTAGGTCCTTTTCCAGGGAACCGGCATTGACACCTATTCTAACAGGTACTTTTCCCTGCGCAGCCGCCTTCACAACGGCGGCAACCCTATCCTCGCCCCCTATGTTACCGGGATTTATTCGCAGACCGTGCACCCCGGCTTCCAGCGATTCCAAGGCCAGGCGATGGTCAAAATGGATATCTGCAATTAAGGGTATGGATATCTGGCTTAAAATAGAGGGCAATGCACTTGCCGCCTGGTGATCGGGAACAGCCACCCGTATAATTTCGCACCCCGCCGCCTCCAGTTCCTTTATCTGGCTTACAGTGGCAGCGGCATCCCGGGTATCGGTATTGGTCATTGATTGTACCGAGACAGGGGCACCACCCCCCACCTGCACCGGGCCTATTTTTACAGCTCTGGTCTCTCGCCGTTTATTCATGGACATCTCCTTATGGTACAAAACCGGTATTCTCGAACAACTCCAGTACATCATTGTAAGTAATGAAGACAATGAGCATCAAAAGAAGTCCGAAACCCACCAGATGGATAAAGTTCTCCTTGGCCGGGTCCACGGGTTTTCCCCTGATCCACTCGAGAATTAAGAATATTATTCTGCTGCCATCCAAAGCCGGTATGGGAAAGAGATTAAAAAGACCCAGATTTATACTGAGAAATGCCGCCAGTTGCAGTAAGTAGACAAAACCCAGCTCCGCCGCCCTGTTTATTTCATACACAACCCGTACGGGCCCACCTAAATCAGCAGGGGCCTCCCCAAAAATCATCTGCCCGATAAAATCAAATATAAGCACAGTAACTTGCACCGTGTATTTGACACCATGAATCACCGCGGCCAGAGGATTTTGTTTCTCAAACTCCGGCTTTGGCTGAATTCCTATCCAGCCCCTACCGTCCTCATGGGTCTCGGGTACCACGTCCAGTGTTAACCGGGCATCATCCCTTTCCACGGTGATCTCCAACTCTTCACCGGGACTGCTGCTGATGAGCTCCACCACCCGCTCCCAATTGTTCACCGGCTCCCCGTCAATGGCCACAATACGATCTCCGTCCTGGAAACCGGCCTGGGCTGCCGGCCTGTCGGGCAGTACCGACTCAATTTCCGTACCGGATACTGGAAGCCCCTGGAAAACAAAAATACTAGCCAGCAAAAGGGCGGCCAATACAAAATTCATCAGTGGTCCGGCAAAGATGACACTTATCCGCTGAAGTACTGTTTTTTCACCAAAACCGGTGCCGTCCTCTTCCATTTCCTCATCAGGATCCATACCCGCCATGCGAACAAATCCACCCAGAGGAAAGATCCTTAAGTTATAAGTGGTTTCCTTCCTGGTAAAACCAACCAACTTGGGGCCGAAACCCAAACTGAACTCGTGTACCCTTACCCCCACCAGTTTGGCTATTGCAAAATGCCCCAATTCATGAAAAAAAATGAGCATGCCGAAAACCAGAATTGATGCCCAAAAGGTAGTCATATCAGGCCCCACCTTCTTTTATTATTCCGCGCATAGTGCAGCCGTTTCCCTGGCCCAGTTATCCGCATCCAGTATCTGCTCCAGAGACGGCTCATCCTTCACGGCGTGCCTTCCCATAACCTTCTCCACCATTGCAGGGATACCCATAAAGGAAACCTTCCCGGCGATAAATTTCTCCACGGCCACCTCATTGGCGGCGTTTAATACAGCCGGCATGGTCCCCCCCTTTTTCCCGGCCTCGTAAGCCAAACGCAAACTGGGAAAACGCTCCAAATCGGGATCTTCAAAGGAAAGATCCCCCAGGGGCCAGGCAAGTCTCGGGGCCGGTCCCTGTGTGCGCCGGGGATACGTCAGTGCGTATTGGATGGGAAGACGCATATCCGGCACGCCCAACTGGGCCATTACTGACCCGTCAACAAATTCCACCATGGAATGTATAACGCTCTGCGGGTGAATGGTCACTTCTATATGTTGGTAATCAAGCCCGAAAAGCCACCGGGCTTCGATAACTTCCAGGCCTTTATTCATTAAGGTGGCGGAATCAATTGTTATTTTACCGCCCATATCCCAATTAGGATGTTTCAATGCCTGCTCCGGAGTTACATTTTCCAGTTCTTCCCGCCGGTATGTACGGAAGGGACCGCCGGAAGCTGTTAGAATGATTTTGGCCACTTCCCTCGTCCTTTCGCCCTGCAGGCACTGCCAAACGGCAGAGTGTTCGCTGTCAACGGGCAGAAGGCGGCTTTTCTTTTCCTGGACCAGCTTCATGATTAAAGGTCCCGCGGCCACCAGTGTTTCTTTATTGGCCAGGGCAATATCCTTACCGGCCTCGATAGCCCTCACCGTGGGCAGCAAGCCCACGGCACCGGAAACCGCGGTTAGGACAATATCAACCCCCGGCCAAGTGGCAACGGTAACCAGCCCCTCCATACCCCAGACTACCTCGGTATCCGTAGTCCCGTCTAAATTTCGCCGCAGCCAAGCTGCATCTTCTTCCCGGGCCAGGGAGGCGACCCGGGGCTTTAGCTCCTTCACCTGCTGAAGCGCCACTTCCCGATTACGCCCTGCAGCCAGCGCCGTTACCTTGAAATGGGAACCCAGCTGGGAAACAACTTGCTGCGCCTGTCTTCCTATGGACCCGGTACTACCTAATATAGCAATTTCAGTCATAACACAACCCCTATAATTAAATATTAGGCTTTCCATACATTGGTACCGGCTTTTATCGCCGCCTGTATGGTGATTACAACTATGGGACCGGCAATTAATCCCAGTATTCCTATGGTCTTCAATCCCACATACATGGCCACCAGAACCGCCAGGGGGTGCAGCCCCATATTGGATGCCACCACTTTAGCCTCCAGCATGGCCCGAATGACCATTACAATTATATATAGTCCCAAAACCTTGAATCCCAGTCCCGGCTCACCGGTAACAAATGACCACACCGCCCAGGGGACGTATACAGCGCCAGGACCCAACACAGGTATCAAGTCAAAAAACCCCACCACGAGACCCAGCGTTACCGCGTAATTAGTGCCAATAAGCATAAGTCCCAGTATACTTATAATACTTGTGATGAGAACCAATATAAGCTGGGCCTTTATATAAGCCATAAAAGCATTGGCCACCTGCCGGCTCACATCCAAGGACCGTTCCCCCCAGGGAGCAGGTATAATCTTGACCCAGAAATTCATCATTTCCACCCTGTCGCGGCTTATAAAGTAGGTGGCTACAATGCTGACCATAATAATGATAATGGCCCCGGGCAGTGCCGCCAGCAAAGTCAAAAGGGCGTTTGCCAGCGAGCTGGCCCAATTCTGCAGCGTCCCGCCCAGGGTGCCCATTAACCTTTCCAAATTAAGGACATGCTCCAGCTGGTAAGTCACTTGTTCGGGTAATGTTAAATAAAACAGCTGCCCCTGGGCAATTATATTCTTTAAGTAATTTTCAATTAAAGCTATATAACCCGGTAAAGCAGCAGAGAGTTCGGTTAGCTCCGCCACCAGGTGCACAATAATCAACGTTAGTATGGTACCGATACCGCCGAAGGCCAAAAGCATGGATATTATTACGGCAAAAGGCCTGGAAAGCCTGGTATATTGCTGCACCATTCCTATCAGGGGCTCCAGCAAGACACTTATAACCAGTGCCAGAATAAACGGCACAAGTACCACCAGTACATATTTAAACCAGGTTAGAACCTGTGGGACCACATACTTGGCAGCGGCATATATTGCCAGCAATGTAAGCGCTGCCAAAAGTGTCACTATCAAGTGTTCCTTGTAACGGCGCACCATTGACACCTCAACTTATTATAAACGAGCCGGCATAGTAGTATACCAGAGGAGCTCCCAGCAGCATACTATCAAACCTGTCCAAAATACCCCCGTGACCGGGAATCAATTTTCCGGCATCCTTTACCCCGGACTCGCGTTTAATAACAGATTCCATTAGGTCTCCCACCTGCCCGGCAACCGCCACCAGCACACCCAGCGCCAGTATGCTGACTACCGGCAAGGAAGGATAAAAAACCGTAAACAAAAAAGCCGCGGCTGTACTGCCCAGAACTCCAAAGATTGCCCCTTCCCGGGTTTTTCCCGGGCTGATGCGCTTGGCCAGGGGCACCCGGCCGAATTTTTTACCCCCGAAATAGGCCACGGTATCATTAGCCCATGTGCAGGCCAACAACAATGTCACCCATAACCACCCGTCCGGAAGGTTGCGCAGTAAATATATGTAAATTATAAGTCCTATATACATAGTACCAAAAAAAGTAACGGAAACGGAAACGAGGGATTGTCTTTCCCGGGATAGCAACATTGTTAATAAAAAAAACAGTATAATGGGAGTTAGAGTGATTAAAGAATATGTATGATCATAAATGTAAGCCGTAAACAGCATTACCCCGCTCCCCACATATGCGGGTACGGGCTTGGGGGTCAATCCGGAGGAAGAAACCATTTTCATCAACTCGTATAACCCGAGCCAATAGATCAAGGCTGTCATTAATAGTAAATAAAAGCCGCCATACCATACCACAACAATGATTAAAGGAACTCCCAAGATGGAACTTAACAGTCTTTTCCGCAGCATTATGTCTCACCAGCCCCGCCGTCATGAATGTATAAGACCGCCAAAACGCCTCTCTCTCCGCTGAAAGTCCAGAATTGCCTCTAATAAAGTAACCTTATTAAAATCCGGCCACATAACCGGAGTAAGCCAAAATTCGGTATAGGCCAGTTGCCACAACAAAAAGTTACTGACCCTGAAATCTCCTGAAGGACGTACCAGAAGATCCGGGTCGGGTACCTCCCGTGTATACAGGTGCTGTGATATTGTTTCTTCATTTATGCTTTGGGGTGCCAGTTTCCCTTCCTTGACCTTTTGCGCCATTTCCCGCACCGCGTCAACCAGTTCCACCCTGCCCCCGTAATTCAGAGCAATATTTAAAACCAGCCCGCTGTTGTTACTGGTTTTACTTATGGCAGCATTTAATGCCGCCTGGGCGCTTACCGGCAGCTCACTGATTCTTCCGATGGGATTGATCCTGACATTATTCTCATGCAGTTCTTTCATCTCTTTGTAAATATATTCCACCAGAAGTCCCATGAGTATATCCACTTCTTCCTGCGGGCGCTTCCAGTTTTCCGTGGAAAAGGCATACACGGTTAACACTTTTATTTTCAACTCTACACAGAGTTCCACTGTTTCCCTGAGGGATTCAACTCCCGCCCGGTGCCCGGCGGCCCGAGGCAACCCTTTTTGCACTGCCCAGCGCCCGTTTCCGTCCATAATAATGGCAATATGACGGGGCAAGCGGGAATAATCCAGATTTTTCTTTAATTCCTTTTCCTTTGGAGCCGGGTGTGCATCGGTACCCTTCAGCATAATGGGACCCCCTTTTATTTGTCGTTTACAAACGAGTTGTGGGGTTGTTTTCCATTAGTAAACAACCCCCTCGGCTCATGAGGGGGTTATAGTAAACTACTCTTCAATAATAGCCCCAACGGGACACTCATCAATACATGTACCGCACTCTTCACACTTATCCGCGTCAATGGTATACTGATCTCCCTCGACAATTGCCTCAGTCGGGCAGGACTCTAAACAAGTTCCGCAAGCCTCGCACTGGTCTGTAATTTTGTAGGCCATTCTTTTACAGGCACCTCCTTTCCGTCTCTATTCCCTGGCTACTGTTAAAACTCCCTTTCCAGGGGAAATTTGACAAAAGCGCAACACTCTCGGCCTACCTTCAGATGAATAACCCGGAGCCTTTGTTAAAACTACTTCTACATCCCAGCCGCTTTCGGTACAGTAACTCAGCGCCTCCTCCAAGGTCAGGGCCAAAATGTCCGGTTCCTTCACTGGCAACCCCTCTTAAACCGTCATAATCTCCTTCTCTTTGGCAGCAACTAAATCATCTATTTCCTTTACATGCTTGTCGGTTAATTTTTGTACGTCATCCTGCAGGCGTCTCAAATCATCTTCTGAAATTTCACCGTTTTTCTGTTGAGCCTTCAATTTGTCATTAACATCCCGGCGAATGTTTCTAACTGCCACCCGGCCCTCTTCGGCCTTCTTTCTGACCACCTTGACCAGCTCAGCACGGCGTTCCTCGGTGAGCTGCGGAATAGCCAGCCTGATGACATTTCCGTCATTGGTGGGGGTTATTCCCAAATCGGATTTTAATATTGCCCGCTCCACATCGGCCATGACATTTTTATCCCACGGCTGAACCACCAGGAGCCTGGGCTCGGGAGCGGAAACAGTGGCAAGCTGGTTAAGGGGAGTAGGCGTTCCGTAATAATCAACCGTAACCTTGTCCAGCAGTGCCGGTGTGGCACGTCCTGCCCGCAGCGTAGCCATTTCTTTCTTGACCACTTCCACGGATTTTTTCATATTACCTTCAGCTTCCGAAAGAAGAGGATTAGCCAACTAAATCACCTCCAACGTAAGTACCCACGTTTTCTCCGGCAATAACCCTTTTGATATTCCCCTGCTCGTTGAGATTGAAGACAATCAAAGGAATGCGGTTATCCATGCAAAGGGAGGTGGCTGTAGCATCCATAACCTTCAAACCCCTGTTCAAGACGTCGATGTAACTGAGTTCACCAAATTTTTCCGCGTCGGGGTTTACCATGGGATCGCAATCGTATACGCCGTCCACCCTCTTGGCCATTAGTATTACCTCGGCCTCTATTTCAGCCGCCCGCAAGGCGGCGGTGGTATCGGTGGAGAAATACGGGTTCCCGGTACCACCCGCAAAAATAACCACCCGGCCCTTTTCCAGGTGCCTTATGGCGCGGCGCCTTATGTACGGCTCAGCCACTTCTCTCATCTCAATGGCAGTTTGCACCCTGGTATCCACACCCTGCTTGGCCAGGGCATCCTGCAGCGCCAGCGAATTGATCACGGTGGCCAGCATACCCATATAGTCCGCCGTGGCCCGGTCCATGCCCTTGGCACTGCCGGCAACACCTCGCCAGATATTGCCTCCACCGACAACAACCGCCACCTCAACCTTTAAATCAGCCAGTTCCTTAATCTGCCCGGCAATGGAGTTAGCCACATCCGGGTCTATTCCGTATCCCTGTGACCCGGCCAAGGCCTCTCCGCTCAGTTTTAAAATAACTCGCTTATATTTTGGAGACACCATTAGGAGTTTATTGACCTCCAGTCGATTACTGATTCTACACGTTTAATGGAAATCCTTTCAATCCAGTGGCAATTAACACCGAAAAATTTACAGTAATAAAGTTTACTCCTTATTTACGGCAGCCATTACTTCATCGGCAAAATCATCTTTTTTCTTCTCTTTGCCCTCTCCCAGTTCATAACGCTGGAATCGCCTTATGGAAATATTTTCCCCAATCTTGGCGATTTTCTCGGTTACCAATTGCTGAACCGTAACATCAGGATCCTTGATGAAGGGCTGTTCCAGAAGACAAATTTCTTTAAAGAACTTATCAATACGGCCTTCCACCATTTTCTCGATGATTTTTTCCGGTTTGCCTTCATTCTGCGCCTGTACCCGCAGAATTTTCTTTTCCTTTTCCACAACTTCCTGGGGCACTTCTTCCCGGGAGACAAACTGGGGATTGGACGCCGCTACTTGCATGGCCACATCACGCACAAACTGCTTGAACTCGTCGGTCTTGGCCACGAAGTCGGTCTCACAGTTCACTTCCACAAGAACACCAATACGACCGTTACCGTGGATATACGCATCAACCAATCCTTCTGCGGTAATCCGGCCCGCCTTTTTGGCAGCCTGGGCCAACCCCTTTTCCCGTAAGAAGTCCTTGGCCTTTTCCATATCTCCTCCGGTTTCCTGCAGTGCCTTTTTACAATCCATCATTCCGCAACCGGTACTTTCCCGTAATTCCTTAACCATACTGGCTGTAATTTCTGCCATTATTGTAACCTCCTTTATTCCACCATTTTCCTCTACAATCTAATATTATATCCAGAAATTAATTTTACCAAAACCCCGGAGCAGAAAAAAGGCAGGGGTTGACCATTGGCCTATCCCCCACCGTTTCGGTACTATTCCGCAACTGCCACCTGTTCCCCCTGCTTCCCTTCCAAAACAGCATCTGCCATCTTGGAGGTCAACAGTCTAACGGCACGGATTGCATCATCATTCCCGGGAATAACATAGTCAATCTCATCCGGGTCACAATTGGTATCGACAATGGCAATAATGGGTATTCCCAGCTTGCGCCCTTCGGCAACCGCGATACGCTCCTTGCGTGGATCTATAACGAATAAAGCTGCAGGAAGTTTTTTCATCTCCTTAATGCCACCTAAAAACTTGTGCAGTCTGTCCTTCTCGTGGAGCAATTCAGCCACCTCTTTTTTGGGCAGCAATGACATTGTTCCCTCTTCTTCCATGCGTTCCAGCTCATGCAGGCGATCAATCCGCTTGCGGATGGTCTGGAAATTTGTGAGCATACCACCCAGCCAGCGCTGGTTTACATAAAACATGCCACAACGTTCCGCCTCTTCCTTTACAGAGTGCATGGCCTGCTTTTTAGTCCCCACAAAAAGAACGGACTCCCCTTCAGCAGCAAGGCGCCTTACAAAATTGTAAGCCTCCTCCACCTTCTTAACGGTTTTCTGCAGATCGATAATATAGATACCGTTACGGTCGGTGAAAATATAGGGAGCCATTTTGGGATTCCAACGCCGGGTCTGGTGTCCGAAATGCACACCCGCTTCCAGCAGTTGTTTCATTGTTATGACGGCCACTTGCACACCTCCTCCCTGGTTTTTTCCTCCGCTGCCTTCTGTTTGCAGGAACCCGGCCCGCAGGCAGGGCACCCCCCGCAAAATCCGGCAACGTGTGTATTTTACACCGGATGTATTCTAACACAAACTTAAACTGGGTGCAAGAAAAAGTGACAAAAAAAAACCACAGTTTAAACTGCGGTTTTTTAACTTAGTGCTGTTTCATCCGGTCAAGTTCTTCTAATAACCTATCATTTAGTACCTTAATGAAGGTACCTTTCATACCAAGCGATTTGGATTCAATAACCCCCGCGCTTTCAAATTTGCGCAGGGCATTAACAATAACCGAACGGGTTATACCCACCCTGTCGGCAATCTTGCTGGCCACCAACAGTCCTTCATCGCCCTCCAGCTGGTCAAAAATGTGCTGCACGGCATCAAGCTCGGAATAAGAAAGGGTCCCCAGTGCTATCTGTACGGCCGCCCGCTTGCGGGCTTCCTCTTCCATTCTATCGGCACGGGCCCTTAATATTTCCATACCCACCACGGTTGCTCCGTATTCAGCAAGAACCAGATCCTCATCGGTAAAGTTTTTATCAAACTTTGCCAGCACCAGCGTCCCCAAACGGGAACCCGCACCCACAATAGGCACCACCGTTGTCACCTTGCTGCTGAACTTACAAGGGGTTTCATGATGAAAGGCACAGGCATTGCTTGTCTGACAAAAATTAGCGTGGGTTTCGTTGATTCCCAGAAGATATTCATTATATTCCTGGGGAAACCCGGCGGGGGATTCCACAAATTCCTGCATAACCTCACAGGTAAAGCCCTTTAAGTAGTTATGCCCAAGAGGTTTTCCACGGCGGTCTATGATGTAGACACTGCACTCTATATTATCACTTAGAATTGCTGCAATTTCCTTATAATCCACTGGATAACCGGCGGACTTTTGTAACAACTTATTAATAGATCGTGTTTTTTCCAACAAATCGCGCATACTATTATCGCTCCTTTTTTTTTCCTAAAGAATGTAGCGACTAAGATCTTGATTAGTTACTACTTCGCTGAGCTTACGGTTTACATACTCGCGATCCACCGTAAAAGACCGCCCACTCAGCTCGGGAGCCTCGAAAGAAAGGTCCTCTAATAATTTTTCCATAATTGTCTGTAAACGTCTTGCACCAATGTTTTCAGTCTGCTCATTTACAGTATACGCGATTTTTGCAATTTCGACAAGAGAATTTTGTGAAAATTTAACCTCAAGCCCCTCAGTGGCCAATAATGCGGTATATTGCTTAATTAATGCATTTTTCGGTTCGACTAAAATCTGCAAAAAATGCTCCTGGGTAAGATTCTGTAATTCCACTCTTATGGGAAATCTCCCCTGTAGTTCGGGAATTAAATCCGAAGGTTTGGACATGTGAAAGGCCCCGGCGGCAATAAAAAGAATATGATCGGTCTTTACCTGGCCGTACTTGGTGACCACGGTGGAACCCTCGACAACGGGAAGAATATCCCGCTGCACACCCCCACGGGAAACATCGGTCCCGGTCTGGGAATCGCTCACCGCTATTTTATCAATTTCATCTAAAAATACTATTCCCTGTTCCTCCACCTTGGCCACCGCTTCGGCCTTAACCTCATCCATATCTATCAGGTTCTGTGCCTCCTGCTGGGCCAATATTTTTCTGGCTTCACTGACGGTAACCCTTCTTTTGCGCTTCTTTTTGGGCATTAGGCCGCCCAACATATCCTGGATGTTAATTCCCATTTCCTCATACCCTGAGCCGTTAAAGACTTCCAGCATTGGCGAGGAGCCTTCTTCCACCTCAACTTCCACATATTCATTTTCCAGCTGTCCCCGGGCCAATTTCTCCCGCACGCTTTCCCGCTCAAACTGTACCCGCTGCTTTAACTGTTCATTGGAAGTGCCTTCATTCTGGTTCTGCCACCCGCCCCCGAAGATCATTTCCAGGGGATTCTTGCCGGTGGATTTATCTCCAGGCATGGGGGCCAGGAGTTCCACCAGTCTTTCCTCCGCCAACTTGGAGGCCTTTTCTTCCACTTGTTTCATCTTTTGCTGGCGCACCATGCGCACCGAAGTTTCAACCAGATCACGAATCATGGATTCCACATCTCTTCCCACATAGCCCACTTCCGTGAATTTGGTTGCCTCCACCTTTACAAAGGGCGCGTTAACCAGCTTGGCTAGACGGCGCGCTATTTCGGTTTTACCTACCCCGGTGGGGCCGATCATCAATATATTTTTGGGCAAAACTTCTTCCTGCAGTTCCTTGGGAAGTTTGCTGCGGCGGTATCTGTTTCTCAGGGCAATGGCTACCGCCTTTTTGGCTTCCTTTTGGCCTATGATGTATTTGTTGAGCTCTTCGACTATTTCACGCGGAGTCATGCTGGACACCTCACTTTTCTTTCAGTCATTTTTTTATCCTTCTGCTGGTGCCGCCTTCGGCGGCATGGGGGTCTACCTTGAAAAAACTAGCTTGCGGGTTCTTCTAAAGATAATTATTTCGCTGGAGCGGGCAACAATTAAGCGCCCGCCGGGCGCCTATAGTTCTTCCACCGTGATAAAGTCGTTTGTATAGACACATATGTCCGCCGCTACCTGTAAGGCTTCTTTGACTATTTCCGAAACCGGCAGGTCGGTGTTTTTGACCAGTACCCGGGCCGCGGCCAAGGCGTAGGCTCCGCCGGAGCCTACGGCCACAATGCCGTCATCCGGCTCTATTACTTCACCGCCGCCGCTGATCACCAGCAGGTGTTCTGCATCGGCCACTATCAGCAGCGCCTCCAGGCGGCGCAAAAATTTATCCAGCCGCCATTCCTTGGCCAATTCCACCGCTGCACGTTGCAGGTTGCCGTGATAGGCCTCCAGTTTGCGCTCAAATTTTTCAAAGAGCGTAAAGGCATCGGCCACCGATCCGGCAAAACCTGCCAAAACCCTGTTATTATAAAGGCGCCTCACCTTTTTCGCCCGGTGTTTCAAAATGGTATTTTCGCCGAAGGTTACCTGGCCGTCACCAGCTATGGCAACTTTATTATCTTTTTTTACCGCTGCAATGGTGGTTCCATGAAACATAAACAACCCCCCCTTAACGGAAAATGGTAATGGAATCAAGCTCGCGGGTGAGCTTTTTTATATTCTTCCCTTAATCTTTCCCTGGTAACATGGGTATATATCTGGGTGGTGGACAGGCACGCGTGTCCCAACAACTCCTGCACTGCTCGCAAATCTGCACCGTTGTCCAGCAGGTGAGTGGCAAAACTGTGCCTTAAGGTATGGGGGCTTATTCCCCTTTCCGCATACAGTTTTTTTACATACCCCTCCAGTATGGTTCTCACTCCCCGGTCGGTGAGCCTGCAGCCGCGGTAATTGAGAAAAAGAGCCTCATTATTGACCGCATCGCCAGCCGCTCTGTTTTTGTCCGCCAGTTTGGGGCGTATTTCCAGGTAGTCCTGCAGCGCGGCCGCGGCATAGGACCCAAAGGGGACCATTCTCTCCTTGTCCCCTTTACCGGTTACCCTGAGGGTTCGGGAAGGGATGTCCACCCGGGGTAAATCCAGGCCAACCAGTTCACTTACTCTTATTCCGGTGGCATATAGCAGTTCCAATATGGCCCTGTCCCTTTTGCCCAATGGTTTCTTTAAATCCGGCATCTCCACCAGCGCGCGCACCTCCGGAACGTATAGATGACGAGGCAGTTTTCTTCCTTGTTTGGGTAGGGACAGGCGCTTAGCGGGATTTGCCTCGGCAATTCCCCTGCGGCTCAGGAAACGATAAAATGACCTCCAGGCCGCCAGTCTCCGGGCCATTGTGGCCCGGGATAACCCCCTGGCCCGCAATCGCCCCAGGTACTGTCGCAGGATGTGGTAATCCAGGTCCCGGGGACTCACCTCCCAGTCCCCTTTCTTTAAAACTTCACTGAAAAAATCCAGCCCGTCAAAAAGATCCCTTTGATAGTTTTCCAGAGTACGGGGGGAATAATTCCTTTCGACTTCCAGGTAATGAATAAACATGTCAATATAACTATACATGACTATCCTTTCGATTTTCCTGCCATTCCCCCGCTTCTTCCTTCCAACGTTCCAGTGCTTCAAGGGCTCTTAAGGCAATTGCCTTATTGCGCTCCTTTTTGTTTTTAATTCTTTTATCCAGAGGGGGAAGCAGTCCGAAGGTTATATTCATGGGCTGAAAATTGTAGGAATCAGCTGTGGTAATATAGTTGAGCAGCGCGCCGTGGGCCGTTTCCGGCGGGAATAACAGCGGCTCTTTGTTCCTGGCCAGTCTGGAAGCATTTATACCCGCCACCAGCCCACAGGCAGCTGACTCTACATAACCCTCAACCCCTGTCATCTGCCCCGCCAGCAAAAGATCCGCCCGCTTTTTGCACTGGCAGGTACCTTCCAGTAAAGCGGGTGAATTAACATATGTATTTCTGTGCATAACACCAAACCTAACAAACTCGGCATTTTCCAACCCCGGTATTAACCGGAAAACCCTTTCCTGTTCCCCCCACTTGAGATGCGTTTGGAAACCCACCATATTATAAAGCGTTCCCCGGGCGTTATCCTGCCGTAGTTGCACAACGGCATACGGCTGCTTGCCTGTGCGGGGATCCGTAAGGCCCACCGGCTTTAAAGGGCCAAACCTGATGGTGTCCGGACCCCGGGCCGCCATAACCTCTATAGGCATGCAGCCCTCAAAATTAACTTCCTTTTCAAATTCCTTTCTCGGAGCCCTTTCAGCTGAAAGAAGAGCACTAAGAAAACGATTATACTCCTCCTCATTCATGGGGCAGTTAAGATATGCCGCTTCTCCTTTATCGTAGCGGGACGATAGAAAAGCCACATTCATGTTTACTGATTCCAGTGTTACAATTGGTGCCACAGCGTCGTAAAAGTAGAGGTATTCCTCACCCGTAATTGTTTTCAAATCTGATGCCATAGCACTGGAAGTAAGGGGCCCAGTGGCAAGCACCACCAGGCCGGGGGGTATTTTTTCAACTTCCTCTCTATACACCGATACCAGGGGATGTCCTGACAGCTTCTCTGTAACGGCCCGTGCAAACCCCTCCCGGTCCACAGCCAGAGCTCCTCCGGCGGGAACCCTGTTATCATCCGCACACTGCATGATAAAAGAGTCCAGCCGGCGCATCTCTTCCTTTAAAAGGCCTACCGCATTCTCCAAAGCTGCAGCGCGAAGGGAATTACTACAAACCAATTCCGCAAAATGACCGGTATGATGGGCGGGTGTAGTCTTGGCGGGCCTCATTTCAAAAAGACGGACCCGTACTCCCCGTTGGGCCGCTTGCCAGGCTGCTTCCGCCCCGGCAAGACCGGCTCCCACCACCGTAATGACTTTAGTATCCATTTAAACACTCCATTTTACCGAATCATTGTACCATGATTTCTTTGTCTTTTCCCGGGATTTCTTTTTATCCACCCTGGCTTTTTTGTCCTCGTCTTCCAGGGCCTTGCACTCTTTATTTATGCAATGATATGTTTCCTTGCCCCGCCGTGTCTTTTTCACCATCATACTGCCGCACTGGGGACATTTTCTGGCGGTGGGCTCATCCCAGGTGACAAATTCACAGTTTGGATAATTGCTGCACCCGTAGAACTTACGTCCCTTCTTACTACGCCTTATTACCATTTCACCGCCGCACTCGGGACATTCCACTCCCGTAGGTTCCAGCAGGGGCTTTGTAAAGCGACAGTCGGGAAAACCGGGACAGGCCAAAAATTTACCATACCGGCCCATTTTTATGACCAAATTCTTTCCACATTCCTCACATTTTTCATCGGTAACTTCATCGGCAATTTCCACCTTACCGATTTCTTCCTCGGCCTTCTCAAGGCTCTTCCGGAAGGGAGCATAAAATTCATCCAAGACCTTTACCCAATCCTGCTCCCCTTCTTCAATGTTATCCAGACTTTCCTCCATCTCAGCGGTGAACTCCACATCGAGAATATCCGGGAAATACTCCTGAAGTAATTCCACCACCAGTGTGCCCAGTTCGGTGGGGTAGAATTTTTTATTTTCCCGTACGACATAGCCCCGCTTTAAAATTGTATCCACAATGGGGGCGTAGGTACTGGGGCGGCCAATTCCCTTTTCCTCCAGCGTTTTTACCAATGTGGCATCTGTGTAGCGTGGAGGTGGTTGAGTAAAATGCTGCTCCGGAACAAGGGAAATAAGCCTCAGTTTATCATTTTCCGATAATTCCGGTAATGTCCTGTTTTTATCATCGTCCTCCGGTGTATCGGCGGCCTCAGTATAAACCTTCATGAAACCCTGGAACTTCACCACAGAGCCAGTGGCCCGGAAAATGTATCTTCCGGCGGAAATATCGATACTGGTGGTATCGATTATTGCAGGGCTCATTTGACTGGCCACAAAGCGCTCCCAAATCAGGCGGTACAAGCGCAACTGATCCCGGCCTAAAAATTGCTTTAACGAAGCGGGATCTCTGTAAACCGAAGTGGGTCGTATTGCCTCATGGGCATCCTGAATTTTTCCCTTCTTGCCATTTTCCTTCCGGGCTTCCCCGGGTACATACTCACTCCCGTAATTCTCGCCAATATAAGCCCGGGCCTCATCCTTTGCCGTGGGGGAAATCCTGGTGGAGTCGGTACGTATATAAGTAACCAGACCGGCGGGCCCCTCTTTACCCAGATCAATACCTTCATAAAGTTGTTGAGCCACCATCATTGTTTTTCGTGCCGTAAAGTTCAGTTTCCGGTAGGCTTCCTGCTGCAAACTACTGGTGGTAAAGGGCGCTACCGGGTTCCGCTTTCTCTCCTTTTTTGTGACCTTGGAAACTATATATTCTGCCTGATCAAGATCCCGTGTGATCTTTTCCACCGTTTCCTGGTCAGGTATTTCGGCCTTTTTGCCGTCAACCTTGTGCAGCTTAGCCTCAAAGGACTTGCGCCCCTTGGCCAGCTTCGAGGTAACTGTCCAGTACTCCTGGGGAATAAACTTACGGATTTCCTCTTCCCGGTCATTGATTAGTTTCATGGCCACAGACTGCACCCGTCCGGCACTTAGCCCCTTCTTCATTTTTCGCCAGAGAAGGGGACTCAGATTATAGCCCACCAACCGGTCCAAAATCCGCCTGGCCTGCTGCGCCTCCACCCGGCTGTGGTCAATGGGCCTGGGTTGTTTCACTGCCTGTTGCACGGCCTGCTTGGTTATTTCATTAAACTCAATGCGGCATGGTTTGTCTTCTTCAATATTAAGGGCATTGCTAAGATGCCAGGCAATGGCTTCCCCTTCCCGATCGGGGTCGGAAGCCAGAAGAACCTTATCAGCCTTTTTCACCGCAGATTTTAATTCCTTGATAATCGTGCCCTTACCACGGATAGTTATATATTTGGGCTTAAAACCGTTTTCGGTGTCCACACCGAACTGGCTCTTGGGCAGATCACGGACATGCCCCATGGAAGCTTTTACAGTATACTTTTTTCCTAAAAACTTGGTCAGACTTTTTGCTTTGGCCGGAGATTCAACAATCACCAGTGTCTTACCCAAAGAGGTCACCTCATTTTACGGTAACCGGTGCAATTTGGCAATATTACTACCATTTGCACCGTTTTTTAAATTTATCTGGTTCCGGTTACATTTTGCACGCAAGTGTCTATTACTAATTGTAAGACGGTACTTTTTGCGATATACATCAACCTAAAAAATATTATTCCCTTTTCAAATAATTAGGCCATTGCCAAACATTATATGCCCCGGGATAATAAAATCAACTATTTATTGCTATACCCGCACAAACATTTTACCCGGCAGCTGCTTAACCACGCCTTTCATCTCCAGGTACATAAGCAGAGAAAGCACTTCCCCGGGGGGAACATGGGACTGTGCAATAATTTCATCCAGGTGCATGGGTTCGGAGTAAATTATGTTAAAAATTTTTTCCTCGGTGGCGGAAAGCTTAACATTTTGCTCTTCCATGTTATCCTTTACCGGAAAAAGAGTATATAAGCCTAACTCTTCCAAAATATCCGACGCATCTTCCACCAATTTTGCACCCTGTTTGATCAATCCGTTAGTTCCTTTGCTTAACCGGCTGGAAACATTCCCCGGCACGGCTAAAACGTCCCTACCCTGTTCCAGGGCTACATCCGCGGTAATCAATGCCCCGCTGCGCTCAGCGGCCTCTATAACCGCCACACAACGTGAAAGACCGCTGATGATACGGTTGCGTACCGGAAAGTGCCAGGCATCCGGTGCCGACCCCGGCGGAAATTCGCTTATCACCGCGCCGGTGGCCGCAATATCCTGCATAACCTTTTTGTTTTCCCGCGGGTAAACAACATCTACACCGCAACCCAGGACAGCTATGGTATATCCCCCTGCCTGCAGGGCACCTTGGTGAGCCGCAGTGTCAATACCCCTGGCCATTCCACTGACCACTGTCACACCGGCCCGCGCCAAATCATGCCCCAGCTGCCGGGCCATCTTACGCCCGTAAGGGGTGGCATGGCGGGAACCTACCAAAGCCACCCCGGGATCGGTCTCCCGAAGGGTACCCCGGATAAACAATCCGGGGGGCGGGTCGAAAATACCGGCCAGCGACCGGGGATAACGGGTATCCTCATAACATATAAATTCAATTCCTTTATCCGCTAATTCCTTTAGTTCCCGTTCGGGGTCAATACCGTTCCGCCTCTTTAAAAGCTTTTCCAAGGTCTGAGAACTCATGTTCAGTACACGTGCCAAATCCCTGTCCGGTGCTTCCCAGGCATCCCCCGGAGATCCAAAATATCGGACTAATGACCATATTTTTGACGAAGATCCCGACAGCAGGTACTGCCAGGCCAACCAATAAAGCCTGTCCTTCATAAAAGCATCTCCCGTAAATTGAATCATACGGTACGCAAAATCCAACCCACAAACACCATGTGGCGCACAGTATGAACATACATTCTGTACATCTTTCTGGGTTCAATTGGAATTTCCTTCTATAGATTTAAGATTAGTCCAGCTGAAGGGGTAAAGAAATTTTTTCATATCCCTGGCGAGTACCCGACCCCTTTCCACCATTCACCATTTCCTTCAGCCTACCCAAATCCTGTTTGTTACTTAGCATATCCCGCCATGGATCGTTTTCCAACCCCGCCAGTCTTTGTTTTATGGAATCCATGACATAGGTGGAAGAGGAAGCCTGGTGGGCCACTTCCTCCCACAGCAGGGGAGCAGATACAGGTGCCCCCGGTAGAGGTCGCAAGCTGTAGGGAAAAGCCATTGTTTTACCCCGGCCGTTTTGCAAATAATCCAGATACACTTTACCGTATCGTTTAGAAACGATTCTTTCAATGGTAGCCTTCCGGGGATATGCCTCTGCCACAGACTGAGCAATAAACTTCATGCAACGGGTTACTTCATTAAAGTTAAGCGCCGGGCGAAGGGGTATAAAAATGTGTAACCCCCTGGAACCGGATGTTTTAACATAGGCATCTAAACCATAGAATTGCAGAGCATTATACACCAAATGAGCAATTTCTACCACATCGGAAAAATCGGTCCCTTCTGCCGGATCAAGATCCATCACCGCCAAATCCGGCGAATCAAGACTATCCAGTGTACTTAACCAAGCATGAACCTCAATGCAGCCTTGGTTAGCCAGCCAGATTAAAGTAGCACTGTCATTGCAAATAATATAGTTAACGATTTTTTGGGAATGTTTAATGGAGTAACTTTCCACCCAATCCGGCGCATACGAGGGACATTCCTTCTGGTAAAAGGAAAAACCCCCAATACCATCGGGGTATCTTTTCATTACCAGGGGACGATTTCTTATGTACGGTAATATATACGAAGCCATTTCACTGTAATATTTTATCAGGTGAGCCTTTTTAAGCCCCTCCCGCGGCCAGAACACCTTGTCCAGATTGGTAAGTTTTATTTCCCTGCCGTCCACCACAACAGTTTTCTCCTTCAAGCAGCCCACCTCCATTACCTTTCCCAAAACCGGATGCCGCGAAAACCACCGCAACCAACACAGAACAGAGATATATCATATTAGTAACCATCCTTTAAAGAGCATATTCAAGGTAAACCCCATACCGCCGGAAGGCGGCACCAGCAGAGGGATGAAAGAGTAACTGTATGACTTTAATGTACAGTGAATCACGTGTAAAGGAGCGGGCAGCACCCGGAGCGAACATACGTGGCGGCAACGGCATCGAAACCTGTAGGAACAAGGTCATGATAGCTTTGCCGTTGCGGCGGAGCCTCTTATGCGTAATAGCCAATGTGTCAAAATAGCGAACGAAGCGGAGGATCAGCGGCGAATCCTGTTTGAGCGAAGCGAGTTATGCAGCCGCCCGGAGCGGAGTGAGCTCATACAATCAACAGCCCGAGTAAGTGAGCGCAGGGTGCTGCCCGCTCCGGCGGAATAATTACCTTTTAAACGAAACCACGAGATGATCCCCTGCTAATTTATTGAAGTACACAACATTTGAGTTATTGTCGACAAATGTCAGTTAAGTCCGTATAATTGTGTAAAATAGGTTTCTCAAAAAAAATACTGGAGCCAGACAAATTCCTCAGTTAGAATTGAATTGCCAAAACAAACTAACAAAGGAGGAATTTGAATGGCTCAATACCAGATTACCGTAAATCAGGAACTTTTGCACCGTCTATTTTTAAGCAATAACAAAGATTCTGGCGTAGCAGCCCTGTTGGAATCCGTATTGAACCAGATTTTGCAGGCACAAGCTACCGAGCAGCTTCAAGCTGAGCCATACGAGCGCACCAGCGAGAGAAAAGGATACCGTAACGGCACATTACCACACTCGCTAACCACCCGGGTAGGAACCATAACATTGCGTGTTCCGCGTTTTCGTAACGGCCAGTTTTCCACCGAAATGTTCGCCCGGTACCAGCGCAGCGAACAGGCCCTGGTACTGACCCTGATGGAAATGGTAATCAACGGGGTCTCTACCCGAAAGATCAGCCAGATCACAGAAGAACTGTGCGGCACCGAATTCTCCAAGTCCACTGTCTCCGAATTATGCAAGAAACTGGACCCGCTGGTAAACGCCTGGAACAACCGTGACCTGCGGAAAACACAATACCCCTTCATACTGGTGGACGCCTTGGTACTCAAAGTAAGGGAGGATGGCCGCGTTCGCTCCCGGAGCGTTATGATCGCCATCGGCATAAACACTGAAGGATACCGGGAAATCTTAGGTCTCATGCTTGGCGACAGCGAATCCGAGGCCAGTTGGAGCGAGTTTTTCTCCCGGCTTAAAAACCGTAACCTGCGTGGTGTTGATCTGGTAGTGTCAGATGACCACAGCGGTCTAGTAAAGGCAGTTCGCACCCACTTCCAGGGTGTTACCTGGCAGCGTTGCCAAACCCATTTTATGCGCAACATTATGGACGCCTGCCCCAAATCCATGCAAGACGAGCTATACCCGCACCTGCGGGCCATACTGGAAGCGCCGGATACGGGTACTGCCCGGTTATTATTGAACCAAACCCTGGAGACATTTGAGGAAAAGGCGCCCAGGGCCATGAAGGTACTGGAAAACGGCTTTGATGACGCCACCGCTGTACATGCCCTACCGGAAAAGTACCGCCGCCGGCTACGTACCACAAACGGCGTTGAACGCTTGAACGAAGAGATTAGGCGCCGGGAACGGGTTATCCGTATTTTCCCCAACCGGGAATCGGTAGTACGCTTAATCGGAGCTTTGCTCATGGAAATTGACGACAAGTGGGCGACCGGTAAAAAGTACCTGGATATGAGCGAATACCTGCAGTGGCGAAAAGAGCAAAACCTTGCCTGCCATCGAAGTAATGTCGCTTATATCCAATAAAATAAGGCCAATATATTTACCCTTGAACACCGCTTGTCAACCGTCACCAGCGGAGCCGTGCGCCTGTCAAGGGTCCGCGAAGCGGAGGCGCAAGCCTTTACCCTTGACTGGCGCACGGCGAGCTGGATAATTTAAGTGGCGGTGTTCAGGTTGATAATGCTAACTGAGGAATTTTACACAAGAATTTGGACTTGACCCAAATGTCAGTCCAACTTGAATCTATTCCAGTATTTCTTCTATTACCGCAGGCGGCAAGTTTTTGAACATATAATTTCCCTCCTTCCTGGTTAGATTTGTCTTAATAGCATTAAATTCCTTTTATTATGTTATAACTTGATTATTTAACTGGTGACAATTACAGGAAAAATTACCCGGGATTTAACGAGATATCAAGGGGTTGTCCGTGAAGGCCGGCATCTTAACACCGGCCCTGTGTCACCCCGGTTTCCGGCGGATTTAGCCGTCCGCTGCCCTTTTCCCGCTTTTGGCTACTTTTTTAGTACCCTTTCCCTTTGTGCCGCGCCCCGTTTTTTCTTCCCCCTTTTTAGCCATATCAATGCTGGCCTTCAAAGCAGACATCAGATCAACAACTTTATCGGCTTCCGGTTTAGCCGGCACTTCCACCGCTTCTCCGGCTACTTTAGCCCTAATTACTTCCATAAGGGCTTCCCTGTACTCATTAGTATACTTTTGCGGCTTAAACTCTCCCGACAGGCTGTCAATCAAATTAACAGCCATTTTCACTTCATTATCATGAAGCTCCACCCGGTAGTCCAATTCCGGTAGCCTACCGCTGTCCCGCACTTCGTCCGGGTAATGCATTGTACTCATCACCACAGCCCTATCGCTAACCCGCAGTGCCGCCAAGGATTCCTTGCTCCTTATAAGAACCCGGGCAATGGCAACCTTTCCGGTATCTGCCATGGCCCTTTTCAACAGCTCGTATACCTTTGCCCCCCCGTCACCGGGAACCAAGTAATAGGGCTTGTCATAAAAAACCGGGTCAATATCGGAAATATCTACAAAATCCATAATATCTATACTTTTTGTCCCTTCCCCAGGTAGTTTTTCAAAATCTTCATCTTTGATTACCACGTACTTTCCCCTTTCATACTGATACCCCTTTACCAGGTCCTCCTGGGTTACCTCCTGTTCACAATAGGGACAATACCTGCGGTATTGAACAGGGTTTTTACATTTTTCATGCAGGTAATTAAAACGCACATCTTTACTTTCCGTTGCCGCATACATCTTCACCGGTACATACACCAGACCGAAGCTCACCGCACCCTTCCATAAAGGCCGCATACCCCATCACCCCTTTACGATCTTGTACCGTGATAAATCCAAACAGTCACCGGTAAAAGCAGAGTTATTAAGGAAATAATAAATATTCCCAAAGCTCCCCGGCGATTATTCTGTCTCCACGCCCAGAGGCCGTAACTGGCACAGTAGAGGGAAACCGCCATAACACCAAGCAATACCACCAGCTGCAGCATATCAACTCTCCCTTACCGGAGAACTCTCCCGCAAGAGCCCTATTCTCCGAATGTTAATTTTATACTCAACGTTCACTTGGGCCAGGGGGAAGACCTCAAGCCATTTGTATTGTTCCCACTGGGGCCAGGTTAAAAACTTTTTCCTGGCCTCTTCCCCAAAGCCAAATATATCCGCCCTGAATTCCTCCTGCGTCTTTCTTATTAAGACGGCGGTATCCTCTTGCAGTAACCGGGCAAAGGCATCTTCCACTTCACCTATTGCACCCGGCTGCTCATAGGAAATATTACTTTGAATGGATAAAAACTCGGCATCCAAGGGAACTTCCACGTCTATAACGGGCACTTTCCCCTCCAGGGATATTTGCACTGTTGGTTTCCTCTCCCCCTGTACCTCAAGTAATATATATTTTCCCGGCACCCGGGGGTCCGGAACCGAAAAAATCCCTTCATAAAATTTACCGTTAATCATTTCCATTACCGTTGTTTCATCCCCGGTGAGTTCCCCCACCATGCGGCCACCCCGGAAAACGGCGGTCCCCATAAGGTCAATTTTATTCCCCCCTTCCCGGGGTATCTCCCCTGCCAAATAGCCCCCTGCACTTTTATCATCTCCTACCTGGTCCTCTTGCCTGTCCCCCCCTACGGCAGCCAAAATGGCGACGGGTTCCCGGGCCTGGGACTTGGCTGCATTGTAAAAGGAATGCACCTGGCTGGAAATGGGAAACCGCCCGGTGTATTTGCTGGTTCCCACCAGTAATTCTATGTACTTGGCCGGGTTATCTTCCATGATGGGCTGGGTATTCTCCACCAAATCCCTGGCCTTTCCTCTGCTAATAAGGATAAAGGTATTCCGCCTGAACTGGCGGTAGCGAACTATGGGTGCAAGGTAACGACCCATGTCCTCCCGGGCTAATTCACTGGAAAATACTATAGCCTTGGTATGCCGCAGTGACGGGTGCCTCTCCACAAAGGAACCAAGCAATTCCAGCCCGGCCAGTATAGTGGGAGCCTCCACAGATACAATCATTGTTGATTTGGCGCCACCGCCACCGGCACCTCCCCCTTCGCCCCCACCACCGGCAATGTTCTTGGGTACGGCAATCTGCGCCGTAAGATTAAGCCTGTTCTCCCGCCCCTTGTCCACTCCCAGCGCCAGAATAAATGCCGATTCATCAACCTCTTGATATCCCCAACAGCCCGGAATAAACAACAGCGCCAGTATTAATATCTGTAGCTTAAGAAGTTTTCTTACCACCGGAATCTGTCTCCTTTCTGCGCCAAATGGACACGGCCAACAGAATTACCGGCAGGCCGAAGGTGGGAACCCAACCCCATGTTCTGATTATTCCCTCGTCAATCATGACCGCAGTGGTGACATTGGGGGGAATAAAGGCCACCGAAATAATAATGATAGCCAGAGGAAGAATAAGCGGGCGGTAATAGGGCAGCTTCAATAAACCGGTTAACAGCGACAGCATAGCATACATTCCTATTGTAAGCTTTAATAGAGCCGCCAGGGCCCACATGGGTATAAATACCGGCTCCAGCCTCTGCACAAAGGGCCCGAAGTATATAAGTCTTGCCATTTCAAAGGTGGGAAGGGAAATTTCCCTGGCTACCATAACCGGAAAGGTCAACATAAAGGTAATAACGGTGGTAACCAAAATTAATCCCGCAATTATTAAGCTGTGGGACCCCAGTTTCCACATATTCCAAGTGCCCTTTGAATTAATGCTGGGATAAATGATGGCCAATAAAAAGATTTCACTGGTGAGGGAAAGTTTCATTATGCCGCTTCCCATTACCTCGGCCAATCCGGGACCCCAAATAGGTGCCAGGTTGTTAAGGCTCCAATAAGGGGAGGTTGCAACAAGCACCAATACTAATAGAATACCGATGAACACAGAAGAAATTCTAGTGCTTCGGGCTATGGCCTCCAGCCCAAAGAAGCATGCCATAACCGTTCCCAAGACCATCCCGGACATGGCCATGCTGATGGGTAGGTCCGGAATGGAAACCATGAGTATACGCTCAGCAAATTGACGCAGCACCATTGACTCCACGGCAAGCAAAAAGGCAAGGTAACCCAGGACAAACACTGTATTTAAATACGGTCCCACCAATTCCTCCCCTATTTCAATTATGCTCTTACCGGGATACTTGTCCATAAGAACGGCTACAGGCAGAAAGGCCGGTAGGCTTATAAGTACCGCCAACAGCACCACCATCCATGCGGCGGACAAACCCAAACTAACCATTAATGCCGGAAAAGTGAGATATATTTTAGCTGCAATAAATACCACAGCCAGGCTCACCGCCTCCACAGGGCCAATACGCTCATTTTTAATTGCCATTTAAATTGTCACCCTTATCCCTTTTAATCCAGCGCCGGCTCAGGGGAGGCTGTTTTTTATTCCTGAGGGGTGCCACAAAACCCGGGCGCTCCTCCTGCTGCCACACAGGCTTTCTCCAGATAACATCTCCTCCGCCGGAATTGGAGCCCAGCGGGGATAAAAAGGGTATTCCGAAGGATTTGAGGCTGGATAGATGGTGTAAATGGATAAAGAATCCCAATATAATACCAAAGAACCCCCATAAACCTCCCAGAATAATATAGACAAACCGTATGGCCCTTATGGAAAGGCTCAGGGTATAGTTGGGAATAACAAAGGAGCCAATGGCTGTTACCGCCACAATAACAATTAATATAGGGCTTACTATTTTGGCGGCAACAGCCGCCTGTCCCAGTATGAGAGCCCCCACAATTCCCAGGGTGGGTCCGATAACCCCCGGAATTCTAATTCCGGCCTCCCGGATTAACTCAAAGGCAATCTCCATTATCAAAACTTCCACTATGGTGGGAAAGGGCACCTGCTCCCGCGCCCCGGCAAAGGCCATCAATAGATCGGTGGGTATCATCTCGTGATGATAAGCATTTACCGCCACATAAATTCCCGGCAAAAAGGTAGCCAAAAACACCCCCACCAGACGAAGCATTCGCAGCAATGAGCCGTAAGGCCACCTTATATAAGCATCCTCTGCGGTCTGCAGCATACCGAATATATTCATGGGAAACACCAGTACATGGGGTGACCCTTCCGCCAAAACGGCTACTTTACCCTCTATTATGTGATTTATCACCCGGTCCGGCCGTTCGGTGCTAAGCACCTGGGGGGCCAATGCATACGTCCTGTCTTCTATAAACTGCTCCAGTATACCACCGGTGCCTACATAATCGGTTTCCAAAAGGCTGATACGCCTCTTTGCTTCCTTCACCAGCTCCGGATTGACCACCCCCTCCAGGTACATAATGCCGCAATTAATGCGGTCTTTGTTACCCACCTTCAATATTTCGGTTACCAGATCCGGGGAATGAAAACCCTTACGAATAAGGGCGGTATTGACCCGGAATGTTTCATTAAATGCCTCGTGGGGCCCCCGTACCACCATTTCCACTTCGGGTTTATCCACATTGCGGTGCTCCCATCCCTTTGTCTCCACCACCAGTGCCCTATGGGCACCGTCAATAAGCACCGCGGTATCACCGTTAAGCACCCCGTCTATAACGGCGTGCATCTCCCCGAATATTTCCACCTGGTTGCCGGGAAGAAGCCTTTCCCTGACCATGTCCTGCGGCGACCCCTTTGAGGTGTCAATTCTAAGACGGCTGAGTAACATGAGGGGCTGCAGCACTGAATCATTTTGCACTGCCTTATTGGTCATCCCGTCAATAAATATAACAATTGCCCGCACGGGGTTATCTATACCAATGGAAAACTCCCTAAATACCACATCTTTATTTTTGGGAAAGTGAAAGACCCTCTTTAGGTAATCCACATCCCGGTCCAGTTCACCGGAAATTTTCTGCTCTCCGGGATTAACCACCGGTTCCTCATTTTCCCCGGGTGACTCTTTCTTTTCCTCCTTCCCATTACCTTCCCCGGACCCCACCGGTACGGGTTTGCGTATTCCCCGGGACCTACCCCTGCTTCTTTTGGGGTGACGCTGCCCCTCCGGCACTTCGACACCATGATCACCGGCCCGATCCGGCGGGGCATTCCTTTGCTCCCCGGCATCTTTACCGGTATTAACATTTTGTTTTGTGGTATCCTTCAGCTCGAATGACATATCCTGGGGTTCCTGAAAGGTTAAAACATCCTTTAACCTCTGCCAGACAGAAATGGGAACCGCCTCCCTTAATATTCGTTAATTCCCGGATAATTATAGCAGTTATTATCTTTTGCCATCGTAGTCACAATTATGTTAATAAGTTTTAAAAGAAATCAAAATAGGAGGAAGGGAAATTAAAAAAGGCGGGAAAATAAAAAATGTAACGAAATAACCCTATAAGGAGAGATTTATATTTCGGCCAATGAATTAACAGTAATGTACGGTGAACACCCCAAAAGCATGGTAAAAACAATTCTGGACAGAATAGAATTCCCTCATTCCTTATCCCCTGGGAAATTGATAGGAATCAAACCCAATTTAGTACTGGCCAAACCCTCGGAGACCGGGGCCACCACCGACCCCCGGCTGGTTGCCGGCCTCATTGAATTCCTGCAAGAAAAGGGCTATGAAAACATCAAGATTTTGGAAAGCTCCTGGGTGGGAGACAAGACCTCCAGGGCTTTTGAGGTATGTGGTTACCAAAAAATATCCCAACAATATAATGTGCCCCTGGTGGACCTAAAAAAAGACGAATACATTACCCGCCGGTGCAACGGGCTGGAATTAAAAGTGTGCAAAAGCATACTGGAAGTAGATTACCTGATCAATGTGCCCGTATTGAAGGCCCACTGCCAGACAAAGATAACCTGCGCGCTAAAAAATCTCAAAGGATGCATTCCGGACGGGGAAAAACGCAGGTTTCATACCCAGGGTTTGCACAAACCCATTGCCTGTCTGAACAGTATAATAAAGACAGATCTGGTGATTGTGGATGGAATTATAGGAGACCTCACATTCGAAGAGGGCGGTAACCCTGTCCAAATGAACCGGATCATTGTGGGCAGAGACCCGGTACTGGTGGATTCCTATGCCAGTGAACTCCTTGGTTTTAACAGGTTCGCCGTTGAATATATTTCCATGGCGGAAAAAATGAGGGTGGGAAAAGGTAATGTGGAAGACGCCAAAATATATGAGATTAACAAGGATAGCAAGCCGGAGAAAATCCTGCAACCCTCGGAAAAAATAAAACACCTGGCCCGTTGGATAGAAGAAGATAACGCGTGTTCCGCTTGCTACGGAAGCCTTATCCATTCCCTGGAGAGATTACGTGAAAAGGGAAAGTTGGACAAGTTAAAGGAGAAAATTCTTATTGGGCAGGGCTACAAAGGAAAACCTGGTGGACAAATAGGTGTTGGGGAATGCACCAAAAACGCGACCCGCCATATTCCCGGCTGCCCACCCAGGGCCGGCGACATAGTAAGAGGGGTGGAGCGGCTTATAGGCCATTAGACGCAATGCGGCCCTCGACCCCCGGTAATCGAGCGCCAAAAGCAACCCAATTAAAAAGTTGGGGGCCAGACCCCCAACTTTTTACTCTTATATAAATTTTTTACTGACCTTTTCCCCACTGTAACTAAATAAGACCCTTTTATTATCCAACACCGTTTCCAGGTAAACGGGCCGGCCCCATAGGTGGTATACATGGGGCAGCGTCCGTTCCAGGTAATATACATCCAACTCTACGCCCTCAAAAACATGGCGCAAGTACAATTCTCCCCTTTTGCCGAAATCCCCGTCTTCCACCACGATATAGGGAAAACCCGAATTTACCAGGTTGGCCACCAGCCCGTCTCGCACCTTACGCCAATCCTTCTCCACTATTTTCCATTCGTAGCCGACCTTCTTATAGAGGTAGATATCTTCCTTTTCCACAAATTCCTTGGTTAAATAATTACGCAAAAAAGAAATATCATTATCCAGTTCCCGCACTTCGAAAATCTTTTCCCTACCCTCACCGCCGGTTCGCCCGTACTTTTTCTTGTCCTCTTTGCTCGGTTCATCCCAGCGCTTTTCTATATATTCAAACAATTTTAACCCCAGGAAATAGGGATTTATTCGCACTTTGGACGGTTGGATGACTCCGGCGTGCAGTTTTGCAAACTCCAGGGCTTCATCCTCATCCAAATCCAAATCCCGCATTATCCGCAGGTGCCAGTATGTGGCCCAGCCCTCGTTCATTATTTTGGTTTGCATTTGGGGCCAGAAGTAAAACATTTCCTCCCGGATAATGGCAATGATGTCCCGCTGCCAATCCTCCAGGTCCCTGGCATATTCCATTATAAACAATAACAAATCCTTTTCCGGTTTCTCCGGGAATTTCTTGGGCTGGTCATTTTCCTTAGGACAAGTATGCTCTTCCCCCAGGTGATCCAGTTCCCAGAGATCGTCGTAAGGTGTTTCCTGTTTGGAATCATTATGTTGATGACCGCACCCCGGGCCACAACCGTTATTATTGCAGCCATCCTTTTCACATCCCGCATTTCCACAGCCCTGAGCGTTACAGCACCCTCCACCGTTTTCCCGGATCACCTTCTCATTTTTACCCAACTCCCGGTAGGGATCAATATGCTCCTGTATGGAAATTACGGAATCCAAAAAGGACTCCACCTTTTCCCTGCCGTGTAGAAACTCGTACTTTCTTATCCTTTGCGCGGCCACCGACATGGACTCCACCATTTTGCGAGACGTGCGTTTAAAATAATAATTGTTCTTAAAAAAATCACAATGGGCCAATACATGAGCCATAACCATTTTATTTTGAATGAGAGAATTGCCCTCCAGCAAAAAAGCATAGCAGGGATCGGAATTGATAACCATCTCATAAATACGGCTCAAATTATAATCATACTGGGTTTTCATCTTGTGATAAGCCTTGCCGAAGCTCCAATGCGAAAAGCGGGTAGGCATGCCGTAGGCACCGAAGGTATATATAATATCGGCAGGGCAGATTTCAAAGTACATGTCGTAAAAATCCAGATTATAGCCCCTGGCGATTTCCATTATCTCTTCCAGAGCTTTTTCCAGCTGGTATCTTTCATCCTTGCTCACAACGTCACCTCCCTGCTGCCGGTTTAAACCGGGGCAAGCGGGCCGGGTGTACCCGCTTGTCAAGCCTTTAATTTACCCAAATCCGGATTGAAAAAACTTTTTAGAGCCGGGAAGACGCCGCTTTTATCCCGTACGGATACGGTGGTAAAGTTGGGTTCTTCTATTTTCTTGAAGGCGGCTTTGAGGGTACTGCTGTAGTAATAAGGCCCCTCAATCTCGCCGTAGCCCACCAGGTTGCACACCTTTAGAAGCTCTTTCACCAAGCGCACGCATTTTTCGTTATCTGAAGATAGATTGTCACCGTCGGAGAAATGGAAGGCATAGATATTATAATCCTCGGGATTAAACCTTTCTTCTATGACCTTCAGCGCCAGTTCATATACCGAGGAACAGCGGGTTCCCCCGCTGGCCCCCTTGGTGAAAAATTCTTCCTCGGTGGTTTCCTTGGCCATCACATGATGGGCCAGAAAGACAATTTGTACATTCTGGTATTTGGTGCGTAGAAATCTCACCATCCAGAAGAAAAAACTGCGGGCGATATATTTTTCCCACGGTCCCATGGAGCCGCTGGTATCCATCATGGCCAAAACAACTGCGCTGCTCTCGTGTTTATATACCGGCTCCCATGTTTTATAACGCAGGTCTTCCTTTGTTATTTTTCCCAGGCCCTGCTTACCTTCTTTAAGGGCCCGGCGCTTCATGGCTTCAAATATAGTGCGCTTGCGATCTATATTGCTCTGAATACCAACCTTGCGCACATCCCGAAACTCAACCGACTCCGAGGCCAACTCGGGTTTTTTCTTTTGTTTCAGGTTGGGCAGGCCCAAGTCTTCAAAGATCATTTCCGCCAGTTCATCTATGGTTATTTCGGCTTCGTAATAGTCCACTCCGGGCTCTTCACCGGCGCCCTGCCCCTGGCCGGGGCCTTTCCCGGCCTTTTTCTTGGAATCGCTCCCCAGCACGTCACCGGGCTTACTGTCCCCGTCACCCTGGCCGCCGTGCTCCTGTTTATTGCGGTTAAAGCGAAAGTGGTATTCGTCCAGGGAGCGAATGGGTACCTTGATCACCTTTTTACCGTCAGAGAGAATTATACTTTCCTCGCTGACGATGTCCGCCAAATTCTTTTTTATGGCTTCCTTAACCTTTTCCCGGTGACGCTGGCGATCTATTTCACCCTTGCGATGTAAAGACCAGTCTTCCCGGGAAATAGTGTATTTGCCTGACATTTTATTTCCCTCCTGTACCAACCCCCAAGCATAGTTTATCTGTTCAAAAGACTTCCCACGTACTTTAGAAGTTCATTGGCACAAATGGGACAATAGCCGTATTCGTCTATCAATTTGGCGCTCACTTCGTTGATTCTCCTCAGCTGTTCCGCGTCCGGGGTCTTTGTGGATGTGGTTATTTTGACCACATCTTTAAGATCGGCAAACAGTTTCTTTTCCACGGCCTCCCTGAGGCGCTCGTGAGATTTGTAATCAAACTTCTTGCTCTTCCGAGCATAACTGGAAAGACGAATGAGTATTTCTTCCCGGAATGTTTTTTTGCCGCTTTCCGATATACCTATTTGCTCCTCTATGGACCGCATTAATTTTTCATCCGGGTCTACTTCCTCGTCGGTAATGGGATCCCGCATTTTAACACCATTACAGTAAGCTTCCACGTTATCCAGGTAGTTATCGAAGAGGACCTTGGCCGACTCCTCGAAGGAGTAGACAAATGCCTTTTGTACCTCTTTTTTGGCTATCTCATCAAACTCCTGGCGGGTGACGGAAATGAAATTCAGCAGTCGGTCCCGCTCTTCCTGGGTGATGGAGGGGTGCTGACCCAGCCCGTCTTTTAGCCCCCGCAATACATCCAGGGCGTTTATACACTTAGTGGTTGTTTTGATCAATGATGAACTGAGACGGTTAATCACATAGCGGGGGTCCACGCCGCTCATGCCTTCATCGGGATGCTCGGCGCGCAGTTCATTGACATCCTTTTGTTTGAAGCCTTCTACATCCTCACCGTCATATAATTTCATCTTTTTCACCAGGTCCATACCCTGTTTCTTACTCTCCTTCAGGCGGCTGAGGACCGAAAAGATGCTGGCCACCCGCAGCGCGTGGGGCGCCATGTGAATATCCTTCAGGTCGCTCTGCTTGATCAGCTTTTCGTATATTTTAACCTCATCTGACACCTTTAGGTTGTATGGTATTTTCATGACTATGATACGGGACTGCAGAGCTTCATTTTTCTTGTTGCTGATAAAGGCTTTGTATTCGTTTTCGTTTGTGTGAGCCACTATCATTTCATCTGCATAAATTAAAGCAAACCTGCCAGCTTTAAAGTTTCCTTCCTGGGAAAGGCTTAGCAGGTTCCACAGGAATTTTTCGTCACATTTTAACATTTCTTGGTATTCCATAATTCCTCTATTAGCTATATTCAATTCACCGTCAAACCGGTAGGCCCTGGGGTCTGATTCGGAACCATACTCGGCTATGGTGCTGAAATCAATACTTCCGGTGAGATCTGCAATATCCTGCGATTTTGGATCGGAGGGCGTGAAGGTGCCAATCCCTATTCTGTTTTCCTCGGAAAGGGTGATGCGCTCCACTTCCACTTCCTCAATGTTACCGTTGTACTCCCTCTCCACCATCATGCGGCAAGAGGGACAAAGCTCCCCCTCGATATAGACACCGTATTCATCCTGAAAATCCTGCCGCAGTTCCCTGGGAATAAGGTGCAGGGGTTCCTCGTGCATGGGACACCCTTTGATGGCGTATAATGCTCCCCGGTCGGTGCGGCTGTACTGTTCCAGTCCCTTTTTCAACATATGAACCAGGGTGGATTTACCTCCGCTCACCGGTCCCATTAGCAGCAATATTCTTTTGCGCACATCCAGTCTCCGGGCTGCCGGGTGGAAGTATTCTTCCACCAGCGTTTCCAGTGTCCTGTCCAGACCAAACAATTCCGGTTCAAAGAATTTGTAGTGTTTTACACCAAGCTCATTTTCTTCGACTCCTGCATCTTTAATCATTTGATATATGCGAGAATGGGCCAACTGGCATACCCAGGGACGCTCTTTTACAATTTCCAGATACTCCTTAAAGGTACCCCTCCAGGCCTGATCCTTTTCCAATTGACGGTGCTCCTGCAGGCGTTTGACAAAGTCCATTGTCTCACTCCCTTACCTAATGTACTTAACATACTGTGGTAATCTATTACTATTCCATTGCCACTTTAATGATGAACAAGTAATATATTATATGCATAACTGGGTAAAAAAGGATCTTTTTTGGCAGGGGAAAATTTTTACCGGGTTAGGGTTTATAAAAATGTGTTCTAAACAAAGAATAATGGTTACATCCGCCGCCAAAATGAGTTATTATGTAAGAAATATTAACCATAACAACAGAAAAAGCTCACAAAGGAGATGGAGTCATGAGTGAAGAACAGAACAAACTGGCTGACGTACACGTTATAGCCGTGGGCAGCGGCAAAGGCGGGGTGGGCAAATCCACGGTGACGGCCGGGCTGGCCTTTGCCCTGAGGGATCAGGGTTTCAAGGTGGGCATTTTGGATGCTGATATTTACGGGTTCAGCATTCCCCGCATTACCGGGGTAATGGATGAAAAACCCGCCCTTAAAGATGAAAAAACTGTAATCCCCGTGGAAAAGGACGGGGTGAAAATTATTTCAATGGGCAGCCTAGTGGATGAAAACCAGGCGTTGGCCTGGCGGGGTCCCATGCTGCAGGGTATACTGCAGCAGTTTGTCAATGAGGTGGAATGGGGCGATCTGGACTATTTGCTGGTGGACCTGCCCCCCGGGACCGGGGATGTGGCCATAAGCGTCATTAACCTTCTTCCCGGCGCTTCCTTTGTTCTAGTTACCACCCCGCAGGAGACTTCATACCGCGTGGCGGCCCGCCTAGGGATGCTCACCAGGCAGGTGAACATGAAGGTGCTGGGGGTCATTGAAAACATGTCTTATTTTGAATGCGACCAGTGCGGTGAAAAGCACTATATTTTCGGACAGAGTGATGATGATATAAAGGCCATCGCCACGGGATTCGGAGGCCGGGTATTGGGACGTATTCCCCTGCGCAAGTCTATGCGGGAAGCCGCCGACAACGGTCGCCTGTCCCGGGTAAGCAAGAGCGAAGATGCCCGGGAATTTAGGGAGATAGCCGGGCTGCTGCCGGAGCTGGCTCAAAAGGCCAAGGAGGAGAGGGCCCAGGAACCGGAGAAACCCCGGGATCCGCACCAGCCGCCTGCACCACCGGAGAAAAATGCATGTTCCATCCAGGGTGGCTGAGGGTCCTGCTAAGGGAGCCGGAGGCTCCCTTAGATAGGGTCAGGACATTAACTTATTAACTTATTTGACTAAAACAAAAACCGCGTGCTATTTGCACGCGGCTTTGTTTTAGCTGGATAAGTTATCCCGCCCTGACTATTACGCAGAGCAATTGAATTGAAACGAACGGATACCAGGTTTTGGAATCTTGGCAGGCAATGGCTACACAAACTTTCCCAATAGGAGCCCCTCCTAAAGAAGGCGGTGCAGCATTACAGTATTAGCCCTTTCTTCCAGGGTGTCATCCAGCGGAGGGAGAGACATATTTTCCCCTTTGCGCTGCAGGGCCAGGGAGATCATGTGGTCAGTGAGGGCGGGGTTTTTGGGTAGCAGTGGTCCATGCAGGTATGAGCAGAATACATTTTTGTACCTGGCTCCCTCCCAACCGTCGGTGCCATTATTGCCGTTACCGGCCAGTACCCTGCCCAGGGGCTCCACCCCATTCAAGTATGTTTTACCCCCGTGATTTTCAAAGCCGGTTATCCGAACTTTTTTACCCGCCAGGTCGGCTTCCACGGCCACATTACCAATAAGCCTTTTATCCCCGGCTTCGGTGTATAGGTCCAGCAGTCCCAGCCCTGCTATTTTTTCTCCGCTGGGCAGCAGGTAATACCGGCCCAAAAGCTGGTAGCCGCCGCAGATGGCCAAAACCACCAGCCCGTCCTCTATGGCCCGCTCCAGGCTTTTGACCTGCCTACCCAGGTCTGCGGCAAGAAGCGCCTGTTCCCGGTCCGATCCCCCGCCAATAAAAAGGAAATCAAAGCTGGCAAAGTCAATCTGATCCCCTAGATTTACCTTTTGCACTTGAACAGGTATATTTCTCCAAACACACCTGCGGGTGAAGGCCATAACGTTTCCACGGTCACCGTATAGGTTTAAAAGGTCAGGATACAGATGACATACTTTGAGCATAATCTTCAACTCGCTTTGCTTTTTTAGCTAGAATTGCCTCCACCGGCCAGAGAGCCGTATATGTTGCCAGCAAAAAGGCAGCGCCCCCGCCTCCGGTGATAACTGTTTGCACCGCTTCTTCCATACTGCCGAGGACAATTATCTTTGCGGGGTCCACCCCGGCATATTTGAGGCGCACCGCGATTTCCTCCGCCCTTTTGCCGGTGCAAATAAAGTTACGAAAGCGATGTAAATTATCCTCCAGCACCTCGAAGTCAACATCCCAGAGCCAGGAAATATCCCGACCGTCAGCGGCATTGTCATTGATGGCTATTAATACGTCCAATACGTCTTCCCGTTCCAACAGGGTGGCCAGAGCTTGGTTAAACCCGGTGGGGTTTTTGACTAGGTTCAGCATTACTGGTTTTCCCTGATACTGAAAATAATCCATACGCCCGGTGGCCGGCACGTAATTACGCAGTTCCTCAGCCGCTTCGGCGGGGTCTTTCCCCAAGGCATGGGCGGCGCTTACCGCGGCCAGAGCGTTATAAAAGTTATACATTCCCCGGGCTGGAACTGACAACTCAAATTCACCCCCGGGGTAGTGAATGCTTCCCCGGAAAAAATCACCCCGCCGGGATATCCCGGCGGCCCGGAAAAAGGGCCGGGGGCGCCGAAAACCACAGCCGGGACAATTAAAGTCCCCCAACTGGCTGTAGTTATATGTACTGTAAGCCAGTGAGGCGCCGCAAAGGGGGCAGAATTTGGCTTCCCGCGTTTCCGCGCCCACAGTTATACTGTCGCCGGCGGTGTCCAGGCCATAAAAAATAGTATCCAGGGCGGTTTTTTTCTCCAACTGCGCCACCAGAGGGTCATCGGCATTAAGCACCAAACCCGTGCCGGGCATTTGGGCCAGCGCCCGGGCCACCATATTTATGGTGGTATCCAGCTCACCGTAACGGTCCAGCTGATCCCGAAAAAAGTTGGTCACCAGCACAGTGCCGGGGGAAACCTGTTTTGAAACTGCGGGGAAGGCAGCCTCGTCCACCTCCAGCACCGCGTAATCGCAGTCAATTTCACCCCAAAGGTTGGAGAACCGCAAAAATGCCGTTGTAATGCCGGTAATCAGATTTGCCCCTTCGCGATTAGCCAGTACTTTACTGCCACCGGAGCCCATTATTTGAGCCAACATATTGTTAGTGGTGGTCTTTCCGTTGGTCCCGGTGACCATTACCACCCCTCTGCGGGGCTGGCGGGCAAACCAGCGCAGAATTCCAGGATAAATTTTAAGGGCCACCATACCCGGTAAAGAAGACCCTTTCCCTTTGCCCATCATTTTGCTGAGCCATTGCGCTATTCTTGCAGCCCATAGGGCCGGCAGCACCATTAACCGGATCACTGGCTGCTTCCCCCTGCAAGGCGGTAATAAATTACTCCGCTCCTTATTTCTTCCTGCAAATCCCCCTGCTGAACCAAGTAATCCAGGTGGGCCTGTATTTCAGAGATGCCCATGAATATGTTCCAGCCCTTTAATGTGGGGTATATGGTCATGGTAATTTGGTAACAGTTTTTGCTTTCCCGGCCCAGTATTTCTTTTATTTTATCGAACTGCATTTGATGGTGGTGCCGCCCGGCAGCGATCACGCCGGCGGGGTCGTTGAATACTCCGCCGTGCCCGGGCCAGACCAGGTTGATTTGCATTTTTTCCACTTTCTGCAGCCCGGAAAGGTACTGCTGCAGGACCGGTAGCCGCCGGGTAAAGTTCTCCGGGTCGGGCTCCAGCATGGGATTGGGGGTGATGTGAGGGAGCATGAAATCACCGGAGAAAAGGTAACCCTCCCGGGAGGCGTACAGGCACAGGTGGCCGGGGGCGTGTCCCGGCAGGTGCAGCACCTGTAGTGTTTCCTGCCCCTGTTCAAGGCTCTCACCACCATGGAGAAGATTGATTTTTTTGCCGTCCAGGTTGGGCCGGGGCAGTTTGTCTTTCTGCGCAGTGATCTCGGCCAGTTTGTCCCCGGGCAGGCCGGACTGGATAATAAAGGGCATTCTTTCCTCGACGTTGTCCGAATTAGCGGTCATGCGTCGTAATTCGTAGGGATGAACGTATATTTCCGCCCCCGATATTTCGCTGACCCAGCCGGCAAGGCCGCAGTGGTCGGGGTGGGAGTGGGTTATAAAGACCTGCCGCACCTGGGAGAGCTCCACTCCCCGGGATTTGAGACCTTCGGACAGATGTTTTTTACCTTCCACGGTGTCCGGGCCGGCGTCGATGAGGGTAATGGGGTCATTTTTGATAAGGAATATGTTGACCGGTCCCACGGGATATGGGGTGGGGATGGCCAGTTGGTATACTAAGAGCATTATTTTCCTCCAGTTGGGACTTGTGGGTTTTTCCATTATTTTCAGTATACCACGCGGCGGTGGTTGCTACAACTTTTCCTGTGGTTGCCGGAGTGGGCAGCACTCTGCGCTTTCGTACTCGACTTTTAATTGTATGAGCTCCTTACCTGGGTGCGGGGGGCGCCCCGGTGGTTTCCTCCGTTCGCTCCGCAATTATCCTTGTTGAGCGCATAAGTTTACCTTTTGAGCCCGCTTGCTACAGACTGCTTGCCTTCTTCTTCACGCCCTTTTGGGGTCATGGCTTTTGGGATTTGACGGGCTATGCGCCGCTAATCAGTGCTCCGCTCTCTCCGGAAATCACCGGGTCACCCTACCACGATAATTTTGGGGCCTGCTCCTCTAACGGACTCCCGCTATTACAAAGGTGCCTGCATGGAGAGCGGGCTCGTTTTCGTTGGTTTTGTGGTTTACCAGGAACATCCAGTGCCCTTTGTTATCGAATGTGAATTCGAATTTGCCATCGCCGCCGGTGGTTTTGCTGTGGGGGAATTGTTCCCCTTCATATAGGTGGTAGGTGACGTAGACGTTGGCGCCGGGCAGGGGTTTGCCGTTGAATAGTACCTGCATGTCTACGGTGTCACCGTGATGGAATTCTTTGAATTCCCCGGGTACCAATTCCAACCCCTTACCCCGGGCTGTGCCGCTACCGTGCACGTGATGTCCCACCGGGATGATGAGGCCGGCCCACTGCGTGTACCGGCAGCCTTGATGTATACCTGCTTTATTTTCCACCAGTGCGTGATAAAGGCCTTCCTTACCGGCCTGAAAGTATATGCCGGCGTACTCACCCTCGCCGTAAGTAATTTCCGCTTCCAGTTCCTCGCCGCCGGGGCCCGTTACATAGGCCTGCCAGTCCCGGGGGTTGCCGGTGCCATCCTTTTGCATTCGGGGGCCCCAAAGGGCTTTTACTTCCACCTGTCCGCCGGAATGAAAGTGTAGGTGGGTAGGCTCCAGCCATATGGCGTAACCGCGCTGCAGTCCCGCAAGAATATCTGTGCTCATATTACCCCTCCTTACTTAGGGTATATTACCCATTTTCGATACCCCTGTAAACTTTATATCCAGTTTTTCTCTGGCTTATATTAAATTTCCTTCAATTGAGCCAAATTGTTGACAAGTTTGTAACCGTTTACAAAAGAATATATTGAACCTGCATTCAAACCAAGTTATAATTATGGCATAATATGGAATAGGGTGATAGTCATGATCTTTGACGGACGAAAACTGAAGGAAACCATAGAACCAGTAATAGAAAAATATAATGTTAACACGGTGTATTTTTTTGGTTCCAGGGCGAATGGTACGCATTATTCAAACAGCGATATCGACCTGGGGCTTTTACTAGGGGACTCTGGCCAAACTAAAACTAAGCTTATTATAGATATTCAAATGGATATTGAAGAATTGTTCCACCCTACTCCGGTGGACGTTATCATTCTTCAGAATGCACCATTGGAAATGCGCTTTCAGATTATCAAAACTGGGGAAATTATTTATTGTCGAGATGATGAGTTCAGGACTGACTTTGAAGATGTCACTTTAAGGGATTACCTTGATTTTAAACCTTTCCTGGACATGTATCAAAGAGAGGTTAAGGAGGCCCTAAGGGAGGGACACTTTTTTGTTAAACCATAAACTGCTCACAGACCGTATTAGCCAAATTCGTATTTCTGCAAACCGTCTTAAACAACTGGTAGATACAGGAAAGGAAACATTTTTAGCCGACCCTGATAACTTTGCAATCGCAGAACACCACCTTCGCCGAACACTGGAAGCTGTACTGGATATAGGTCGCCATATAGTGGCTAAAAAGGGTTTGGGCAGGCCCGAAGATTACAGAAGTATTTTTAATTTATTGGGTCAACATAAAATTCTACCCCCTGCATTTGCCAAGCAAATCCAGGGTATGGCCGGTTACAGAAATAGATTGGTACATGATTATGCCCGGGTCAGTGAATAAGAAATCTTTGAAATAATTGAAGAAAGACTTGATGATTTCGAAGCTTTTACAATGTACATATTAAATTATATCGAAATGTATTAACTGTTTCCAGAGTTTGGGCGTGCAGATATCTTTTATAAGGATTTGCCCGTAGGCGTGTTTGCCCGTAAAGGCATTGGGGGCCCAGTCACGGATGTTAGGGCGTGGCTGGTAGCCCTGGTCATAGACGGGTTTTTTGCCCTCCGCCCGGCATTCAGTGAGCCACATTCTGACCAGTTCGTCTTCTCCCTGGTTGACCGCGGCTTCCCACAATTTTTTTGCCCGGGGGGTGGCCGGGGCGCAGATGAATGCCTGGCAGACCATGGGGCGGAAGGGATAGATTGTGCAGAGGCCGGTGTCTCTGTTCAGGAATATGCATTTGTCGTCCTTTCCCCGGCGGAGCATTATGTCCACAACGGGGCCGTCAACCATGATATATCCCGCTTGCCGCAGTATTTTGGTAACGGGGATCCCTTTCACCTTTATTTTCATAGCCTTCTTGAGCCCGATAACGTCTATCCAGGTAAGGGGAGCCCTTTCGGCACAGCACAAATCGCAACCGGCACAATGATTGCGCCGGGCCCGAGCCCGGCTAAGGGGGAGTATTTCTATGGACCGGTTAAGGGCGTCCAGGTAGTCCTGTAAAGTGGCGTCTTCCTGCCGTACCCGTATGTCATAGCCGTTGGCGCCTTTGAATTTTGTTAGGGTAACTTCTACTTTATCCCTATTTTCCCTTTGGCTCAATATCATTCACACCTTTTCCGGAAAAAATAAAGCAACCCTGCAAGGCTGCCTCACCTCAAAAGACTATTCTAAAGTAATTCTTGATCTGTAAGCACCCCGGTGGTTACAATTTGAAAATTAAGGGTCTTACTGAGTGCTGTGGAAAAAGTTAATAAGTTAATGGCCTGACCCTACTCATTTATCTTATACCGTTTGAGTTTTTTGTATAATCCCGCTCGGGAGATTCCCAGCAGCTTAGCGGCGCGCATTTTGTTGCCGTTGGCTGCGCTGAGGGCTTCCAGGATGGCTTGTTTTTCGGCTTCTTCCACCAGTTCAGGCAGCCCTCCGGAGGCGGTGCGCTGGCTCTTTTGCAGGCGTACCTTCTGCAGGTACATGGGCAGGTGTTTTTTGTGAATTATATCACCGTCCAGTACATTGAAGGCCCTTTCCACTACATTTTCCAGTTCCCGCACATTGCCGGGCCAGTCATGGTTGTAGAATATATTGGAGACGTCGGCAGCCACGCCTTTGACGTTCTGGCCGAATTGTTTGTTAAATTTTTTAATAAAGTATTCCACCAGGGCATCCAGGTCATCCGGGCGTTCCCGAAGGGGCGGTATATTCAGAGATACCACATTGATGCGGTAGTAGAGGTCCTCCCGGAAGTTTCCTTCAGCAATGAGTTCCTCCAGGTTTCTATTAGTGGCGGTGATAACCCGCACGTCCACTTGGCGGGGGCGGTTGTCCCCCAGGCGTTCAATTTCCCTTTCCTGGAGTACCCGTAAGAGTTTGGCCTGCATATGGAAGGACATGTCCCCTATTTCATCCAGGAATATTGTACCCCCGTGGGCCAGTTCAAATTTCCCCACCTGCCCCCCTTTGCGGGCGCCTGTAAAGGCTCCTTCCTGGTAACCGAATAATTCGGATTCCAACAGGTTTTCCGGCACCGCCGCGCAGTTGACCTTTACAAAGGGCCCCTTGCGGCGCATACTCTCGGTATGCAGGGCATGGGCGAAGAGTTCCTTACCTGTACCACTTTCACCGGTGATAAGTACCGTGGAGTTACTGTGAGCCACCCGCCGGGCGGTATCCTTGACAAAGTTAATTTCCTTGCTGTTGCCAACAATGTGGTCGAATGTATGCTTTGTACGGTGTACCTTTTCCAGCTCATCCTTATAGTAATCCAGCTGGCTTTTAAGACTGCGTATTTTTTTGCTCAGAGCAAAAAAATCGTCCAGGTTGCCAAATACTATACTCCCCAGGGCTCCTACAATTTGCCCCTCTTTGACTATAGGCACACGGTTAGCGATTATCTCCTTACCGTTGAGGGTAGTAAGGTAACCATATTCGGATTCACCGGTTTCCATGGCCTGGGGAAAGATGGGGTTACCATATACTTCTTTAACATTTTTTCCTATTATGTCCTCGGGCTTGCGGTTGAGGAAAGAGGCAAAGGATTTGTTACACATTGTTATCTTGTAATCCCGGTCCACAGCGATTATTCCATCGCTGGACAGGTCCAATATTGTTTCCAGAAGGTTTTTCAGTTCCCGGATACGTTCGTTGTCATCACTCAACTCGTCAATTATATTTTGTAGTTCGGTGATGTCCTGGAAAACAGCCACCGCACCAATAATTTCATCCCCGTCATAAACCGGCGTGCGGTTGGTGAGATAGACGCCATTTTTCAAGGAAAGCCGGCGTCCCAGCTGGGGCTTGCCGTCAACCATTACCTCCAGCAATCCCGTGGTGGGAAAAAATTCCTTAACGTGGTGCCCCAGGATTTCCTCTGCGGGAAGCTCCAAAAAGTTTTCCACCTGCCGGTTTACATAGACAATATTACCTGACCGGTCCACAGCCAATACGGCATTGGCTGTGTGATCTATAATTGTCTCCAAAATTAATTTTTTATCGATTGATTTATTAAGTGAACGCTGCATTGCCACACCCCGCTACTGTGATTCTTATAGTTTCCAGGCAGTGTAAATTATGTTGACAGTATCTCTGATCTTCGACACAAAATGATAAAATTCCTGCCCTCATTTCGAGTTTCCAGTTAAAAGAATTAATAATTTGAAAAAAAATCGAAAATCGGCGGGGCTGTCCTTTTTAAGGGCAGCCCCGGTTACCTTACCCGCTGCCCCGGGGCTCCCTGTGCTCTATGCCCACGTCAATTTTTTCTGCCGGTGAGCTCTCATCATCCATTCCGGTAAAGTTCTGGTAGATCACCCCGTCATCACCCACTTCATAAGGTATATCCTCCACTTCTTCCACGGCCCCGGTTTGTTCGGTTTCCATGTCCTCCGGGCCGTAGTATGAACCGGCTTCGGACTCGGGGGCGTCTTCCTGCCAGTGGGCCACGGCCTGCCAGCTGTCTTCGCCGTCGAAGCCCACATCGCTTGTCCCGTCGTTATACGTGCGCTCAAAGGGAGGCTCCAGCACGTCCTCCTCCACCGGGCGCAGGGACATTTTATGCTCTTCCTTTTCCTCCTTGCACCTTTTACAGATGGTAGTAAAGGGTATTGCCTCCAGTCTCTCCTGGGCGATTTCCTCACCGCAGGTATCACAATAGCCGTATTTTCCGTTTTCCATGCGCAGCAGGGCGTCATCAATGGCTTCCAGGTTGATGCGGTCGTATTCCCGCAAGGCGAAGTCCTTACTCCGCTCAAACATTTCACTTCCCACATCGCCGGGATGCTGGTCATAGGTGGATAGTTCACTAATGGAGTCCCCCAGGGATGTATCCATACCCCGGTCTTCCATGTCGGCTATGCTTTGGCGAATATTTTGCTTTTCCTGCAGCAGCTTATGCTTAAAATATTGTAACTTTTCCTGGTTCAATTTTTCACCTCTTTGCAATATTTTGTAGTACATTCGAAAAATCTCAAAGCCTTGAAAGTACAGGCTTTATTTTTTTGCCATTTTTCGCTTCACCTCAAAAACCCCTTGATTTTATATTGTGGTCAAATTTCTTAATATAGCTATTATTAAAG
>Ga0182240_100047_pt1 | contig 64183 bp, 67 predicted proteins | sample hydfrates4_PW_90_FD_145594 | JGI IMG/M metagenome (GOLD analysis project Ga0182240, IMG submission 145594) | Subsurface microbial communities from deep shales in Texas, USA - hydraulic fracturing test 4_PW_90 | ecosystem: Environmental > Aquatic > Deep subsurface > Shale gas/oil reservoir >...
TTGTTTCTGCGGCCGGTTTGTGCCGGCAAGAAATTATTCTACCAGGTTTGTTACTATGTTTCAAGTGGTAATTACTACCTGGTGCTTTACTGTTTTTTTCCTCCGCTCTTGAGCGGCGCAAGATATAGTTTGCCATAAAAATTAAAATATTGCAAGAGGAAATTTAAAACAAGTTACAAAAAATTTTTCTCTACCCTTAATAAACCTTCTCAGCCTAGCTTCAATTTATAAAATCCTTCAATAACCCCCTAAGTTCCCCCAATGACTTTGTTCTATTAACCTGCTCCCTGAGACGGGCAGCACTTGGCATACCCCTGGTATACCATGCCGCGTGTTTTCTCATCTCCCAGAGGGCAGCCTCACCCTTATCCTCTATCATTAACTCCAGGTGATTTAGTGCCATGGACATTTTTTCTCTATTATCCGGTGGAGAAGGTGCATTTCCACTACGAAGATATTCTATAGTCCGGGAGAAAATCCAGGGGTTCCCCAATGACGCTCTGCCAATCATCACAGCATCACACCCGGTTTCACTGATCATTCTGCTTGCATCCTCCGGCTCGAAAATATCACCGTTACCTATAACGGGTATGCTGACATTCTGCTTGACTTCTCTAATGATATTCCAGTCAGCGTGACCACTGTAAAATTGATCCCGGGTTCTACCATGCACGGTAATCGCACCGGCCCCCGCCTCCTCTACGGCCATAGCAACATCCACAGCATTAACCATACTCTCATCCCAACCCTTTCGAATCTTTACCGTAACCGGCAAATCCACAGCCTGAACGACCGCCCGCGTTATATCTGCGGCCAGGGCGGGATTCCTCATTAAAGCCGCCCCTTCTCCATTTTTTACAATCTTGGGCGTGGGACAGCCCATATTGATATCAATAATTGCGGCTTGGTTTTTAGCTACAATTTCTGCTGCCCGGGCCATAGCTTCAGGATTGTTACCAAATATTTGAACGCTCACCGGCCACTTTTCCTCCGGGGAATTTAAAAGCTGCCATGTTTTTGCGTTTTTGTGTATCAAGGCTTGAGCATTTATCATTTCTGTGCAAACCAGTGTACAGCCGGCCCTTTGGGCCAAAATACGAAAAGCCCGGTCGGTCACGCCCGCCATAGGGGCGGCGACCACCGGGTTTTTTAGTTTAACACGGCCTATATTCACTTCCAGCCTCCGAAAATCAAGATTTGTTTCGCTCATAAACAATTCGCAACCCCGTGAGAGTCAACATATGATCAACCTTATCCACTGTTTTCGATTCCGTAAAAATTAGATCAGCCAATCCTCCGGTGGCAATCACGGTGGGCTCGCCCTTCATTTCTGCCTTCATACGCCTTACTATTTCATCAACCTGTCCTACAAAACCGTAAAAAATACCTGATTGCATGCTGTATATAGTAGTTTTCCCGATAACGGAGGGAGGTTTACTAATTTCCACCCGCGGGAGCTTGGCTGCCCTGGCGAAAAGCGCTTCAGTGGAAATACCCATTCCAGGGGCAATGGCACCACCTAAATATTCACCCCGTTCGGAAACAGCACAAAATGTAGTGGCGGTACCGAAATCGACAATGATTAGAGGGCCACCGTATGTTTCATACCCGGCAACGGCATTGACTATTCGGTCCGCGCCTACTTCCCTGGGATTTTCGTATTTAATGGGCATGCCTGTCTTTATACCCGGACCCACTATAACCGGCTGCAAACCAAAATACTTTTTACACATTTGCTCCAGCGAAAAATTAAGCGGCGGCACCACTGAAGATAAAACCACAGCTTTAATCCGGGAGAAAGAAAGCCTTTGAGACTCAAACAAATCCCGCATAAGCATGCCATATTCATCCGCCGTGCGGTGGCGGGCCGTGGAAACTCTCCAGTCAACAACTAAATTCGAATCTTTGAAAACACCTAGCACGATGTTAGTATTCCCCACATCAAATACCAGTAGCAATGGTCATCCCCTGCTTTCCCGAAATCACTGTCCCAATTTTACCAGACCGTTAATTCAGGTGCAACTTATTTAGCTACTGCTTTCTTGCATATTATACTTCCCCGGGTACAAACGGGTTTGTACCGCCCTGGCCAACCCCGCAGCTATAACCGCCTTTAATATATCCCATCCTATAAAGGGAATGAAACCTACTTGTAGAACCTGCATTACCGGAAAAGACTGTCCCATATAAAAATTTATTATAAGATAAAGATATGGCAACCCAACAATATACAGTACCACTGTCCCTGCCAGTGTCCCGGCTACATAACGGCCTATCCCCGGGGAACTGCTGCTATGAACAACCAGCCCGGTCACATAGGCCGCCGCGATAAAGCCCACTATAAAACCGAAGGTGGGCTTTACAATATAAGCAGGTGTACCGAAGGGAGCGGTCTCAAATACCGGTACCCCAACAAGTCCCACAAGCATGTATAAAAACATGCTTAAAGCAGCAAGGCGGGGGCCTAAAATACAGCCTGCCAAAACCACCACAAAAGGAACAATACTAAAGGGGACTATAGCGGCTCCCAACCACCTGAAAATCATGGCCCCCACCGCAGCCAACGCCGCAAACATAGAAACCAACACCATATCACGGGCCGAAAGATTTTTCATTTAAAAACCCCCTGATTTTAATTTTTGTTAACCATAAGCATGTAAAGGATTGACGATACGTGTAAAAGAAAACTTCCCAGCTACTTATCCCGCCGTAGGCTCACCTCACCGGCTATAAAACGTCTATGTTCACCGGTATCAAGTCTCACCACTAATGCCCCGTTTTCATCCACATCTGTCGCCGTACCTGCCACCACATCCCTAAAAGTAGAAACCTTCACTTTATTTCCCAGGGTTATATTCCATTTTTTCCAATGTTTTAATACTGGCTTAAAGCCATCTTCAAGCCAAGTACGATACCAATAATCAATTTCACACAAAACTGATTGCATCAACTGCACACGGTCTGTTTTTTTACCTGTTTCCATGGCGATCGAAGTTATAACACCCTGCAACTCCCGGGGAATATCCTCAGGCATAATATTGACGTTAAGACCGGTACCGATAACAACATACTGCACCTGATCCATATCGGCATTCATTTCAGTTAAAATACCACAAAGCTTGCCCTTTTCGGCCAACAAGTCATTGGGCCACTTGATACCTGGAACCAAACCAGTACTTTTATAAATAGCCGTGGCTACAGCTACGGCTATCACCAGGGTAATTTGGGGCACATCAACCGGGTTGACTTTCGGACGCACCACCACGCTGAACCAAAGTCCCTTCCCCCGGGGGGAGAACCACCCGCGACCTAGCCGTCCTTTACCCAAACCTTGCTCTTCAGCCAGGTAAACAGCTCCATCGGGAGCCCCTTCCGCGGCCCATTCCTTGGCATTTTCATTGGTAGAGGCAACGCTGGCGGAATATCTTATTTCCCTGCCAATTACCGAAGTTTCCAGGTTACCCTCAATCTCTTCCGGATAAATGCGATCAGGAACCGAAACCAACCTGTAACCAGCATTTGAACGGGCTTCAATATGATAGCCCATCTTGCGCAGTGACTCCATATGTTTCCAAACGGCTGTGCGGGATACACCCAGCTGGCGGCAAATTTGTTCCCCGGAGATATAATCTTGATTATTCTTCTTAAGCAGTTTAAGTAATTCTTTACGCAAAGTTTACCTTTCTCCCCTTATGCAGCATAACCAATTACATAGTATTACACGCTTTTAGCGTTGTCAACACTATTTCTATCCAAGGTTAACGCTTATCACCGTGCACTTCTTCCTGTATTACCTCGGTTATTCTATTTTGCTCATCAACAAGTATCACCGTAGGGCGGAATTCCTGTGCTTCCTTGGGCTCCATCATAGCATAGGAAATAATGATTACACTGTCCCCGGGCTGCACATGCCTGGCGGCCGCCCCGTTCAGGCATATCACACCGGAACCGCGGGGCCCCTTTATAGTATAGGTCTCCAGGCGTGCACCATTATTATTGTTTACAATTTGCACTTTCTCATTGGGTAGTATACCCGCTGTTTCCAGTAATTCTTCATCTATTGTTATGCTCCCTACATAGTTGAGGTTAGCTTCGGTAACCGTTGCACGGTGAATCTTTGATTTAAACATGGTAATAAACATTACATTTATACCTCCACTATGGTGTTATCTATCAAGCGGGTTTTACCAAACCTAACGGCCAGGGCGATCAAAACCCGTCCTTGCAAAACTTCAAGGGGCTGCAGATCGGGTATGCTTAATATTTCCACGTAATCTATTTCCGCCAAAGGTTCGGAATTAATTTGCTCTTTCATTTGCAGCCTGACTCTCGATACATTGCGTTCCCCTTTATCAATGGCTTCCTTTGCCCCTTGGAGGCTACGGTATAAAACCGTAGCCGCACTGCGTTCTTGAAAACTCAAATAAACGTTTCGCGAACTCAAAGCCAGGCCGTCATATTCACGCACGATAGGGCCTTGAACAATTTCCAGGTTCATATTCAAGTCTTTAACCATTTGTTTAATTACCAATACCTGCTGGGCGTCTTTTTGCCCGAAATAAGCTTTATCCGGTTCAACGATATTAAAAAGTTTGTTTACAACAGTGGCCACACCCTTAAAATGCCCCGGCCTTGAACGCCCACATAAAGAGGTGGTTATTTCTTCAACCTCTACATAAGTACGATAACCCTGTGGATACATTTCCTCCGGCGCCGGCGCAAATATAGCATCCACCCCAACCCCGGCAGCCATGTCAACATCACGGTCAAAGTCCCTTGGGTAATCGGCAAAATCCTCGTTAGGGCCAAATTGAGTTGGATTCACAAAGAGGCTGACCACCACCACTTGGCAGTCCTGCCGGGCTAAACACATTAACGAAAGGTGCCCCTCGTGAAAATAGCCCATTGTAGGCACCAACCCAATGGTATTTCCGGAAGACTTGGCCGCGCGTATAAAAGATTTCATTTCCTCGATGGTTCGGCATATCTTCACAGGTATCTCCCCCGTCTGTTCTTAAGGAACCTTTAATGCAACTTCTTTAATACTTCTTCGTCCATACCAAACTGGTGCTCTTCTGCAGGAAATACCTTTTCTTCAACTTCCTGCTTATATGTCTCCATAGCCTTTTTGATATCTTCCCTAATATTAATGTACCGCTTGGCAAATTTGGGGCTAAACCCGCCCAGCAAACCGATTAAGTCGTGTGTTACAAGCACCTGGCCGTCACAATGGGGCCCGGCACCAATACCTATAATGGCAATGCCCAATTTATTTGTAATCAGTTGCGCTAAAGGAGTGGGGACACACTCCAAAACCAAGGAAAAAGCTCCTGCTTCCTCCACAGCCCTGGCATCGGCCAATAGTTTCTGGGCTGCCTTTTCATCTTTACCTTGTACCCTGTAACCACCCATCTGGTGAATGGATTGCGGGGTAAGCCCAAGATGCCCCATTACCGGTATACCGGCATCAACTATGGCCTTGATGGTTCCCGCTACCTCCCGTCCACCTTCCAGTTTTACAGCCTGAGCACCCGCTTCCTGCATTAACCGCCCGGCGTTACGCACCGCTTCTTCAGTGGAAACATGATAGGATAAAAAGGGCATATCCGCAATCACCATGGCCCGCTTAACTCCCCGGGTAACCGCCTTTACATGGTGTACCATATCGTCCATGGTCACCGGAATAGTGGACTCATAGCCCAGAACAACATTTCCCAGCGAATCTCCCACCAGGATGGCATCAATTCCGGCATCATCCACGAGCTGAGCTATAGGAAAGTCATAAGCCGTAAGCATGGTTATAGACCGGCCTTCTGATTTTTTATTTCTAAAAACAGCGGTTGTTACCTTACTCTCACTCACCGGCAGCATCTCCTTTAAAAGTTTTAAGTAATTGTTCTGCTTGCGTACTGTCTATACTGTTTTTTTCCAAAGCCACTTTAACGGTATAGTAACCAAGGCACTGGTAAAGCTCCTGCTCTTCTCGCCCCAGTTTCTTCAACGCATCCAAATGCCAGTCAATTGTAGGTGCATCGCCACGGGCCACAGGCCCGGTAAGGGCCTGCACCGGCCCCGCCCGTCGAATATTTTCCACCGTCCCCCAAACCAAAGGGAATAAGGCTTCAAAGGCTTGCTCTTTAGAAAGACCGAATTGTTGATAGAACCCTGTGGCCAGGTGCATTATTGAAACCAGATAATTAGAGGCTACACAGGCCGCAGCATGGTATAAAGGCTTATCTTCGGCTTTAATGGAGAAGCTTTCCCCCCCCAAATCTTCTACTATTCTTTCCCCCAGCTCGACGGCATCATCGTCACCCTCCAGGGCGAAATAAGATCCGGGCAGGTTTTCCATTGCACCTTCCACATCTGCGAAGGACTGCAGCGGGTGCATACTAAGCACCTGTGCCCCGGCTTCCTTTGCTCCCTTCAATTCTGATGCAGGATGAGCGCCACTGGTATGCACCACCACCTGTCCCTGTTTGTAACCTTTCCCTTCGGCAATCTGAGCTGATACCGCAGCTATTTCCCTATCCGGAGTGGTCACCAGGACAATATCAGCTGTCAAGGCCGCCCGGTTACAGTCCTCAAAGACAGGGCAGTTCAAGCGGCCGGCCAACTCTTCGGCGGACCGCAAAGTCCGGCTGGCTACCCCGGATATGGTGTAACCCCTGTTATGTAATAGAATGGCCAATGCCGAACCCACTTTACCAGCTCCAATAACTGCTATCAGGCTATCCATATTGCTCCTTTCCGCCGGAAAGACCCGTAAAAACGTAAAATACCCCCCGGGCACACTCCGGAGGGCATAAAAAGCCACCAGCTTAAGCACCCGTCTCGGTCCGCTTCCGGCTCCAAGCGGAATATATGATTAAAAAAAAACTTAAAAAAAGTAAAACCAGGTGCGGTTCCCACAGGATACCGCCCATTATGTCACTAATTTTAACACATCGTTTTTTTAGGGGCAATGACAATTTGCAAAAATATTCAAAGTTTTTATTAATACCTGTCATTTTAATGAATAATTACCTCCGTTGATTTTTTGGCTTGGCGGTGGTAAATTCTAACTGAAAGAAGGTGCTTTTCATGCAGTTGATAGATACCAATTATACTATTCTAAGGGCGGGCCGCATCCTGACCGGCCCCTCTATAAATCTTGAGAAAAATGTGATTATTAAAATCAACGGCGGCATAATTACCTCGATTACACCTGCCAGTTATAGTCCCGCCAAAGAAGTACTGGATTTTTCCAATTACACTCTGATACCCGGCCCCGTAGATTGTCATGTTCACCTGGCACTGGACGGAATAGATTTCAAAAGCTGCCTGGAAAAGTGGCATAACCGGGAAATAATGAAACAGCTGATTAAAAAGCAATTATATACTAGCCTGGAATACGGGATAACTTGCCTGAGGGATGGGGGTGACCGTGGCGGAATAACACTAACCCTCAAAGATGTAAATTCTGCCGGGCCACTAGTTAAGGCATCGGGAGCGGCTTTAAGAATTAAGGATATGTACGGCAGTTTTCTGGGCCCCGGGCTGGCTAAAAACCACCTCAAAGAGACAGTATCATACCTGGCAAAGAAAAATGCGGACCAAATAAAAGTATTGGTAACCGGAGTGGTTAGCTTCAAAGAGTACGGAAGAGTGGGACCCATCCAATTCGACCTTCCCGCCCTGCAAAAGATAGTTCAAACCGCCGGCGAAAATGGGCTAAAAGTCATGGCCCACGCCAACTCTGATGAAGCAGTCCGCACTTGCCTGCAAGCAGGGGTACATTCCATAGAGCACGGTTACTTCCTTTCCCGCGACACCCTTAAAATAATGGCACAAAAAGGAATCTACTGGATTCCCACAATAGTCCCGGTAGCTAATCAATTAAAGAAACCTTACCGCCAGAGATATTCTAAGGAGGAACATAACGTTATCGAGAAAACATTTAAAAGACAGCAGGAAATGCTCTGCATCGCCCGAGAAATGGGAGTCCCCCTGGGGGTAGGTACCGACGCCGGCGCCTCCGGTGTTTTACACGGTACTGGATTTCATGAAGAACTCCGCCTATACTGCGAAGCCGGGCTTTCACCTGAAGCCATATTAAAGGCTGCTACCATCGAGGGCTCCCGGTTGCTTGGTCTGGATTCAGGACTGGAACAGGGAAAACCGCCCCGCTTTACAGTGGTAGCGGGAAACCCCCTTAAGGATTTGACAGTTCTCAAAACCCCCCGGTATATTGCCTTGTAGAACAACGGAGGAAATCCCCGGTAACCAGCGGGTTTCCAGGGTGAACTTAAAATAATTCAAGAAAATGGTGACAGTCACCATTTTCTTGAATTATTAATGAATACTTTTCAAGGTAGACGCCCATGCCGCCGTACGGCGGCATGGGCGTCTACCTTGAAAAAAGCCTCTCGAAAGTAACTTGTAGCGCGTAGGCGCCCCGCTGGTTTCCTCCGTTCGTTTCGCAATTATTCTCGCACAACGGGTAAGTGTCTCCCGGAAAGCCGCTTGCTACAGACTGCTTGCCTTCTTCTTCACACCCTAAGGGGTCATGGCTTTTGGGATTTGACGGGCTGAGCGCCGCTACTCAGTGCTTCGCTCTCTCCGGAAATCACCGGGTCACCCTGGTGATACTTTTTTATCCCTCTGCTGGTGCCGCCTTCCGGCGGCATGGACGTCTATAAAAAAACAGGCCGGCGAAGTTAACGTTCACCGGCCTGTTTTTTGCGGCTAAAACTGTAAAACTAACGGGGCAGCTTAATCACCAAGACTTGAAACTCACTGTCTTTATCGGCATGCAAGGCATGGGGTATATTCCTAGGGCTGTAAACCATATCATTTTCCTTCACGCAACCCTTCTCATCCCCCACTTCAATTGTTCCTTCACCCTTTACCACGTGAAAAAGTACGTTCGCCGGTGTTTTATGACTGGGCACCGTCTCCCCGGAATTTAGCAGCAAGTCCATCACAGTTAGGCCGTCTTTGTCCAGTAGTTTTCTCCCCTGCACCCCTCGTGGGGTAGTAAATGTTTCAATTTCATTCATTCGAATTATTTCCATCCCAAAACCTCCCTTTGACAAATACTTTTCTTCTAATTGCTTACCTTGATTTTATACGTTTTATCCTCCCGGTTAATATGATCTCTGTCACATTTAAGCAAAAGAATAGTCACAGCCCCTTACCGAGATAAAAAGGTGTGACATCCATGGTAATAATTTTCCGATTGCCTTAATACTAGGCTTGTCTTTCCAGCAGCTTTATTTCCTGCTGTTCCTCTAGTTCTGCTGCTATCTCCTTTGCTCTCCTGCCGCCGGAAAATAACATTTGTGGAGCTAAATCAGCCAGTGGAACCATTACAAATGCCCTTTCCAACATGCGGGGATGAGGCACTTCCAGACCGGGCTCGCATATTTCCCGCTGCCCGTAAAGCAGAAGATCCAGATCTATCACCCTGGGGCCCCAGCGAATCTGCCTTTCTCTTCCCATAATGTTTTCCACATCGAGTATTGCAGCCAGTAGTTTTCCCGGTTGCAGGGATGTTTTGACCTCCGACACCGTGTTTACAAACCACTCCTGTTTCGTATACCCCACAGGGGCTGTACCGTAAAAGGGTGCAACTGAGATAATTTCCGTCCCGGGCAAATCCCCCAGCATAAATAATGCCCTTTCTATATTACCAATTTTATCTCCCAAGTTTGATCCCAGCCCGATAAAGATCCCTTCCCTTTCTTTATTCATATTCTATCTCCCCGGACTGGCGATTTATTTCCACCGCCATAAAACCAAAGTGTCCGGGCACGGGAGCGGAAGGCTTTTTAACCCTGACAGTAAGGGAATGTATCGAAAAACGATTCAAAATGGCGGCAGCAATGTCTTCAGCCACTGCTTCAACCAATTTTCTCGGGCGACCTTCAACTATATCTCTAACCACGGTGAAGACATCGGCGTAGCTGACAGTGTCAGCACGGTTGTCACTTTTTCCGGCCTTTTTGAGGTCAAGCCCCATCTCCAAATCAATGATAAACTTTTGACCCAAGCGAGTTTCTTCCTCTAGAACTCCATGATAACCGTAAAACTCCATATCCCGTAAAATAATTTTATCCACTGTAAGCACCACTTTCCCCATTTCATTGACTTGTTCTTACCATGGCATCCGTCATGCGGGCCACTCTCACCATTTCCTTAACATCATGCACTCTAATAATATCAACCCCGAGTGTTATCCCTACCGCCACCGAGGCCCCCGTACCTTCTATTCTCTCGTTCACCGGCAAGTCCAGTGTCTTACCAATCATAGATTTACGCGACGTGCCTAAGAGAACAGGCTGCCCCAGGCAACTTAATTCCGGCAATCTTCGCATCACTTCTAGATTTTGTTCCACTGTTTTACCAAACCCTATACCCGGGTCGATAATTATTTTCTCTTGGGGTATACCAGCATTTCGGGCCGTTGTTATGCTTTCCCGGAAATAGTTTACAATATCCCCCATAAGGTCACTGTATTCTGTACCCTTTTGATTATGCATTATTATGACCGGTGCCCCGTACCGTGCCGCCACATCGGCCATCTCACTGTCGGCCCGCAGGGCCCACTGGTCATTTATTATATGTGCCCCCAATTCCATGGCCCTCTTTGCCACCTCGGCCTTAAATGTATCGATGGAAATGGGCACATCTATCTCCTTAACCAAACGTTCCAATACCGGCATTATCCTGCGCAATTCTTCATCCAGCCCAACTGGAATATGCCCCGGGCGGGTGGATTCTCCCCCCAGATCAATAATATCCGCCCCCTCCGCAACCATTCGCCTGGCTCCGGCCACCGCATCTTCAATATCAAAATGCGTACCGCCGTCGGAAAAGGAATCCGGTGTGGCATTCAATATACCCATAACTATGGTTCGTTCACCAATGCTTATGCTTTTTCCCCGGCAATCCAGAATGTAAGGCCGGCGTCCCTCTAGATTCCTTAATATGGCTTTTAATTCCGCTGCCAGCTTTGACAGGCCAAAGGGCTGCATTTTCAGCTTAATATTTAGCTCCTCAAACTGCTTCAAGGTTCCCATAAGCAATACATCCGTCTTTTCAATTGATCCATCCACCGTGCCCCGGGCAACTGCTGCTTCACCGCCCCGGCTCAACATTTCCTGCTTGATTATATTGGCTTGTTTTGGTTCAATGCCGGAAATTTTTAAAACCCTGTGCACCGCCTTGGGAGCCATCCAACGACAGCCAGCGGAATCACTTCCCACTTTAGTTATTTCTTGTTGCGCCTCTTTCAGATTAGACACATTGATATTACGCACTGAAAAAGACAACCAAATCCCTCCAAGTTAGCTGGGGCCAGACCCCCAACTTATTAACTTTTATATTTACCTTGAAAGAAGTCACTCGAAAGTTACTTGTAGCGCGTGGGTGCCCCGGTGGTTTCCTCCGTTCGCTCCGCAATTATTCTCGTGCAGCGGGTAAGTATCTCCCGGAAAGCCGCTTGCTGCAGACTGCTTGCCTACTTCTTCACGCACTATGGGGTCATGCTTTCGGGATTTGACGGGCTGAGCGCCGCTACTCAGTGCTCCGCTCTCTCCGGAAATCACCGGGTCACCCTGATATGGTACTTTTCATCCCTCTGCTGGTGCCGCCTTCGACGGCATGGACGTCTACCTTGAAAAAACTCTCTTGTGTCGTTAATAAGATAATTACTTCCCCAGCGGTGGCAACACCCTGCGCTCACTTACTCGGGCAGTTGCTTGTATGAGCTCACTCCGCTCCGGGCGGCTGCATAACTCGCTTCGCTCAAACAGGATTCGCCGCTGATCCTCCGCTTCGTTCGCTCTTTGATTTAACCTGCGTATGTTCGCTCCGGGTGTTGCCCCCGCCTTATCCCGTTATTCGCTGTACACAAAAGCCATAAAGCAACTTTTTCATCCTCCTGCTGGTGCCGCCATGCGGCGGCATGGACGTCTACCTTGAAAAAAAGTTTTAAGAAGTAACTTTTAGCGCGCGGGCGCCCCTATGCTAGTAAAGCGGACCCCCGGTTGTTTGCATCTGTTTTAGCTTTTTGCAGTCTTCCCGCGCCCCACACTGCCAACACTGCCGGGACAGGTCATCAGCTTGTCTTAGATATTGACCCAACAACCCTCCACCGGAAGAACCGGATCTGTGCTTTAATATAGCATTAGCTATTAAATTTATTTCCGCCTTCGAAAAACCGGTATCTTCTAAAACTCTTCCTGCCAGGTTCGCCCCTATCAGTGCATGATCTTCACCGGTATCGTATTGCTGCCATCGCCCCATGTCGTGGGTCAATGCCGCAGCATAAATTACGGCTTGCGCTTGCTTGAGCCCGGCGCCGGGTAAAATCTTATCCCCGGCATTTTTCTCCAGGACCAGTATGTAGCATATCCTGGCCACGTCAATGGAATGCTGCAGATTATGACGGCAAAAAGGCCTGTTCTTTTCCCTCTCACCATTGAGTGTCATGCACTGGCGAAAAAATTTATGCTGCAATATTCTATTAATTCTGAACATGAACCACACCTTCCGAAAATGCCGCATAAATAACACCCCCCGCATAAGCCGGGGGGCTGGTCAGACATACTAAATTACTATTTTGGAATTCCTTTCCCACGCCGCCACTGGCAGGTAAAAGGTTTTCCTTCATTATCCACCCTGTAAACTTCAGCATGGGAACATTTGGGACAGCCTCCCTTTTCCTTTGCACACTGGGCTTCCCATTCATGCCCGCATTTATTACATTTAAAACGTTTTAATACGATCTTAAAATGACCTCCTTCAACACGAATGGCTTTACCCTCCACCAAGGCTTTGGCAACCTTGGCACGCGCCGAAGATAATATACGGTGATAAGTAGGTCTGGAAACCCCCATTCTCACTGCACAAGCTTCTTGTTCAAGACCTTCTACGTCTTTCAAACGAATAGCTTCCAATTCTTCAACGGTAACGGAAACTTCCTCCAATTCCCGCAAAGGAACCCCGGCAGGCTTAAAAAAAGTAAGTTCAGGCATAAACTCAACACGCCGACATTTAGGTGGTCTAGACATATTATGCACTCCATTCAATTTAGTCCGTTTCGAAAGGGTTTCACTGATAAAAATTATTACTTTTATCTCTATTATAAAATATTATAGTTCTATTTTGAACAGTTTTTATCCTGCCGGTTTTACTAAAAGGAATTCCCTAAACAAAAAAATTTTTGCCTAAAAAAGAAAACTCCGGGATTTACTCCCGGAGTTAATGTCACTATTTTTTTCATAATCCTTAGAAAAGCCCCTGAACCTTTCCGGTTTCGGTATCCACATCGACTCTCCGGTAAGCGGGATCGGAACTGGTTCCAGGCATTAAGCTGATGGTTCCGGCCATGGGGCACAGGAACTTGGCACCGCCGTACACCAGAACGTCGCGAATGGGGAGAGTCCAGCCCTTGGGCACTCCCTTGAGGTTTGGATCGTGGCTCAAGCTCAAGTGAGTTTTGACCATCATGGTTGAGAAATCCCTGTAAGCAGGATCATCTTCAAACCGCTTGGCTTTGGCTTCTGCCTCCGGAGTCCAGGCAACACCGTCAGCACCGTAGACTTCCTTGGCGATCATTTCCACCCTCTGGCGCAAAGGCATTTCCAGCGGATACAGGTGCTTAAAGTCAACTGTATCATTACAGGCGTCAATAACAGCATCAGCCAGCTCCAGCGCACCATCGCCGCCCTTAAGCCAGTGCTCGGACAATGCACAACGGGCTCCCGCTGCTTCCGCAGCCCGGCGTATAGCGGCAATTTCATCCTTGGTGTCTGTATGGAAAGCGTTAATGCAGACAACAGGATTGATGCCGGCCTTCTTGACAGTCTGAATATGGTGAATGAGGTTGTCGCAACCCTTTTCCACCAATTCCACATTTTCTTTTGTATATTCTTCGGGCAGGGGACGACCGGGTACAACTTTAGGCCCGCCACCATGCATCTTGAGAGCCCGAATGGTTGCGGTAAGAACCGAAACGTTGGGAATATTTCCGCTCAAGCGGCACTTAACATTCCAGAACTTTTCAAACCCGATATCAGCACCGAATCCACTCTCAGTAACATGATAATCAAACATCTTGAGGGCAATACGGTCGGCAATAATTGAAGACTGGCCAATGGCGATATTGGCAAAGGGACCGGCATGGACAAGAACAGGCTGGTATTCAACCGTGCTCATCAATGTCGGGTTGATGGTATTTACCATCCAAGCAGTCATGGCACCGTCCACTTCCAGGTCAGCGGTGGTTACAGGATTACCCTTCTTATCATAAGCAACTATGATCTTACCCATCCGCTCCCGGAGGTCCTTCAGATCTGTAGCAACAGCCAGAATGGCCATCAGCTCGGAACTAACTGCAATTCCGAACTTGGATTTCATCATATAACCGTCCATTTTTCCGCCGATACCGATAATGATGTTACGCAGTGCCTGGGCACAGAAATCGATAACCCAACCCATCTCCACATTCGTGGGGTCTACATCCAAGCGCTTCAAATTGCGCTGTGCCAATTGCTCATCATCATAGTTTCTTTCGTGCTGCATCCTAGCGGTAAGGGCTACCATGGCAAGGTTATGAGCATTCATGATATCGTTCATATCCCCGGTAAGACCCAAGGAAAATTCGGTCATAGGAATGGCCAGAGCATTACCACCACCTGCTGCGGTACCTTTAATATTCATGGTAGGTCCGCCGGAGGGCTGGCGAATAGCCGCGCCTACACTGACACCCCTTTTACCGAGACCTTCCACCAAACCCATACTGGTAGTAGTTTTTCCTTCACCAAGGGGGGTGGGGGTAATAGCTGTTACCTCAATAAATTTACCGTCCGGTCTGTCTTTTAACCGGTCCATTATCTTCATGAAGTCAAGCTTACAGATTCTGCCATGCGGTATTATTTCATCTTTTTGAAGGCCCAATTTCTCCTGCCACTCAGACGGTGTGGGCATATTAGCTTCCGCAGCTTCAGCAATCTCAAAGTCTTTCATTTTCGTTGCATCGTAAGCCATTATTCCCTCTCCTTTCCTAAAAAGAAATAAATCAATCCAAACCCAGACGTAATAAAATTAGAACCCAACTCCACTTAAAAGTGTCTACCCCTCACCCCTTTTTAACCTATTTAAAATCACCTTTTCAGGTGCCTAAACCCTTAATTCAGAATATTTTTAATATCAGAACATTTCAACAATACGCCTCAGACGTCATGGCAAACATATCCCAAAAATTAACCAGATTGGAAAAACTATTATAGAAGTATTTAGTGTGTGGGTGGCCCATGGGCCACCCAATAATTAACCATATTTTAATTTAAGAATTTGCTTTTGCTTCAGCCCGGGAAATAAATTTTTCCAAGGGAACGATAAACCTTTCATGGGTCCCCCTGCCAACTAATTCTTTTTCATCCCTGGCTTCCACCTTGAAGACCAAGCGGCGCCCGTCAATCTCTACCAATTCTGAGGAGGCAATGACCTTCATCCCTTTGGGGGTAGCTGCCAGGTGTTCCACATTTAACTTCATGCCCACAGTGGAAGATCCCTTTTCCAAAACAGGATCCACTGAAGACAAAGCTGCTTTCTCCATAAGACCGATCATTGCCGGTGTGGCGAAAACACTCACGCTTCCGCTGCCATACGCAATTGCGGTATTCTCGTCAGAAACTATTGCACTTGCTTCACCTTTCAGTCCTACTTTTAAAAGGTCACTCATATGAAAACCCCTCTGATGTATTAATTTGGTTTATAGACATTCGTTATATTATCAGAGAATTCCTGCTAATGATAAAATTTTTTTAATCCGCATCTTTATCCAATGTCTGCCTGGAATTAACACCTTGAAAAAATTACTTTAGAAAGTTGCTTTTAGTGCGTGGGCGCCCCGGTGGTTTCCTCCGTTCGCTCCGCAATTATCCTCGTGCAGCGTGTAAGTCTCCATTGGAAGCCCGCTTGCAGCAGACTGCTTACCTATTTCTTCACGCACTAAGGGGTCATGGCTTTTGGGATTTGACGGGCTGAGCGCCGCTGCTCAGTGCTCCGCTCTCTCCGGAAATCACCGGGTCACCCTAGAGGTACTTTTTCATGCTTCTAATGGTGCCGCCGTGCGGCGGCATGGGTCGTCTACCTTGAAAAAACTCTCTTGCGGTTTCTTATAAAGGTAATTATTCCGCCGGAGCGGGTAGCACCGCAAAAAGAAAAAAAGCGGCAAGTGCCGCTATTCATAAATCCAGCGTTCGTTTTCCAGCTTGTATTCAACAAGTTCCTCGGGCTTGAAGAAAAGGTTTATTTCCCTTTCCGCGCTGGCCGTAGAATCAGAACCGTGCACAACGTTTCTTCCGATATCCAGCCCGAAATCACCCCTGATCGTTCCGGGATTAGCTTTTTGCGGGTCGGTGGCGCCCATCATATCTCGTGCCGCGGCTACGGCATTTTTTCCCTCAAGCACCATGGCTACCACGGGACTTGACGTGATATATCCCACCAAAGCCTCGAAAAAAGGTTTACCCTTGTGTTCCCCGTAATGTTCCTCGGCCAATTCCCGCGGTATTTGCAGCATTTTCATGCCCACAATTTTAAGACCCCTTTTCTCAAAACGGGATACCACTTCTGATATTAAACCCCTTTGCACTCCATCCGGCTTAACCATGACATATGTACGTTCCAATTTGCCTTCCTCCTTTTTATAAGCCTTTTATTGTAAGTTTTTACATTTCATGCCTGGTTTATCCCTAACCTAAAGGCCGCAGCCAAGGCTGCGGCCTTTACATCCTATGCTTTATGCGCTTCTTCCCCCGCTCGCTTCATCAGTTGCGCAAATTCTTCAGCCTCAATGCTTTCCTTTTCTATCAGGGTATTAGCCACCAAGTGAAGGGTATCGATATGCTTTTCCAGTATTTCCTTGGCCCGGTTATAGCTGTCATCTATTATTTTACGGGCCTCCTTATCAATTGCTGAAGCCACTTCTTCTCCATAATCACGATCCCTGGCAATGTCCCTGCCCAGGAAAACCTGTTCCTGTTTTCTACCCAGGGTCATTGGCCCTAATTCTTCACTCATACCGTATTCGGTAATCATTTTGCGCACGAGCTCCGTTGAGCGCTCCAAATCATTCTGGGCCCCAGTGCTTATCTCTTTGAGTACAATGCTTTCAGCAACCCTACCCCCCAGGAGCATTACCACCTGATCCAGCAATTGTGATTTGGTCATATAAAAACGGTCTTCCTCCGGTAGTAATAAAGTATACCCACCGGCACGCCCCCGGGGTATGATGGATACCTTATGAACCGGATCGGTATGGGGGAGTAAATAACCCACCACTGCATGGCCGCCTTCATGGTATGAAACCAAACGCTTTTCAAAGTCGCTTATCACCCGGGATTTTTTCTCCGGCCCGGCGATAACCCTTTCAATAGAATTTTCCAGATCTTCCTGGGTTATCTTTTTGGCATTTCGCCGGGCTGCCAAAATGGCGGCTTCATTAACCAGATTTTCAAGATCAGCCCCGGTAAAGCCCGGTGTTCTCCGGGCTAATACCCCAACGTCAACATCATCAGAAAGGGGTTTGCCTTGCATGTGCACTTTCAAGATAGCCTTACGCCCGCTGATATCGGGAATACCCACTGTAACTTCACGGTCAAAGCGACCCGGCCGTAATAGCGCGGGGTCCAAAATATCCGGTCTGTTAGTGGCGGCAATTATGATAATACCTTCATTGGGGGCAAAGCCGTCCATTTCAACCAATAGTTGGTTTAATGTCTGTTCACGCTCATCATGCCCGCCTCCCAGGCCGGCTCCCCGCTGCCTCCCCACGGCATCAATTTCATCTATAAAGATAATACACGGGGCATTCTTTTTAGCCTGTTCAAAAAGGTCGCGTACACGGGATGCACCAACCCCTACAAACATTTCCACGAAGTCTGAGCCGCTAATACTAAAAAAGGGAACACCCGCTTCCCCGGCAACAGCCCTGGCAAGTAGGGTTTTACCTGTTCCCGGCGGGCCGTAAAGCAGTACACCCTTCGGTATTCGGGCTCCAAGCTCGTTGAATTTTTTTGGGTTTTTCAGAAATTCAACAACTTCCTCCAGCTCTTCCTTTACTTCATCCGCGCCGGCAACATCGGAAAAATTCACTTTTTTCTTGTCTTCGGTATGAAGCTTAGCCTTACTTTTACCGAAGGACATCACTCTGTTACCCCCGCCCTGGGTCTGCTGCATAAGGAAGAAGAAAAGCAGAACAAATAACAGAATGGGCACCAGAGTTGTTAACAATCCCGTCCACCAACCGGGCTCAGGGGGCGGAGTCACTTCATATTCTATCCCTTGCTGCATCAGTAGTGATTCCAGTTCCGGATTCGGATAAGTGGACCTGCTTTTAAATTCGGTATCGGTTTTTGTTGTACCGGTGATTAATAGTGTGTTGTTTTCCGGCTGCAGGGTAACTTCACTTACCTGTCCCTTTTCAGCCTGCGCAACGAATTGATTGTAATTCCATTCCTTGATCACGGTCTCTTCCGGGGAAGCAAACCTGATTAAGGCAATAATAACCAGTACTATTAGAAGGTAAATACTAAGGTTCTTAATGACCTTGTTCAACAAAGCCACTCCTCTCCAAGCTTAAAAACACCCATAGAGAATAGTTTATCATGCCTTTTTTCCGGTATCAATACTAGTTTTAGTTTCGTCGTAGACTTCTGAAAATATCATCTCACAAAATGAAAAACCCTAAACTTAAAAAAAAGAGTTTTACCGGTGATTAAATCATAGGTCATTGCTCCTACGTAAACTCAAATGAAGCAGCTGTTGAGAACATTCATCAACCTTGAATGTTTCCGACGGCCTAATGCCCGCCACCCAAGCTATTTCGCCGTTACAAGTTACCAGGGGAACCCTATCCCTTTCCTCCCGGGGAATTTTTTGGTTGATTAAGAATTTTTTAAGCTTAAGTGTAGCCCCGTTCATCCCCAGCGGTTTGAAACGGTCCCCCGGAAGTCTCATGCGAACAAAAAGGTCGCCCTGTAACTTGTTATAGTCTAATAAAACCTCACCTGCCGGCAGTAACTCAGGGGATGGCACCTCTCCCCTTGTCAACAAGTTGGCGCTGATAAACAAACCCAATTCAGGAATTTGGGTTTCACCGGGCACATCAAGCCGGTAAGAATAAGACGGTGCCTTATCCTGCGGACAGCTGTCCCCTTTAAAGGATAAGTGATCATAGCTTCTTCTTACTTGAACTCCCTTTGGTAAATGAATTAACCAACTGCCTTTCCCTTCCCCCAAGAGTTCAAGTATTGTCTCTAAATGCTCAAATCCCAGCCCTGCGTAATCATCAACCATTCTATTCCATATTTTACGCAATGCCCTGCGCTGTAATGCAAGGGGCTGTGCCAGCAAACAATTTATATCCAGTGTAAAGTTATTGTTTTCACTGGATATTAGAACACTGTGGTAGACCCTGTCCGCTTCATTCTCCAGAAATTCATCTTCGGCCCTGAGAACATCCGTAGTTTTTAAAAGCGTGGATACCAGAGCGGGATTATATTTTTCCAAGGTGGGTATTAATTCCAACCTTATTTTGTTTCTCCTATATACCGTCTTGGTGTTAGAAGAATCTACCCGGAAAGGGACACTATTCCTCCGGCAGTATTCCTCGATAGCTTTACGCCGCAATCTGAAGAGAGGGCGGATATAAAAAGCGTCCCGCAGTGGCAAAAAGCCTTTCAATCCGGTTAATCCCGAACCCCTTAAAAAATTAAGAATTACTGTTTCCGCCTGGTCATCGGCATGATGCCCCGTGGCAGCCCGTGCCGCACCCACTCGGGCCGCAGTGCGGGAAATAAGATTATACCGAACCTCCCGGGCACCCTCCTGGCTGGATTTGTTTCTCTGCTCACAATAGGCCGGCACATCATATTTCTCCACGGTGCAGGGAATACCCATAAGCTGTGCGGTATCCTGAACCAGGCGGGCATCTTGAGCACTTTCATCCCCCCGGAAACAATGGTCCAAGTGAAACACATGCAGCTGAATCCCCAATTGATCTTGTAAATTAAAAAGGATATACATGAGGGCCATTGAGTCAGGACCCCCGGAAACAGCCACCAGAACCTTTTCTCCTGACTGGATCATATTATACTTTTTTATGCTTGCCAGTACCTGCCGGGGAACAGACATAACCTCACCCAATAAATGTACTTATCACTAGTGTTTTTCAACAAAAAGGGTCATTTTCCTGCCAAAGAGTAATTTTTACCATAAAAAAGCGTGCTAAAATAAATTTCCCTTAGCACGCTCCCCTTAAGGCCATAGATATTTTTCTACCGCAACGGTAGCATTCCTCCTGCACCCCTGTTTAATTTTTAACCTTCTCAACCTTTACCACCACCACGGTCATATCGTCCCTGTGCACCCCGGATTTAGCCAGGTTTATAATCAGTTCGGCCACCTCCTGGGGCCTCAGACCGGAAATTTCACGCAACACCTCAATTAGCCAATCCCCTTTTCCCCCGGAGCTTTCACCGGTGTCCAGAACCCCGTCCGTTACCATTACCACCATGTCCCCGTGATCAAGCTGCTTTGACACTGAAAAAACTTCCACATCATCAACTATGCCCACAGGCAACGAGTTTGCCCGGACCGTACCCACTTGCTGCCCGCGGACAACAAACCCGGGGCAAGCACCTATCTTGGCAAACTCCGCTTGTGCTGTGTATATATCCACCACGGTCATATCCACAGTGGCGAAACTTTCCTCCGGCGATCGCAACAGAAGGATAGAATTGACGGTCTTTATGGTTAGATCTCTTCCAAAACCGGAATCCATTAGTTTTGCAATAAGCCCCAAAGTGGACCGGCTTTCCATGGCGGCGCGCTCACCGGAACCCATTCCGTCACTTAAAAGCGCCGCAAATTTACCCCCGGCCAGTGGCAAGAACATAAAGCTGTCTCCGGAGACAGCACTACCGTCCTTGGCAATTCCCGCCGCTCCTAGGGAAAGCTGGTAACGGGGACAGGGATAAGCACGAAAACTACAAAATTGCCGGTCGCCCGTATTGGAACAGGAAACGGTGGCTACAGACATGGTACATTCCATTTCTTTAGACAAAAAAGGCACTACTTCATATCTACAAATCATGCGCCCGCCACAGGAAGGCATGGTAACATAAACCTCTGGTTTTTCTTCAGAAACTTGGTTAATTTCCAGCGCAGAGATATTAAATCCCATTCTCTTCAATTTTTGTTTCATTGCTTTGGCTTCCTGCCGGCGATATTTGCTGTTCTCCAGTTCACTTGACAAGTTCTTTATAACTTCCCCGATTCCCTTGAGTTGCTCGGTAACTAGACCGTTTCCCTCCGTTAAACGCTTTGACCAGTAGCGGTTCAGTTTAAACATTTCATGCAGGCAAGTAACGGTTATAGCCAGTTCCTTGGCCCGGCTACATTTTGACTGCGTCTCTTCATCCAAATCATCCACCGTCACCCGACCGTAGTTATCAGCAATGGTGAAAAAAGCCAACATATTTTGATAAGTTTTATAAAAATCCCTTTCCCAGCAGGCGGAATAATGGGAACAACCTTTACAAACTTTATTTCGAACCTCGTCCAAAAGTGCCTGAAGGTTTTGCTCCTCCCCGGCAGGATAGCCGGTGGCCGCTGTTTGTTCAAAACTATGAGCAATTTCTTTAAATATACCCGACCAGCTATTCAATCTCTCGGCGACCAACTTCCCGGCTCTATCCTCAGGCCCGTTATCATCACTACCGGCACCCGCTTTTGGAACAAGGGAAAGGGTTAAACCATTGATCCATTTGCCGGGAATGCAAAGGATCATAATTGCCGCCACAGCCACCTGGGCCACCACCGCGGTCAACTCTCCGTAGTTGGCCATGTACATGGAAAGAATTATATTACCCAGCAGAAAGCCCACCACAACACCGGGCTTAAAAAAGGAACGAAAGAGCCCCGCCAACAAACCGCTAAAGGCATAGGTACCCACTACCAGGGGAAGTTCCGTATAAGCAAGGCCGGGTATAATACCCATTACAGCCCCGGCTGCCGCGCCCATTCCTGTACCTCCCACCAAAGCCGCCAACAATATTAGAAAATAACTGAGTATACTCTTTAGAGAAAATAATCCCCAGGCAATCTCTCCTGTTCCCGCTACAACCCCTCCTGCCAGAGCCATTACACAAAAAATCTCTTCGCTTTTAAGGGCTTCGGGGGAATGAATTACAGCCAAAGAAGGTAATGCATTAATAGCCAAAAGGGTAAATATGGCTGCAAAGACCCCTTCAAAGGATACGCTTATATAATCATATGGGATTGCATCAGCAAAAGCCAAAAAACTTCCCCTGACTACAATTACAACTGCCAAAACCAAGCCTGGTACAATCAACCAAGGTCGTCTACTTTGAGAGGAAATGAAATTAGCCCCCACTGCCGCAAGAATAACGCAACCCATCTCAGCTACCAATAAATCTGCAGGGACAACGGTCAAAATGCCCCCCAGCACTCCCACCACGGCAAAAATACCCTTTGATCGCATGCTCCAATAAACTGCAGCCGCAAAGGCCACCCCAAAAGGATAAAGCTCACCCAGCAGAACCGCTCTGCCTAAAAAAAATCCCGCTATAATAGTAAGCAAGCTGCCTGGATCAAGAAGGTCGGCAATAAATAAAAAAAAATAATTTAGGATCTTCTTTCTTAAAGAGGCCTTCCCCCTGCGTTCCCCATGGGGAAAAGCAGACTCACCATTGTGCTCCCTACGGTACGCGTATACGGAAGCCCTGTTTTCTTCCAATCGTCACACCCCTTGTACTACCTCTATACTTGGCCATTATAGTACAAGGTCATACAGATATTTGTCATTTTTGGTATGTGTTTCCATTTTTTCTCTCGACATTTTGTGCCACATCCAATGCCAACCCGTAAAGAATATCCGCCTCACTTACTTCCATGGAAGCGACATTCAAATAATCCATTATAACGGTAACAATTCTGGTCCCTGCTTCTATAATGTCAGCACGCTCCGGTTGCAACCCGGAAATTTTTTTTCGCTCCTCCATGGGAGTGACCTCCAGGATACCCAGCAGCTCCTTTAATTTGCTCAAGGAAAGGCTATAACCGTGAACTAGAGTAGAGTCATAAACCTTTAATCCCATAGCCATAGCGGCCAGGTTTGTTACCGTACCGCCTACACCCACCATTCCCAGGGACCGCGCTGAATCAATTTGATCCAGCACAGGTTTTAAAAGGGATAGTATTTTTTCCCGGCTATAATTCCCCTCAGTTGCACGAACCGCACCCACATCAACACTTTCCCAGTTTACATCTCCCCCTGCGGGCCAAACAATTTCCGTGCTGCCGCCCCCTAAATCTATTACAATTGTATGTACATTTTTTTTATGCAGCCCTGCCAATACTCCCAGGTAAGTCAAACGGGCCTCTTCCTTACCGGATAAAACTTTTATTTTTAGACCCAGTTCACCTTCAACCATCTTCACAAATTCATTGCCGTTTGTGGCATCCCGTACCGCGCTTGTCGCCGCCGCCGTTACGGATAAGGCACCTAACTGCCGGGTTTCCTCCAAAAATTCTCGCAATACCCCTTTGGTTTTTTCCATGGGCCCGTCGAGCAAATACCGCCTTCCTATACCCTTACCCAAACGTGTGGTAACCAACCCGGTCTTTACAGGAACCACTTTTTCTTGGTACACATCCGCAACCAGCAATCGTACTGAATTACTGCCTATATCAATAGTTGCAACCCTCATCATTGCTTTCCTCCCGTTTTTAAAAAATAAGCATCCCTATTAAGGAATGCTCATTAACTTCAAACATATGTATTTTTCACTATTAGTAACCGTTAATCCCTTATACTTGTATCCCTAATTTCGGGCAACTCGCTCACGGGCATTATCCTTTTTTCCCCGGACTTCACCAAACCCAGCTTTTCTCTGGCCACTTCCTCAACATACGCATCACTCTTTGCTTTTTCCAACTCCTCTTGAAGCTGGGCGTTCCGGCGGGATAAACGCTCCACCTGTTCCTGCATTTCACGTACATCCTGCTGCATAGCATACAAGGTATTAAAGCGGGTACCGAAAGAGAAAGTAACATAGACCAGTAAGAGGATCAATACTATTATAGGGATTTTACTCTTTGCAGGGCTAAACTTTCTTCGCTTGGGTGAACGTTTCATTGCAGCCGGGTGCCCTATTACTTTTTGTTCCTTCATACGATTCCTATCCATGCCACTCACCCCTCACCCTCATGATCAGGGCCAAACAACCCCATGCTGTGCCCCGGAATAACAATAACCACTTGGTACCCCTTGCTTCGGGCCCGGTTGAAAAGAGTTGAAACGGTGCTGGGACTCAGGTTTAACTGTTTGGCAATATTTTCCGAGGAATAGCCCATTTCCTTAAGGGTAACCACCTGCCGTTCCCGAAAACTGAGTTTTTCCGCCCCCCGGATTTCAATCTGCATTTCAGCCACCCCTGGCCCGGCACATGTCCTTGAGTTTTATATTAAACTTATTAAATAATGACGTTTTTAGTACAAGCTGACTACATTTATTCTACATACCGGCAATAAATCCTGCTTTTAAATGAAAATTTTGGTTATCTTCGTTTCAAAAATCCTTTTATTGTTTTCACCGGAGAAAACAACCCTTTACCCAAACTTTTCACCGGTGCTGGAATAATACGGTGAAAAATACCGGCCACTAGGTTAACTGAATTACCGGTAACCGTTAACACTATTTTAAAGGGCCACATCACCAGCAGACATACCAATTTCACCGGAAATGTAAGGCCCAGCCACAGCCAAACAAGCATCTTCCCGGTAAATTTTACTATTCCCCGAATAATTTTAAAAACCTGAGATATTACCCCACAGGCATGTTCACCCAATACCCGGACATAAATTGCAACCCCGAGGGCCAGTCCCACAAGCATAAAGCCACGCATCTCACCACTGTTACTAAACAATAAAAATCCAAAAACCAGCAAGCTTAAAAAAATCCAAAAAACTATATCTCCTACAGCCAGAGCTGTCTTTCGAATACGAAAAAATCGAGTAAATTCTTTATATATATCAAAGCAAAAGGCAGCCAGACAGCCGGCGCTAATTGAGATCAAAAAAGTTAACATTTGACCTTCCAGGGGAGTCAAAATGCTACCTCCCTTCCTTCCCGTATGTAAAAAAAGCGCCTTTACGCGCTTTTTACATCCGGTTATCTAAATATTCGATTCAGTATATTTTTTCCCCGGTCCTTTGCCCCTTTAATTGATTTACCCTCCATAAACTGCATCGATGAAATGTAGCCCTGTACAGTTAATTTACCCCGTTCCAGATTGAGTTCGGTGATATGCATTTCTTCTCCCTTAAGGAGAAGAAAGCCCATATTAGTGGCCAGTGAAATTTCATTTTCGTCAAAGGTTCCCACCTGTTCAACACCATCCAGGACTAGCAGGCACCGGTCGGTTAACTCCAACCGGTTCTTAGGCTTTTCCTCCACGCCGCAACCCTCCCGACCGGAATTTGCCGAAAACAATATTGATATTATATCTATGCCGGCATACTCCCAATATGCAAAAAAAGAAGGCCCGTTTAATCCGGGCCTTCTTTTTAAAATATATTAATCCCACAACTTTTGGATGGCAATATTTTGATGATAAAATTCTACTATATCCTCAGGGGACTTGCCTTCTTGGGCCATCTTTCTGGCCCCCCATTGACACATTCCAACCCCGTGCCCAAACCCTCTTCCTTCCATTACCAATTTATCACCGCTTACGGAGAAGTCAGACAACAAAGTGGATCGCATTTTATCAGCACCCACCGCCAGCCGCAGCTCCGAGGCATATATAGTGGCATCACCAAACCGTAATTCCATGGCCCTTCCCGAGGGACCTTTTCTAACAATCCCGGCTTCCGAAATGCCGCCCGGTTCATTACCTGTTTTCTCCCGTAGTATTCTGCGCACCTCTTCCAGGGGTATTTCAGCTCTCCAGTGTTTATTCTCTTCTGTTGTTATGGTCAAACAACCATCCTTAGTATTGGCCTTAAGATACCCTGTATTTCCCTTTTCTTCCGCAAGCCCCTCGCTTGCCGCCGCTGTAATACCACCACAGCAAGCGGAAAACCATCCCCTGGTATATTCTCCTTCATAAGTGATTACTTCACCCCGTGTTTTTGCCACCGCTTGCCTAATCCTGTCGTTAACCCTTTGCGGGTCATAAGCCTGGAATTCCTCATGATTGGTGCTGGCATCGGCACCATGAAACTTCCTGCCCGCATTTACATTTTCCATGGTGAAAGTTCGAGCCAGTATGGCTTGTGCCGCAAGGGCATTCACCGGCCAATCCGGCTCCATCTCACCCGCCACAACGCCTGCAATATACTCCTCCATTTTAATTTCTTTTATTTCCCCTTCATCAGCCATAAAAAGGCTGATGGTGGGCTCCTGTTTTGGAGCACCTTCCGGCTTCTTCTGGGGTTGCCTGGTGGCACAACTCACCGCCAAAAGGAGAAACAAGGTTAGCACTATTACCACATAAAATAGTTGCTTTCGCTTCACACGAAAACCCTCCCCACTTTGTTTTTGTTATTCTTTGTGAGAAGGGTACTAAATATGCTAAAAGAAGAAGCTCCCCTGCGGGAGCTTCTACATATCTTCCTCTACTCTATAATCTTTTATAAGTTCATAAAGAGCAGCCGCTTCCTTTGCCGGAACTGTATTTTTCACAGCCGCTACTTTAACTTTGACCCGCCGCTGCCCCAAGTGCAAATCGATTATATCTCCGGGATTAACTTCGGTTCCCGCCTTTGCCGGCCTATTATTAATCAAAACCTGTTTTTTATCACAAGCCTCTTTAGCCATTGTCCTGCGTTTTATCAGCCTAGAAACTTTCAAAAATTTATCCAGACGCAAAGTTTGGCCTCTTTTCTTAATCTAAATCAAAACACTTATTTGCCGACACTTTCACGCAGCTGTTTGCCTGCCTTGAATACCGGAACTTTAGCAGCAGCAATATCGATTTCTTCACCGGTTTGAGGGTTACGCCCCTTGCGTGCTGCCCTTTCGCGGATCTCAAAAGTTCCAAATCCCACCAATTGAACTTTGTCACCCGAAGTAAGCGCATCTTCAATACTTTCCAAAAAGGCTGTAACAGCCTTTTCGGCATCTTTTTTAGTGAGTGCTGCTTTCTCTGCTACACTGGCAATCAATTCTGCCTTGTTCATAAATACCCCCCTCAAAATTTTGGCGTTTACTACACCCGTACTATTCGCTAAATATCTATTAGTTCCTCCCAAAATGAAAAATTTTCCTCAGATATTTCCCTATTTTTCCGCTTTTTTGGCTTTCTCCCAAAGGGCGTCCAATTCCTCCAGGCTGCATTCTTCGATTCGTTTTCCTTCTTCCTGAACTTTCTGCTCTATGTATCGGAAACGGCGAATAAACTTATCTACGGTATTATTTAAAGCCACCTCGCCGTTAACCTGAAAGAAGCGAGAAAGATTAACCACAGAAAACAATAAATCCCCCAATTCATGCTGTATTGAGCTTCGATCCCCTGCTTTACAGGCCACCAGCAATTCATCCTGTTCCTCTTTGATTTTCTCCCAAGGCCCTTTGTAGTCAGGCCAATCAAAGCCGACACGAGCTGCTTTTTCTTGCACTTTTGTGGCCTTTAAAAGGGCCGGCAGCCCCCGGGGAATATCATCCAGAATGGATTGGGCCCGGTTACCACCATCCTTTTCTCCTTGCTTTATTTTTTCCCAGTTCTCAAGAACCTGGGAACTGTTCTCCACCGAGACATTTCCAAACACATGGGGATGTCTCCGAATCATTTTTTCGGTAATAGACTTTACAATGTCATTCATTGTAAAGTAACCTTTTTCACTGGCTATTTGAGCATGAAAAACTATTTGTAGTAATAAGTCTCCCAATTCTTCACAAAATTTATACATATCTCCGTGTTCCAGCGCATCCAGCACTTCATATGTTTCTTCCAAAAGATAAGGAGTGAGACTACGGTGGTCCTGCTCCCGATCCCAGGGGCACCCCTCCGGTGCACGCAGTTTAGCCATCACTTCTACAGTTGGATCCAGCGGAAAGCTTGTCCTACCATTGTTGTCCTTCAAACCATAACCTCCCAATACAACCCGTTTTATGTATATAACTGAACAGCAAGGGTGGAGCGGGAAAGGAAAGATACCTCCCACCCCTTAAAATAAATAAGGGGTAACCCGTAGCGGGTTACCCCTTTATTGTTCCATTTGTTTAGCCAAAAAGCCTGCCGCTGTTTCAGCTAATTTCAACTCCATCTCACCCATTTTAACTTCATTTTCCTTGGATGCAAGAATAACAGCTCCTATGGGATCCCCTTCTGCAATGATCGGGGCAATTACCTCGGATGAATATTTGCATTCACTGTCTTCAACTATGGAACACTCCTGACAATGAGCATCCTCACCGGGGTTATTGATTACGACTGCTTTGCGCTCTTCCATTACTTTTTCCACTGCAGAGCCTATTGGTTTGTTTAAAAATTCCTTTTTTGGCGCTCCTGAAACCGCTATAATAGCATCCCGGTCTGCGATGCAGGCGATATGCCCCAGAGCCTCATGTAAAGAATCAGCATATTCCTTGGCAAAATCACCCAACTCCCCAATAGGAGAATATTTTTTCAGGATTACTTCGCCTTCTCTATCAACAAAAATTTCAAGGGGGTCACCTTCACGGATTCTTAACGTTCTTCTTATTTCCTTGGGTATTACAACTCTGCCCAAATCATCAATACGACGTACAATACCCGTGGCCTTCATGGTACCCTTCCCTCCTTTGTCTGCAAACTACTCGCGAATTATCTTTCATTGATAGTATATAACAGGTGGAAGGGAATTATTCATTTTTTACCAATCAATAGTAAATTAATTTCTCCTTTCACTGTTTCCTCTAGTTTTTCGTTGATTTGTCATCTTTATTCGATAGTTTATTGTCAATTTTTGCTTCATCCCTTAGTTTTTCCATATACTCGGTAAATTCGGTTGCTCTGCGGTTGTCTTCTAAGTTAGCCTTTATCTGTTCCTTCACTTCCTCAAAGGCCTGCACGTCGGAAGGAATGATTTCCTCTACTTTTATTATATGATATCCATATTGGGTTTTTACGGGTTCTGAAGTAACTTCTCCCTTTGCAAGATTAAAAGCCGCATTTTCAAACTCCTGAACAAAACCGCCGCCACGGGTTACAGTCAACAAACCCCCGTTATTCTTAGTCCCCGGGTCCTCGGAAAACTCTTCAGCCAGTTGAGCAAAATCGGCTCCCTGTTCAATTTTATTTAAAATCCGCTCGGCCTCTACCTTGGCATCCAACTGGGAACGTTTCGTTCCCAGATCATTACCTTCAAAGCCGATTAAAATGTGCCGCACTTCACGCTCTTCAGGCCGGGTGAAAATTTCCTCGTTTTCCTCGTAATACTCTTTTATTTCAGCATCTGTAACTTCCAAACCTGCGGTAACATCTTCCACCAGGTTTTGTACCGCCAGCTGTTTTTCAACGTAGTCTGAAAGCTTTGGCTCATTAACACCGTTTGCCGTCAAAAACTTTTTAAATTCTCCCTCGGTCTCGAAGTTTTCCTTTATTTTATTAATTTCGTTCTGCACATCCTCTGAAGAAGGCTCTAGTCCTCTTTTCTTTACCTCCTGGAGCAGCAATTGCTCATCTATAAGCTGCTTCAGGACATCTTCACGCAAGCGGTCCAAAATTTCTTTACCCTCTTCACCTGAAAAATCTGCGCCTTGACTTTCCAGGCCGGATTTATACATTTCTAATTCTTTGTCCAATTGCTGCTGAGTGATGTCTTCACCGTTGACCGTAGCTACAACTTTACTGCCGCACCCGGAGACTACTAAGAGCATCAGTGCAACGACAGCTATCATCAACGGGATTGTCCGCCTTTTCATGATATTCTCCTCTCCCAAATATTATTATATTAACTGGTTTGAAACCTACCTTGAAAAAAGTCTCTTATGTCGTTTATAAGATAATTACTTCGCCGGAGCGGGCAGCACCCTGCGCTCGCTTACTCGGGCATTTTAATTGAATGAGCTCACTCCGCTCCGGGCGGCTGCATAACTCGCTTAGCTCAAACAGGATTCGCCGCTGATCCTCCGCTCCGTTCGCTCTTTTTGACACATTGGCTTTTGTACATAAGAAGTTGCGCCGCAACGGCAAAGCTACCAAAACCTTGTTCCGACAGGTATCATGCCGTTGCCGTAATCTCGCTCCGGGTGCTGCCCGCTCCTTTTCCCGGTATTTGCTGTGTAAAAAGGCATCAAGTATGTTTTTCATCCTTCTGCTGGTGCCGCCGTCCGGCGGCATGGACGTCTACCTTGAAAAAAGTCTCTCAAAAGTTACTTTTAGCGCGCGGGCGCCCCGGTGGTTTCCTGCGTTCGCTCCGCAATTATTCTCGTGGAGCGGGTAAGTGTCTCCCGGAAAGCCGCTTGCTGCAGATTGCTTGCCTACTTCTTCACGCCCCAAGGGGTCATGGCTTTTGGGATTTGACGGGCTGAGCGCCGCTACTCAGTGCTTCGCTCACTCCGGAAATCACCGGGGCACTATAGACGGTACCGGGCATTGTTGTTTGGTGTTTAAAAAACAGTTCGTCCCTATTATATAGTAGTAAACCTGAGGGTTCAATAAATTAATTTAAGCCAGGTTATGCAAAAATTCCTCTATCCGGTCTAGAATTTGCACTGGTCCCATACCAGTATCCCACAGCTTCCAACGTATTTCAAATTCCTCATCTACGTTGTTAAACTTAACGTTGCCTTTATACCGGTTACTGATTTTCACCAGCTTATCACCACTTAAATTATGTTCCCGGTAAAATTGCAGCTTGTAGAACCCCTGCTGTTTTGTAATCGATTTTATCTTCAATCTGCCTGCAATGTTTTTGACGCGTGCAATCCCCACCAGGTTCCGTACGGGATCGGGTAGATCTCCGAAACGATCAACTAATTCTTCTTCTATTTCCTCCAAGTGACTCTCCCCGGCGTTATTTGCTATACGGCGATAGATCTCCACCTTTTGATTTGTATCCGGTATATAGTTGTCGGGAATATAGGCTTCCACCGGGAGTTCCACGGTTGTATCAACAGGGCGGTCAATTTTCTCACCCCTGGCTTCCCTCATGGCTTCTTCCAGTAACCTGCAGTACATATCAAATCCGACGGCCGCAATATGACCGTGCTGTTCCGCCCCCAGCAAGTTTCCGGCACCGCGTATTTCCAGGTCACGCATAGCAATTTTATAGCCGGATCCAAACTCGGTAAATTCCCTGATAGCCCCCAAACGCTTTTCAGCGACCTCGTTTAAGACCTTGTCTTTACGAAAAGTAAAATAAGCATAGGCCATGCGGGTGGAACGCCCTACCCTTCCCCGCAACTGGTAAAGCTGGGCAAGTCCGAAATTATTGGCTTCCTTTACAATTAATGTATTTACATTGGAAATATCCAGGCCGCTTTCAATAATGGTGGTACAAACGAGTACATCGTAAGCACCGCCCAAAAATTCCAGCATAACCTGTTCCAGCTCATCTTCCTTCATCTGCCCGTGAGCCACCGCCAAACGCGCTTCGGGAACCAATTCCCGGAGCCATAAAGCCACCACATCCAGATCCATCACCCGGTTATGAACAAAGTAAACCTGGCCGCCACGCCCGGTTTCACGCCTTATGGCCTCCCTTATCATCACCGGATCTTCTTCCAGTACATATGTTTGTACAGGAAAACGGTTTTCCGGTGGTGTCTCCAGAATACTGGTATCCCGCACCCCTACCATAGACATGTGCAGCGTGCGGGGAATAGGAGTGGCGGTGAGGGTAAGTACATCAACATTGGTGCGGATCTGCTTGAGTTTTTCTTTATGGGCCACCCCAAACCGCTGCTCTTCATCCACCACCAAAAGTCCCAAATCATGAAACCGTACATCATTCTGCACAAGGCGGTGTGTACCGATAACTATATCCACCATTCCATGGGCAAGGTCTTCGACAACCCGCCTCTGCTCTTTGGCCGTACGAAACCGGCTTAACATTTCGATTCTCACGGGGTAACCGGAAAAGCGCTCCCTGAAGGTATTGAAATGCTGCTGGGCCAAAATGGTGGTGGGCACCAGCACCGCTACCTGTTTTCCGTCCATCACGGCTTTAAAGGCCGCCCGGAGCGCCACTTCGGTTTTACCATACCCCACATCGCCGCATAACAGCCGGTCCATGGGACGACTTCTTTCCATATCCCTCTTTACGTCCTCTATGGCCTTGAGCTGATCCGGCGTTTCCTCGTAAGGAAAGGCCGCCTCAAACTCCTGTTGCCAGGGGGAGTCCGGATTAAAGGCATACCCCCTTGCCGTCTCCCTGGCTGCATAAAGTTTTAGCAGGTCATCCGCCATTTCCCGCACGGCTTGTTTTACGCGGCCCTTTGCCTTGGACCACTCGCTGCCACCCAGGCGGGACAACTTGGGGGCATCGGCTTCGGCTCCCAGGTATTTTTGCAGCAAACCCACTTGATCACTGGGAACGTAAAGCTTATCTTCACCGGAATATTTAATTAATAAGTATTCCTTGCGGATACCCCCGATATCTAAGGGCACCACACCCATATATTTACCGATCCCGTGGTTTGCATGAACAACAAAATCGCCCACTTTGAGATCCACAAAGGGTTCCATACGTTGGGCAGCTTCTTCTTTGACCTGGGTCCGTCGTTTGCGGGGTTTCTTCTGCCTCCCGTAAATATCCTTTTCGGCTATTACCACCAGGCGCGCATTTACCAGATCAAAACCGCCGGAAAGATGGCCATGGGTTATTATCACATTTCCCGGTTTTACTTGTTCCCCCGGAAAGCCGGTGTAAAAGGCATCAATTTTGTTTTCCCGTAATTCATTTAATAGAACCCGGCCCCTCTCTTCATTGGAGACCGTTAGCACTACGGCATAACCGGTGCGGCGCCAGTGCATAATTTCCTCGGCAAGTAACTTTGTTTTGCCCAAAAAATTATGCATGGCCTTAGCTGTAAAATTCACCACCGTTTGCGGTTGAATGAATTTAGGTTGACGGGGTAAGAAACAAAAATATACCGTTCGGTGTTTTTGCAGAGAAAGACCCATATGTCTCCAGTCAATATACCCTTCATACTGAGCCGGAAGAGCCTTTCCCTTGGCCACCAGTTGGGAATATGTTTCTGAACGTTCCTTTTGTATACTTTCGGTAATTTCTTTACATCTCTGGGGTTCATCAATTAAAACCAGGGAACTTTCAGGCAAATAATCTATCAGGTTAACTTCCCGGGAGTAGAAATAAGGTAAAAATTGTTCAATACCGGGAAAGAAAACATTGTTATTAAGGTACTCCAATACGTCCTGCATATTATCCTGAAACTCTCTCACTGCTTCAGATGTCCCGCTACGTGAAAGCTTGCGAAGTTGCAACTGGTATTGGTTCAATACCGTTTCCTTGGCCCTTTCCCAAGCTTCCTCCGTCACCACCATTTCCAGCGCCGGCCCGATTATTACCTGCTGCAATTTTTCTTGGGAACGCTGGTTGGCAACATCAAATAACCTAATGGAATCCACTTCATCATCAAAGAACTCCAACCTGACCGGTCTCTGGAAGGATGCAGGATAAATATCTACAATGCCACCCCTCATACTCACCTGGCCCGCTGATTCCACAAGATCCACACGTTCGTAGCCCAACTTAATTAGTGTTTCCAGTAATACTCCTGGGTCCTGCCTTTCCCCCACAGCCAATTCCACCGTGGCCCGGGAAAAGATATCCTTTGGACAAAGCCGGCGCATCACCGCCTCCACAGAAGCAACCACAATCTTCTTTTCCCGGGGATCACGGAGTTTTTCCAACACCCGCAATCTCCTGGCAAGAATCTTTCTATCCTGGGCCAGAACCTGAAAGGGGAGTAATTCTAAGATAGGAAAATGATATACGGGTACATCCAAAAATTGCCTTAGGTTTGCTGTAATTTCTCCGGCTTCCTTTTCCCCGGGAGCCATAATCAAAACAATACCGGCGGAAACATCAGTGAGACCGGCCATAATGTAATCTCTATAAGAAGATGTTACCCCGAAAACCATTTGCCTTTTGATGTTTTTCCGTAAACTCTTATCCATTTCCTGAAATTCAGGTGTTTCATATAAAGGTTTCAGCAATCCGCTCACCACTGCATCTCTCCATAAAGGGCACCACAAAAAGAGCTTTAGCGGCGCAGGCTAAAGCTCTCGGCCTTTTAATTAACTTTTCGAAATTTGATTCAATTATACCCCCCTACCTGTGACCCGTCAAGCAATTGCGGTACAGGACCACTCCTCCGTTCCAAAGAAGGTGGGCGGTAAAGGGTATTATTATTGCCAACCAGAACTCTCCTGTCCTCTGGTAACTCAGAGCCGCCAGAAAACCGAACAGACCGTGCCCGGTGAGACTGACCCAAGCGGCCAAAATGTTGCCCGGTCGCCCGCCGGCCATATCCCTGACAGCCTCAACAACACCAAAAGTAAAGTGACTGAAAAATATATTGGTACTCAATAGTAAAGCCGCACCGGTCTTGGCAAATTCCTCAAGAAAGGGGCCCAGGGCGATAATCCACCACCGCCCCGCCTTATCCAACATAAGCCCGTTCAAAAGCCATGCTATACCTGATGCGGTGAGGCCTGCCAGCACAAATGTCAAACCGTTCACATCCAGTCAAAGACAGGAGTTTTCCACTTTATTTATTAGTATAAACCAAATGTAGGGAAAATCATACTTATTAACCATTATACTGGTTCATTGCCTGGTTAATGCCTTCTGTTACGAAAACCTGCAGGGCATCCACCGCCCTTTCGGTAACGGCTGCAATTTCTTTCTTCTCTTCCTTGCTAAACTTGCCCAAAACCCAGTCTATTGTATCTCCCTGGTTTTCCCCGGGCTTACCTATTCCTATCCTTAAACGGGGAAAGCGTGCCGAGCCAAGCTGTTCAATAATCGAATCCAGACCCCGGTGCCCTCCGCTCCCTCCCTGTGGACGGATGCGCATTACCCCCGGCGGGAGGTCCATATCATCGTATACAACAATCAAATCTTCCAGGGAAAGCTTATACCAGTTTAATAGGGGTGCTACCGCCTGCCCGCTGGCGTTCATATATGTTTGGGGCTTTGCCAGCAGTACTTTTTCACCGCCGATTACGGCCTGTTCCACATCGGCCCGGAGAAAACGCCGGCTCACAGGCACATCAAGCTTATCAGCCAAACGTTCGATAACCTGAAATCCCACATTGTGCCTAGTTTTTTCATATTTTCTACCGGGGTTGCCCAGGCCCACCAAAAGCTTCACACCTATCCCCCCAACTCATCTGAAGAGGCACTGACAGCAGTAAGCCAATTGAGCATTAAAAATATTGTTTCCTCATCTTTTCAAGAAATTACCTGCCCTGAATTAAAAGGGCAGGTAATTTCTCTGATAAAAGATTAAAATTACCCTGTTATTTGATCGGACCGGTAATTACCGTATTTTGTAGTGGTACAAAAACTGCTTCCCGGGCGCTGTCCCTCATTCTGTGAATTTCAGCGAAATCTCTGCCCACCGAGTGCAAAGAACCTCTAATGATGGATCCGTCGGCAAAAACAGCGGTAACACTGGTACCAACCCATCTTTGCAACCTTTGATATTCATACATTACTCCGTCACCTGATCCGTAATCAGGATACCCAGGGTCATGTCCGGGATAATCAGGCCCGTACCCGGGATAACTCGGTCCATAACCCGGCCCATAGCCGGTGGCTCCCAATTCCTTCTTGCCAATATCATCAGCCATACACTTACCTCCCTTGCCGGTTAATTATTACGGTCACTTTAGACTATGCGCAAGGGAGGTATTTTGTGTTGATCATACAAAATTATTCTGTTGTTTCTTCATCCTCCGCCGGTGCTTCCCCGGCAGCTCCTTCTTCTGCTGCTTCTTCTTCCCCTTCTTCCGCCTCAGCCGGCTCTTCAACGGCTGCCTCCGAGCTTACGGTTACCACAGTTGCATCCGGCTCGGCCATCACTTCTACTCCTTCGGGTACCTCAAGATCACTAACGGTTATCGTGTCACCCACCGTCAACCGGGAAACATCAACATAAAGGGCATCCGGTATGCTACCCGGAAGACAGGAAACACTCAGCTCCCGCAGGATAACTTGCAAAATACCCTCCTGTACTTCACCGTTGATGTAAATGGGGACGTTAACTTGAATGGCGTCCTCCATAGATATTTGTTGAAAATCAACATGCATTAAAAATTGTTTGATGGGATCAAACTGCATATCCTTTACCATTACCTGGTAATCACCGGCATTCTGCACACTCATATTTATAATAGCGTTGCGACCACCCTTATTCATAACATCATGCAAAGCCCGCCACTCCAATTCCACAGGCATGCTCTCTATTTTCTTTCCGTAAACTACTCCGGGTACCCAACCCCGGTCCATTAACTTTTTACGATAGCTCTTACCCTTTTCTGTCCTTGCAGCTGCTTGTAAATCAAATTGGGCCATGGTAAAACCTCCTTAGTATTAGGCAATCAATATTATTCCCTTTTTTTGTCATATAAAACATTGGGCGGACATAAGCTTTACTTGAGAAATGGAACGGAAAGGGGGGCTGTAAAATATGAAAAAAAGCAGGCAATTCATATCCATGCCGGTTATAAGCCTACAAGAAGGCCAACAAATCGGCTCGGTGAAAGGGCTGGTGGTGGATCCGTCCCTCAAGCAAGTTGTCGCCCTTATTATTGAACAGAAGGGATGGTTTAAGGAACAAAAATACATTCCCTTCAGTAAAGTAAAAAGTGTCGGTGAAGATGCCGTCACCATCGACCAAACCTCAAGTGCTGAACGGGGAAACAGCTTACCGAACATTGTAAAGTTACTGAAGGACAATGTCGAACTTATCGGTGCCCGTATTGTCACCGAAAACGGTACCCTTTTGGGCTATGTCGATGAATATTACGTAGACCTGGCTTCAGGGCAACTGGTGGGTCTGGAATTTACCGATAAATTCTTAAGTAGCGTAATGCACGGCAAAGCTTTTCTTGATACTAATTATATCAATACAATAGGGAAAAATGTAATAATCTGCTCCGACGAAGCCATGGATAACATAATAAAGATAGAAGGCGGCATCCATGAAACCGTCAAAACCATTCGAGATTCAACATCCCACATCTGGGATAACACAGTACAAAAGACCCGTCATTTCAGCACTTCATTGAATAAGTCCCTAAGCAAAATGAAAAGATCCAAAGGTACCGAACAACAAAAGGAATCCCCGCCGAATTCCGAAGAAATCACCGGCAATAAACCGCCATCCCCTGAAGAATAATAGAAAATCATTAAATCACACCTAACCCCCGCGGCGGGGTTTTTGTTTTTCCCCGTAAAAGCTTTTGTAAAAAATTCCCCCAAGATTCGGTGCGAAAAACTTAATCATCTAATCTTAATCGAATAACTTGCTCACTGAAAGATCTTCATGAATGCGAATAATGGCTTCGCCCAATAGCGGAGCAACGGAAAGCATTTTGAGCTTGTCCATCAATTTTTCTTCCGACAAAGTAATGGTATTGGTTACCAACACTTCCTTCACAGGTGCTTCCGCCAGTCTCTGAATAGCCGGCCCGCTAAGCACGGGATGGGTACAGCAGACATAGATTTCTTCAGCACCCCACTCCTTCATTGCCCGCGACCCTTGGTATATGGTTCCGGCAGTATCAATTATATCATCAATCATAATGACCTTTTTGCCCTTTACGTTACCTATTATATTCATTACCTCCGCCACATTTGGCTCAGGGCGTCTTTTATCGATAATGGCTATGGGAGCACCGATTCGCTCCGCAAGGTCCCGGGCTCTGGTTACACCACCCAAATCCGGGCTCACAACCGCTACGTTATCAAGCTTCTGTTGCAAAAAATATTCCGCTAAGATGGGGACCCCCGGGAGATGATCCACAGGTATATCAAAAAATCCTTGAATCTGTCCCGCATGCAGGTCCATGGTGACAACCCGCCGGGCACCGCTGGCATATAATAAATTAGCAACCAGCTTGGCAGTAATGGGATCCCGGGCCCGGGTTTTCCGGTCCTGCCGGGCATACCCGTAATAAGGAATCACCGCGGTAATTCGGCGCGCGGAAGCCCGCCTAACCGCATCAACCATCACCAGAAGCTCCATAAGGTTTTCATTAACGGGCTGAGACGTGGACTGAATGACAAATACATCGGCACCACGAACACTTTCATTAATTTTCACCTGTATTTCCCCGTCGGAAAACCGTGTTACTTTTGAGGCGCCCAGGGAAACCCCGAGGTATTGTGCTATTTCTTCTGCCAGTGCTACATTGGCATTACCTGAAAAAAGTTTTAATCGTTTACGGGAAGACATCCTGCGTACCTCCAGTTATTAGTTCAAAAACCATTTAATCCTTGTCACCCTTCCCCGACTTCCATTTATCGTACACTTTTTGTTTACTTCTGGCCACCCCCAATGCAGCGGGGGGAACATCTTTAGTAATGGTGGATCCGGCACCGATTACAGCTTTCTCCCCAATACGTACCGGTGCCACAAGGTTTGCATTACTTCCAATAAATGCACCATCCCCTATATAAGTGGGATGCTTGTTTTCTCCATCATAATTACAGGTAATGGTGCCAGCCCCCACATTCACACTTTTTCCAATTTCCGAATCGCCCAGGTAAGTAAGGTGGGGTACTTTACTACCATCACCCACCGAGACTTTTTTCATTTCCACAAAATCTCCTACTTTTACTTCTTTCCCAAGAACACATCCCGGGCGTATGTAAGCAAAGGGGCCAATCATACAACCATCCCCCGCTATACTGTCATATATAGTTGACTGCTCCACCTTCACGCCCTTTCCTATTTTAGCGTTGACCAAACGGGTTGACGGTCCTATATTACAATTATCTCCGATTACAGTCTTACCCTCGATAATTGTAAAGGGGTAAATAACGGTATCTAGGCCTATTCGGGCTTCTTTATGTATAAAAGTAGTATCCGGATCTATTATGGTTACACCGGAAAGCATAAATTCTTCCAAGACTTTTTGACGCATAATTTTATCCACGGCGGCCAACTGCCTGCGGTCATTAACCCCGAGAATTTCCCACGACCGGGCATTACTTACCGCCGTCACTTTATGACCTTTTTTATTATACATTTCAATTATGTCCGTTAAATAATACTCCCCCTGGGCATTATCCGCGTCCAGCCGGGACAGCATATCAAAAAGACCTTCAGAAGCAAACAAATATATTCCGGTATTTATCTCCTTTACCGCCAGCTCCCCCGGTCCCGCATCCTTCTGTTCCACTATTTTGGAAATATTGCCCCGGGAATCCCTTATCACCCGCCCATACCCGGTGGGGTCTTCCACCAGGGCGGTGAGAACCGCCGCGGTACAACCGTTCCCCTCAAATTCCGCAACAAGACTTTCCAGAGTGGAATGATTGATCAGGGGAGTATCACCGCATACCACCAGAATATTACCCCTAAAACTTTCCAACACCGGTCGTGCCTGTAACAACGCGTGAGCGGTACCCAATTGTTCCTTTTGAAAAACAGTGGTTACCCGGTTTCCCAGTTCCCTTTGTACCGCTTCCCCTTTATAACCCACGACCACCACAATTTCTTCGGCACCGGCCCTCTCAACGGCGTCTATGACATGAGTAACCATGGGCTTACCACAGACTGTATGTAAAACCTTGGGCCTTTCTGATTTCATCCTGGTACCTTTTCCCGCGGCCAGCACCACCGCTGCAAGATCCATTCAGGCCCCTCCCTGTAAAAATTCTTTTTACCATTGGAATATCCGCCCGGGCTTAACTTTAAGCTCCAGGTACTATTATATTACTCAATATTATGATTTACCATGAATGCACCAATGAAAAGTGTAATTCTACAAAAAACCATAATTCCCTTTAGATCTAATGTTTTCTGAATATTAAAAATAAAAAAGAGAGCTGAATGCGCTCCCTTTTTTACCTAATTAAACAGCTGTCATGGTAGCTGCCTTTTCATAAGCGTCCAGTACTGCTGACTGAATTATTTCTCTGGCCGAGGAATTAATGGGATGAGCAATGTCTCTAAATTCACCGTCAGGTGTTTTCCGGCTTGGCATCGCTACAAAGAGACCCTTTTGCCCTTCCACGACTTTCACATCGTGAATTACAAACATATCGTTCAGGGTCACTGAAACAATCGCCTTCATTTTGCCGTCGGTGAGAATTTTTCGCACTCTAACATCTGTAACGTTCACAGTCTCACCACCTTTCTAGCCACAAGTTGCCATTTTAATGAGTAGTTCTTCAACATAAGGTAATGAATTCCTGCAAAAATTTTAGAAAATTATTCCTTAGTTAAAACTCTTTTGTAATATATCCCCTTTCTTCCAATATCTTTTTGATTTTTTCAGTATGCTTTTGGTCCCTGGTTTCCAAGATCAAATCCACTTGTGCCTTTTTCAACGGTACACCGGGATCAGTGCGGTCATGAGTAATGCTGATTACATTACTGTTATACCGGGATACCTCGGCCAATAGTCTTTGTAGGCTTCCCGGCGTATCAGGCAGGAGACAGCTTATTCTCAAACGCCTGCCATCCTTGATCAGACCCCTTTCAATAATCACTGACATCATGTTACTGTCAATATTACCCCCGCTGAGAATGACTGCCACTTTTTGCCCGGGATAAGCCACCTTGTGATGCAACAGAGCCGCCAAACCGGCAGCCCCTGCCCCTTCCACCACCAGTTTAGATCTTTCCAGTAAAAGAAGAAGGGCCCTTGCAATCTCTTCATCATCCACGGTTACAATATCGTCTACATAATGACATATCATTTCAAAGGTGTTTTTACCCGGTTTGCCAACCGCTATTCCGTCCGCGATGGTGCAGGCTGATGATATTGTTCTTAATTCACCGGCCCTTTTACTCTCCAACATGGCCGGTGCCCCCACTGCCTGTACACCCACCACCCTAACTTGCGGTTTCAACTGCTTTAAAGTATATGCCATGCCGGCAATGAGTCCTCCACCACCCACGGGGACCACCACAACATCCACATCCGGTAGTTGTTCCAACAGTTCCAGGGAAATAGTGGCCTGCCCGGCCATAATTTTGCTATCATCGAAACCGTGTATATATGCTGCACCGCTTTTCCTCTGCAGGCGAAGGGCATGTTGGTAGGCTTCATCATAATCTCTCCCGGCCAGCACCACTTCCGCTCCGTATCCCGAGGTAGCGGTTACTTTGGCCATGGGGGCACTTTCAGGCATCACAATAGTTGCTTTTATACCTGATAAAGCCGCGGCTTGAGCTACACCTTGCGCATGATTCCCCGCCGATGCAGCAATAACCCCCCGCTCCTTCTCGCTTCCATCCAAACAGGCAATGGCATTGTAAGCACCCCTTATTTTAAAGGAACCGGTCTTCTGCATATTTTCCAGCTTAAGATATACTTTACTGCCGGTCATACAACTGAAGGTATCGGAGTAATCCAGGGGTGTATAATGAGCTATTCCTTTTAGGCGTTTTGCCGCTTCCTTTACATCACTCAGTGATAATATTTCATTCATAGGTTATTTACTCCACACAAAAATTGGGGTCAGACCCTTAACTTATTAACTTATTTGCCTCCCAATCAAGCGGGGACGGCAAATTCCATTCTTTACCATGGCCGCTGGCGACCGCCCGGCTCTGAATTGGCATCTTCCTTGAAAAAACTACTCTACAAAGTTACTTTTAGCGCGCGGGCGCCCCGGTGGTTTCCTCCGTTCGCTACGCAATTATTCTCGTTGAGCGGGTAAGTGTTTCCCGGAAGGCCGCTTGCTACAGACTGCTTGCCTACTTCTGCACGCCCTAAGGGGTCATGGCTTTTGGGATTTGACGGGCTGAGCGCCGCTACTCAGTGCTCCGCTCTCTCCGGAAATCACCGGTCACCCTAGAGTGACTTTTTGAGATTGGGGTCAGGCCATTAACTTATTAACTTATTTTCATCCCTCTACTGGTGCCGCCATACGGCTGCATGGGGGTTCGCAGCTTACCAATGGAAACGGCCCCGTGGTTCAACTGTTATTTTTACCATTTTTTAGTTTATTATTTACTATTATTTCAAAAAATAAAACCCCATAGAAAAATGTCCGAAAAGGCGCGCATCATGCTGTTGTCTCGCCCCTTTTCGAACACTCAGCTAACAGGGTTTACCTGGCTATTCCCAGTTTTTTATTTACTAAATCCAGATCACTGGGCTTATCCACATCTATGCCCAACTCCGGATCCATACTTACCACTACCCGGCCCCTGATTCCCAGTAGCCGGGAGACCTTTCTTTGCGCTTTCTCCAAAGTAACTGAACGCATTAAATACCGGATTAGAAACATAAATCCAACCAAGCGGCACAGCTTAAGGGGGCTTTTTCTGGCATTAACGATTTCCTGCCCCTTGGGTAAACAGCGCCAAACTACATTGGGATTCAGTAAAAAAACATTTCCTCCGGTAAAAACCCCTTCCTTAAGGTTAACATAAGTCCTTTTGCTGCTGGAAAACCGTTTTTCAACCACTTCCCGGGGAACTATGGGATAATAGAGATCTGCATCGTATTCTTTACACTGGTCCAGAAAATTGTTGACAGCCTTAGGGTTAATCAGAGGTATATCCGAGGTTACCACCAGTACCTGCTGTGCCCCCGGCAAAAGTTTCAAGCCACATACCACATTATCAACCAAATTGTCTTTGGGCTTAATAACTTTAACATTTTTACCGGCAAACTTTCCGGTTAATTCCTCCTTGGGCCCCACCACTACTATCCGGTTAATACGTTCTGAATCAAGGAGCGCATCAACCACGTATTCAACCATGGATTTTTTCCCAATGGGAATAAGGGCCTCGTAACGGACAGTGCTGCACCTGCTAAGCGCCCCTTCGTTAAGACTGCCCGCCAGTACCAGGGCGTCAACCATGTTATTCTTCGGCCTCCTGTAACACTTTTAAGAAACTCTGCTCGGCATTTTCAACGTGTTCCCGTGCCAAAGCCTGGGCTAACTCAACATTTCTCTCGCCTATGGCATCTACAATATTTTTATGTTCCGCCACGGCATGTTTAGTACGCCCGGGAACAGACAAAGACGTTGTCCTAAAACGCTGTATCTGCTCTTGCAAATGCGTTATCATAGCTACCAGTCGCTGGTTCCTGCTGGCACGGAATAGAAGCTCGTGGAAGGTGGCATCCTTATCTGCCACTACCCCAATGTTATCTCCCGTACTGACTTCCTGTATTTGAAAAAGAGCTCTTTCAAGTTCGTCCAGTTCCTCTTCGGTTATTCTTTCAGCCGCCAGCCCGGCAGCCAGTGATTCCAGTGCCGCCCGGACTTCAAAGATATCAATAATATCCTTTACCGAAATACCGGAAACATAGGCTCCTTTTCTGGGAACCATCACAACAAATCCCTCAAGCTCCAGCTTACGGATAGCCTCCCTTACCGGAGTCCGGCTAACCCCCATCTGTTCGGCCAGCTGGAGTTCCATTAAGCGCTCTCCGGGTCTTAATGTCCCGTTAATTATTGCCTCCCTTAATGATTCAAAAACGATTTCCCGCAGGGGTTTGTAATTATTAAGTTTTATTGGAACAAGTTTGGGTTTATCCATAACCCCCGCCCTCCCCTTTTATTCATTTTAACCTTTATAAGGTAATTATTGCAAGTAGGTAAAAATAGTTCATAATAAACTCGTTACTAATTCCAAGCTTAAAACTCAAATTGGCTCACGAGGATATCCCCAAAATTTGACTTTATATTTGCCGCCAATAGACGGGCTTTTTCTTTATTTGCCATTAAGCCAAAGACAGTGGGCCCGCTGCCACTCATTTCCGCCCCCAAAGCCCCGGCGTCAACTAGCTCTCTTTTTATTTCGCGAATCTCCGGGTGTAAACTTGCCGTAACGGGCTCCAGATCATTGCCTAAATGAGCCGCAATGGCATTTGCATCTCTTTTTTCCAGGGCCTGGATCATGGAATCCGTACGGAGTTTGGTTTCGCCGGGAAGTTTATCAAACAATTTATATACCTGGGCAGTGCTAACACCGAAATGAGGTTTTACTAATAATACCCCCATGGGGGGAGGAGAAGGTAAAGGGGTTAACTTATCTCCCCTTCCGGATCCCAGGGCGGTACCCGCCGTCATAAAAAAGGGGACATCCGCGCCTATTTCAGCTCCCATTTCCATTAATTCCTCCGGGGTAAAACCTAATTCCCAAAAACGATTCAATCCCCAAAGGGCCGCCGCGGCATTGGAAGACCCCCCGCCCAGCCCGGCAGCAACCGGTATTCTTTTTATGATGTTGATATGCGCCCTTTTTTCCAGGCCGGTCCTGGCGAGTAGCAACTGTGCCGCCCTGTAAACCAAATTTTCCGGACCAATGGGTATCTTTTTGCTGTCACTGGAAAGGGTGATACCCGATATTCCGCTGCTGATTTCCAAAATATCACATAGATCCAATAGTTGCATTACCGTTCTAACTTCGTGATATCCATCCGGTAAAGTCCCTAAAACATCTAATGTAAGATTAATCTTTGCCCGGGCAGTTATTTTAAGCAAGTTTTCACTCCCTAATTTGCAAGTGTTCATTTTTTATTATCCATTCCCCAATAAAACCCCTGCATATGTAAATGAACATTTACATAAATTTTAAGATATTTCTTTACTCCCGGCATCATAGAAATAAACAAAAACGAAAGGAGTGAATAACCTTGCACAGAGAAGCCGGGACACGGCTAACAATCAACACCACCCTGCGCCGGTTATACCACTACCGGGGAGGAGAGCTGGTAAAAGTATATCCCGTAGCGGTGGGCAAACCCTCAACCCCTACCCCCACCGGCGATTATAAAATAATTACCAAGATACTCAACCCGGGAGGGGTGCTGGGAACAAGATGGATGGGGCTTAGCATACCCGGCGGCAACTACGGCATACACGGCACCAACAACCCCTCGTCCATAGGCACGGCGGTATCGCTGGGATGTATAAGAATGCATAACCATAACGTGGAGGAATTGTTCCCCCAAGTTAACATAGGAACCCCTGTACACATAACGAGGGTGACCCGCGACCCGCAAGACACCAAGCCTTCAACGGACAAATCTCCTTCTCCTGGTGATACCGTTTATACAGTTCAGCCCGGGGACACTCTTTGGGAAATCAGTCAAAAATATAATCTTACCCCGGAAGAATTGGCGGCATTTAATAATATTGAAAACCCGGACATTATTTACCCCGGTCAAGAATTAATCATCCCCGGGCGATAAATAGACCGTGGGCGAAATATTATTTCAAGCACTCATTGCCGGTCTTGGAACATGTCTGGGAGCTGCCGCCGTACTTTGTTTGGGGCGATTACAAACGCGTTCATTAGGTTTTCTTTTGGCTTTGGCCTCAGGCATAATGGGTTCCGTTATAATTTTAGACCTGCTGCCTTCCTCCCTGCGGTTGGGCGGGCCCGCAAGCTGCCTGGTAGGATTCTCCAGTGGATTATTAATTATAACACTGGCCGATTTATTAATTAATAAAAGGGAATATAATAATTATTCAGGCCAACCCTCATTTTTAAACATGGGATATCTCATCGCCATAGGAATCGCTTTACATGACCTTCCGGAAGGATTGGCCATCGCTGCCGGTTTTTCCACACCGGGTTCGGTGGGACCCGTGATAGCCCTGGCCATTGGCCTTCATAATATCCCCGAGGGCATGGCCACCGCCGCTCCCCTTAGGGCCGGGGGGGCTTCTGCCCCGCGAATACTGGCCATTAACGCGGCGGTAAGCATCGTTACTCCGTTGGGAACACTACTGGGATTGTTGCTTATACAAACAACCGACGCCCTTATTTCTATCCTTTTAGCCTTTGCCGCGGGAGCCATGACCTACATCGTAAGGGATAAATTAATTCCCGTTTCACGTAATTGCAGTACAGTTTTATTTATCCTGGGCATAATGTTGGGCTTTATTGTCATGTCTTGCTTAAAATTATTTTTTGAGTAAAAGCCAGGCCCCACCTGCCATCAACACGGTCCCCGCCACCCGGTGCCAAGTAAAGGGAATTTTGTTTAGGCCGAAGAGCCCCAGATGGTCCACCAAAGCCGCCGTAAAAACTTGTCCCAAAATGATTGCCGTTGTTGCTACGGCAACACCCAGTGGAGGAATAGCCCGGACTACGGTATACACTATAATTACTCCCAGCACACCCCCCAGGTAATAATACCAGGGTGATTTATTAAAAAGGGTTAGATTACCATCTCCCAAACCAAAACCAAATAAAAGGGCACTTACCAGCAAAAGCCCCACCACATGCACCACGAAAGTAGCTTCCAAAAGACCGATTACTTTACCCAATGCGGCATTCAGGCTGCCCTGTAGAGCCATTGTTACTCCCGATAGAGTGGCTATTAAGAGTGCAAAGATTCTCCCTGTTAAGTGCATATTACCCCCCCCAGAGCCATTATTTTTTGCCGGCCGGTATGTTAAATTTCTACTTCTCATGAAAAGCAGGCTTATTCAGCCTGCTTTTCTTCATCTTACCCGGGGAGAATAGCCCAGTGAATCAAGGGTCCTGGCCAAGTAATCGTCCCTTATAACTTCGGGGTCATAGTGGACTTTAACGGCACCATTTTGTAAGGATACGTTCACCTGCTGCACACCGTCGATCTGAATAAGGTTGTGTTCTACTTCCTTTTTTCCTTGCTCGCTGAATAGACCGCCTACCAGGAAAGTTTTTTCTGTTCCGGGACCCGTCAATATGCTCACACCTTTCTGAATGATCTACCTTGAAAAAACTCTCTTGTGTCGTTTATAAGATAATTACTTCGCCGGAGCGGGCAGCACCCTGCGCTCGCTTACTCGGGCATTTTAATTGAATGAGCTCACTCCGCTCCAGGCGGCTGCATAACTCGCTTCGCTCAAACAGGATTCGCCGCTGATCCTCCGCTCCGTTCGCTCTTTGACACATTGGCTTCTGTGCATAAGAAGTTGCGTCCGCAACGGCAAAGCTACCAAGACCTTGTTCCGACAGGTATCATGCCGTTGCCGTCATTCGCTCCGGGTGCTGCCCGCTCCTTTGCACGTTATTCATTGTTCACAAAAGTTTTTTCACCCTCTGCTGGTGCCGCGTCAGCGGCATGGACGTCTACCTTGAAAAAACTACTTTATAAACTTACTTTTAGTCGCGGGCGCCCCGGTGGCTTCCTCCGTTCGCTCCGCAATTATTCTTGTAGAGCGGGTAAGTATCTCCCGGAAAGCCGCTTGCTGCAGACTGCTTACCTTCTTCTTCACGCCCTTTCGGGGTCATGGCTTTTGGGATTTGACGGGCTGAGCGCCGCTACTCAGTACTTCGCTCACTCCGGAAATCACCGGGTCGCCCTAGAGGTACTTTTTCATGCTTCTGATGGTGCCGCCATACACGGCATGGGCGTCTACATTCCGGGCTGCCTAATTTTAACTTAACTTTCCCGTTGGGGGCAAAAATATTCTGTTTTATTCCTTTTTCTTGCTTCCAAAGTCCCATTTGGTTACTTCGGGGTTTTTTGTATTGGCTTCTTGATTGACGGGTTTTGGTTTTTTTACCGTAGTACCGGCATTGGGTTTACTTTCCGGTTTGGCCTGTTTCTCATTTTTATTTTCCTGCTGCTTCATGTTCTTTTCCACTTTCATCTTTCCCGCGGTCTTTCCCACCGGTGGGTTAACTGGATCTTTGGCGGGTGCTGGATTTTGAGGGGGAGATTGCGGCATCATACCCCCACCTCCCCCGTGCATCCCACCCAAAAAGGTTGATAACAGGCCCATTAAAGATGATAAATCAAAACCCTGTCCTTTACCTTGACCGCCCCCCAGTAGGTTTAAAAGCATAGCCGGGTTGAAGGGCATTTGGCCGGAAAATGTGCTGCCCTCACCGGCTTCTCCTCCTTGGCTTTTTATACTATTTACAATTCCCAACAAATTTAACAGGCTTAGCATAATTAATGTGTTCCTGTCTCCGTTCCCCTTTTGATATTCTAATAGCTTTTCCAGAACGTCACTGAGTTCATTTTTTTCCGGTGCCAGCGGGTTTTCCTTTTTTACCTGCTCACTCAAATAATTACCTCCTTTCCCGAAATGCTAACTGGTTACCAATATAATATTCAAAGGGTCTTGGGGGTTGCCCCTTTTAAAGGACCACCGGTAACACATTTTTTCCCAGGGGCATAAAATATCGAAGAGACAAAATGGCTATTGAAGGGAGGTAATACTTTGGCCGGTCAGCAGAACAATCCTTTTTCTTTTCTTATGATCCTGGGACTGCTCAGTTTTGCACCCGCGGATACAATCAATAAAGGACTGGAATCCCTAAGTTTGGCCTTGGATTCCACTGCCAAATCCCTTACATCCGTAAAAATGGGAATGGATACCCTGGATAACGGGTTACAGCAATTTGCCCAGCATAACTTGGGACATACAAAGACCTCTGACTACAGCGAGCCAGTATCCAACGACCATAACCATTCCGCTTCCGTAATGCCCGCGGATACGCAAAAAAATCAAAATGACAATGGTAATGGCGGGGGATAAATAAATCAGATGGTGAACCATACTTCATCAGTGGCCACTATCCCAAAAGGGCTGCAGCATAGCTGCAGCCCTTTTTTACCCTTTCAACCATTGTTAACCGGGACACGGCCGAAGGGCAGAAGCAGATCCCCTGTTTTTTTTGACTGGGTTTTGTCCGGCTCCTCATTTATAAGCTCGATCAACCCCATAAGGTTAACCAGGCATAAAAAATTTAAAAAGCTCAACGAATCCATATCCTGTTTATTCTTCAAATCTAGGATATTATTAAGCAACCCTTCCATGCCGGAGCGATCAGCCGCCAATAAATCACCCCCCTAAAAGAGGCCCGGAATCGAAGGTAGCCCAATTCCTCCGGTAACCTTTTTTATCTCTTCCTGCAGCATCTTCTTTGACTCCACAAGGGCCTGATTAAAAGTTTCGGCCATAGCTGCGGAAAGCTGGGAAGCATCCCTTTTGTCGAATGCTTCCTGGCTTACTGTTACTTGTATAAGTTCTTGGTGCCCGTTCATTACTACACTTACGGAACCATCCTCCGATGTTACCTTTACCGTCATCTCCCGCACTTTCTTTTGCATCTCCTGGATATACTCCATCATGTTACCCATATCCATGCCCATTGAGAGCCCCTCCTTAATCACCCAACCAGTTTATAAATTATATGCGGAAATAGATTGTAATAATAATAAAAAAAGCTGTTTTTGTAAAAACAGCTTTTTTAAAGCATCTTCCACATAACAGTTACCTAAAATCACCCTTAACGCCTTTCCTCATAATAAGTGCCGTATAAGCCGGCTCTTATACACTCCAGTGTAACGTTATCCAGCTTAACAGTGCTGGCATTATCCGGGGAAGTAGGAGTAAAGGTAAACCTTACTACCGCGGTGCTGGCATCAATGGGCGCAGCGGCATCTATGCAGAAACGCCTGTAATTATCATCAGGGATCTGCGTGGGCAGTAAATCTTCCTTCCGGGAAATTATTTCATTGCCCTGGCCGTCAAAGAATACCAGTTCAGCCAGCAAGTTAAAGGCACCTAAACCACCGTAAGCATCTTCCCTTACATAGAAGCATAACCTGTATTCCTGGTCGGGCACAATATCAACTGTCTGGAATAAAGCAGCTTCCAAAGTTCCTGTTTCCGTTGCAATATCCGCGGTTCCACCCATTTCAGCAGCATAGCTGCCGTTATAAGGATTATCCCCGTAACGGAAAACATTGGTTGCGCCCCAGAAGAGCGGATCGGTGGGGGATCCCCACTGCTCAAATCCACCGTCTTTAAGAATGTTCCTACCCTTCACGCAAACAGCATCCATTCTCGGGCAAGCCTGCACCCAGATTTGACGTTCCTCAACAATCTTGACCCTGAAGGTCATCTCTCCGGTTTGAGCAAGACGGCTGCCTCCACGCAAGCTCCAACGCATATCAATTTTCTTTTCCCATATCTGACCGAAAACGTCGTCTTCATCAACAACCGGTGCGGGGTCAGCCAGCGTAATATCATCACTGAAGGGAATATCCTCGCCGAAATGGCGCACATCATTATCTTTATTTACGTAATATATTTGCTTGTGCAAAGTACCTTCAATTAATATTTTCTTGACCACCGGCAGTCTGCCTTCCCGGTGATTCCAGCCGAATCTTTCCCAGCCCTCTTCCTCGATAACACTGATCCAGTTATTACCGTCTTCGTGCACGAAAAGCGGTCTAACATTAAAGTCCTTAAGGCGGGCGTCAATATGATCCACTTTTCTGGCCATTTCCGGCAGGTGGGTAATATTATCAACCAGTACACTAATGTCCTCTTCTGCCAGGACAATGGGAACCTTCACCTTTACGCAAAGGACATTTTCCGGTTCCCTGTAAAAGTACTCCAATGGCATTTCCGTAAACCTCCTTTATATTTTGATCTAACCCTTGGCTCCGCAAGGAATGGTTATTGTATCACCAACCTTAAGGTTCTGGGGATTAATCCCCGGGTTGGCGGCAATAATAGCATTTACCGTTGTACTGTACCTTTGAGCCAGCTCAAAAAGGGTATCTCCCTGTCTGATGGTATACTCAATGGTTTCACCAGGTACACAAACATCCGGCTCAACTACGGTTTCCGGGGTGACCACTTCCCGCTGCATCGATTCAGTGACCTTTACCATTACCTTCATTACCAGTTCCACATGAACATTGCAGCTTTCATAGTCAGACTTGATATACTCCACCATGGGTGTGACCATAACGTTCATACCATTCTCGGCGCCCGGTATTTCCACAAATGTACGGAAATTAAGACGCTGGTGCATGGAATGAACCGGCTGGTCATCCAAGGCGGCCACGTAAACAATGTTAACGTCAACATAGCCTCGTATAATTACTTTATTGTTGATGACCTTTTTCTCGGTAATCTTTATATCCTTGGTAGTGGTATCCAGAACTTTCTCCACATCTGGTTTGGGATGCGGTGTCTCAAAGGATTCCCTCAAAACCACCTGGGCGGAATCTTCACCAACAACACTTTCAATGTGGAGAAGGGTTTTCTCAAAGGTTAATCCCTTTACATCGGTTACCACATTAATCTGCTTGTGCTCCATTACCCTGGCATTTAGCTCCAGTACAACATAAGCAGTCAGCCTGTCGGCAAAACCGTCCTTTGTTTCCACATCCACATCTTCTACAAATGCATCCACTTCCACGTTCATATCCGGAGTAGCTCCCGGAACTTCAACGAATTGGCTGAAGGTAAAGCTCTGGTGCATATCATGCACCGGCTGGCTGGGTTCCAGCGCCACGTACATAACCTGGATGGTGACATCGCCGTCAACGATAACCTTATCCTTGACAATGCGCGTATCCGTAATGGTGGTCTTGGTATCCACATCCAGGATTTTTTCCACGGGCGGTTTTTCCGCGGGTACTTCGAATTCATCACTGACAATAACCTGGGATTCTTCCTGGCCGACTAAATCATCCACCTTAATCCTTTCGGATTCTACTTCGTACCCGGGAACATCTACCACCACATCAACCTCACGGGTCTCGGTCACCTTGGCGAATACTTCCAAAACAGCCGCTACATCGAAATCCCGCGCATTTTTTTTACTTCTGGTAACACTTACGTCTTCAACAGTAATTTCAACCTTTACGTTCATATCGGGGGTAGCGTCGGGGACATCAACATATCCGGTAAAATTAATTTGTTCGTGCATATGGTGTACGGACTGGTCGGGCTCAAATGCCACATAGACCACTTGCAGCGTAAGCGTACCCTCAACAATAACCTTGTTGGGGACAATGCTGATATCTTTTACCGTGGCTGTTTTATCCACGGATAGAATTTCATCCACATCCGGTTTTGGGTCAGGTACGGTAATGGTACCCCGCACTACAGTTTGGGCGGTCTGTTCATTGACAACTTGATTGACTGTTAGTCGTTCTGTAACCGGTGCCACATGTGCAGCCATGCATACTCCTCCTTTCATGGATGTTCTGTAATATAATATGGAGGTCCGTATGGAAGTGTGCAAAGACATAACGATACAGGCCATAAGAAAAAAAAGGAAGGACGATATTTTTAATCGTCCTTCCTCATTAGTAAATAACTAACCAATAAACATCTGCACAAACATTTTGCCATAGGGGCCGTCGTTGATAATACCGATACCCACTTCATCATAGCTTTGGTTTAAAATATTTTTCCGGTGCCCAGAGGAATTCATAAGGTTTGTATGCGCCATGGAAACTGTTGGTGCCCCCGCCAGGTTTTCACCGGCGTAACTGTACCTGATTCCAAACTGGCGCATCATATCAAAGGGCGAACCGTAGGTGGGGGAGGTATGACTGAAATACCCCTTATTTATCATATCCTTTGCCTTTATCCGGGCGACTTTGGTTAACTCCAAGTTGGGGCATAACTGAGGTATACCAAGTTTGCTCCGTTCTTTATTAACTAAATTGAGCATTTGTTTCTCATCCTCCGTCAAACCCTGTGTGTTACCGGGATTGGGCTGAGGAACGGGCTCCGGTTTAGGCTGTGGTTGAGGATTGGGCACGGGAGAAGGATCCGGTTCAGGTTGGGGTACACTTCCCCCGCCTTGTCCCCGGATAAACATTTGCACGCAATATTTGTAATTTCCGTCCTGAACAATGGCAATACCCACACGGTTGAAGTTTGTATTCAATATATTTGCCCTATGCCCGGAGGAATTCATCAACCCGTTATGAGCGGAATTCACGGACCAGGCCTTAGCCAGGTTTTCCCCGGCATAACTATACTGTACACCGGCTTTTTTCATCATTTCAAAGGGCGAGCCATAAGTGGGGGAGGTATGGCTGAAATACCCCTTATTTATCATATCCCTTGCCTTGAGGCGACCCAATTTCACCAGGGTGGAATCAGCCTGTAGGGGCTGCAGTCCCCTCTTAACCCGTTCTTTGTTTACCAGTTCAAGCATTTGCTTTTCATCAGTATTCATTACCCCAGTTTCCCCGCTATCCACCGGGGGATCGGGTTCGGGCTCAGGCTCAGGCTGAGGATCCAGAGTGGGTTCCGGCTGCGGGTCCGGCTCCACCGGCTCAGGGGAGCCACCTGCCAGTATTTGTACTATATATTTACTCTGCCCATCGCCAAGCACCGCCAAGCCCATGACATCATATTTGTCGTTAAGCAGGTCTGAACGGTGAGAGTCATAACGCATAAGGGCCCGGTGAGCAAGCTCCACCGATAGAGATAAGGAAGTACGGGCAATTTTCTGCTTAACATGCGGATAATCAACACCCGTCTTTTTCAGCATGTCCTGAAGATTTCCGTAAGCTGGGGAATTATAACTCAAGTACCCTTTCTGTACCAAATCCTTGGCCTTGAGCTTTGCCTGCTCGGTGATTTTTTCATCGAGACGCAGCTGGGAAACACCGGCTTCAACCCGGGAAGCATTAATTACTTCCAACAACTTGCGTTCATCTGAATTGAGGGAAACACCCGCGATGGCTACAGGCGGGTCTTGTCCCAACTTTACATCCGGATTATTTAAGTACCGGCTTGAATCTTCAATATTTCCCACCGGCTGCTTGAGCCCCTGGGGAATGTACAAGTGTTCAATGTTACCTTGTTCCTCATCACCTTCCGGCGGCAGAACTTCCACAATATCCTGCGGGGTTGCAACTTCATACACGTTTCCTGTCGTTAATGCGAATGAGGCTGCAAAAACGACCAACAACATACAAATTACCGTCACCATCACCGGCAAGCCGGCTTTTTGCCTTCTGTCAGTATTCACCTTGATGCTCCTTTCTTACATTTTTTTCTATAATAAAACACCCAATTGAAAATAATTGGGCTGCGTCTAACTTCATCCTATCCTGGCTCTAAAAGGAGCCGCTAGTGAAACATGGAAAACTTGCAAGCTCTATACTACCAAAGAGACCTATACTTAGCAATTTGTGTAATATTACTTAATCCAGTGAATCATTAGTAGCAACTGGACATCTCCCTACAAAATGCTAGTTTACATAAAATCCGAGGTCTGTGGTATATGTAACCAAAAAACCAGCAAGATTATATGCTGGTTTGAAGCCTTAAGCATATTTAGTTTAAAGTCACCAGAACGGCACCCAATCCTTGGGTAAGGGCAAGGCATTCCAAATCACCATTTTTGCCCTCATAAAAAGAGGTGACCACAAATAACTTTTTTTTGAGCCCCTTCCGAAAACGTTTCAGCATTAACTCATCCAGGTTTTTAAGAGCTTCCAGCTTTAATCCCTTATAATTTAAGATAAGGGTATACCGGCCATCAGGCTGTTTGAAAAATGTTACACTACACCTGGAATGGCCCGAGACCATTCCAAGACGGTCAAAATCAACGAGGCAACTATTTATCGCGCGGACTGCATCCTCCTTATCACTGAAAAAAGGACCTATGGCCGGAATATTGTCCTCGCCCAAAAACATCAAGGCTAAATTATCCACCCGGTACCCCCTCATACCCATGAGCTAATCCTCCAAAAAAGATTCCTACTGCCCTTTGGGGTAAATGCATTTTTTTAATCAAAAGGTAACTTTTAATTGTTTTAAGACATTATCTATCACATTGAAGACGGAGTACTGGTCCGAACCCGCAAACACCAATCCCACCGCCTTGCTTTCTTTGTTTAAGACAAGGGACCCGCTATCTCCGGGATTAACTACACAGTCTGAAACGATTTGATGGGAAAACCACCCGTACTCTTCTTCATCCAATTCCACTCTCAAACTTACACTCATAGCCGTAATTTCGCCCTCCGTCAGGCCGCTGGAACGGCCGCTTTTTTGGACAAGCATACCCACCTGCGGCTCCCCAACGCCCTCAACGGCCCCCAATTCCATTACTTCACCGGCCACCAGATCGGGGCTGTCCGGTTTTGCCACCGCTGCATCAATAATATTGCTCGCCCTGGTATGTTTAACTAGTTTCATTTCATAGTTGGGCCGAACCATTTTGATTATTCTGTTTCCTATATTCTGAGCCCCCGCAGCCATCTGGCATTCCGGTTCCTGTACGATGCGCTCCAAAGGAATAAACCGTTCCAAACGAGCTATACGATCCCTACTGGTGCCCCCGTCATAAGGCCCGGGTTGTAATATGGGGTCACCTATCTCGGCCCTGCCGTCACGCCCATTGGTACCGTTGGCAAGAATGTGGTTATTGGAAAGAATTAACCTTTCCCCCGTTTCTACATCCTTGACCAGAGCCCCGAAAGTACCGGCTGAAATTTTGTAATGACCAATACTCACTCCCGGCTTGGCGGGACGGTGACGCTCCTGCCTGGTGCCCAGGAGCCTTACTTTCCCTATTTCAATTACGTCCGTCTCCAAACCACCGATTTTTTTTGGTACTCTTTCACCCCGAGAAAGGTCTTCCCATTTCTCTTTCTTCTCAACAAAAACTATTAAGGCGGGATTACCGGTTCTTTTCATGTCCCGGCGTTTAAACCCCACCCCCACCCCACAAACGTTGGGAAGCCCTACCAGCCGGGACTTGTGTTTTTGTAGAGCCTTATAGTATTTATCCATAAAACTCCCTCCTAATTATCTTCAAGCCATCATATGCACCCGGAGAGGAAAGGGTTCCCTGCTCAATAGGGCGAACGGGGAACTCCAAGTCTATACTTTCCTCGAGTTTCCACTCCTCCAATTCCGTCAAAACCGGTAATAGTTGATGCAATAATATCCCGCAAAGATATGGGATCGTAAATGGAGGTGTAAGACACCCTTTCCACAACAAAAACAGGATCATACGCGTGGATGAGAACCCTTTGTGGAGAACTGGCGAAATTGGCACCGGCCTTTAAGATAGCCTCATAGTGGGATTGGCAGGCTCCGGCAAATATTACCAAATCATCTCTGCTCTTTTCGTATTTTCTGGCTTCTTTAACCGCTTCCACAAAATAAATGGAACTATAATAATTATTTATATCCGAAAAATCCTTGCGTCCCTTTATAAAACCGTCATGCCCCGTTAGCACCAAGAGATCCGGGTTATATTTTCGAAGCAATTCCCCCACCTTTTTGGGTTGTTCCCTCTCTGAAATACGGTAGCCGTGATAAGGAACATTTAGTTGCTTATATGTGGACAAGCATAAATCCAAGTATTCCCCGTCACCATCCAAATGCAGTACCGATCCCGGTAAATCAAAACTTTCCATGTTCCCGGCATTATCCGGGTCCTCCTGGGCCGCCCTCAAAAAACTTTTTTGTCGCTCCTGCGTCCTCCGTGTAAGGACCCTTTTCAAGGTTTTTGTATTTTCAGCAATTCGTTTACGCCAGTATTCATTAACCTTGGACGATTCGATCTTTTCCAGATCCTTCAGAGGTGCCGTGGCACACAAACGGATATCAATACCCTTTAGCCTTGCATGCCCCTTTCCCGCGTCGTCCTCCATCAATTCCACAACCTTGAAATATATATCACAGCTATACGACTTGCGAGCCACAACATCTCCCTCTTTGATTTTGCTCATTTCCTATTACCTCTCTTTTTTCTCGGTTCATCCATTTTATGAAAAAAGAGTGTCCCGGTGTTACTTTTTGGAACCCCATGCAGATAGCACTTTTTTCCTATCAAACATATCTATATTAAGACGCTGGCTAACCCAAAGGGAAAGGGATGATTTCCGTGATAGCAGCTGTAATCCCTGCAAGAAATGAAGCACTCACCATCACCAAAGTGATAGAATCCTTAAATCTGGTTCCCGTGGATATAATTATTCCGGTACTAAACGGTACCACCGACGAAAGCTTGGATATTATTAGGATGTTAAAGGGCAACCAGGTATACCCGGTTTGCTTTACTGAGCCATTGGGTTTTGACGTTCCCAGGGCAATTGGGGCCAAGGTGACATTGGACCTGAAAGCTTTAACCGTGGTTTTCATAGACGGCGATATGTCCGGTGATATATGGCTGAATATCAGGCAACTGGTCGAAACCGTAACCCAAGAGGGTTTGGACCTGGCGCTCACTGACTGTTACCCTGATTCCCAGACAAGAAATATTTCTCCCCTGGCAACAGAGGTATTGGAAGTAAGAAAGGGTCTCAACAAGGAGCTATCTCTAAGTCACATCAAGGCAGCATCTCCGTCTCACGGCCCCCACGCCATATCCCGCAATCTCCTTGAGCAGACCCCTTTGGAACTTTTCGCCGTTCCCCCTACTTTACTGGCTAACGCAGCACAAAAGGGTTTAAAAGTGGGAATAGGCACTTCCGTCCCCCATTCGGCACTGGGTTCACCCCTGAAAGATAGTATCCACTCCAACCTTATTGCCGACACCATTATCGGGGATAGCATGGAGGCTTTAAATTTATTTAGAAAACTCCCCCGCAACCGCTGCTGGAAAAATAAAAAATATATAGGGTATAACTGTTCCAGGCGTTGGGATTTGCTAAGAAATTTCCTCGATGACAAAATTAACACCAACTGCACCTAACCGGGATTTGCACGCTTTTCGCCGGCGGGGGCAGCACCCTGCGCTCACTTACTTGGGATTTATGAGATGTGGAAGGCATAAAGTTGGAAGTGGGGAACCCCCGGGCAACGGAAGAAGCCACCGGGGCACCTGAACACAAAAAGTTACTCATAGGGTGACCCGGTGATTTCCGGAGAGAGCGAAGCACTGAGTAGCGGCGCTCAGCCCGTCAAATCCCAAAAGCCTTGACCCCTTAGTGCGTGAAGAAGTAGGTAAGCAGTCTGCAGCAAGCGGCTTTCCGGAAGATACTTACCCGCTGCACGAGAATAATTGCGAAGCGAGCGGAGGAAACCACCGGGGCACCCGCGTACTAAGAGTAACTTTTAGCACAAAAACCGTCCCCATGTGCACTTTCGCAATAAACAATAAAAAAAGCCGGTATACCACCGGTCCCGTAAAATACATCATAATTCACTTTGTATGTTTATCCGCTACACTGGAAGCACCGTAGGCATCCGGCTTTATTTTTGCATCAAACCCGCTGCCGGTAACCATTCCCACCACTTCCTTGATCAAATCCCTGGTCTCGCCTTGATTTCCGGCGTCAATATGGATTTCCACAGGGAGATCCGCAAGACCGCTGTCAGCAAAGTGTTTGGCAATTCTACCGCCCAGTTCCAGGCTCAGGGCCGTTTCGTAAAAAAGTTTTTGGCGCAGGCTGTTAATTTTTCGCTGCACTTTCTTGCGATAAAAATACCTGGCGCCTTTCCCCAGGCGGTGTACCACCACTGCCGTGATAAAACAAGTATCATTACGCACCTGGGAATCAGACCCGATTATAATTTTGTACGACGAGCTGGGCAGACCCGTAATGTAATTTAAAATATCCTCCATCATTTCGTTAAATTGCATTTTACCTTTGGTGGGACTTATGAAGTGCAACTACGCCAGCTCCTTTCCTCATAACACCTGGTTAAAGCAGCAAATTCTTCCATACCAAGTGTCTCCCCACGGGCGGAAGGCTCAAGCCCCGCTTCCTCGATAATATATCGCCATTGCTCCTTTGACAACCCCAGGGATGAACCGGAAAGGGCATTAAGTAATGTTTTACGGCGCTGCCCAAAGGCAGCCCGGACAATTGAAAAGAACATCTTTTCATTTTCAACCTTTACCGGCGGAGTATCCAGGCGTATCATCTTGACCACAGCTGATCCCACCTCTGGCCGGGGTACAAAGACATTTTTGGATACTTTGCAAACCACCTCCGCGCGAGCGTAAAAATTGACGGCTAAACTCAACGCACCGTAGTCCTTTGAGCCGGGCCGGGCCACCATTCGCCTAGCCACTTCTTCCTGCACCATAACCACCATAATCGAAAGTTTAAAGCGGTTTTCCAGTAGATGCATTACCAAGGGGGTAGTGATGTAATAAGGCAAATTAGCCACTAATTTATACCCGTCACTATAGTCGTTCCCGCCGGAATTTGCTTTATACTCTGAGACCAGTTTATCAAAGTCGACCTTTAAGGCATCCCTGTTAATTATTTCAATATTTCTCATTTCCGCCAGGGTTTCCCCGAGGATGGGCAATAATTCCTTGTCCACTTCAACGGCCAACACCATTCCAGCTTTTTCAGCAAGGGCCCTGGTCATTACTCCCAGACCGGGTCCTATTTCAACTACAATATCCCGGGCATTAATTTCAGCTGCGGTAATTATTTTCCCAATAATATTGGCATCCACAAGAAAATTCTGGCCCAGACTTTTTCTACATCTGAACCGATATCGTTCCATTAAACGCCTAACGGTCACCGGCGAGGCAAGATCCATAAAGAAATAACACTCCTGTCAGACTTTAACCTTCCTATCTATATAGTCTTTCCAATTTACGCCCTAACTTGCATTAATTTGAAATAGGAGGGGAATACCCCTCCTATTCCAGAACATAAACTTTTACCCTGCGTACCCCCCACTTGTATGCTTCGTTTCTTGTTTCCATAAAGACGTCAATTTTGTTACCTTTAATCGCACTGCCCCGGTCCAAAGCTGTGCAATACCCGTATCCCTCTACATATAACTTGGTTCCTAAAGGTATTACGCTGGGGTCAACGGCGGCAACACCTCGCTTGGGCGGAACACCGGTGGCGGTATTGTTACCGGTATAAGTATATGCCGTGGAAACCATTTCGGCTGCTCTGGAGTAACGAACCGTCCGGCCACCTCTGGAGATCATCTTGGCGGTACCAATCTGAACTATCCTGTCCACGGGCTCACGAATCAATTCCGAAGACTGTAGCTCGCGCATAGCTTCCTTCCCGTTGCGATAGGTAATCTGCCAGACCTTTTTTTCCAGTCCCGGTCGGCCCTCCTGCACTACTTTGGTTTTTCCGCTGGGCAGGTTGGGATTTTCCTGTCTAACGGTGTTGTTGGGAATGGATACTTCCTCTTCCACAACATCTGTCCGCTGTCTAACCACCTCTACGGTCATCCCTTTTTTAACGCCGGTCTCCGGAGATGGTAGGACATAATCCTCTTCCTGCAGTGTTATACCGAATTCATCCAATAAATCTTGTACTGTTTTGCAATATACATTTACCTTTTTTGCAGTACCGTCAACTTTTAACGTTACCGGCACTGCCCTGGTTACGGTAACGGTCATACCTTCACGCAAAAATTCATTCTGCGCCGGTTCAACCCGATCATATTCCCCCAGTTGTATATCCTCGGCTTGCAAAAGCTGTCCTACGGTTAGGGTAAAGGTCTCTATGGTTTGATTCTTGCCGTCAATACTAAGGGTTACCGTTTTGTCCGTCCAGGCAAAACCGGCAATGAGGAGACAACCCGTTAGAACTATTACCATTAAAATGCGGAGTACGGGTTTTTTACATTTCTTCTCCTCACGGCTACTGAATTCCACCGAACCACCTCTTCCATTTTTTAGGAATAATAATGGACTGGTCTAATAGTTATTCTACCAAAGGCTTCATATTCCTGCCTCACCAGCGTAATTATCCAATTTTTACTAGTTTATGTCAATAAGAGTATTTTATGTTACTGAAAGTGGTGGCTCGTTTTTAGGTTTGAATAAAGCTTAAAACTCCACTCCCTTTTGGGCTTTAATTCCCTGGGCAAAGGGATGCTTAATCTCTTTCATCTCGGTTACAAGATCCGCCAACTCTACAATTTCCGGCTGCACATCGCGGCCTGTGAGCACCAGGTGTAACTGCAAAGGTTTATTCTTGACCAGCTTTATTACTTCATCCTTATCCACCAAACCGTAAGATATGGCATAGTTAATTTCATCCAAAATAATCATATCATATTTCCCGGAAGCCATTTCTTCCTCTGCATTTTTTAGGGCCTCGGATGCTGCCTTTCGGTGTTCGGCCATCTTTTCCTCATCCATGTCCATAATAAAGCCCTTTCCGGCCTGGCGCATTTCAAACCTCTCGCCCAGGGCTTCAGCGGCTTTTAGTTCTCCGTATTTCCATCCACCCTTTATAAACTGCAAAACCAGTATTCTCATTCCCTGTCCCCAGGCGCGAAAGGCCATGCCCAAAGAGGATGTGGTTTTACCTTTACCGTTACCTGTAAAAACCAGTGTTAAACCTGTTGTTTCTGCCATTTAGTAACTACCTCCATTTTGAAAAAGAGTATAAAGCCTTCTTATTAGTTTAAATTAAACAATCTTTTAGCATTGGCACCGGCGACGGCTGCCAGTTCGGAAGGGGTAATTCCCCTTAACTCGGCAATACATGCGGCAACATATTTAACATAAGCCGGCTCATTTCGCATACCCCTGCGGGGCTCCGGGGCCAAATAAGGACAGTCTGTTTCAATCAGCAAACGGTCCAAAGGCACATTAACCGCCACCTCTTTTGCTTTGCGGGCATTTTTGAATGTTACGGGCCCGGCCAGAGATATATAAAGCCCCATTTCCATACATTCCCGTGCCATTTCCCAGCTACCGCTGAAACAGTGCATTACTCCCCCCGCGTCTCCCACACCTTCACGCCTGAGAATATCTAACAAATCACCATGTGCATCCCGGTCATGTATAATAATAGGTTTCCCCGACTCCTTCGCCAGGTTTAACTGTTCCACAAACACATTCCGCTGTATTTCACGGGGAGAAAGATCACGGTAATAATCCAGTCCCATCTCTCCCAGGGCTACCACCTTAGGGTGCCGGGCAAAATCAGCTAAAAGGTCCAGATAATCAGGGGGTACATCCCCTGCATCATGGGGATGCACACCAACTGAAGCATATATAAACCAATATTTTTCCGCCAGGGCTATTGCCCGCGGAATGGAATCCATGTCGAAGGCCACGCAAATTAGCTCTGTTCCACCCGCTTCCCTGTATCTGTTTATTACTTCATCCCGGTCCTTGTCAAAGGCCTCATCATAAAGATGTGCATGGGTATCAATGAATTCCATATCCAACCTCCTTTCCCAGCAAACCATTAATCCTTTAAACTCTCCGGGTCAATGCGCGGGAACAGGGGTTTACCTTTTTTAGTAGTTGTTCCGGACATTCTGCCCCAGGTTAATGATTCCCAGGTATGCAGCTCTGTTTTATTTTCTAGACCCAAAAGGGGCCATGCCCGGGGCGGGAACTGAGGCATAAAGGGCCCCACCATAACCGTAACCATACGCATACATTCCGCCACATTGTATAAAACAGCATTACACCAATCCCTCTTTTCAGGGTCCTTGGCCAGGGCCCACGGGGATGTCTCTTCCAGATACTTATTGGCCCGCCCCACCAACTGCCAGATGGAGGCCAAAGCATTGGAGATTTCCATCCGGTCCATATATTCTTCCACTGCCCGGGGCGTCTTTTGAGCCAGTTCGATAAGCTCTGAATCCGGTCCTTCAACGGAATCCGGTCTTTGCAATACACCGTCAAAATATTTTTTAACCATGGCCGCGGTACGGTTAAACAAATTGCCCAGGTCATTGGCCAAATCTTGGTTAATCCGGTGAACCAGTGCTTCTTCGGAATAGTACCCGTCGGCACCGAAGGGTAACTCCCGCAAAAGATAGTAGCGAATGGCATCCAAGCCGTATTTATCGATTAAGACCATTGGATCAACAATATTTCCCTTGGACTTACTCATTTTGCCGCCTTCCAGAAGTAACCAGCCATGTGCAATGACCCTCTTGGGAAGGGGTAATCCTGCTGCCATTAGGATGATGGGCCATATAATGCTATGAAAGCGGACAATATCCTTAGCCATTAAATGAACATCCGCAGGCCAAAACTTTTGATATAAGGTGTCATCCTCACTCCCGTAACCCAGTGCTGAAATGTAATTTGTCAAGGCATCTATCCACACGTACACAACGTGTTTCGGATCAAAGGGAACCTGAATACCCCAGTCAAAAGTAGTTCTGGAAACACACAAATCCTCCAGGCCGCTTTTTATAAAGCTGACCATTTCATTCCTCCTGGATACCGGCTGTATAAAATCCGGGTTATCCTCTATGTGCTTCAGCAGCCGGTCCGCGTATTCAGACATCCGGAAAAAATAACTCTCCTCTTCCATGAACTCCACCGGCCTGCCGCAATCCGGGCAATTCCCCTCCTCCAGGCGACCTTCAGTCCAGAAGGTTTCACAGGGGGTACAATACCAGCCCTTATACCCGGCCTTATAAATATCACCCTGGTCATAAAGCTTCTGGAAAATTTGCTGGACCACGCGTTTATGTCGTTCTTCAGTGGTGCGAATAAAATCATCGTTGGTTATTTCCAACGTTTCCCACAGGTTTTCAAAACCGGCAACAATTTTGTCTACGTATTCCTTGGGGGTCTGGCCCTTTGCCTTTGCCGTGCGTTCAATCTTTTGGCCGTGTTCGTCAGACCCGGTAAGAAACCATACATCATGTCCGGTTATGCGCTTGAACCGGGCCATAGCATCTGCAGCCACCGTCGTATAAGCGTGCCCGATATGCAGGTTGTCGCTGGGATAATATATGGGTGTAGTAATGTAAAATGTATTTTTTTGCGCCATAGTCCTTCCCTTCCTTATTTTTTTTCTAGTAAATAAAAAAACCCCCACCCTTGGCCAAGCCAGGGGCGAAGGTATTTCTCCGCGGTACCACCCTGATTTCGGTATTCCATAAAACGTAAAGAATACCCTCAGTGAGACAGGAAAAATTTTCCCGGTACTCAAACATGATAACGGTGTTTAACCCGTCCTGACCTATTAACCCTGAGCGGGCTTTCAGCCGGCAACTCCGGAGCCATGTTCGGTTCTTTCCCCGGCAGGCTTTCACCATCCCTGCTCGCTATAACAGGTACCTGAACCTACTCTTCTCCTTCAAAGCCTTTTTGCACAAATCTTTTTTGCGGATTGTACATTAGAAAGGCCTATCTTGTCAAGTATTCCCTCAACAAGTCAGAGCTGACGCACGAAATTGTTTATAGATCTTGCGAGTTGAAAATCGTCCTTCAAAAAAAGTCATATGCGGTTTTTGAGGTAATTTTCGCTCCTCGCCTTGAACTGAGTTCACCCGTTTGGGGAAC
>Ga0182240_100048_pt1 | contig 63871 bp, 80 predicted proteins | sample hydfrates4_PW_90_FD_145594 | JGI IMG/M metagenome (GOLD analysis project Ga0182240, IMG submission 145594) | Subsurface microbial communities from deep shales in Texas, USA - hydraulic fracturing test 4_PW_90 | ecosystem: Environmental > Aquatic > Deep subsurface > Shale gas/oil reservoir >...
TGCTATCCCTGAGCTTTTCCTGGTACCAGGAAAAGCCGGTACCTGCGGTTTTTCCAACTACTCAGGGATCTTAATTTAGTACCACGGCAGGGATAAAGGGCAATCCCTACGGCGGTCGGGTTTTTTACGCCCAAAATGAAGGGAAAGTGTTTCCTAAAATTTACTCTTGACATATTACCCTAGCACTAAAAAGAAAACTCCCGAATGAACGGGAGTTAAAGTTTAAAGAAAGTAAAGGTTTTTTCCTGTATATCTCCGTCATTTGGATTTTTTGCATTATCACTTACTCTTACCCGAGCAGTATAGGCACCAGGTTCATCTAACCCTGGAATAGTAATCGTCCCGTTTGATACCCACTTACTGTCAAAGTCATCACAAAATACTCGGTACCGGAGATCCTCAATATTATTAGCGTGGCCATCGGAAATGACGACAACAAATTCATTACTGGTAGTGCAGGTGGCACCGTCTTTGCCTTTGATGGATATATCATTTTTGGGTTGTTCGGTTTGAAGATTTAATGCAGTCTTGCTGTTATCTGGGTTATCTTTCTTTATATCGTTATGACTGAAAATGTATCCGCAACTAAAACTGAGTGCACTAGCAAGGATTATAATTCCAACCCAATAATTAACCGTTCCAGATTTCAATTTCCAACCACTCCCCAATTTCTTTTACTTTCAGTGTTATTTTCTTCCCCGTGTTATTTTTGAATCTATAATCATAGTTAGGCCAGGCAACGGCTGTATCTTCTCTGACCTTTCCATATGACACCGGCAAACTATGAGGGTGCTGTTCCACAACTTCCAATCCAGCGTTCTCTACTGCCCAGTTTAAAACAGTTGAGGTCATACAGATACCGCCGCCAATGCCCTCCGAATACTCAGGGCCATCTCCATAGTTCATAATAACAAGAGATTCCCGAAAGCCTCGTGCTGCCGTTCTTTCCCCCACGGTTTGATTAAACGAAAACACTTCCCCAGGAAGCAGGATGGTGTTATTTATTGCTCTGCCGGCTAGTCGAGCGTTGTGGCCGCCATTGGTATACCCAACCTTGATGCGTGCTTTACCCAGCAGAGTTTTTTCGCCGTTGGTAGGTGGTGTTTTCTGCAGTTTTTCTTCAGAGTACCATACAAGCATTGGGATACTTTCAATCGGTGGCTCTTCGTAATATATATAAAATTCACCATCAAGCCCGTTGGCTTTTAATTTTTGCTCAACATATTGACGGTCGTTAATCCCTTTGGAGTGTACAGCCACAAGGTACGGCCTGTCATCCGGCCGTAAAGCTGAGTAATCTTTGAGTACCTGATCGCAGTGTCCGCACCACCAGGCGAACATGAGGGCAGGTTTCTGGGATAAGTCGATTTGCGTTTCAACGCCATGACGATTTTCCACAGTGAGAATATGGCCGTAATTTGAATGTTCTTCTTTTAAAGCAGTGACTTTATTTTTTTCACTTAGGGGTTGAGTTTGGTAGGTTTCGTCACTGACGGTTTGCATTCCGGACTCCTCATAGTAATAAGCGACCATTTCTGAATCCGGCTCATTATCCTTGGTAACTTGATCTGTATTATTGGGCACCACTGGCTGGGCCGGGTATAAAAGAAATATAGTAGCAGATATAATTAATGCTGCTTTGCCCGGGCCAATAGCCACAAACTTGTCGAATTTTTTGCCGTTCTCAAACGCGTATAAGGCTGTCAAAGCAATTCCTGCAACTAAAAAGGCGAGACAAACAGGGCAGAACACTTCTATGTTACGGTAGGCATTAAATATCAGGTAGGCGTGAAAGATTATTGCGTTGACCAAGCCCATGATAATTACTATGTTTTTCTTAAGCCATGCCGTAAGTACTCCGGCCAGGGAATAAAAAATGGCCCCCCATAAAAACCAGGACCGGTTTAGAAATCCAACATCTATTTGTTTGCATATGTCCGGGCAAATAGAAAAACCAGTTTGCCAGAGAAATAATGATACGCACGCTATTATGAGAAATAAAATTGGAGTCACATAATCACCTTCTTACCATGTTCAGTGCGTACTAACCTTTTGAATGATAACAAAGTAAAAAGAATTCCTAAGTTCAAACTTAGAACCAAAATGAGAGCGGATGTTAAAGAGGTTAATGATAGCAGTAGTTTAGCGAAGTGGTTCAATTTTTCAATAGAATTAACGAATGGAACCAATATGCCTAATATTAAATAAACGAAAGTCATGGACAATCCAATAATTTTTGTTTTTGGGACAAATGACAGTATGCCTATTATGGCTAACACGATTGGTATAATTGCCAGTATGCCTATTTTGACCAACACAATTTGTATAATATTTAGGTTATATCTTTGATAATAAATAATTCCTATTAAAATGAACATGCACAAGCTTGTAACCATAAGGCTAGTGCTTACACCTAAAGTAAAACCTTTGATTGCAAGGTTCCTGTATTCTCTTTCTAGAGATATATTAATATTTATGTTCCCCCCTCCGCTTAATTTTTTACTTGCAGCCGTTTTCTATCGCCGCGTTCGTCACCTCATTCCAGGGAGACGAAGGCCCTTGTTTGTCCAGCTGGATATGGTCGCGGGTAATTTCGTAGAGCATACTGAATTCCTGGAAAGCTTAATATTACCTTCGTTTCAAATATTCTATAGCTTTCCCAGTAAAAATAAAAATGAGAAAACAGTCAAATAACAACACTATAACACCTAGAAAAATAGTTATATATGAAACAATAATTGGGGTTTTAAAGGCAAGTATTTCTGTCAGAGTACCACCGTTTGTCAGGAGCATTACTACTGATGCTACTTGTAATAAAAAGGCAATAAAAAGGGACTTTTCCACCACAGTCATTTTTACGCACCCCTCAATACCAATAAGTTAATAATGTAATCTAACAGCTATCCATCTGCTCATATTTACAGGGTCATTACCCATTGCCTTTTGCATATCTGCATTTACTACAGCTACCACACCGGGTTTTTCAAGGGTAGTTGTTATAGCGCCCACATCACCAAGGGTTATGTTTGTATCATTTACTACGAACGAAGTAGGGTTCCCGGCAGGATATAAGGCCGAACTACTTAATGAACCGCTACTAAACACATATTTACGGGCTTGTTCAGCACCGGTACTTGCGAAAGTGTCATCAACATTGTAGACAACCATTACATAATCCGGTTGCTGAATGGATGAACCGGCCAGAGGGGTTAGGTCAGGCTCGTTTAATCCCAAATTCCTGGCTAATTCCTGTCGGAAAACATTGTGTGCATTAGCCGTATGTATGCGCGGGGTGCCCGAGGCCTGGCTGTCTTCCGTTACTTGTTGTGCTGCCGCACGGGCGGCAATTTCAACAGCCTTTTGTACATTGATATTGTAGGTAGTAACGCTCTGCGTGGTGTTTACGGAAAATGAAGTCGATAGTACCAGAAGGGGTAAAAAGATAATCAATAGTAAAAGTGGGCTGGCTTCTCCGCTTTTATTGTTAAGGATTAACTCTTTCACTAAGCTCTTTACCTCCCACTTTAATTGTTGTTGTTCCTGGTGATCCACCGAGTAATTGCATAAAGTTAAAGGGCTGTGGGTCAGGCTTGCAGGTAATTTGAAGCATCAATTCACTGGAAACCGGATCGTTACTGCGTAAAATGCGGTTATCTCCGTTTGATTCTTTAGCCGTGGCCACTATATCCGTTGCCGGATTTTGTATCGGACAGCTAATATTATTAAAGTCGGTAATCAGATCCTGTTCGTCCTGTATGGTAAGGTAACCTTCAAGCCTCATCCGGGCCAGATATTTGTGCATGATAGTTTCCGCCATCTGGTGTTTTACTTGGAACACAAAAGTATCTAATGGTTGCATTAACAGAAAGACCAGCAAGGTGAAGGCAATTAATACGGTGACCAGAGCATTGCCGCTTTGATCGTTTGTTAATATCCAGAGTTTCCCATGTCTTTTAAATGGTGCATCATACCTGTGTAGGTTTGGCTTGTGGCATCCTTTAGGAAGGTTACTATTAATACCCCGATTGACACCGCGAATATGATAGATACAACTACTGTTATCAGCTCGGCGGCACCTGATTTGTCTTGAAGTAAATTTCTCAGTTTTTTTTGCATTCATCACACCACCCCAATTAAAATAGAATTTATAACCAGGTAAAGGATAAACGGCACACCAATAAAAGGACCCAAAACGAGCTGAGTAGTTTCAGCGGCTTTCATTTTTTCCAACTTCCATTCTGTCCAAAGTGTTTTGGCAAAGGTTAAAGGGTTATATGCTTTTTCCTTGATAGCAAGGTATATAAGCATCATAATTCCGGAAAAGAAAAATTCGACAACGAGTAAAACACTCAGGTTATGAATGCCCCCGAAGGCTCCTATTGCCATAATAAGTTTCAAATCGCCACCACCAACACCATTGGTATGAAAAACCAATAGTAAACCAAATAGGGCCACAAGCCCTATAGCACCTAACAGAGAATATACAATTCCCATCCATCCTTCGTTAAGCACGTTTTTAATAATACCGAGCAGGAATAAGGGAAATGTACACCATATAGGTATAGTCTTCGTTCGGATATCGCTATAACAGCCCCAAATAACCAGTACGACAGCAAGAATATAAAAAGTATAATTAAGAATACTGATTTGATTCACCCCCTGTAAAAAGTAAAACCCGCCACCGAATATGGTAACGGGTTTCTTAAATCATGGCGCAACATTAATTATTGTTTGCCCTGTGTTTGCGGCCAATACCTTTATTGAAGTATATAGTATGCCCAGCGTAATAGCTGAACCAGCCAGGGCAATGGCAACTATTAAAACCGGGGTGATAAAATTGCCAAAGCCACTGTTGTTCATCCAGAAATGCTTAATTTTTGTAAGCATCGTATCAGCTCCACATATTAGTCTTCAATGTCGATCTGAGTAATCGTATGACTTCCATCGGTTACAGTAGCATTGGTTCCGGTTGAGCCTGTCCCTATATTACCATCGGCCGGGCCGTTAACTTTAAAGCTCTGAAGGTCACTGGAAATGCCGGCCGCTTTATTTTTTGCCGCTGTAATCCCGATACCGGCAAGGATTCCAGCGGCAGAAATAGCGGCAATGGCATAGCCTACAGCTTCCATGGAAATTGAGAGCCCGCTGTTATCATTCCAGAAATTCCGTGCGCTTTTCTTAACCTTTTTAAACATTACTAAACAACCTCCTCAAGAAATAATTAATCTTCTATGTCGATACCTGTGATGGCATGGTTGCCGTCGGTTACAGTGGCATCTGTACCGGTGGAACCTGTTCCGATGGTACCATCGGCTGGGCCGTTAACTTTAAAGCTCTGCAGGTCACCGGAAATACCAGCCGCTTTATTCTTGGCAGCTGTAATCCCGATACCGGCAAGGATTCCTGCTGCCGAGATAGCGGCGATGGCATAACCCACGGTTTCCATTGAAATTGATAAGCCACTATTGTCCTGCCAGAAATTTTTCATAGTTTTTTTAACCTTAATCACCAAACCCGCCTCCTTTTTAATTAATAAATTGTCCTGCATTGAATATAGACAATGAGTTCAACACATGCCTGCCGAGTGCGTACAGAACCATGGTGATACCTACACCCAGGGGAAGAAATAAAACCAACTGTCGATATAAAGGTCTAACGGCAATTTCGGTACGGAATATAGTCTTACGAATGTCCTCCATGCGAGCACCTTCTGAAGCTGTGATAGCTGTGTGTCCACCTGTGGTTATAACCTGTAAAAGAACAGATGTAAGAAGACCTGCTTCGTTAAAGTCCATTTCCTTTTCCATTTCCAAAACAGCTTCTTGAGCATTGTAAGGATAGCGTTTCAAAAGCTTTTCTACACAAGGTTTTAAAACATCCAGTGCAGGGAGTATTTTTTCAAGAATGTTAGGCAGGTTCTCTCCTGTTTCGCTGTAGACATTTACAGCATCATAAATTAAAATCGCCTCTTTTAGCTTTTTAAGCCTCACTCCTTTCTTTTTTTGTTTTTGATAAATGGAATAAAAAAAAGCACCGGCCCCAGCGCCACTGCTGAAGCCGTATACTTTTAATACCGTGCCGGGAGCTAAAAGGGCACATGCAAGGCCAGTTATAAGTACCAGCATTGACATATTTATAAGATCCTTGTTTTTTTGAACTTTTTCCTGAAGTTCTTTTAACTGTTTCACGGGGTCAATGGCCATTTGCTGTTCTTTTTTATATAATTTCTTGAGGCTGATTCTCCCCGTAACTTTGGTATAAACAGCTTCGGCTCCACTCATTGCTATCATCCCTAGCCCGGCAGCAACCATACCTATCCCCACGGCCGCACCTAAAACTGGTATCATTTGCTCCCAATTAATAAGATTAATAAACATCAATCCGAAATATCACCCCACAACCTGTCAGCTATGACCCCCACAACCACTGATACAAAACTAAGTGTTACCAAAACCTTACCGATTTGGTCTTCCACGAGATACTTTTTCGCATCGGGCATAAGGTGTATGGTTAAAAAAGCCATGACTATAATCCCGATATGCAGCAGAATTGATGTAATCCTTGCCTGAACAACATCAGGTGAATTCTCATTATGCAGTTCCTGCATGGTGTCAACCTGGGATGCCAGACGCGTGAACCTGGGAAGGACGGTTGTACCGTAGCGGTACGCGTCTAACATAAGATCTTTTAAAACCATCGGGTAGCCTGACCCTGCAGCTTTGGGGATTTCCTCAAAGGCTTTTTCCGGCTCAATGCCGTGATCCAGCATTTGCGCAACCTTTCTGAATAAGCTTTTAGATGGTTCTGGAGACCTTTCAGCCACTGCATCAATGGCCAGTCTGTAATTACCGGTATCCTCCATAACAGAACCGAAAATGCGTGCAACAGATGGAAGCTGGTTTTTGATGGCCTCTTTATCCTTTGTCGTTGATTGCGTAAAGATTTGGGCAAACAGCAGTATGACAGCTATTACGCACATGACACCGGCCCCAAAATTTTTTAAATAGGTAATGCAGGCGCTAAAACCCATAAAAGAAATAAAAACGGCGGATACTATGAACATTGTGCTTCTCAAAAGATGTTCAGGTATCAGCCATTTCAGTCTTTGAATAATTTTTTCAAGGTCTATTACTTTTTTCTTTTCCTGCTGCATTCCCAATGCCCTTTGGATATGAGCAGGTGGCCGGCTGCGAATTGCCGTTATCTTGCGGCTTAATTTCGACCTGCCTAGATTTACAGCATTTGAAGTAAAGTCAAAGAGGTAATTTGCAATAACTATGACGACCACGCCTATGGCAATGGATGTTATCGCCACTAATGCATAATGAAAATAAATAGTGTTAAGAAAATGATTTGCCATCAACACAAAATTTTGTATTTCCATGGCTACTAACACTCCACTTTATCAATTTCATGGGCCGGCATACCGTTTCGGTGCAGTTTTTCTTTGAGTGATTCAGCTATAGGGTAGTGCTCCCAATGACCAATTGTGAAATCGTCTTCTGTGCCGTGCCACTTAACTAGGTCATTAAGCTGCAAGTTGCCATTGTCATCAATATAGGGTTCAGCAACATGCACTACCTTTTTAACGCCTTTTTCCGGGTCTGTGTGGAGCTGTATGATAACATCAAAGGCTTGTACCACCCAACGAAGGGCCATTTCAATGGTCATAACTGACGAGTGAGATTCTTCCGCATAAGTAAGACCCATGTTGTATAAAGCCTGCATAATATCTTTGGAATGGTAGGTGGAAAAGTTTCCTGTTTGCCCCCTTACACCGGCCTTAATTGCTCCCCTGAGTTCTGTAATACCTAGAATCTCTCCGAAGATGATTCTTACGGGAGACAGCTGCAGCGCCAGCTCAAAGAGGGTATCCATATCAACACCGATTTTTTTCTGTTCTTCAAGTTCAATGATATTCCAACCCGGATAGTGGTCTAATAGGCGCAGTTCCGAGTCAGGTTCAATATCAACTGTACGCAATTCCGGTTTGCCATGGCCGAAAAGCTGGCGGATTAGTGTAGTCTTGCCGGCATTCACAGGGCCAGAGATAAGCATATTAAGCCTCCCCCGTGCAAATAGAGCCAGCCGGTCGTAGGTCAGGCCGTCCATAGTACCGTTTTCTATTAAGGCTTCACGGGAGATAAGGAATGTACCATGTTTTCTGATTGATACCGTATAGACTTTTGTAACCGGTGGGCCAGTGATAGTTACCCTTGAACCATCCCCCGGCCTTACCGTCCGGATAACCGGGTTTCGTTCCGTCAGGTCGCCCCGGGTTGAACGAATTAGCCTTTTGATTAGCTGGAGAAGTTCTTCCTCGGAAGAAAAACTGACGTCTTCTCTGATGTACTTTCCTTTGCGGATAACATAAACGATGTCAGTGCCTATGATCTGTATTTCATCCACGGTCGGGTCATTATACAATTCTTCCACCGAACCAAGCCCCCAGGTGTGACAGCATATATAATCCGCCACGTATTCGGGGCTTTTTTCGGGCACCTTAATTTCGTATTTGTTTAGATAGAATAATATTTTTTCTTTAAGGGCCTTTCTTGAATCACAGCATCCCCCCATGCAGAGTTTTTCGAGTTTGTTGGTTTCCATGATTTCCTGTTCAGTCTGAATTTGCGGCTCGGACAGTAAATTTCTTATTATCTGCACCGTTTCACCCAGCGATTTCTCGCCTACCGCAATATCGTATTCCTGTTCCTTCTTTTTGAAAAAGTCTAACTTTAGAGCTGTTGACATATGGTTTTACTCCACCCCCCTTTCTTTTGATAATACTTAATGCGAATATATGTTTGGTCTTTGTTGTTCGGGAACTGTCAGCTGAGTAGCAACGGTTCCCCCATAAGGTGATAATTCCGCTAATTGACGGATACAGATAGATCACCAGCGGCTATAAAGGCTTAAGCATGGATTAAGCATATAAAATCCTCCGAATTCATATTCCGGAGGATTTTGTTAATTGTTAGGATTCCATAGATTTCCGCATTCATCTTTTTTACCACGCACCATTTCAGGTAATTGATCATCAATAAAACGCAGGTATTTTCCTTCATCCACTTCCCTACTGTATTTCAACTTAGCCCAATTCAACATATAAATTGCTTGTATTGAAGTTACATTCACCATGACAAAAGATATTTCTTCCTCATTGCTTACCATAAGCAATAATGAACGCGGTTCCGTCCATTGGTATTTTACACATTTACCTCTAATTTTTTTACCGGATGATAATACCAAACGAAAATCCGGTACTACTTTCGCCGCGTAACAAATAAAAATTATATGTTCCAACAAGTTTTTAGAAACTAACAAATCACTTTCACACCTCTGTACCTCTTTTCCAATCTTAACCACAGCATTGCCAGACCTTTTGAAAGACGGCATGTGCGCCAAATAACCCTTCAAAATCTCATCCCTTTTTCTCTGTCAAGAAAATATATCCATCCCTACTTTCCTTTTCGCTTAACCTCCATTGAACTCCTGTTTTCGGAAATATCAAGCACCAGATTACATTAATAGTGAAATATATCAACCAACAGATCGTACTGAAAACAAATGGCCCCAAAATAAGCAGCATTACATAAGGAACGAACATCTCTACGGTCAATCGCGACCGTAAAAGTAAAAACCACGGTATCAACAAAAAGCCATATGAGCACCAGAACACCAAATGATGCTTTTCCTTTTTACGCGTCCTCCCCCATTCATCCCATACATTTCTTAAGGTGTGAGAGAAAAGATATTTCATTAATTTCAAATTCAAACCTTTTATTTCGAACACCCCCTTTATGGGCACCATTTGTAATTTAGTTCCGGTAAAGCCCTAGTACCAGCGGGAATTAAGAACTTCAGGCATGGGCTTATCTTGACCGGTCAGGTCAATAACCTTGGGCTCGGGCACTATAATCTCTTTGTCGTGATATACACCGCGTACTCACTGGCAACCCATTCCATCTGTCCACCCAGGGATTCACTCGTGAACCGCAGGGGTACCATGGTGCGGTCCCGGCCTTAGTCTGGGGGTTGTTCAGGAACTGTATCTGTAGCTTGTTCCTCTTCTACCGGCTTTTCTTCCTGTTCAGCAGGCTGCTCCAATGGAAGGCTATCTAATAAATCTGGTGGTATAGCCTCAACTTCGGGTGGTTGAACCTGCCCAACCTGGGTTATTAGGATATGTCCTCCATTTAGTGGTCTCGTGAACTCGTAACTTTCATTTCTTTTTACCTTCAGCATAATAAACTTGGGTGCTTTATCTCTGCCTGTTATTCCGCTTACTGCTGCCTGGGCAACATTAACGGGTTCGGACATTGCTTTACCGTTTTCGTCTAATACTGAAACAACCACTGCATTTTCAGCTAGCAAAACGGGCGGTTTTTCAATTTCTTCAGTATATATTACGTCCACTACCATGTTACGGCAGATGTTTCCACCCAGCACTTGTTCGAGACTGTCTGCCTTTACTGTGACAAAAACTTCACCGGGGCCTAGAACTTGTGTGTTTTCTTTTAATTTGGTCTTTAAAATAAGCTCGCCCGGGTAAAGGTCTGTTACCGCAGCTTTGCCTATGACTTTTTGAGCGTTTACTACTACATTGTCATTTAAGGCTGCCTTTATATACTTCTTCTGGGCAAGGTCTTCTGGTTTTATGATGGTGTTTGCACTTATTTTGTGGGCCGGGACGGGTACTTGTACTGTCTCCTGGTTTGCTGCCACCCATTGTTTTTGGAATTGAAGTGACCCTACTGCTGCGGCAAGTCCTATGATGAGGACGATAAGGGTTTTCCAAGGAACTTTAATTTGGAATCTTATAAGAATTAACCTCCTTTCGAAATTTTTCAATCTGTAAATTAAAAACCCCTCGATCATTACAGACCGAGGGGATGGGTCTTAATTTAGATTTTAAAGAAAGTAAAAGACTCATGGCTTACATTTCCATTATCTGGTGTTGTTGGGTTGTCACTAACTCTGATAGTTGCAGTCTTAGGGCCACTGGTTAATCCGGTAAGTGCAATAGTGTTACTGGAGCTCCAACCGCTATCGAAACCATCGCATATAGCTCGGTACCGAAGATTACTATCCGGTCCGTTATCGCTGGCTGTTATTACCACAGTGAATGAACTGGATGTTGTACAGGTTGCCCCGTTTTGACCTTGCACTTTTTTAATTGTTGGGGCAATTGTGTCGGTTCCTGCATTTACTGATGCGACGTAGGCCCAGTAGGCAGCTGACTGACCGGAATAGGTTGTTTGGTTAACTGCCATGTCAGCTGAAGCTTTGGCGTTGTTTGCTGCTGTAACCGCCGAGCTGGCATTTTCGCGTGCTTCTTTAGCTAGGGTAGCTGCTGACTTGCCTTCTGTGCTATCCCATACCCGGCTTGCTGCATTTGCAGCTTGGGTCGCAGCCGTGTTAGCTTTTGTATAGGTAGTATCTAATTTTGCTTTTGTAGCACTAAGTCCGTAAGTCTCGCTTCGTAGTTCGGCAACTGCTGAATCTGCTGAAACCTTTGCGTTCTGGGCCGCATTAGTAGCACTTACGGCTTGGGCTTTAGCTTCCTCGGCTTTCGTATAGGTACTGTCAATCTTGGACTTTGTAGCAACTAAGCCGTGAGTAGCATCCTGCAATTCGTCCACAGCTGTTGCAGCCCTATTAGCTGCAGTAGAGGCATGAATTGCAGCAGTATCGGCGGAGGTTTTGGCCATGTTTGCTGCCGTTTTGGCTTCTAAAGCATTGCTATCTGCTTGGCTAGCGGAACTATATGCATTTGATGCATTAGTTGCAGCTATATTAGTTAAATATTTAATTCTTTGGATATCGCTTAAACTCGGGACTAACACTTTCTCGTTTATAGTACCGCTAATAGAACCTTTATTAGTTATATTATTGCTAGAATAATAATCAACTCTAAAAGTTTGTATATCACCTGAATAAAATACATTTTGATATTTGGTAGGGTCAAGATCACCTGATACTGTAATATGATCAGCTAAACTTCCATTAATGTATACTTTAAAATATACATACCCACTGGATTGATTATATTTATAACCCCCGATTCTACCTTCTATTGAGTTAGCATCACCACTATATGAATATATAGTAATCCAACCTCTATCAGAACCTGATTGGCCTTCCCCACTAAATGGTTTGGGTGTAGTTGTATAATATCCTCCAAAAACAGGAATTACTTTATACGAAAATGTTAAACAAAAGCACAAAACAACTGTTATGACTGTTTTAGTAATCGGTTTCATTTTATATTTTTTCATTTCTTAACCTCCTTTTATCTAAGATCACAGGAGAAAACCTATTTCTATAAAATGTGAAGCGTTCACTCCAAACGAAAGTTTTTCGACAGTTAAACAACTTTACTTTTGCATCTAATCAAAATCTCTACTATAAGTAGCGCTGCATTCCATTTTTTCAGAATTGCCATTTAAAAATTTAGCTAAATTCGTCCTTATTTTCGCCCCCTGCACTTCCCCAAATCGAGCCAAATCTGAGGGTGTCATAATTTCTTCAAAGTCAAACATTGTTTTTCGAATATAGGGTTTAAATTCTCTTATCCATTCATCATCTTCGTTGTAGTTATAAGCTCCAGCTACTGCATTTATAGTAACTTCACCATAAGCTTCACGAACATCAATACCCGCAATTCCATTAATTTCACCTCTGTTATCAGGACTAAAACGTCGTTCAGAATCCAATTTAAAATTACCGTTGATTTCCTCAGCCTCACCTGGTTCCAGAGTTAAATCCCAACCGCCGGCAGGAAAAGGATACCAATCTCTAAAACGATCGTCATATCGTATTTTAAAACCTGTAAGATGCATAATAAAATCCGACCAGTTTCTCAGCACCACATGGTATTTGAAGTGGTCTTCTTGGTATTCTTTAAGTGTTGACCCATCTGATTTTAAGTAACCTGACTTATTCTGTTTAAATACAATATATAGATTTTCCGAATCGGACAATCTTACATGGTCATAGTAATATCTTTGCCCGTCCATGATAAATGATGAACAATTATCGTACTCATTATAAGGATTGTCAAAATACTGGCGCGGTTTTGTATGATAATTTTTAAACATTGTTTCAAATGCTGATCCGATAGTTTCTCTCATATCCCTCGCATTTTCAGCTATAAATTTCTGATAAATTTTTCTTTCTCTATAATAGCGCCCACTTTCTGTTCTAAAACTTATTACTCCGCTTTTATCCCCGCTCTTAATCTCATTTTTCAGCTCATCCAGAGAAAATCCCAACCACGTATCACACATCAACATACCGGGTCCTATCGCTCGCATATTTTCTATGTCGTCTTCTGTAGCGTAAACACTACTTGGATAACCACTCACAGCATAGGGCTGACTGACTTCTACCGTCACCCATCTATACCCGGGAACGGTTTTATAACTCGGTTTACCGATACGCCCGGATAGATCATCGGGTTGCCATTCCATTACTTCCTTAAATGCCGGTACGAGTCTAAATACCTTCTGAGCATCCCTTTCGTCATACCATTTCGGACCGGAAAATTCCAGTCCAGTAGCGTCACACCAGTATAAAACAGAATCGTACTCGTCCGCAGGTGGATTAAGCTTGTATTTATCCGGAGCGTAGGGGTCATAGTTTTCAACCACTTTAGTGACTACAGTCAGATTCCCGGTTTTGTAAGGATGGTACCCCCCTATTTGTGCATTCTCAGGTATCAAAGCTCGTACCCATTTGGTCTCGCGGGCATCAAGTTCCATATAACCTTTCCAGTCGTCGCCATTTATAACAGTACGTACCCATATTTTTACCGGCCATTTGTTAGGATTATAAATGGGTATTATTATTGAGCGCCATTCTTCAGTAAGATAATCCCCGTAAGGGTATGCAACTTCCTCGGGTTCCCTGAAACCGTAATCCATTACATAGAGACTCTCACCCATATACCGTGGCGAAGGGAATACTTCTGGAGGGTAAAGGTATCTTTTGGGCTGGCTGGTGTCAATTACTTCTTTTTCTTCATAGTGGTCAAGTTTTTTTACTTCTACTTCTTTAAATGTGCCGTTGTTTACATAGGCCCAGCCGGTCTTTTTACCGTTGGAGTCGCATTCAACTAGAAAGTTATAATTTTTGTCGTTGTGATTTAAATTAATCCAGTAGCCATAAACTTCTAGGCCCGGTTCCAGGGTATGCCATGCAGGTCTTCCTTCGGCAGCATAAGCAGGGCCGCCGAACAGTTGGGATATTATCCGGAAGTGTAACCTGGGTTTGCGGTCATCGAACTCGTAGGGTATCTTGTCCCATTTATCGTTCCAGACCTTTTGTTTTTCGGTCCGGTATACCGGCTCTTTAATGATTTTTACGGGATAGTATGAAGCATAATGGCCTTCTTTACGGGGTTCGGAATTTCGTTCAGTGCTATATGTTTTTTCAAAGATATTGTTGCTGTAGTTATCTTCTGTTACTCTCGCGCCTGATTCCAACCGAAACTTTTCTCCGCTCCAGCCGTTGTCCCAGGGATAATCAATAGTAATTACCGGGGTAGCTGTATTGGAACCCGGGGTAAAAATCCAACCGTCATCTTTGTCAATGTAAAATGTTTTTCCCGGTTCAAGAAAGACAAGCTTCCTGTCGCGAAGTTGGTAGTTATTTCCTTGTTTGGCGTAGAGTCGGACGGTTGCAAAACCGCCTTTAGAGTAATAATTTGTAAATACTGCTGATGCCTTGTAGCTTTCGCCGGTTATAAGGGTGTCGAGCATAAGGTTGTCTTCACTGTCATACAGTTCAAGGTTCAAGGCTGCCAGGTCGGGTTTACCTGTTACCCGGTTATTACCACCACCATTGCTACATCCCCCACCGGTGCTTCCGCCTACCAGGTCAGACGTTACCATATTGTCAGCATAGGTTACTTCTTTTTCTCCATCTTCTCCGTAAAGTGGAATGTTATCTTGAGTCACTGTAACCAGAGGTTCTTTAACCCATTCGCCATCAAGGTAAATCATGTTGGCAGTGACAATCAAAGTAAAGTCTTTTTGGGGCAGAGGGTAAGAGAAATCCCACATAAAGTTACTTATGGATTGACCTTGCTTTAAGTTCACCTCGGTGCTATCTACCAGTACCGGCTCAGAGCCTTCTTCCTGGATAAATGCCCGCAGGTGGGTCTTTTCTTTGACGGTTTCAAACGGGGTTTGGTTAAAAAGCTGGACCGTCCATTTTTCTTCTTCACCGGGGTTTCTGGCCACTGTTTTCTGTCGGAGGCCGGTGAGGAATAGGTTATAGTCGTACTTGATGTATACATCGGTGTTTACTTGGACGCCGCCTTTGTGGGTTACCAGGGCCTTGGCAGCATCAGCAGTGAGGTTAATACTACCCACCTGGCCGCCTGCTTCTCCGTCAAGGTAAGTGGTAGCATAGTAGAAGCCTTTATATTGGTTACTGGCTTTACCTACCCAGGCTACATCGAAGGGTTTACCATACTTCACCAAATAAGGATCTTGGACAGTGGCATCGTCCGGGCCTGGTGTAAGTTTACCCACACCAGGGGCAACGGGATCATTTTTAATTGACGCATTTGTGTCCATCATTGTAGCTTGTATATACGGGTTTTCCTTAAGACCATTGTGAATCAAGAGATAATGAATTCCCCCGGCAACTTTAGCTTCAAGTCCTGTACTTCTCAAAACAGCATAAGTAAATGGATTGTCTTTTAATAGATTTTCACTTTCTGCCGCAGTATAACCTTCAGTAAGCTTCCCTGGTAGGCAGAATACAGGCATATAACCGTTGTAGACAACATTATTTTTGTGTAAAACACCGTCATCCAAATACAGCCGGACATACTGTTCGTGGGTGTATTCTCGTCCCTGATAAGGGCTGGGTCTTTTAGGCGACCAATCCCTGTTATACTTATTTTCTCCGGCCAATGCAGTAAAACTGAACAGCGAAAGCAATATTAAAAGGACTAACAAAACAAAAATTCTTTTCTTTTTTTTCATATTCAACCAACCTCCTCTCAATAAAAAAGAGGGGGGATTAGTAATCCCCCCCTAGTGATTTGGTTAGGAAGTTATTTTTTGAATTAATACCTGATAAACCGTACAACATACAAATTTTCTGATTCAGGTTGTGGACGCCCCAAATGTACTGAACCGTTAAAGTTAAAAGCTGACATTAAAATAAGATTTGGCTCATAAATAAAAAATTTTCCGTTTTTAACTTCAAATTTTCCATATAATTCTTTTTCAATTACATCGTTAGTCTTTTCCCAAACCAGTTTGAGAGTTGAACTTCCTTCTTTAATTTCTGTATAACCAGGGGTAATCTCGCTTTCTTCGCTGTAAACTCTTAATGTCTTGCTTTTGGGATCGTATTGGATTGCTTCTTCAGGCACTCCAAAGGTAGTTAAGAGAACTTTCAGGTTAATAGGACCTTCATCGAACTGGTTTACCGGTTCCGGTGCCAAGTAATCTGGCAGTGCTTCTTCCCACCGGCGCAGAGGACTATCATAATCTATAGAAGAGGGATGGAGATCAGTAGGATCATAATTCCAGCACACAACATCTTTATGAGGGCCGGGCTTATATCCTAAGACTTGAATCCTGGGGTATTTCGGCAAATCAATATCAGGCCGTTTAAACGGTGAGCTGGCAACCGGCTGAACTTCTTCAACTGGTTTTTCGATAACCGGTTCGGGTAGTTTAACTTCCGGCATTTCAACTTCCGGGGGTACGATGGCCACCGTTTTGCTGCCGGGGTCCCACTTAACTAGGTACCCGAATTCCTGTGCTACCCACCGGGCAGGTAGGTAGGTTCTGCCTTCCCTGATTAACGGAGCAACGTCCAGGTCGCTCCCTTCGGAAATAATTTTCTTTGCTATATCCACTGCATTATCTTCGCCATGTTTAACCAGTATTTTTTTGACTCCAACTACCAGGTATACTTTAGTGTTATCCTGGCTTAAAGTTACCAGCCTTAAAAAACTGTTCCAGTCTACCGCAATCCCAAACGGTTCGCTCATATAGCGTACCGGTACGAAAGTTCGCCCTTCTTCAATAAACGGCATGGCATCCATTTTGACCAGCTGGTCATTCAACTGGTACTGGTCAGTGCCAATACGGAAAATTACTGTACTGGGCTCCTCCGCGCGCGCCAGGCCCGGCACAAAGGTTAGCAGCATTACCGCGATGAGAGAAATCAGAGTAAATTTACGCATATTATCACTCCTATTTAAAGATTAAAGCATTGCTCAACAAACGGCCGGGTTTTCTTATATACGAACCTTTAAACCACAGACCGGAACTGGCCCCACCATCCAAATTCATGGCATTATAAGCATTCAACTGTTTCATAACCGAGGCCAGCTCGTCCATATTGGCCACCGTGGTAACCAGGACTACGGTACCATCCTGTTTTACTCCGATGGCACTCCTGGCGGCGCGTATCTCCAGTATCTTGGGACTGCTGAAACCTTCCCCTCCGGGGTTAACTGTTATAATCCCGTCCGTCAGCAAGCGTGGGCCTGCCCCGAGACCGGTTACTATATCTTCCCAGCCATCATAGTCGTTTAAGTTATAAGTTATGGTGTTGAATTCAATATGACCGAATTTTGTGCTGCCGTCCGCCCTGAATCCTATCGTTGTACCGACACTGCCACGGTTGACTACCATACCATTTCTCATAATATTGCCGTAGGGGTTGGGTTCACCACCGTATGCGTTGAAAAACGTACCGTTAATAGCGACTACCGCACCGGAACGTTTTGCCATAGAAGCCAGTTCTTCAGTGTTCCCGACTGCGTCCCTGGCGACAACCATATCCGGTATTGCCGAGTGGAGGGGTATTTCAACCACGTTGACTGGTATTTTTCGACCGCTAACATTTAACGTACAAGAATAATGTCTGATTGGTTCCCGGTTTTTGGCAAATACATAGGCGATTGTATTCCCACGTCTGACAGTTGCTGTTCTGCTAGTACTATCCCAGCTTACCTGGTTATCCATTGATTCTCCGGCAAAACGGAGAGGGATATAGACTTGGCCGTCTTTCAGTATAGCCGGTGCATCTCTGGTTACGTTATTTTCATTGGAAACCGCCAGCGTTATTTGTTTGCTACCGTCTTTTACTATTGCTGTTTTTACCACCCCGTCCCAGTTAACTTGATAACCCAATTGTTCAAGTACACCGCGAAGGGGGATATACATCTTGTCCTGAATTAAGACCCCGATATATGGTCCAACTTCTTTTACGGGCTCATCCTCTGCGCCGGCAGCGGGGATAAGGGGTAACAGAAGTACCACTGCCAGGAAAAAGAATATAGTCTTGCATCTCAAAGTTATCAGCCCCCTTGACTCTCCTGTTCGGGTTCCTTTTTCTCAGCCCAATGTACTGCCAGGGCTTTTCCGTCCTGTACCATAAGGTCTACCTGCATACCTTCCTCAAGCCGGGTAGTCAGGTCAAAAGTTTGCCCCGGGGTTGAGAGGAATTCCATACCTTCTTGAATGGAGGTATCAGCATCGATTGTGACGGTTATTTCTTTTCCTTCTTCTGCTTCATCTCCACTGTTTTCTACTTTAATTGTAATTTCGTTTGGTTTCACGTCCAGTACCTTACCTGCTCTGTACATTTGGTTGATTTCTTTCTGGTGATCTAAGGCTGCTTGTTCAATCCGGGCTTCGGGTAGATGGTCAGTAAAGTACCAGTGGCCGGAGGCACCTATTCCGATACCGATAATAAAGGTAATTATACCTACAATTATGGATTTTTGCATTATTTTTCCTCCTTCTTATTAGACACCGAGAAGTGAACAAATGTTCCTTTATGTTCAATTTTCGTTAATATTAACCGCCTGGCTTGTGCTATCAATATAAACCGGAACATAATCCCTTCCAGTAACAGCTTTTATCACTGGCGCAAAAAAACCGGGTTTCATCCAAACCCTGGCCCGGGTATAGTAAGAATCATCCCCTATAACAGACCCTTCCCACCCGGGCTCATTATTAAGAGGAGCTTGATCTAAGGCAAATATCCCTCCCTGCCCTTTCCAATAATCGGGACTGCCGTTTAACTCAGCTGTTTCCAATGCGTCTTCTCTGGCCTTAACCGGATTAATAACTATTCGGTATTCCTTTGATTTTTCTTTTATCCCAGACAGGTTACCTGAATCGTCTGTTTCAACTTTCAGTTCCTTTTCCGGAATAGCTTCCGCTGCCATGGCTCCGGCCAGAGATGAGGCGTCCACTATGGTCTGAAGTTCAGCCCGGGCTACAAGGTATCTCCCAACATCAATGACAAACCCGTTTAGTATGATTAACATAGGTAACAATATTGCGAGCATTGGAACATTCATGGTAATATCACCAACCTTTCTATGAAGAACTAAGAAGATGATGATTTTTCCTCTTTTTCTGTTACCGTCTCATGGCGAATAGTTATACTCGGGTTCCTGATTTTCTTTGCCACTTGTAATATAGGAATAGTAAAAAGCATAATAACCCCAAACACAAATAGCAGCAACAAAACAGGTAGACCAATCGCAACAAGCATTATAGTTTGGAAAAAATCCATAAATATTACTCCCCTCTAGAACAATGAATACCCGTTATTCTATATTGGCAGTTGCTTTGTTGAAATAATAATTCCATTGTTCCAATTGTTTGTTTTTTTGTTTTTCTGTTATCCAAAGAATTTCGATTCCATCATCTGCAGGATAAATTGTGAAATCAAAATGGCCGGGTAATTCTTTTTTATCAATCATCTCAAACTCATCTTGTTCTGGATTAAAACGATATGCTTGCAAATAGCTGTTGTTATATTGGTCTGTTTTTAACCAGTCTGCTTTTACGTTATACGCTACCCAAATGATGTTATCTTTGTCAGCAACTAACCCGTATATTTTAAAATCATCTTGATAGGGTACTTGAACAAAGGGAAAATTGTATATCTTTGCTGATTCAAAATCTTTGATTCTTATATTGTATGGTTGACTACCATCGGTAATTTTACATGAAATATGCCCGAGGTATTTAGAGCTTGGTGCCGGTTGACAACTCCCCACGCCTAAAGGCGGGGGATTCCTGGTTCATACTGCCCGGCAACCAGAAAATCAATCCTGTTTCGTGGTGCAAGTCGGTATTCTTTTTGATAGGGAATTTCGTTCTCGTCCAGTTTGCGACCGATAATATCTTGCAGCTTGTATTCATCAGAGACTAAATTAACCCGGATAGTGGACAAAACCTCCAGCACTTGGTCAATGCCTGGGGTTTTCTTCAGTAAACAACATCTCTATCCTACCTCTAATATTAAATGTTCTAGTTAAACATAGCGAGAAAATAGCAAGTAAGTTGAAAAATCTAAATCGGTTCTTTTGAACAATAAAACCAAAAAATAAATGTTGTTTGCAATTATTTTTCTAGTTTAACTTAATCAAACAAATTCGTTAAAACATCCTTGGTTATCTCTAGTGATGTTTGCACCCCAAGATATACACCCCATGGCATTAAATACAACCATCCAAATAACAGAATCCCAGATGTGATTATAATAATAATCAATTTATTATCATAGAATAAATAATTGACTATTATATATAAAATTAGCAACCCAATACATATTAAAAAATAACCTAGTAAAGCTATCGTTACCCCCCTTTTTGTATTAATTATATAACACTATCGGTTTTTTGGGTAAGATAGTGCATCTTTTTCCTGTGGGTATTTATTAAACTCTCCAGCAGGGAAAATGAAACCGTTTTTTATTTAAGTATAGGTTTCACAATGGCCTTTGGCTATGCCCTAGTTTTTTCCGTACAGCGACGCGTAGACCAATAGCAATAAAAGGCAGTAAAATATAACCTACGATTAACACAAGAAATATGTGTCGAAGTAAAAAATCCTGTCCGCTTTTTCTTTGAACTTCGTCTCCATATCCAGGGTGATTCAAGTTGTAAGTGCCTACCCTCCAGACATTCCATCTGGGATGTACTCCTTCTTGAATATCGCGCTGGCCCCTACGCCTATACCATTCTTGAATTTATAATATCCCGTCCAGGCAGGCAGAGGCAGTCGGAAGTTAACTTGGGCTTTACAGTATGTTTCACCGTTATATTCAATCTCCTCAAGATGAACCATTTTCTCTTTCCAGCGTTCAACGCTTTCTTGGTCCACATCCTCGGCACCTAAAGTAGATGCCATCATATCAGCAGCAACCTGTTTTGCCAGTTCTTCGTCATGGTATACCGCATAAGCTCTGGCCGCTTCCCGGGATGCGGTAACAGTAGCGCTTTTGGTGTATACAGCCATCCCCCAGGTAATAGCAAAGAAAATCAGGAACAATGTTATTGGAAAAATAAAAACAAATTCCATTATCTCACCGCGTTCATCAGCAAAAACATGGCGCAGACCGGGGCAATGAAAGCGCCTAAAGGTGCGCCCGCCTTTTTTAGGTGTTCTTGTTTTTTCACTGATTCGGCCACGTATTTTACATGCACTCCCATTCTTAAAGCATTCAGGTTGAAAATTAGCCAATTTTTTAAATCCCCCCTTTTTGCCCGATTAAATGCTTCCCATACAGCCAGTAAAGTTGAAGCCAGTACTAATACGGTTAATCCTTCATGTAAGCCAAGTAGAGCTCCTACAGCCCCAGCCAGTTTCACGTCCCCTGCCCCCATAAGTCCCAAAAGGTAAAAAGGGAGCATTGTGCAAAAGCAGGCTGCTGCACCTGGCAAAGCAACCCGCAGAGGTTGATAACAAAGACCTACCAGTAGCAAAAGTAAGACAGTTATATTTGGGATTTTTCTATCCTTGATGTCTTTGTAAATAATCCAGGATAGACAAGTAATAGTAAGAATTAAGATTAATATTTTAATTAGTCCCACCTCTCTATTGTACTTGAAACAGTATTTAATTGTTGGTAAAATAAGTAAAACAATCCCTGGAGGGGATATGTGTGCTTAATATAGAGACAATAAAAACCAAAGCGGTTCCGATATTTAAAAATTTCGGTGTTAATCAAGCATATATTTTTGGTTCTTTTGCCCGTGGCGAACAGAAGCAAAGCAGCGATATTGATTTTCTTATTGAATATGACTCCAATGCTGACTTTACGTTGTTTGAGCTGGTTGAGTTAAAATATGCTCTCGAAGAAGCTTTCCAGCGCAAAGTAGATGTGGTAACTCATGGCGCTCTGTCAAAACACATTAAACCTTACGTTTTAAAAGACAGGAAGGCGATAATGTGAAAGAGGATTTGGTTTTTCTCCGACATATTATGGAAAGTATTAACGCTATCGAGAGCCATATGCGGGGTATAACAATAGATAGTTTTTTTGAATCCATTTTGATCCAGGACGCCGTGATTAGAAGAATTGAAATTATCGGGGAAGCAACTAAGAATCTTTCAGCAGAAGTAAGGAATAAATACCCCTATATACCATGGCGTTCCATAGCCGGTATGAGGGATGTTCTGATACACGAGTATTTTGGAGTTGATTTGAAACTGGTATTTGACACTGCCACTAAAAAAATACCGCAATTAAAAGAACAAATTGAAACTGTCATAAAAGCGGAACATTGAACCTCCCCACGGCTATAGCCGGGTAACTCCCGGCTATAATTAATTAGAAACATATTGCTGGCTTAATCACTCTACAAACAAAAAACTCCGGAAATTGCTCCGGAGTTTTTTAAGATATCATTCTGGAATATCATCGTAACCTCTCTCGATAACGTCACCTACACTTTCACCGGCAGTCTCAATCCTGGGTTTAAGGAATGTAAACCAGATTAGAGCCAGAGCCCCAATAGCAAGGGCGGTATAAGTTGAAAATTGAGCAAGGTCAAAACCTTCTTCATCCTGTATAAACCGTTTCACGGCTTTAATCATATATAAAACTCCTTTCTAAAATGTGCCGAAATTAAAAAATCCCTGTTCCAGGGCACGCTGAACAGGAGGACCGGCTACAAGAGCCCATGTAGCTACAATGGCAGCCAGTACCAGTACCATGGTCACCTTTGGTTTTATCTTTGCCGCTTCGTTATTCATTTCCACCTCCTGCCTTGTCCTAAAATCTCTGTTCAAACTCCTTAAATGACGAGCTATTTCAACCCCCTGCTGGTCAGCATGTTTTATCAAAAGAGTTAACTCATCAGCTTCTGGAATGTCATATCTAATACCGATACGGGAGAAAACTGTGTAAAGGGGTTTCCCCATTCGTACTTCACTTGCCATTTGGCGAAGTTCTTTAGCCAGAAGGCTGTCGCCCTCCGAGGCCCACTCCAGCATCCTGATGATCGGAAGTCCTGCTGTAGTGCCAGATTCAAGCCTGGCTCCCAGATCGACTACATCCTTACGCATCCTGTCTCTGCCCTGTTTGGCCCCATTTTTTATGATTTCCATGGGGAATCTGACACTAATAAAAATAAGTATTATACTGAGCCAAATAGGGAATTTGCCTGCGGCGGAAATGCCTATACTTAAGGCTGTCACCAGCCCCACCAAAAGAGTATTCAGCCCCACAAATTCTTCTACCGATAAACCCGCCGGTCTGCCGGCAAGTTCCAACCTTGAATCTATTTCTTCCATATTTATCTTCAGGCCGGCTTTTTTAAGTACAGACAGGCAAACTTTTGATAATACCGTCCTAAGTTTTTGTTGCTCTCCCCGGGGTGATGAATTTAGTTTATGTTTTAAGGAAGATTCTTTTTGACGCAGGTAAATGGCAATAGCTATGGAAATAACTGAAGCTAATATACTGGAAACAATTAAAGTTAGTATCAGGTTTTAACACCACCTTTCCATTAAAAGAAACCTCCAGTTCTAAATTGAACGATTAACTGCCTGAATAGTGCTGCATTCCACCCGATAATTGTCATTACTACACCGGGATTTCTGTAGGCCAGAGAAATGAAGAGAATAGAAATCAGCATTTCGACTAAACCAGAAGTGAAATTCCCGGTTTTACGTCCCAGCCACTGAATCAAAAAAGACTTCAATACTGCTCTTAAAATAATCATTAAGCACAACGTGAAAATTAATCCACCAAGTACATCCCGGGCATTTGTCAGCAGGTTTTGAAAGTAGAACCCGGCTTCATTCATGGCCACAGAAAATTCATCCACTCGATCCCCCCTCAACAAGTATTCTGATACTTTTTGAGTACTGACCGGACGTGTAACCAGCCTGCTGCCATGGCTCCCAACCCTATAAAGATTAAAGTGCGGTCATGCAGTAATATATACAGGTGATCACTGCCAGGCATAAAGCACATGAAAACAAAAAGCCCCACCGGGACTAAATCGGCTATTACAGCCGTCGTTCGTATTTCAGCGGTGTTTGCCTCAACCTGCTGGCGATATCGTTCCAGGAACCGGATGTGTTCGGAGGCAGACTCAAGTGTTTCCCGGGCGTTTTCCCCACCACCTAATTCCTCTATGATTCTAAGGTTTTCTGATAACTTCTTCATCTCGGGTAACTGAAACTGTTCTATGGCCCTCTCCACAGCCTTATAAGCAGTGTCGCCGTTTTTTATTCCCTGGTTTATATATGCAAAAACACTACGGGCAGGTTCTTGGAATTCAGATGCCACACTGCTTATGCCATCAACATATGACCCTACAGCGGCATGTGCGGCTATGGTAGTAACCGCCCGGGGAAATTGCTTGCGGAAAGCAGTTACGAACTTCTGGCGTGTTGTTGTGTAAATAAATCTTGGGACAATTACAAAACCAATCAACCCGAGTACCAGGCTTATTACCGGCCCGCCCAGTATCCCTATGGCAAGTCCGGCTGCACTGGCTATTACCCCATTTTTAAGAGATTTTTTTCGCCATCCTTCTGGTATTCCCCATAGGGTATCGAAAAAATTGGCCTTTGGTTCTTTTTTATAATCAGTCTCCCCAGCACGTCCGAGTAGTACCTCTAACATACTGTCTTTTTTTCTATAGATACATCCTACGGAAAAAGAGGCTATAGCCGAAAAAATACATACAGCCAACCAGATATTTATGACTTATCCCCCCCGGCAGCAGGGTTTAGGTGCATTGCCAGGCTTTCGCCCGCGCTCCGAGCGCTTAAGATGGCGTCCGCTTCAACTGGGGTTACAGCAAGAATTACTGCACCTTTTGAGCCACTTTTTTCAGGCACGGCTAAAACCGTAGCTTCTTTTATCAACTCCCTGGTTGTGCCTTCTTTTGAAGCCCGGACAGATACAGTATTTTGGGCTTTTAGAGAATTTCCTACTGTAGTATATATATCCGCGGAAACAGCCACTGCTACCCGCCCGTCAAGCAAGGATAGTTTTGCGGGCACTCCAGCGCTGTCTATGGGTTGAAACATAGATTTTCTTAATACAGTTCCCTGCGGTATATAACCTTTTGCAGCCGTCCCGGCGATTTGGTTAATGTTCCGTATGGTATCCCCCTGCAGGGCCCCCCTGGGTGTGCGTCCCACAATCACATTTTTCCCTGTTACTACTTCATCAGGGGCTATATTTGTACTGGAGACCACCACCGGCACCATTCCGGCTACGGAGTTATATCCATATGCGGCCAGAGCCGCAGCTAGAAGTGCAAAAATTACTGATGCGATAAAGAAAATCTTATAGTTACGCAATTCTTCAACTCCTTTCAAATACTAATTAAACAAACGTTCCGGTACTTTAACCCCATACTTAGCCATACCTTCAATAGCTCTCCTGGGTATGTACCCGGTAGGTACCAGCTTACCGTTTTTTCGTACGAATATGTCGTTAACTTCCGGTGGTTCACCGTCGGATTTCAGTACTTCTGATATCTGAGAGCATACCCGTTGCCCGTCTGGAGTCCTGTCCATCTGTACAATGATATGCAGGGCAGCGCCTATAATCCGGTTCAGACCTTCCGACTTCATGTTCGCTGTTTCGGGGGCCTGAGCCAGCATCATTGGTATACGCACATGCACAGCATCCCGGGCATTGTCGGCGTGCAGGGTGCCCATACTCCCTTCCTGCCCCATGGCCATAGCCTGGAGCATGTAGTATATAGCCCCGTCCCGGACTTCAGCCACCAGTATGCGCGTACCACGAGATTGGAGCGAATGTTTTAACAGTTGGTCAAATTTAATTTCGCCTTTCCCTTCAATGTTCGGCGGTCTGGCAACATATGTCCGGAGGTTAGGGTGCTCCAACGGACACTCTCTAACCTCTTCAACGAGTACCGGCAGTTCCATGGGGTCCAGTTCATAGCCCAGTACAGCAATCATGGTTGTCTTCCCTGATCCCATAGGGCCGCAAAAGACCATGTTCCTGCGGCCGGGGATACATAGTTTTAAAAACTGTGCTGCCTTTTCAGAAAATGTCCCGTTTTCAACCAGCTCATCAATGTTTTTTACATAAGTAAATTTACGGATAGCAATATTGGGCTTTTCGCATAACGGGGGAATCGTAATAGCAACCCTGTACCCACCCGGTAGTGTAAGGGATACCTTTGGGTTACTTTCATCAACCTTGCGCTTACCTAAGTAACAAAGACGTTCAATAAAAAGCATTAAATGACTGACACTGCGAAACTTTATATCTGCTATATTCAGGCCGTTGTGCTTTTCGTACAGAATCCTATCTTCATTAATAACTACAATGTCCGTTATATCCGGGTCATCAATCAGGGTTTGTAGTGGCCCGTAACCGTTAAGCTCGTTTTTGATCTGCCGGGTTATATACATTCTGTCATTGTAAGCCAGGTTTGGGTGTTCTTGCATCAGGTGTCTGTTAATCTCCGATTCCAGCTCATGATCATCGGGTTGTTTACCTTCCCGGTAAAGGCTTAACATATGCTTGCGGCAGCCCTCTACCACATCTTCCATTTTACCAATGATGTTTTTTTCTATTTCCTGCTGCTGACGTTTTCTCAGTATTTCTGAGTTACCACGCAGACCCCGGAATTGTTTACTCAAAAGATCCTCCTCCCTTAGCAGTTTGCTTTCTTACCAAAACCGAAAATTTTCTTAAACAGGCTCCCTTTACTTTCTTTATCTTCACTGCCGAACAGCTCTCTGGGAAACAGCTCCTTTAATACCTTCTCCATAACCTCCAGAAACGGTGTCAACTCTCCACCTAGATGTGGTACCAGCGCCTTTTGAGCCAGTTTATTATAGACTTCGGGATCATAAGGGAATTCAGCAATTAACGGGTACCCGCCAGTTATCTCTGCAATGGCTTCATCCGTGTTTTTAAAGCCTGCTCCTTCATGTTTTTCGTTCATTGCCACCCTCACTGTACCGTTTGCGGTATTCAGCTGGTTAACTATATCAGTTGCAAAGTGGGAAAGGTTATCCAGTACCGGGTACTCGGGGCTGACCACAATTATTATCTCGTCTGAAGACTCCATAGCAGATACAACAGGGTCGGACAGTGTGTTGCCGCAGTCGATAATGATAGCCGGAAAATGACGGTGAACAGTGGTTATAACCTTTTGCACCAGCTCGTAATCAATATGTTCTTCTTCAGCCAGCCGGCGCAGAGGGGGTAGGTAAAAAAGGTTTTTCCGGTGCCTGATTAAGTAATTTTCCACTGTATCCCGGTTTGCCCTCATCTCCCACGGAAAGTTTGCCCAGGCCGCCAGTGTCTTTTCCTGTGGTGAGGGAGCTTTGTTGTTTTGGTCTGAGCTACAGATCAAAGTGTCTTTTCTATCCCCAATATTGCCGAAATACCGGATTACATCACCGTATGCCCGGTTCATATCCAGGTCAATTATTGCTACATTCAGGTTGGTTAGGACCGCTAAACTTTCAGCCATTGATACGGAAATAACAGTTTTTCCGACTCCGCCTTTTTGCCCAAAGACAGATATTACTTGCGGTCTGACTGGTACAGCACGGTTTTTGTTTTCCCTCTGACGCACCATCTCAACCCGTGCTTTGCTGTCTGACTCCATCTGGACCGTGCTATTCTCTTGATTTTCTTCTGATTCTTTTAGTTCTTCGCCAAAAATGTCAGGTTCTTTTGGAGTTGTTCTGCTGATTAGATCCGGATATTCATTGAAATAATTAAAAATACTTTTTATCTCACTGCCTTTAATGGCTACTTTTGCCCGGTATTTGGTCCACTTGCGAAAACCTTCAGCAGGGTTCTCTTCAGACACAAATATAGTACTGGTTACCTCATTTCTGGTTGCCATATCAATCATTAGCTCGATTTCTTCATCATGGAATCCCAGGAGAACCGCGTGTGCTCCCCGGGCATTACCTTCCAATGCTTCTATAGCAGATGAGGGATTATTATTTAATGAAATGATTCTTATGTCGTTGGGATAAGATTGTCTGGCCATACTTTGAATTCGGTTTGTAAAGTCTGGTGGGCCGGCGACTAATAGTTTTATCATTTGCGGACCTCCTAACGTTCGATTTTAGAAGCAAGTTTTCCGATAGCAGTTGTAATAACCTCACTCTTGTTATAAGCAGGGGTTTCATCTGCCAGGGCTGCGCTGCAACCTGCAAAGTCGGTCTTAATAGTAATAATTTCATCTTGAACAATTGCTTTAATTAGCTCCGGTTCAATATCCGGGATAGCTTTGTTATATACAAAAAGAGCTCCCTTTGTTTTTTTTGCCGGTTCGACAGACTGGAATATATCGCTATCCATAACTACAATTGTCCTGTCCGGTTGTATCGCTTTTAGCAGTTTCTTATCTGGTGCGGGTGAAAAATCCATAATCACCCAGCGGTATTCTTTACGCAGTATGTTAACCAGGTTACTTATTGTTTCGGCATCTACCTGCCATACAGGCTTGTTAGGCTTGTATAAGTCACAATAATTACTTGAGGCCATTAAAAAATCGTCTTTTTCCTGAAATTCACCGACCTTACAGTGAAATTTCACGTTTGCAGGTATCCCCATATCGACTACTGCTATTTTACCTCCTATTTCCGCATAGTGTACGGCTAAACTTGTAGCAATAGTTGTGGTGCCGACACCACCTCGAAAACCTCGTACAGCGATAACTCTAACTCTCTTTGTGGTCTTGGTTTCTTCTTGTTCTTCAAGTGGTTCAAAAAATAAAACATCCTCGTTATTGGCATCGAGAATGTTTTGTTTAATATTCTCTATAGTTTCAACTATCCTGTTGACCGATAAGCCTTGCCCTTCAGCTAAAAAGAATATATTGTCCTCTGGAACACCAGCATTTAGTGCTTTATCTCTAAAAACAAACCCTGTTTCATCGGGGAATAAAGGTATGACTATAGTTGTACTGGGGTTTGTAATATATTCGGTAGGGTCAGTTACACCACCGTGTTTATTCTTGCGAATTAATATGGTGATTATACTATCACCTTTATTATCGTCGGTTATGGTCAGCCCGGTTTTTGAGGCAATTTTTTGGGTTACTTCTTCCGGCAGCATACTATAAAGTTTCAAACTAAGACCCCCTTAAAATGGACTTCAGGCCAGAGAAAGAAAAGAAAGATTTTTTTGGTTTTGGTTTAATATCTACTTGCATCCCCAGAGGCAGGTGTTTTGCCGCTATTTTATTAACAGAACTGCCTGCCGAGGAACCCGGCATCTGGACGGCCAGTTTTTTGCCTTTTTTTGCAGCATTGACTCCTTGCCGGTCAAAGGGTATTTCGTCAAACTGCTTAAAGCCTATTTTTTTGGCTACTTCCCGGGGTGAAAAAAAGCCTCCGGGATCAACCATATTAATTATTAACCGCATGTTGCTCATATCGGGATGATCTTCTTTAAAGTGATTAAACTTACCCAAAGTCTTTTCGTCCTGACCACCAATGATAAATATAGTATTGGACATTTCCAGGGCCTTTTGGGAATGTGGCGAAAAAGCATCAACGCCGAGGTCAATCATTACCAAATCAAAAACTTCGGCCAGAGTGTGTATGAGGTCTTCTATCTCGACATCAGGCATTGATTTACCTTTAAACGGGTAGCTGGGAAGCACGTACAGCCCGGAACTGTGCCTCAAAAGACTGCCTTTTAAATCCCTGGCGTAGTCTCTCCAATTCTGAATAGTTGCCCAGCCGTTTTTAGGAACAAATGCTTTTCTGTCTACTACCCGGGTCCGGTTTTCGGGTGAAACAAGCCCGGTTGCAGTATCTACGTCGCCGTAACCAAGGTCTAAATCAAGTACGACGGTAGACACTCCATTAATTGCGGCAGCCCCACCTATGTTCGTAGATGTAAAAGTTTTTCCAACCCCACCGGCTGCGGAAAAACTTGTTGCTATGTATCCCTGGTTGCTATCCGGCTGGATGGTTGAAGAATATCGGTGTGCCGGTATAGTTTGAGGAAGTTTTAATGGTTCCTGCTGTTGAGGGCTGTACTGTTGGGGTTCTTCCCCGGGCACACTGTCGTCAAAATAAATAACTTCATTTTCGTCAGGAACATCCTCTAATGACTGTAAGAAGTCTTCAAGCTTTTGCCTGATTGACTTCAGATTTGCTGTTGTATGTCCTTGAATTATAGACCATTCACGTGATGTTAAAATATCAGTTATAACCACAAATACCGGTATGTTCTTTATAATTTTGAGTTCGTGGTCATTTCCTGGCATCTCAACAACCGCACACCGGGCGTTTTTTAAGTCATTTGTTGTCTCAAAACCACTCAAGGTTTCAATTAATCTGTTTGATCCTTTAATGTACATTACCCTTGCCCCCTAATTTATCAGCTTTAGGTTTAGGTCTTTCAATAATGGTAATAGGTCATTTCTGTAACCCAGGTTCAAAACAACCTGTTCTTTTTTGTCCCGGTACATATTCACTACTTCCTTCAGGCACCGAATATCTCTCTCCTGGATATCCTCGCCCAGTTCCTTATCAATGCCCAAATATCGAACTTTTTTATTAACCTTAATGGGGTTGGCAGACAGCCCGATTCGCCAGTCATGCTGCCAAAGCGTTGATGAACTAACCCCTAGCTGTAAGGCCAGGTTGTTGTTTAAGTCAACATCAATAAGAACCAAAGGTTTTTTTATGCTTTTTATAAGGTCAGTTAAAACTTCCATATTAGTACCGGTAATTATTACCGATTCATCTGGTATTCTCAGAGTATCATTTTTGATGGATGCGCCTGATTTTTTTTCTGAACGTTCTTTCTTGAAAATATTTTTGAGTAGTTGTCTTTTTTCTTTTTGAGGTTTGCTGTTATGGTCTTTATGTTCGGGTAATTTACCTATCAGGGATAAGCCCTGGCTGGTTGGGGTGGGGTTGAAAATTTTATTTATGACCTGCCCGATGGTTACTTCGCCAAACAAAATATCGTAAACACCGTACTCACAGATTTTTTTAATAATTGAGTCATTCTGGGTCAGAAAACCTGCGATAAAGATTACCCTTATTTCCATCATGCGGAGCCTGTAGATGATGTCAGTAATGTCTATTGCGCCTTCAAGCCATGAAGTGATAACAACTACGTCAGGTCTTTGCTGTTCGGCCATAGGAAGCACTGCTTCAAGATAATAAACTGGACTGCTGACCAGCTGTATACCATTTTCACCAGCAATCGCGTTGTCCAGCTGTTCCTCGTTCGTCGCTAAAAGCACTTTAATCAATTAATCACCACCTTAATTGAAATTCAGGATGTCCATGGGATTAACCCAGCGCCCATTTTCTTTGATTCCAAGGTGCAAATGCGGGCCGGTTGATTTACCCGTTGAACCTACGTTAGCGATATGCTGGCCCGGGGAAATAATGTCTCCTTCTTTAACTCTTATCGAACCTTCTTGTAGATGGGCGTAAACATATAAATGAATACCGTCACGTACTGTTATGCGTAGGCCGTAACTTTCGTTATGATCATTGGGGTTTGCCCAACCGGCAGAAGTTACAACTCCAGAAGAAACGGATATTGTTTTAGCTCCCATTGGGGCAGCTATATCCATACCTGTATGTAAAGTATGTTCACCGGTAACGGGGTCTTTTCGCCAGCCAAAAGGTGATGTAATGTGATAATATCCTGGGGCCGGCCATATTCCTATCGGCGCTTCTTGTTTGAGTTGTTCTGCTGTATCCCAAATTGGCTGAGCATATTCTGCCTCACACCATTCATCAACACTTTCATAAAGCATTTTTTTATTGAAGGGTAGCTCACGAAAACCGCCATAATTTTTGAGGGCTGATAAAGAAGGTTTTTTCCAATTGTTTTCCCAATTAACCCTGTCTAAACCATAATTCTGAAGCATATAAGCTCCGACAAAAATCTGTGCCCGGGGATTTTCCCGGTCTAAGTCCGGGTCGAACCCCAACCGTGGGGCGTATGCATCCCAGTTGTTCGGTGAAACTTGCATAAGCCCAAAACAACCGGAGTTAGCGTTTTCTGCCTGAATGTTGAAGGACGATTCCTTAAAAGCTACCGCTGCTAGGAACCACCAGGGGATGCCAAATTCATCCTCGGCTTCCTTGAAAAATTGTGTCAATCCTGCTGGAATAGTAGAACTGGAAACAAACGAATATCCATTGTTTTTTATTAGCCAATCAAGCCATTCTTTTTGCTCATTAAAACCTTCGCTGGCTTCCAAAACTGCTGTCCTGGTAAATTCAATATCAGGATCGTTGGGGATTTGATAGAGTTCTTTTAAATAGTTCTCTAATCGTTCCCATTTGGCAAGAGTATGAGTAGTATCTAATACTTCTTTGCGCACAGTGGTATCACCATAATGAAAGGTCTTCCATTTATAGTGATACTGGTACCAGCCATAAATAGTATTGGCTTCTACGAGAAGATAAATGTCTCTTACGCTTGTATGTGAGTTTCCCTCACTGTCAGTGGATGTCGTTATGATTTTAGAAGGTTTATAATAAAAAAATGGCCGTTGGTTAGCGGCCACTTCTTCACGTAAACTCTCTGGTATGTCAGGTTTATTAAAGGAATATGCCCAGTGAAGGGAAGTTGAATGTATTACTCCCCAGGTAAGCCTCAAAGGAAAGTCTTTTCGGTATTCATCCACCATTTCTCCTATGCGTTCGTCACCGTTACTTGGATAATAAGGATTTTCAGGACTTGATTCACCAGACACCAGCCATGTTTCTTTTTTGTTGTTAGTATTTGCAATTTTAATATATTGTTGTTTTATTGCATTATCCTTCTCAATGGGTTCGGCCCCGGTAAGTGCTGTTTGAGCCGTCATTGAATGGTATGTCAACCCCACTAACAGAATGCAGACAACTACAGAAAGTATAATCGGCAATAAGGGTAATAGCCAAATAAATAACTTTTTCGCCAGGGTTTTAGCAAGTTTTTTGCCGGCTGATTTAGCTAGGTGGGATAATGTATTGGTAAGTCTGTTCAATAAAACCACCTCTGTTACCTATATCTGTATCCATCAGCATTGTCTTTGGTAACCCAGTTATTTACCAGGTTCCTTGTCTGGTTGGGGGCAAAGGTTTGTGTGCTTACAAAGCTTGCAGCACGACCCATTGACTGTGTAACTGATTGTCCACCTGTCATGTTTCTCATAGCTTCCCCTACACTATTTCCTTGTTTTACCTGGGAGTAAACTTCTTTTCCTAATTTAGCTGAAGATGTTATACCTCTGGCCATAGCTCCACCGACAGCAGCACCACCCTTTACGAACTTCTCTCCACCTCTGCCCAGCATTGTTGCTCCCATAGCTCCACCGATAGCCCCGCCAAGTTTACTTCCAATACTATTAGAAGCCTGACCCGAAGCACTTCTTGCAACACCGGGTATTCCCGTATCTTGGCTCTGACTATTATTTTTATTTTCACTAGTTGAATTTGTACCCGGTACAAATATCCCTGCTGGATTTTGAGTATATGTTGTACCCCCCATAGTCGCAGTGTTTCCAGCAACATTGCCCATGGAAATACCGGGCTGGAAACTTGCGGTGCTAGGAGTTGTCATCCCGGAGGATGATTGAGATCCTCCAGCCATTCCACTCGATCCTGGACCGGAACCAGGGCCCAAACCGGGGGTTACTGTTCCACCTGTTAGCCCGCCTAATGTAGCCTTACCTACATTTCCTAATCCGGCTATGGCGCCAAGTCCTGTCATTCCAAGCATAGCACGCCCGGCCCATTTTTCTTCGTTTACACCGGCAAATCTGGCGAAAAGTCCCTGCATTGAGTTGCGAAGCATCTCAGTTATGGGGAGAATCACTAACAGCCCTATTAAGAGGGTAAGCCAATTATCTCCCATAGTACCTTTATCAGTGAACGTAAGGAAAACCAGTATCGTAAGTGCATGGGATGCCTGCATAAATGTATTTGATAGTACCTCTCCTACCCATACTGTAGACGCGTGCACGTTTTTGTTTAAAGCCCACATCCAGGCCATAACTGGGGCAAAAACAAATAGCACCACCAACACATAGAATCTTACGATATAAAGGATATTGAGGTATAGATTGAGGCCGGCAAACGCCAGCTTGACTATGGCGGTACCAAGGATTGAACCTGTCCGGATAGATTGGATAAACTCACTATCCATGGAAAAGGAATTCAGCGTACTGAGGTCAGTCGTGACCTTTTCGCTTACCCAAACGAACCCATCAACCAGCCAGTTATTAAACTCAAAACATAGCCAGACAAAAATAGGGGCGCCGGCAATTATAAAAAGAGCTAAAAACCAGCGCCACATGCTGCCTACTGCCTCTGATCGTAAGAGTGGATTCATAGCGGCTGCCATCATTTTGAATGATGTCGCTACGACAGCAACTAGGGCCAGTATCATTACAAATGATGATACGCCAATATACCAGGTGCTTAAAAGGTCCCATTCGTGATTACTGAAAGGGCCTGTATCTTTGTTAGTATTAAAAATAAGTTCGTCCATAGGTTTTAGTTTACCGATGGTTTGCATAGACTCAATAACGCTTACTAAAGCGTTAATTAGACCGGCTACCGCTCTCTCGAACATACCGCCTTCGTCTTTAATTGCTGGTGATCCGGAATTATCTTCACCAAAAGCGGCAGGTATAATTAAAAAGGACAGAAATAGCATCAGAACTAGAGTTGTGATTGCCTTTTTATTTTTACCGGACATTGTAATCACCTGGGATTAATATTCCTGATTCCGTTCTTATATACCCGGGCAGGTCGGGTACTCGCTCACAGTCCGGTCTTATCCTGAAGGTCTGAGGGTTTTTATGTGCCGAAACATTCCTGGTGCTTATCGTAAAGGCGATACCGGATAAAAGTTTATACAGTAACGTGACTATAAGGGGGATAAGGGTAATAATATACCCAAGGATACCTACAGCAGGGGCAAGCTCCCAGTCGTTTTCTTCTTCCATTTCACGTTCTATGCATTCTAAGACGAAAGGGGCATTGTACTCATTTATTCCACCTTCACCGAAAAGCCCTTGTGTTCCCGGAAATTCTTTCAAATCATATCGCCTCTCTTTCTTCCTGGTCTGGGCGAGTGTCTATCAGTTCAAACTCGAAAGGAGCAGGGATAATACGCATAGCTGTAGTCCTACTTCCGATTTTTACAAGACACTCACCCGGCCGAGCCTGCTGGGTAAATTCTTTACATCCTTCTGATAAATTGAACCGGTCAACGATATTACTTACCTGAGCCTCGTTTTGTCGCATAATTACTTTTGTAAAACAACTGTTTAACACCGCCTGACCTTCATCACTACTAAATTCTACAAGTGAATGTGTGCCAATTACCAGGCTGGCATTATGTTTGCGGCCGCGTCTTCCAATTTCTTCAGCAAAAAGGGCCCCATCCTTGAACTTCATAAGTCGCCAGAACTCGTCCACCGTGATTTGTTTTTTAATATGCCGGTTCTTCTGAGCAAACTTCTGCCAGGCCCAGCCCATTATTACGAACATGGCATAAACTCGGGTGAATTCGTCTTTTATTTCCTTAATATTAAAACATACTGCGGGAGCCTCACTTACATTAACTGACGATTGACAATCGAAAAGTCCTAAACTGCCACCACGTAAGAAAGGTTTAAATGTTTGGGCAAGTTCTTCCCCGCCAGGTTTTTGAGCCAGTCTTTTGACTAGGCTTGATAATGTTGGCATTTCCTTTTTGACTTTCCCCAGTTTTAACTCCCCATCTATCATCCGGCTGGTTGAATATAGCGATTCAGGTTTGGAAGTGATCCCTCTCTCTTCGTACTCTTCCATTATTGCTTCTTCAATAATAGCCAGTTCCCGGTTAGTTAATTTTTCACCGCTCAACCCACCTTTCATGACACCGAGTAGTTGGCGTATTTCCAAAACTTTATCTGTGACCGGTACCCTTTGTGACCCGTCTGTGTTTTCTTCTACCTCAATGTCCAAGGGGTTTATGCCGGTGGGTTCTCCACCTTTAATATTGATATTAATGCCGCCCATGCTGTTTGTTACTTTCACATATTCATTTTCAACATCAATAAATACGTGTCTTACGCCTAAAAGAGCTCCTCTTAAAGAAAGGATTTTGATTCCGATACTCTTACCGGAACCGGGTTCACCGATAATTAGTATATGGGGGTTTGGCATTTCCGGAGGGCCCAGGAATTGGTTGAAAAAGATGGGTGAGCCTGTATAGTAGTTGAAGCCGAATAGAATACCTGAAGAATGGGATAATTCCGGTGAGTTTACAGGCATACAGGCTGCCACATTACCGCAATTGAGGTTACGCCAGAAATCTTGTATTTTTGGATTAGCAATGGGAATAACGGATTTATAACCGTCCAGCTGCCGGAACATGCAGGAGTTAATTCGCGTTGCTGACCGGGCTAAGGTGTCCTCTAACACTCTGCATTTATTCTGTAACTCATTTATACTACCAGCATGAATCGTTATAAATATCTCACCGAAAAAGACTCTATCCCGGTTAGTCTGCACTGCAGTACGCAGCGATTCCAGGTTGTTTATGGTTTCTTCAAGTCCCGGTAGATTTAGAATATAGCCTGATTTTTTGTCTTGGATCCACTGGGCCTGGACAGAAGCCAGTTTTTTTGTAAGTGCAAGTATTACCTGCCGGTCAGGAACCGGGTTTATTTGAATGGAAAGGTCTACATCTCCCAGGTTAAAAATATCGTCCAACCAGCCGATATAAATGTCTCTGGGGTATATAGAAACAATATAGGTACGAGTTAATCCCGTACCTATATATAACTCGTTATGCTTTTCTTCTAAACCATCTACGGTAAATAGATCTTGAATACGAGGGACATTCTTAATCATTTTCTCCAGAAGGTTATCGACCTCTTTTTCGGGTGATTGCTTCTTTTTTTTATGCCACAGAATTTTCTATCCCTCCCTTTACGAAGTCAAGTGCACCGGCCGCAACAGATCCAGATGGTTTAAATATGCTACCCCGGTTTTTACATTGATATAGAAGGTCTAAGACGGAATCAGTTTTTAAAATTTCTGCTGTTGTTTTTGCTTTGCGTAAGCCATCAATTACAATTCCGGCCCGGCGATTAAGCTCGCCCCGGGCCCGGTCAAAACCTTCTGATGTATCATATGACAAGATAATGTAGTTGCCTCTTGTGTACATTGACCTGTCCATTGTCATGGCATCCATGTATTCCACCATTTTGATTGCATATTCTTTTAAAGAATCAGGGATATTATCTTTTTGATAACATTGCTGTATTTCCTGAACAACTGAATTTGTTTCAATCATCTGGGTGGTTGTAAATACCTGTACCGGGAAATTTATCGACATAGCTGTTGAGAATAACGCATTTTCTATAGCTTCCTGTTCAGGTTCTGACATAAGAAAAAAGTCCACGGAGTGAACTTTTAAGATTACCCGGTACCGGTTATCAGTTAAGGATATAATACCGTCTTGGATATCTTCAATTTCCCAAATATCTTTCAGGGATATGTTTTTTCCCTTCTTCTTCCTCTTTTGCTTTGTTTTATTCCCTTTAGTTGTTTTATCTCGATATGATCCCTGGTTTTCAATCTTCCGTGTAATAATTGGTGTTATTACAGCGACTAAGATTGCCAGCAGGACAAAAACTATTGATATAATCGTGGAGGTACTGATCAATCATCCCCCCTTAAAACATATTTTTTCTGTCTGATGAGGTAACGTGCTGCGTAGTATAGCATTGTGTCAATATTAGTTTCCGATACTTTAAAGAACGCCAAAACTAGGCCGGCAGAGGCAAATAGAAGTGATAATGGTATTCGCAGTATAATGTGAATTGGTAGAAAAAAAGATAAAACAGCCAGTATACCTGCAACTAACAGGTATACCACCTGGCGCACTGAAACAACCCCACCAAATATTTTTTCTTCGTTTAAGGTATCTAATAGAACAGGGTAATATCGCATTACTGCAATTTCTCTCCAATGCCAAGTAATGCGCCGGCGATAAACATAGCAGCTCCTAGTATTATTCCACCACCGGCAACGTAACCTAGTGCACTCATTGCAGAGGCTTTTTTGTCAGGCTTGAAAGCACTGGTCATCATCATAATAGCCACAGCAACAACAGATAAGAATAAAAGGCCTCCCCCTATGGGCATACCCACTGCCTGGACTACTTCTACGATTTTGGTGCCTAGAGAACCCCCATCAGTTACGTCAATTCCACCATAATCGGCAGCACTTGCCTGTCTTGAAACTATAAAAGCCATAGGTATTGCTGGCAGAATTTTGTGACAGACCTTTTTAAGCATGAAACAACTCTCCTTTTTAAATATTTAAAAGCTTGGAAGTAATATGCACGCATGAACCGTATGAACGATAGAGCAAGGATAATTAAAAGACCGAGGATAATATATTTGATATTCTCAAAGATAAAACCCATAAGTTGACCGTACAGTTCTTGAAGCACGCTGGTTGATTGGTCAATTGCTTCAGCTACCTGATCCGTTTGAACCGGACTAATAGGGGTTTCAGTTGCGTAGGCTGTAGAAGTAATGGCACACATGCATAGCACAAGGGTTAATAAGGAAACAAGAAATTGTTTTTTCATACACCGTTTAAAATATTCCTTTCTAGATTTTTTAATGGATCAATCCCTTTGCAAAACTAAAATAACCGCCAAACGACGGTTGATTTTAAACTTAAGTTTCAGCTTATTTTCTCCACACCCCCTATAATTTACCATCCTTACCTTGAGTCTTCCTACCTACTCCGAATTACGGCCCCAACCATGGTAACCAAATTACCGCCAGGGCTAGGATAATGATAGTTAAGAAATATCGTAGCATTATTGCTCCCCTCCAACTTGGTCCTTAACTATGAGTAGCATTAACGATTAACTTTTTAAGTGCCGCAATCTAGGCCTAGAGGTGCTTCGTTTTCCCCTTCTGTAATTTTATCTGAAATGCTAAACTTTTCCCCATCCACATATCCCTTTTCAAATGCTTCAGAATGACCTTTATAGTTGGTTCTGGTATTAACCGTCCCTTTGAAATCTATTTGATCATAAGCTTCAACAACTTCCCTATCTTTTACAAGGACCAGGCCCCACTCCTGATTAGCCCTTTTTTGCTCTTCAAATTTTGCGCGCATGCCGTTTATAAAACCCATTGCATAATCGTTTTCAAGTCCCTTGGTACTGGAGTAGCCCTTTTGCCTATAGCGATAACGTAAGCGTCTTACAGCACTATTTATATAGTCAATTGCATAATCTAAAACAATGTTGCACACAGCAACATCTTCTTGTCTCCCGAAAAAGACAATGGTATTCGTGCGCCGGGTTTTAAAAAACCGATAGCAGCCAAAATTATCAGCGATGAGTTGTGCTAATTCTGCCTTCCATTTAGCTTTTGTGAATGTTACCCTGGTTCTTTTTTCTTTGATTGCACTATTGAATATTTTATGTTCCTTTATTTCTTTAAGGGATAATTTATGTTTAGCCAGCAATTCTTGTGCTTTGAGCATGCATAGCTCTGCTTCATGTTTGTTGCTGCTTTCGCTTAAAGCTAACAATTTTTGTATTTTTACAATCAGCTTGGTATCCAAATAAAACCCTCCTTCTGGCGCACAACATAATAACCATTTCTACCGGAAATAACATTTTTCATCGGTTAGTTCTTCAGAAATAAAATAATTGAGAGCTTCTTCCCTATTTTCCGATACAACAGTGTAATAATCATCACTGTAAAATTTTATTTATCTCTCTCATTGTTAAGTATTTTTAGCTATGCAATGTTAACTATTTGTTTGATAAAATAAAACCATTACGGTAATAAATATGGCTAAATACAATGGTGCCAATATTCCACCAACATATTTATTGCTTTGGTCAGGCTTATGAATGTAATCGGATATTGACATGCTTATAAAAAATAATATTGAAATTGGGATAAGTATATACATCCACATTGGATTGTCTGTTAATAGGTCAAAATAGCTATCTATCAAAACAACCCCTCCTTCTTACGCATTTTTAGCTATCTATGCATTCCTTGTAGTGTGTAACAAGAGTTAAACCCTTTCAATATACCCGAAATCTATTTTGACATTATCACCAAGCGTATAGACATCGAAACTATCCTCACGCATTAAATACCAACCAGTTACATTATTCCCACGCCAACTTTTCCACCGCATGTTCCAAATCCTGAACTGAAGGCCTGGTGTATCTGGCCGTGGTATTTAGGTTAGCATGCCCCATTAAGACAGCCACCCGGTCCAGACTCTCCCCGGAATCAACAAGCATTTTTCCAAATGTATGCCGAAGCATGTGTGGGGTAACGGCTACTCCAGCCAATCGCCCATACTTACTTAAAACGTTCTCAGCGGCCCGGGGTGTAATATGTCCACCACGTCGACCGGGAAACAACCACCCTTCTTTCGCATAGTTTATATATCCATCTAAAACGCGACGCACTGTGACATTTAATGGTACCTCTCGGTATTTACCACCTTTCCCCTCCCATACCCGAACAAGTCCGGAACGTTCACAAAGAACAATATCCTCCACCCGTAATGCCACTACCTCAGATACTCGCAGGCCGGCATGCAAAAGAATCATAATCAGGACGATATCTCTTTCCTTCCCATACTTTTGCACAGCTCGGACCAATGCTCCCAGTTCTCGCCGGTCAAGCCATCGAGGAGCATTTTTTTGCTCCTGCACTCTTTTTATACCGGCTGTCGGGTTGACTGGGACTATACCCTCTGCGAAAGCCCAGGTAAATAAACTATTTAACACATCTAGGGCATGGTTGACGGTGGCAGGCTTTTTACCGTTTTTGGCTAAGTATCTCCGATAATCTGCAACATCCAGGGGCGTTATAGCGGTAATATCAAACTGCCCATGGGTCTGCTCGGTCCACCTGGCGAACCGTAAAAAGGTGCTTACATAAGAACTAATCGTACGTTGGGATAAGCCCCGACTTTGTAAATATCTTTTAAAATTATTCAAGATTACCATTCTAATTCTTCTCCTAAAATTAAATAATTCGAAATCTATACCAAGATAGTGAAACCCTTCAATATTTCATGTAAAATAAAAAAAGACCCGTCTCGCTTCTTTAATTAATCTACCTTTCTTTACTTTCTACTTCAAAGAAACGAGTTAACATTACCAAGGATAATAAAACAGGTATTATTTCCTAAAAGTATAATTTAATCTTCCAATTTAGTTTTGTCGTAACATCCAAAGTGAAATAACAGATTATATAACCATGAGGGAGATTAGAAGATGCATGAAACTTTTTGGCCCCAATATATCGCCTCGCTTATTATTAAATCATAAGATAATCTTGTTTATTATGCTTTGTATAATGTTGGTCATTTTAATTTATTCGTGGTTGAGACAACCTTTGAAGAAGGTTTCCTTAAAAAAATAATGCTGGCATAAGGTGCCAGCACTGAAACAATTTTTTGCCTTTTTTATTTCCAGTTTGACAATATTAATCTCAAAGCTGTTTATTCCCAGACATTTTAACCCTCCCAATATCTATTAGCCCCTAAGTAGATGAAAGATTGTGGCGGATGGCTTATACCGTAATAGGATAAGTTTCGTGGTTGCTCATAAGCTTCTACATTGCGTAGTTTGTATGCCACTGCCTTTTTTTTGCCCTTATAGTATGTACGATAAAAAGCGTAGGAGATTCCCGCAAACCCCTTCGTTTTTTTCCACACCGTGTTAATATCATCCTCAATAATTTCCTCGATCTCCGCCTCAGCCACAACCATTTTCTTTGGAGAGGTTGCATAGATAATGATTTTATCAACATCCGGCCTGCAACGGATTTTCCGAAATTCGTATTGCTTTTTACCAAGCAGGATGTTCTCCACATGTTCGGGATTAACTGATAATAACATTTGGCACATCGACATTCCCCTCCCTAAGAATCGCTTTAAATTGTTTTTGGTTCAATCGAGCTGTAGTGGGGTAACCATCCGGCCAAAAATTGTTGTTCTTCAGCCATACCCAGTTGACGTTATTTCCGGCGCCAAAGAAACCATAATATAGCATTTCAATGACAATCAAGGTGCGTTCATTGTTATATCTTATTCGTATCTCATTCTCATCAAACACAGACTTATTGCTTATCCGCCGAAGCAAATCCGCCATGGACATCTTATATTTATTATTTTCTTTTGCCACGATAACGTTTGAGACGACGCAGTATGAGGTGATGCACGACTTGTAACCCCTTGACCCTGTAGTCCCTGTATATCGACGATAGATCAGAATTGGTTCACCTATACGGTAAGGCGGTAGCCTAGTCGGTGAGCCAATATAGACCTTCGTCAAACCATTTGCCACTGAAAGCGCGACTTGCTCCTGCAAAGTATTCTTTAATTCTGAATATGGAAACAATGTGTCATGATACACATCATTTACGATTAAATAACCCGCACTTTGAAACGCTGGATTGACAAACGGGAATGACTTGTAAGGATCGCTATAATCTATGGTGTCCCTACTTTTTATATACACACGCTCACCATTGTGGTTTAATCCTGCCAAGCGAAACCCGAATCGCTCAAACAAACCAATTAGCATGTCATGTTTATTGAAAACTGTTACATAGATTTCCTTAGTCTTGGTTTTCTGCCACTTCCAAAGAGCGAGTCCAATAGCGCCCTCGCCAAGCCGCTGGCCACGATAGCGCTCTGCAAGCCGCAACGTACCAATTTTGATGCGTTGGGTGGCTGGAAGAATACCGCTAGCCAATTCAATGACCTCGTTTTCCTCTTTGAGGTATACGAACGCCCCTAAGCCTTCATCATCATCGAAAACGAGAGCTGTTGATCCATTCATTGATTTTTTATGAAACCAATCAATGAAGCCGGTGCTGTGTTCATTGCCGGGATAATCTTCCTTTAGCGAGCCAAAAAAAGGGTCATCCAAATTAATTTCGGAGAACTTCTTAAGCATAAATTTACCGGCCATCTTTACCCCCCCAAGATACTTTCAACGAAATCGAGTACGATGACATGTCCTTTGCTCCCGTAGACACCCTCAGCGGTATACCAAGTGTTCTGGCAACGTCAATTGCGCTTGTCGTTTGAGAACTTTGCATACTTCTGCTCAGAAATAAGTTTGCTTGCAGAGAAAACATCAACACCGGTCTCGGACTTGACTTTATCACAAAAGGTAGACTTCCCTACCCCGTAAACTCCACCGATAAAAATCATGCTCGCACTCCCGTTCCATTAAATATAATACGCATCAAAGCTTTTTGTTCATCCTTACGATGTCAATGCTCTCAAATTCGATTTAAGACCTTATTAATTTAATTATATAAGAAAACTTTCCTTATGCGAAGTAAAAAACCCCCATTAAATGGAGGATTTTAATAACTTATACGAAGTTTCCGGCCTTATTTCTTCGCATAATGCCTCTTAGGCGAAAATTTCTAGTTCAATGACATTATTCGACAAGTAGATTCAGAAAGCTATGTTAAAATTACAATTAAAACTAGTAGCATGGAGGTAATAGTTTGGGTTTGCTAATTTACGTTCATAATATTTCTAGTCAAGACCTAGAAAATATTATAATACCGAATAATAATTACAATATTATAATAGCTGAACCATTAAATTTACATTACTCATATTTAGAGAAACATTTAAATAATTACAATCAATTAAAAACACTTTTTAAATCAAATCATAAACCTAAAAAAGATACTATCATCATACAAAATGTTGATGGGCACTTGAACTATAATGAGGCAGCGGAATCACTATATAATTCCATGCCAATTAAATTTAGACCAAACATTATGATTATTTACTCCGATACACAAGAGAAGACTCCCTATATTTTTATCTTTAAACATCTTCCACTTGAACATTTTATGATCATATCATCTGAACTACAGCTACTTAGATTACTTAAGGAATTTAGATACAGAACATACTACAGAAGGTCAAAAATATTTAAAAATTTAACCTTTTTTATAATATGCCTACTTCTTCTTATTCATTTTTTCGGAGGCTCAATACTACTTGCAATTATTAAAGATACACCTTTAACAAATGAGAGAATTGAAATTGTAAAGAGAATAATGTTTCAAAATAATAGTGACAATTCATCTGAAATAACAATAAAAACAAATAATTCAACACCGATACTTTTAAATTATAGAACGACACTACTATCTAAACACTTCTGCTTCAATACTACCCAAGGAATCGCTCCTAATTATGAAATAAGTATACCTGCTCATTCAAGAAAAACCATTTATTTTAGTTACGTTTTTAATATTCATGAAGAAATCAATAAAAAAGATATATTAGTATCTAAAACCTTAAAAAAACCTGAGCCTATCGATAGCGCTAAAGCACTAGTAATTTCCAATAATTATATTGAGGAGACGGCTTGTAAAATCACCACTAACTGCCTCGGTAATGAATGCAAGCTAATTAACATCTATCAGTATGTTATTGAACATATGGACTATACGTTTGATTTTGATTATGCCCATAAGGGTTCCATATCGGCCTTTAATTCCGGAAAAGGTGTTTGTGAAGAGTATGCAAGCCTATTTACCGCTTTGGCTCAATCAATAAATATCCCGTGTAAATACAACCAAGGAATTGTTGTAGATCCCGACGACATAGAATATACCTTTAAAAAAATTGACAGCTACCACGCTTGGCCAGATGTTTACTATTCTGATATAGGCTGGGTTCCAGTCGAAGTGACATATTCTGACCCTCTAATAAAGTATTTTTTGAAAAAGAATAGTTTTGCGGTAAAACTATTGAATCAAAACTCTGACCTTTACATAGACCTGCAAAATGTTGACTTTGAAGTTAGCACACAAACTGATATAGATATCACAACAAGCTGGTCAATTCGAAAAATGGATTTTTAACCCTAAAAGAAAAAATAAAAAGGCTATAAAAAGGCCCAAACATATTCCTCTAGAAAAACCATCATCGAAATTAAGTAAGGTGCCGCCAGCGATTGCACCTAAAAAAAACCAATTTGCATGAGTAACTAAAAATATACCAATTAAAATTAGAATAAGGGCAACAGATAACACGATACTGACCTTTTTTAATCTAGCTTTCAATAAAACACCCCCTCATAACGAAAAAAACATTTGTTTCAATTTTCTCCTGGTACCATTCCAGGCCCGATTAAATATTTCTTTTTCTCTATCATTGTTGTAGCCTACTATATCATTTCATAACCCTTCCGGTACGTGGATAGCTACTCGGGGAAGCCTGTGCATGGGACCGCCTGCTTCAACATCATCCGGCATAGGCAAGGGCTCAACAACCTCACCGATGGTTTTCACCCTTTGCACTGGCGGTCGATAGACATAATTCCGAATTTTGTCTGGCTGCCTGGCAATCAAGAGATAGCGCCGTTGGTGCTGAGCAAGGCCGCCCACTTCACCACAGTCGTGAAAGCCCTCATGGATCACGTAACCATATGAAGATAAAAGACCCTTTACTGTGTGTAAAAGGTCTTTGCCACGAGATGATATGCGAGGTATGTTCTCAAGGAGGATGATTCCCGGCGGGTATCCCGCCAGGCTTCCATGGCCAGGAACAATCCCCGGGTAACCAGCCGGTTTAACGCCTGGTACTTTTCGCCGGCTGCCGCCTTCTGGGGAAGCAGCGAACTAAAACCCTTGCAGGGTGGCGATAGGAATATGGCATCCGGTATGTCCCGTACGGTTTCCCGGAGATCCCAAGGCGTCACTTCCTTCCAACCTTTTGGTGGCTCTTTGCCGTGATAAACAATGTAGTCTTCTCGGGTAAACAGATCCATTTTGATTGCCCGGGCTCCGGTAAGGTTTTCGAAATCTTCCAGGGCCTCGTCATCACAGTCAATTCCCGCGATAGTCCTGAACTTAGCTCGTATACCCCGCCATTCGGCAGAGGCTTGCTGGAACCCGAGGGCTCCGCCACCCGAGCCACAGAACAGGTGTAGGATATTAAACTCTTTTATCATTTTTTCAGCCTCCATTTTCGCAACCTGATCAAAAGGCTATCCTCCCTCGTTTACCGTAGGGAGACCATTATCTTGCAAATAAGCTTTTTGGTAAGCTACTATATAGAAATCCAGCTCTTGACTCAAGCTAACCATTTTATTGCTAGTACGGTTAGCCGGCAGGGTATTCAAAGTCTTCCTTAGTTCCTCAATTTTGTTTTCAATTTCACCTGCTTTGATTGCATCCGTTTTAACCATTATTTCACACCTTTCATGTTTCTATAGTAGGCATCTGAAAGCACAAAAGTTATATTCATTTTGAAACTGTGCTTTTCGTCCACTCATGTTTGCATTTATGAAATGCTTTGCATCCTGTGGGCTTGAAACCTTTGGCGGCTTCCTGTTTTGAAACACTTTGATAAGAAGAACATGACGGAACCAATCCATCACACAATTCATGCCGCAAACGGTCATTCATACAGGGACCGGGAGGACTCGTCCAAATCACTTTAATAGGGCCTTCCTGAATTATTACTTTACTGGTAAGATCCACTTTCAGGCTTGCTTTAAAGTTTTCGCTGCTAACGGGATATAACTGCTTATCCACTGACAAGTTAAAAACCATCCTTTCTTTACCGTCGCTGACTAATTATCAACGGCAAACCTTTAACAATAAAATAACCCCGGGCTTTCATCCCGAGGTCGCAACTTCAAATTCCGTTCATAATATGAAGTCATATTTTGTTAGGCTATATACTTTTCCATGTATTTCATGCTCTGCTTATTGCACTCCAAACCTGTCCACTATATATACTTCTTTTTCCTCCCTGTTTTCCCAGTTTACTGCCGGTGTTAGTTTGCGATGACAATTCAAGCTCTTGAAATACATCCTCAACACCATAGTCTGTTTCCCTGGGTGGAGCTGGAGGATTGACCGGGCTTCTTTTCTTACGCCTTCTACTTCTGTTCTTATTTTTTATGTCGTTCTTAACCCACTTTATGAAAGGCGTAATTGAATCGCTGCCCAATATTTTAACAAAAGACTGCAGACCTTCTTTACCGGATACATTATATATGTGACGTAATATTTGTTCCCTTTTATCCGGTGATGTCCGGTAATCGCCGGCTAGTTCCTTTATTGTTTTTACTCCTACTGAATTATCCCTTCCCGCCTTCTTTTCTTCACGACATCTAGCAAGACACAGGAAGTAATAGGGTACCAGTTCTTTTTTCTTCGCCACCTCTGGCGGAATGGGATAATAAGAAACCTTGGGTCTAATACCACATTTTTTTAATACTTTTTTGGCTGCCGTTTTGTATTTAAGACGGATATTTTCGTTTTTGGGGACAACAACATTTATAATCCGCACGCCATCCACTTCGAATGTTTGAGTATCACTGGTGTCAATGCCTTTATTTATTAATTCCACATTTACACCTCCAACATCTTATACCGAACGTGCTTAGCCGAACTTTATCTGGTCCGCACCCGGCCCGCCACGGGTAGGCGCACGTTCATTGGGCCGGATATCTGTACCGGTATTTTTAAAAAGAATTCTTTTACGCGGAGCCTGGCTCTTACGCTCGCGCCGGAAAGGTGGAGACTTAAACGGAAACCTCCCCAGGGGATCGTAATACGCGCCTAAGTATAACTTAGTAAACTTTGAAGTTGTCATTTTTCAGCAATACGAATTACTAAAAAATGCGGGGCACGTTAATTAGAGAAAACATCGGGCCTGCTTTTTGGCTACTTCCCCCGTTCTTCACCTAAGTCCAGCCCTTCCCGTTGCGGTTTTCACCACTCTCCCCCCAGGGGAGATAACCGGCACACGTCCGGGTACACGCTACCGTCTGTTTGAGTTACGTTCCGCAAAGGCGTCCCTTTTGCCGGCAGGTCCGCCTTCACCCACCGCCACTGCCAAAGTGCCTCCGTTTTTACCGTCTACTTTGGCTTTTCTCCGCAAAAACAAGCTTAACGCGAAGTGTGGTAATTTGCTGCCATTACCCGGCAGCACGCCCTCGGGCAACAATCATGCTGCCCGGGGGCCTACCGCCAAAGGTGTTTTTTATTTACCGGACCGGGACCATTTAGGTCCGGGCCCGGTACAAAGGGAGGAGGTTGGGTAGACGGCACGCCTTAAGACAACGCTTTTTATTTAAGCTTAAGGCCTACCGTCTTCTCCCCCCCTGCCCCCTATCCGGTTCCTGAAAATGTATCATTCAGGAAACCGCCACGTTTGATTTATCAATACGCCTTTGGTGTCGCGCCATATCAGCCCTCAATTGTTTCTGCAATTTTTGTAATGCTTGTGGCACGTCCTCTGGTTTGAGGCCAATCTTTTCTAAGTGATCAACTAGCTTATTATATTGGATTGTTATTTCTTCTTTTGAAGGGTTCCGCTTGTTACACACTTTTTTCACCCCTCGTGATCTTGGTGTGGCACTTTTTCGCCATAATGGTACATTCTTTTGTTGAACTAAAATGATATAATCAAAAGGAAATGTTTTCCTCTTGATTTATTTGATATGCTAATTTGGCTGGCTTGCTTAGAAGAAATGAGTTTGCACAAATTGCTCACTTACTTAACCCGGCTTTAACCAGCTTTAGCGGTGTGCCATCCTCAAACCGATTTTCCTCAAAACCGAGTTTTCGCAATACCCACAATGTGGGAATCCGTTTTGGCCGGTTACTGGCAAGCGGTATTTCACCCTTGGCTGCTTTCATGTACACCGATGAAACTGCCATTCTCATTACCCGGGCCGTTTCTTCCGGCGTAAGGACTAGCGGCATTTGGCCTATTTCTTTGGCAATTTCCAGTAGCTCACAGTGTCCGCACATCGGGCTATTTTTCAAGAGCGTCACCTCCTTTATGAGGTTATTGGTTTAGAATATATATTACCCGGCTTGTTCTTCGAGCAAATCAGAAACACTAACACCAAGGGCGGTGGCGAGTTTAGGAAGGTCTTGAATAGTTACTCTCCTAGTATTACTTTCAATCTTACTAATTTGCGATTGCGTAAATCCTGATAAATTCCCGAGGGTTTCTTGTGTCATGTTTTTACTTTCTCTAATGATTCTGATTCTATCACCAATCAAACTGCTCACCCCCAAACCACGATTCTATTTTAGAATACATTTGCCATTATGTCAACAATATCGATTCTATTTTAGAATATTTAGATTGTAAATATTGGCTTGCCAAAAGCAAACCTGTAAGATTAAGATGTAAGTTATTCTATTTTGGAATGTGATATTATATGGATGTCGGTGCTCGCATAAGAAATTTAAGAAAATCCAAGAAACTTACGACAAGAGATTTGGCTGAATTAGCTGATATTTCACAGCCAGTTATTAGTCGGCTTGAAAACAATACACGTTCAGCTGACGTGGAATTAATAGAACGCATATGTTCTGCGTTAAATTTATCCCTGCAAGATTTTTTTACTGATGTCCAAGAGCAGGAATCGCTTCCCCTGGAAGTTCGCCAGGTAATTGACAAGGTTAAGAAACTCACTCCTGACAAACTAAAAGTCCTAAATGACGTGCTTGACACTTGGATCGAAAACGATTAAAGAATAAATGTAATTGGATGATGAAGCTTAAATATTGGGAATGATGTTCTTATACATGGTTAAAATCCGATTAAGAGGTGATAACAATGGTACTTTCCCGAGTAAAACAGGTTGTTGAACAAATAAAAACCTTTTCACAAGCTGAAAGAATTGAATTATTTAAAGCCTTGTTTAATGAAAAATTGTTACCAATCGACGAGGACCACTTTACCGAAGACGAAATTGCCGAAATAAAAACTGCCCAGCAAGAAGTTGCCCATGGAGAGTGGGTGGATTTTGATGAGTTTCGAAAGAATCTCGATTTATAAAATCCGCCTCTCTAAAAGAACTACCAAATTTCTATCTAAACTAGATAAAAACACAGCAACGCGAATACTTGATAAAATTGAGTCATTGAAGGCTGACCCTTATCGCTCGCCAGGTGTAAAACAATTAACTGGTAAACTTGAAGGTCTCTACCGGCTACGCATTGGCAACTATCGTGCAGTGTATGAAGTCAATGAAAAAGGCCACATAATTATAGTACTTATTGTTGGTCCAAGAGGCGATATATATAGCAAAGTTTACTGTAACGAAATTATTGGCTAAATACGTACCCCTGTTTTCCGCAAGGAGAATTAATGACAATATATTACATTTGCCTCGGAGTTAAACTTACGATAATCTAAAACTTGCGATAATCTAAATCTAGATTAAACACCACTTCTTGTCAAATTTATTTTTTTTGATTTATTTAATCTAAACTTAGATTAACTTCCAAATTCGAGGTGATTCTACATGATTACCACTTTTTCCAAATGGAACGAATTAAAAGATGTCAAATTTGCGATTCTGCCAGTGGGTTCAATTGAACAACACGGATGGCATCTTCCGCTACACACTGACAGCCTTATAGCAACTGCTCTGGCCGAAAAGCTTGCTGCAAAATTTGAAAAGTCATATCTATTACCTCTTTTCCCTTTTTCTTCATCTTTTGAGCACAACGGCTTTCCGGGATCGGTATCCCTGAAGATCAGCACTGTCTCGGCCGCCATTAATGATATCCTTGATTCCCTGGCCATGTCAGGAATTAATAAGTGTGTCATAGTTAACGGCCACCAGGGGAATCATTTTTTAAGAAACCTTACCCAGGAGATTAACAGGTACGGTCCCCGGGTGTTCTTGGTCCCTTCGAAATCGGCCTGGGATAACGCTTATAAGGAGGCAGGGATTTCTACCACCATAAGCAGAGATATGCATGCCGGCGAAGCGGAAACCTCTTTAGTCATGCACCTGGCCCCGGAGACTATCAATCACTCCGGCATCAAGGATGTAGATTCTCCCTCAAGGCCATTATTTGAGGTAAACGGAATGAAGCAATATTCTGAGACAGGTGCCATAGGCTTTCCCTCCAGAGCATCAGTTGAAAAAGGTGTTGCTTTATTAAATGTCCTTGTTTACGAATGTCAAAAAGTCATTGAAGAGTTTTTGGACAATGTTCATTTTGTTTAATAAATGCCAAAAGGATTGATTAAACATGGCTAAGAGAAAATGGGAACAAATTGCTGATACATTACGCCAGCAAATTGTAACTGGCAAATTAGAACCTGGCCAGGAACTGCCAACCAACCTTGAGCTCATGAAAAAATTCGAAGTGCATGCCGCGACAGTACAGCAGGCAGTTAATGTACTTATTTCTGAAGGTTTGATTGTGTCCAGCGGCAGCAGTAGTAACCGGCGTACCGTTTACAAACCACCGGAGCGTTCAATCCGCAGCTGCGGATTTTTAACTGAGGCCGGTGACCACAGGAAACAGGAGATATTAGAACTAAAAATCCTGGATAGCAATAACCAGATTCCAGAGACAGTTAAAGAACAGATTAACGCACCTACTCTCTATTTCCGTACCCGCCAGTATAAGAATGGGGTGCCGGTGGCCGTATCTCAATCATACTTGCCAGGAATACTACCGCTAAAAGATTTCCAAAAGGAGCTTTCAAAACCATCGGTCGAACTTTATACTCTTATGAAAAAGCACGGGTTTAACCCCAAAACTTGTCGGGAGTCACTCATAGCTTCACCTGCAACTAAGGATGATCAAGAACTACTGCTCATGCCCCGTCACACTTCCTGGCCGGTAGTCCGTATTACCAGGCTTGTCTACGACCCTGACGGCAATTTACTAGAATACTGTTTGCTCGTAGACCGGGCCGACTGTTATGAGTTTGTCTATGAGTTCACCCTGAATATCTAACTGTATCGCATATTGACGACACGCCCTTGGACAACCACCTTGCTCAGGGGCCTACCGTCTAAAGGGTTATTTATGTCCGGACCGGGACCATTTAATTCCGGGCCCGGTACAAAGGGAGGAGGTTGGGTAGACGGCACGCCCTAAGACAACCTTTTTGTTCACTCTTAAGGCCTACCGTCTTCTCCCCTCTACCTACTATCCGGTTCCTGAAAATGTATCATTCAGGAAACCGCAACGTTTGATTTATCAATACGCCTTTGGTGTCGCGCCATATCAGCCCTCAATTGTTTCTGCAATTTTTGTAATGCTTGTGGAACGTCCTCTGGTTTAAGGCCGATCTTTTCTAAGTGATCAACTAGCTTATTATATTGGATCGTTATTTCTTCCTCAGAAGGGTTCCGCTTATTACACACTTTTTTCACCCCTCGTGATCTTGGTGTGGCACTTTTTTCGCCATAATGGTACATTCTTTTGTTGAACTAAAATGATATAATCAAAAGGAAATGTTTTCCTCTTGATTGACTAATAAGATTATTAACTGGCTTGATCTTCGAGCAAATCTGAAACTTTAACGCCAAGGGCGGTGGCGAGCTTTTGAACAATTGATATAGTAGGGTTTTTTTCATCTGCTTCTAACTCGCTTATGTATGCTTGAGATACACTTGATAAGTGTGATAAACGTGCTTGGCTCAATCCTTTTGCAACTCGCACTGTTTTAATTCGCTTTCCTATTTTCAAATTTATCACCTCTGCTATCTATAATATATCGCTTTTGCTATGCATAGTCAATAACCATAGCGATTGTTTTTATAAAAAAATATATATGATAATATTACTATAGCGATATTTTAAAAGGATGGTACTAATTTGGATATAGCTGCTAGAATTTTAGAACTAAGAAAACAACTAAACTTAAGTCAATATAAACTAGCTAAATTATCTGGTCTTTCACAAGCTGGTTTGAGTGAAATTGAGTCAGGAAAGAAACAACCTACCGTTGAAACTGTTAATAAAATATGCACAGCTCTTGGCCTCACCCTGGCCGAGTTCTATGCCGACACACAGAAACAGAAGCCTCTACCACCGGAAGTCCGCCAGATTATTAATAAACTGGACAAACTCACTCCCCGCCAACTAAAGATCCTTAATGACGTCTTGGACGAATGGATTAATCCGAAAGGAGAAGATTAAATTAAATGGACGAACAAATTCTTAAACAAATTCTCAGTGAATTAAGAGACCTAAAACAAGGTCAAAATGAACTTAAAGATGATGTTTCCGGACTCAAAGATGATGTTTCCGGGCTCAAAAATGATGTTTCCGGACTCAAAGATGATGTTTCCGGGCTCAAAGATGATGTTTCCGGGCTCAAAGATGATGTTTCCGGGCTCAAAGATGATGTTTCCAAACTACAAAATGGTCAAAAGGAAATGCGCCAAGAATTAAAATACATTTGGGATGATATTAAGAAAATCGACAGCAGATTAACTAATCAAGAGCAAGAAACTTTTATTCTTAAAAGAATGAAATAAATTCTCTAAAACCCGATCCCTCCATTCGCAATTAACCAGCATTTTTTAGTCAAAGGAAATGTTTCCCATGTGTTTGACCAATTAATTACAATACCAAACCACGTAAACGTAAACCCATTCAGCACCGTCAACCACCATTTGTTCAGCCACTATTTGCGGCTTTGTCTCAACCAGCCACTGATTGACTTTTTCCCTAATTTCCGTTATGTCATCTGCATAGAACCATTTGGTCTGCAAGTGGTTGCAATATCGGACAATAAGGTTGTATGCGTATTCGGTGCCGTCGCTCTCCAGCCGGCGGGATAAAATACTGTACCGTTTTTCCACCAGCCATTTATTAAGGCGATGTTCCAATTCTTCCGGTTCATTTCCGGCGAAAATTTTTATCTGCTGCATCAAAACCTCCTCTTCATTGGGACTAGTTGTTATCTGTGCCGGTGCGCTCAAGATTTTGCTTTGGTTTAAATAATATTTTGAGGCCAACTACTTCACTTACTTTACTCATTGTCTCTTCGTTCCAACGGCGTTTGCCTTTAAGAAGGTCACTAATGTATTGCCAGGAATATCCTGTTTTTGCGGCAACTTGGGCAACCGTAAGATTTTTTTCATCCATTATTTTCTTTATTTCTTCCGAAAAATTTTGCATGTTTAATCACCTCTCATGACATAATAAAGCACATTGATGGATTTAACAATAATTAAATACAGCTATTTGAGTTATTAAATGCCGGTCATGCTTCACATTGCTTTTTATTTCTGCACCATGCTGCTATTTGCTGGTTGAAAATAAGAAGTTTTAATGGTAGTCTTAATAAAGCAAATAGCTTGAAGGTAGGATTATATGCTTAAGATTAGAGAATTAAGGTTGCACAAGGGACTAACTGGCCGACAGCTAGCCGAAAAGCTTCACATTTCTACACAATATCTTTACGACATAGAAAGAGGTAAAAGGAGAATCCATGCAGATTTGCTTTCCGAAATTGCGGATATTTTTGGGACCTCAACGGATTATCTTGTTGGGCGTACCAATGACCCCTCACCTCCTTCGTCCTCACCCGAAGATCGTGTTATGGTAACCAATCCCGAACTTAGCGAACTCATAGAAGAAACAGCCAAACTCTCAAAAGATCAGCAGGAACTGTTAACCGGAGGTTGGAAATGGGCCTTGGATGTGGTTAGACAGCAATACACCTATAAGACAATGAATGAGCAGCCTGCACGCGTCGAAGAAGGAGAATTCAAGTACCCACCTACTGATGAAAAACCGGCTGAGGATGATATAGACGTTCGCTCTACTCCCATGGCGGCCAATCTCGAAGACGATACTGAAAGCATACCGTTAACACCGGAACTGGAAAATTTAATTAAAGATAGCATAAAAGAAGCAAGGAAAATAAAACGTGAACATGAATCGAGAAAGATTACTAATAAAAAAAAACAAACACACGATAAAAAGGCCACTACTGATAACCAGTAGTGGCCTTTTAAATTCGACAAACATTGTCATATTATAGTCCCTTTATTTTGCACAACTAAAAACACCTGGAGGTTTTACCTTGCCTTGACAAAAATGGAAACCCTTATTGACTTAGCCACAAAAGAAAACATTGTAGTTTTATACCGTCCCTTAAAAGAAAACTCCAATGGGAAAATGCTTGGCCTCTATATATGGGATACAGTGGCACCATGCATACTTCTGGAAGAAACACTTCAAAACAACCGGCGGTTGCACGTTTGCGTCTTAGGTGAAGAATTAGGGCACCATTTTAACGGTATTCGTAAAAACTTTATGGTAACCAGTACATACCAAGATAGGATAACCGTCGGAAAAGATGAAACCGGGGCCCTACGGTGGGCCACTGATTTTCTTATTCCCGATGCCGACCTTGTATATGCGGTTTCGGAACTAAAGTTGCACAGTTGCTGGGAGTTAGCCGAACACTTTGAAGTCACTCAGCCATTCATGTGGCGTAAGTTAGGTTTTTTAAGGACCTGTTTTCGCTATACTGGTATTAAAGTCCGCAGCCGTGATATATTTTCGGTTAAACAGACCCCGTGCAATGCTAACATGAAAAATAATTATAGGCATCATGGCGATGACAATACCAGAAGTTATTAGTTATGAACCAATTTTGAAGTGGTAGGTGAACCTCCTCCGGGACAAGCCCGGAGGCTTCTCCACGGAAGTTTCTCATTTCATTGAGAACTGCCCTGGCAGAGCAAGGTCTTACGCTCCCTCGTGAGCTAAACTCCTGCCCGCACTGTGGTCTAGTTATGGACCGTGATCAAAACGCAGCTATAAATATCTTGTAAAGCTATAAAGTTTCGTAACTTTGCTATAAAACTCTGTGCCGCCGGGACGGCGGTCAAATGCCTGGGGAGCTAGGTTGCAACAAGGGCCTACTATGATAGGGATAGTTCACTTTTTTCTCCACCGAGCTTTCCGCCCGGGAACTATGCAGTCCACAATACCTTCTTTTTTCATTGTCTCCAGAACTCTGTGAATAGTGGAGAGACTTACATTGGGACAACTTTTTTTAACTATCCCGCCGGGAAGTCCCCGTCCTGAGCGAAGCGAAGGGCGGGGATGAAAGGCGGGCAATGTTTTATTATGGAACTATTGTTCTCTTTGGGTTCTGCTAATATAATATAGTCATGAAGTATAATATGGACAAAGGGTGCCATTCAGTATATTCGCTTCGGTTCCACTACGTCTGCTGCGTAAAATACCGGCGCAAGATGCTGACACCGGAGGTAACTGAGTACCTAAAAAAAAATCAACATAGAGATTGCCGGTAAGTTTGGCATACAGATAATCGAACAGGAAACCGGTTTGGACCACATCCACATAGTTTTTGCTTCCAAGCCGCAAGTTCAGCTGTCCAAGTTTATCAATTCCTTGAAGTCAACTTCAGCCAGGTTGATCTTCCGCGATTGCCCGGAAGTCAAGAAAAAACTTTGGGGCGGTAACTTCTGGTCACCAAGTTATTTCTTGTCCACCATTGGTGAGGAGAAACTGGAGGATGTCAAAAAATATGTCCAGTCCCAGGGAAATCCGTAATTACAAGTTTCGTATATATCCAAACAAAGAGCAGAAACGCAAACTTACCAACTGGCTCAAAACCTGCCGGATAATTTACAACTCGGCGCTGGCTGATAGAAAGAATTACTATGAGCATACCGGAAAAGGGCTAACCAGGACAGCGCAGCAAAAAATCCTCAAAACTGATAAGGTAAAGCACCCGCAGGTTAAGGAGGTACACTCCCAGGTGGCCCAAGAAGTGCTGTTCCGTGTAGAACGCGCCTACAACAACTTTTTCCGCCGCGTTAAAGCCGGAGAGAAACCCGGTTATCCCAGGTACAAGGGACCGGGGCAATATAAGTCTCTCACCTATACCCAGTTTGGGGACGGGCTTGGTGCTTCGTTACAGAACGGAAAATTGAAGCTATCCAAGATCGGTTTGGTGAAAATAAAGCTGCACCAAGAGATATACGGTACCGCTAAGACCTGTACTATTAAGCGGGAACAGTCCGGTAAATGGTATGCGGTACTGGCAGTAGAAGAATCCCCGGTGTTATACTCCTCAAATCGGCAGTCCATTGGTCTGGACGTTGGCGTAAAAGAGTTTGCCGTACTTTCCAATGGCGATAAGATACCCAACCCCAAACATCTACAAAAATCCGAACGAAAACTTAAAACTCTACAAAAAAGCCTATCACGTAAGAAGAAAGGCTCCAAAAACCGGGCCAGGGCCAGGTTAAAGCTGGCCCGGCAGCATGAAAAAGTGCGTAACCAGCGTAAAGATTTTCACCATAAACTGTCCAATCAGTTGGTATGGAAATACGGTACGATTGTAGTTGAAGATTTGCAGATTAAAAATATGGTCAAAAACCATAACCTGGCCAAGTGTATCGCTGATGTCGGGTGGGGTGAATTTGTCTCCATGTTATCCTACAAGGCTGAAAGTGCCGGTAGGACACTGGTAAAGGTTCCACCCCACAGGACAACTCAGGAGTGTAGCTGGTGTGGCAAGACTGTTCCAAAAGACCTGTCGGTTAGAGTACATTCCTGTCCGTACTGTGGTCTGGTTATGGACCGGGACCACAACTCGGCTATAAATATCTTGCAAAGATATAAAGTTTCGTAAATTTGTCGTAATATTTCGTGCCGCTGGAACATCGGTCAAATGCCTGGGGAGTTAGGCTGCAACAAGGGCCTACTATGAACCAGGAAGCTCCGTAACTTTGCTTTTGCTCTTGGAAGCCCCTTCCTGAGCAAAGCGAAGGGAGGGGTAGTTCACTGTCCTGTATGGAAAAGTCACCTTTAAAATGCATAATTGTATTCCTGACCATCTGGGTTTTCGTTCCCCTCTGGTTTTCGGTTAAATTGACCCGTTCCTCAAATTCTTTGTAGGCGGCAATAAGAACTCCTAATAGATACTCAATCCATGGAAGAGGATTGTGCTTTCTTTCATGCCACCCTTGGGATGACTTATACAAAGTGTCGTAGTATGTTTCCTTACTTTCTTCAACTATACGTTCCAGAGAAATAAATCTTCCTACTTCAAATCCTGCCTGGTATAAAAGCAGGAGAGTTAATAACCGGGCCATACGCCCATTACCGTCTCTGAAAGGGTGAATACAAAGAAAATCTAAAACAAAACATGCGATAAGCAGCAATTCATCGGCCTCTTCTTTACTGCGGTAAGTGTTAAAGCTAAAACATAGCTCATCCATAGCCTGAGGTACCCAAAAGGCTTCAACAGGTTTAAACCTTACCCTCTTGGAGCCGTCTGGCAGAGTTTCTTCTATTATGTTGTTCGAGTTTTTCCACCTGCCACCCTCCTGGGGTAAGTACCTATACATATTACGATGTAATTGCAATATAGTTTGAGGTTTAACAGGAATATGAAGGGCTGAGGCATGAATAGTTGCCAGCACATCTCTATATCCGGAAATTTCTGCTTCACTTCGATCCCGGGGCGTTGTTTTCTCTGTTAAAAGCTCTTTGAGTTTTTTATTGGATACTTCAATGCCCTCAATCCGGTTTGAAGATTCGGTGCTTTGGATAACGGCCACGTTTTGCAATGTATCAAGAATCTCAGGAACCTGTTTTCGATGTAATTCTTGCCTGCCTTTATATTCGTTTAACCTGGCAATGGTTCGAACAACGGACATTGGGACCGTATTTAATATATTAAAAGATCGCAGCTCAATCACCTCAAAAATATATTCATCTAGACAAAAACATACTCAAAACATAGCCTAATGAGTATATTTTACTATATTTATCCAAACTGTGAAAGAGATAGGGAAACAATTTTAGTTATTAAGTCCCGTTGTTGGATTTATATGGGTATCCAGTTTTTGAACTGTATTGCTAAGAAAAGACCTCAGTTTCGGTACCTCAATCAAGGGGTATGGGCACAAATTTCAAATAATAAGTGGGAGAACCAGGCTGTTGTGCAAAACATACTCACTCGATCATACATATGACTACATTTCCTTTCTGTATAAGTATATTTTTACCGAATGAAATAGTAGTTAAGCCTAATGTAGCCATAAGGGCTATATTGTATTATAATTTGGACAAGTAACGGCAGTTCCCGGGAGGTAACGATACTCTTGCCTAGACCAAAGAAGTTGAAACTTAACAGTAAATCTGACTACATCCCTGCGAGAAAGCGCAAACCCAAGGTAGCAATATATATACGTGTTTCCACACACCACCAAATTGACCGCGAATCACTGCCCTTCCAACGTCAAGAGCTTGAAAACTACAGCAAATATGTTCTTAATATAACTGATTTTGTAACATTCGAGGATGCCGGCTATTCAGCAAAAAATACTGATCGCCCGAAATACCAGGAAATGATGTCCCGCATTCGCACAGGTGAGTTTACACACTTGCTTGTTTGGAAATTAGACCGGATATCCCGTAATTTACGCGATTTCACAGAATTGTGGGACGAGATTAAGGAATATGAAGTTACATTCGTATCAAAAATGGAGCAGTTTGATACCTCATCCGCCATGGGTGAAGCTATGCTTCGTATCATACTGGTATTTGCAGAGCTTGAGCGTAAACTGACCGCTGAACGAGTATATAGTATCATGCTGGCCAGAGCGGAAAAAGCTTTATGGAATGGTGCCCCTGTTGCTCTCGGCTTTGACTGGGACAAGGAGAATAAGATAGTAAAGATAGACCAAGAAGAAGCCAATCTTGTAAAGCTAATATACGATAAATATGAAGAAACATATTCTGCTTTATCCGTAGCCGAATGGCTGATCAACAATAACAAAAAAACAAAAAGGGGCGGTACATGGGGTTCTAAAGGAGTTATAGATATACTTCGTAATCCTATATATACCGGCACCTATCGCTGGAACTATCGAAAATCGGCTCGGGGGGACCTAAAACCGGAAGATGAAGTTATAACAGTAGAAAACGCAGTTCCCGCGATCATATCAAGAGAACAATGGGAACGTGTTCAAAAACTTCTTGACGATAATTATAAAGGACGAAAAAACCAGCAGCGCAGAGCAAAACACATCCATTTACTATCCGGATTAATTCGCTGTAGTTACTGCGGTAAAAATTATATTGCCAGCTTATCAACCAGACCGCACAAAGACGGTTATCATCCCTCATACTATAGATGTGGAACCTATGTTCGTAATCGTAATTGCAATAATAAATCTTTAAGTGGGTTAAGAATAGAACCATTTGTATTAGAGTATATACGGGCCTACGTTAAGTCTTTGAAAAACTCAAAAGGCAACTTTCAGCAAAACCTACTTGCATCTTTTAATCGCCCCGATATCGAATACATTGATGTACCGGAAACAGATCCGGCCCTGGTGGGTCTGTTTGGTGGAATGGCTGAAACAGCTTCTACTGAACCACATTCTTCGAAAAGCATTAACGAAAAGGTAGAGGCACTTAGGAAAGAAAAACAAAAAATTGAACGGGCTTTAAGTAGACTTGATGATGCATATTACTTTGCAGACGACCTAGCAGTAATCACCAAATCCGAATACTTAATAAAAAAGGCTGAGTTTAAACAAAAACTGGACAAGGTTGACGGTGAAATATCTTCACTATCTAAACAGATGTCCCTACCGGCTGCTACTATAAACATAGATCTCATTTCACGGTTTCTTTTGATCCAAAACTTATATTCAGCTGATAATATCAAGGACATCTTAAATATCTTAGATAAAAATGTTGTTCAGGATTTTTTACAGCAAGTTATTGAATTTATCGAAGTGGCAAATGGTAAAGTTATCAAAATAGGCTTTAAATCCTCTTATGGATTGATTACACACCAATTTATTTACAAATAGCAAAAGCCGGGTATATTAATCCGGCTCCTCTTGGAAAAAGTGAAAAAGCATAAAAAGCCAGTCTATTTACTTGGCCTTTTATGCTTTAAAAACATTCTCGGCATTTTTGTAAAATATTCTCCAAGTCCCCTGAATCAAGCTCACCCAATCTTTTGTAAAGCATCGTATTATTAATAGTCATTAGCTTAGAAGTTCTGGCAATCGAGGGCCTTTCAAGACCTGCTTCTTGCCACTTATTAATTACTACATCGAAATCATTTCTGGGGGCTTGTCCGGTGATTGGACTGATTATAACATCTAGTATATCTTTACAAGGTATACGTCCCCTTGCTTGTAAATGTTAATCCTCTCCATACTTTTCGTCATAAATATCATCTTCCTTGTTTAACCAAAAATCATATTGAGGCCCTACAACCACTGGATTTTCTTCTTTTTTTATAATTGCCATAGGAATCCTCCTTTTTATAATCTATGTGAAATGAACCCCGACAGACGAGGCACCAACGCCGTATCTTTTAATATTTATGATACCTTTATAACTTTAATCTGTCAACTGCCGGGGTGGGCCTGTTTTTTTATAGAAACCGCCTCTGAAAACCCACGGGCTCGTCCCGTGGGATGAAAGAGGCATCGCACGGGACGAGCGATAAATATGCACAAACACATATTTTAGTGATAAGATAAACATATGGAAGAAAAGCTAAACCACTGCGTCTACAATATTAACTACCACATCGTGTTTTGCCCAAAATACCGTCATAAGATAATCAAAGGCCGTATTGAGGATACTGTGAAGCAAACAATTCAGGAAACCTGCACTAACTACGGCTATACTCTCATCCAAATGGAAACAATGCCGGATCACCTGCGCATATTCCTATCTGCTCCACCAACCGTGGCCCCCACTGAAATCGTAAGGAAGCTCAAAAGTATTACCGCAAACAGAATATTTACCACCTTCCCCGGCCTTAAGAAAAAATACTTCTGGGGCAGTGGGATGTGGAGCAGGAGTTACTATGTTGGCACTGCCGGCAACGTAAGCGCTGAAACTATTCGCAAATACATTGAAGCCCAGAAATCACCCCGAAAAGAGGTGAAAACCTATTGAGTAAGTGCAAGAACAACCAGGCGAAGAAAACAAAATTCAAAGATATTGACACGCTGGTAGAAAAGTTTCCATTACATCTAACTAATAAGCAAATAACCTTGGCCCGTGACTTACAAAGAGAAGCGGCCAAAGTATGGAATGCTACCTGCACTGTCCACCGCACTATCTATATCAGACATCACTGCTGGCTGGGCGAAGGTGCTATGAAAGCGTTCGTCAAAGGTAAATACGGTATCCATTCTCAATCAGCCCAGGCTATAGTGGAAACCTATTTTGAGTGTTGTGAACGCACTAAAGCCTTGCGCGAACAGGGTTATACAGATTGGCGATACCCCTACCGGAAAAAGTACTTTTTCACCGTTACATGGAAACCGCTTGGCATCGCCCGCAAAGAGAGGGTACTAACACTATCCAACGGGCGTGGTAGAGAATCACTTGTCATTAAACTTCCCCAAAGGCTATCCGGAGCCGTCATCAAACTGGTGCAACTTATCTGGCACCGGAATCAATACTGGTTGCACGTAACGGTAGAGAAACCGGCCCTGCAAAAAGTCCGGGGCAACGTTACTGCTGCCATAGATCCGGGTGAAATACATGCTGCAACCATCACAGACGGCAAGGAAGCGCTGGTGATAAACGGCAGAATGTTGCGTTCCCTGCACAGGCTGCGGAACAAAGTGCTACGCAAATTCCAAAAAGCTATCTCCAAGACTAAAAAGGGCTCTAAACGCCGCAAGAAACTGCTGGCCGCCAAATACCGGTTCTTGAATAACATCGAGCGCCGTATTGAGCACATCATACATACCATTTCAGCTGTTATTGCCAAGTGGTGCTCGGAACGTAACGTCAAGACCGTCTACATTGGCAACCCGGATGGAGTGCAAAAGAAAGACCGCGGCAGAAAGCACAACCAGCGCATGAGCCAGTGGGCCTTCGGTGAACTACGCAGGATGTTGGAGTATAAGCTCAAGCGCCACGGGATAAAGTTGATACCAAAAGATGAGCGCGGCACAACCGGGACATGTCCGGTTTGCAGCGAATACACTAGGCAAACTGGTCGTATCTACAAATGTGGCAAATGCGGCTTCACCGGTCCGCATCGGGATGTTGTTGGCGCATCCGGAATTTTAGATAAGTCAGTTAACGGGAATTTCACTAAAGGACGCAAAATACCCGAAAAGGTTAAATATATGTGGTCAAGGGTTGTAACGCTAAAAAAAGTTGCTTAGAACGTATCTACGTAACCGAAAGGCGAAGTAGTAGATGCCCATGGACCGGGCCAAGGCTGTGGCGACACAGTGCTGTAGCTCACGAGGGAGCGTAAGACCTTGCTTTTGCAGGGCAGTTCTCAATGAAATGAGAAACTTCCGTGGAGAAGCCTCCGGGCTTGTCCACGGAGGAGGTTCACCTGCGATTTGATGTAACCGCACGGTTACACTAATACCATTATTCTCCATTACTTTTTATCCGGGTTTTTGTAAGCCTCCGAACGAGATAATGTTGTTCTTGCACGTGCCTTTCGTCTCCCTTTACTAGCCCAACTTCCAGATGCTTTTCCAGTCTCTACTCGTTTTGGTTTCTTAACCGGCACACTCCGAGGATTAAATGTTCTGAGTTAAACTAAAATTAGAGATTCATAGAGCAAGATCACCTGACACACTGCAGTTAAGCAGCAAATATTATTGGACTAATATCGGCATGATGGTCCCCAAACAAAAGGAGGAACTACCATCATGCGACGCTACACTGAGCAAGAAAAGTCCAGACTAGTGGAACTCGTCTCCCAATCATCACTACCAGTCAAGGAAG